>Ga0316363_10000778_pt1 | contig 34873 bp, 27 predicted proteins | sample Sb_taG_3_FD_200459 | JGI IMG/M metagenome (GOLD analysis project Ga0316363, IMG submission 200459) | Peat soil microbial communities from Weissenstadt, Germany - Sb_50d_a_PC metaG (v2) (version 2) | ecosystem: Environmental > Terrestrial > Soil > Wetlands > Peat | place: Germany: Weissenstadt...
TCGGGGCCGGACGCCATCGTTTACGAGCAATTCGGCTCCATTCACATCTTCGATCCGGCCAGCGGCACCGAGCACGCAGTCGCAATCCACGTAACCGGCGACTTTCCCGCAGTGCGGGGACATTTCGTCAAAGCTGCCAATCAAATCCAGAACGCAAATATTTCGCCCACGGGAGCGCGCGCAGTTTTCGAGGCGCATGGCGAAATCCTCACCGTTCCAGCGGAGCACGGCGATATTCGTAATCTCACGAATTCGCCGGCGGTTGCCGACCGCGATCCGGCATGGTCGCCCGACGGAAAGTGGATCGCATACTTTTCCGATGAGTCGGGCGAGTACGCGCTGCACCTGCGTTCCCAGGACGGTCTCAGCGACATCCGGAAAATCAACCTGGGCACTCCGCCGACGTTTTACTACTCGCCCGTATGGTCCCCCGATAGCAAGAAGATCGTTTATAGCGACAAGCGGCTGAATCTCTGGTATCTGGAGATCGAAGGAGGAAAGCCGCTCCTGGTTGACACCAACCCGTACGATAGTGGGCCGGGTTCAGGATTCAATCCGGTTTGGTCGCCCGACAGCCGGTGGATCGCCTACACGCGGCAGGTCACCAGCGGGATGCGCGCCGTTTTCATTCATGGGCTCGAAGGACAGGCGGCGCATCAAGTGACCGATGGCATGAGTGATGCCGCTTTTGCCGCGTTCGACCGCAACGGAAAATATCTGTACTTCACCGCCAGCACCGATGTTGGGCCTGTCCTGGCCAGCAGCATGGCTGGTTTCAAGGTGCCTGTGACACGGAGTGGGTACGTCATTGTTCTGGGCAAGGATCTGAAGTCGCCACTTGCTCCCCAGAGCGACGAAGAAAAAATGCAGGCCGACAAGTCCGTGACTGCCGAGAAGCAGAAAACGCCTTCTGAAGTGGATGAGTGCTCACCCGACGCGCAGTCAAAAGGGGATGAAGCGGCGAAGGAAAGCGCGGGCAAGAACAGCGACAAAGGCAAAGATAAAGATTCTGCCGCCAAGCAAGAGGATAGCAAGTCGAAGGAACCTCCCCTCGTGCATATCGATTTCGACAACATCGATCAGCGTATCCTGGCCCTGCCCTTCCCTACACGAAACTACGGCGGAATGATTGCCGGCAAGACCCACATCTTGTTCCTGCTCGAAGGACCGGCGGTTGACGACGGCACGGGAAACGGCGGCCAGATCGTCCACAAGTTCGACCTGTGTACCCGCAAGACCGACAAACTGCTCGACAACATTGGAAATTTCTTTGTTTCGGCGAATGGGGAAAAGGCCCTCTATGAACAGTTGCGGGAGCCAAAGCCGAGGGACGGCGGCGACGGAGAACGTCCCCATGGCACGTGGTCCATCAAAGCAATCGATGCCTTGGGCAAACCACCGGAGCCCAACAAGCCCGACGGTTCGCTGAAACTCGATGCCATGGAGGTGGAAGTCGAGCCGCGTGCCGAATGGCAACAAATGTACCGCGAAGTGTGGCGGATTGAGCGTGACTTCTTTTACGATCCTAACCTGCACGGCGCCGATCTCAAGGCGCTGATGGCCGCCTATCAGCCGTACGTTGACAACGTGATGAGCCGTCCCGATCTTAATTACATCTTCGCCGACATGCTGGGCGAGATCACGGCACAGCACGTCTATGTTTTCGGTGGCGACCGGCCCGAGGTGAAGCACGTCAGTGGCGGGCTGCTGGGCGCGGACTACACCATCGACAACGATCGCTACCGCTTTGGGCACGTGTACTACGGCGAAAACTGGAATCCCGATCTGCGCGCTCCGCTGACGGAACCGGGCGTGAATGTGAAGGAAGGTGAGTATCTGCTTGCGGTCAATGGCCGCGAAGTGCATGGCAGAGACGAGATTTTCAGCTTCTTCCAGGAGACCGCTGGCAAAGCAGTTCAGTTGAAGGTGGGACCTGACCCTAGCGGCAAAGGGGCGCGTAACGTCACGGTTGTACCGATCGCTAACGAACGCTCACTGCGGCTGCATGCCTGGATGGAGGCCAACCGAAGAAAAGTTGAGCAACTGAGCAACGGCCGTCTTGCCTACGTCTACCTGCCGGACACTGGCCAGAACGGCTTCACCAATTTCAACCGCTACTACTTTGCACAGTCCGACAAAAAAGGTGCGGTGATCGACGAGCGCTTCAACGGGGGCGGCTGGATTGCAGACTACATCGTGGACTGGCTCAAGCGGCCACTGCTCGCAGTGGCCATGACCCGCGACGGGAAAGATGATTACATCCCGCAGACTATCTTCGGACCCAAGGTGATGTTAATCAATGAGTACGCCGGTTCCGGGGGTGACGCTCTGCCCTGGATGTTCAAACGTCTTGGTACCGGCCCGCTGATCGGCACCCGCACCTGGGGTGGGTTGATCGGCATCGGAGGCTATCCCACGCTCATGGACGGCGGCCGGGTCACGGCCCCGCGCTGGGGAATCTACAATCCTGAGACTGGGGAGTTCGACGTCGAGAACAAAGGCGTGCCACCAGATATCGAGATAGAGTTCGACCCCGCTGCATGGCGGCAAGGACACGATCCGCAGCTCGAAAAAGCGGTTTCCGTCACCCTTGACGACCTGAAACAGCACCCGGTTCCGGAGATCAAGCGGCCGAAATATCCCGTCTACAACTGGCCGGCGGTTCGCACCGCGGCCGGCACACCGGAAAAACCGGTGGGACAGAACTAGGCTGAATCCCGACGCTTGCGCCAGCACCGTCCGGCGCGGGCGCCATCAACAGCGACGGGAAAATGCCTGGTCAGCACGATGACCGGAATGTCCATGGTGGCGGGATTTGCTTTCAGGGCTCTTAGGACTTCCGGACCGCTGATCTTGGGCAGCATCATGTCGAGCAGGATGATGTCGGGCGGTTTGTCATTAGCACATCAATGTGGCCTGCGTCTTTATAAATGTCTGCGATCGCTGTTTTCACCGAACTGTCCGAGTCAACATCCATCACCGAGATTTTGATGGGAAGTTTCCCCTGCGCGGTTTTCTCCGCGAGCTCTGGCGCACGGGAGGGGTTGCGCATGGTGGCGTACACCTTGTGGCCCGCCCGGCCAAGGGTGAGCGCGGTTGCCAGGCCAATCCCTGTGCTGGTTCCGGTGATGAGTACAGACGCCATGATGTGTCCCTCTTTTGCGAATCGAGCGTCAGAACTAGGATCAGCCAGGGAATGTGGGTTAAGATGCTAGGGCCCCAACACCGGGGTGCGCTATGGAGATTCCCGCTTCACCGAAAAAACTGGCAGGCCGCTACGAGGTCAGGCAGATCCTCGGCCAAGGCGGGATGGGCCTGGTCTACCGGGCCTACGATACCGTCGTGCGCCGTGAAGTAGCGGTCAAGACCATCCTCGACATTCCCGATCCGGCCTCGCTTCAGTTGTTCTACAAGGAGTGCGACGTGCTCGCCTCCATGAGCCATCCCAACATTGTTGAGATCTTCGACATCGGAGAATTCGAAGAAGAGGGCAAGAAGAAGCCCTACTTCGTTATGCCGCTGCTCCCCGGCGCCACGCTGGAACATTTCATTCGCAAGGCCAGCCATCGTCTAACGGTGGAGCGCACGATTGACATCATTTCCCAAGCCTGCCGTGGCCTGCAGGCGGCACACGAACGCGGTCTGGTCCATCGCGATTTAAAGCCGAGCAATATCTTCGTAATGGAAGACGACTCGGTGAAGATTATCGACTTCGGCGTCGCTCATATGGCCGATGCCCATACCACCCGGGCGCAAAAAGGGACGCTGCTCTACATGTCTCCAGAGCAGATCGAATTGAAAGCTCTGACCCCGGCGTCGGACATTTTTTCCCTCAGCGTGGTCTGCTATGAAGCTATGACGGGCCGGAACCCGTTCCAGCGTGCCCGAGCCGATGAGGTGGTCGACGCAATTCTCCGTCAGATCCCGCCTCTCGCGGCAGAATTGAATCCCGCCGTGAGCCAGCCCGTCAGCCGTGTGCTGCACAAAGCGATGGCCAAGCAATCCTGGCACCGCTTCGCGAGCGCCCGCGATTTCGGCGACACGCTCAACAAAGCTCTGCGGAACGAACCCATCGAGTTTTTCGATCCCGAGCGTACTCGGCCGCGGCTGCAGCGCGCCACCAAAGCCCTGGAAGAAGGCGATTTTCAGTTTGCCGGAGAGATCCTCGGTGAACTGGAAGCCGAGGGCCATATGGACAATTCCATTGGCTCCCTGCGCCGGCAGCTCGACGGCGCCGTCCGGCGAAAAACACTTTCTCAGTTGCTCGATGCCGCGCGGGCGCGCTTTGAGGAAGAGGAAGATCCGCTGGCTCTCCAGAAGTTACAGGAGGCGCTGCAAATAGAACCGGACAACGCCACCGCGTTGGCTCTGAAGAGCAGGATTGAAAACCGGCGCAGCGAACGCCAGATCGACAACTGGTATCGCCTGGCGAGGCAGCACATCGACAATAACGCCTACCCGCATGCCCGCGAGGCGTTGCAGAATGTTCTCCAACTCCGGCCGAAGGAGGCCCGCGCGCTCCAGTTGCTGGCGGAGGTCGACCGCCAGGAACAGGAATACAAGAAACTCCGCCAGGAGAAAGAGAAACTCCATCGCTCCGCCATGGACGCCTGGCATAAGGGCGATGTAAGCAGCGCCCTCGCCAAACTCGGAGTGGTGCTGGAACTCGATCGGCGCGCCCCGGATTCTGTCAATCGCGAGAGCGGCGCCACCTACCAGAGTTTTTACAACGAGGTGCGCTCCGAACACGATGCCATGAACACTGCCTATGCCGAGGCGCGGAGAAACCTCACCGAGCACAACTTCGGCAAGGCCATGGCTGCGTGCCAGGCATATTTGGTCAAGTACCCCAACAATGCCATCTTCCAGGCTCTCAAATACGACATCGAGGAGCATCAGCGGCAGGAACTCTCCGCTTTCATTGCTTCCGTAGATCGCCAGGTAGAGGCTGAACCGGACCTGGACAAGCGCGTGAACATTCTGCGCGAGGCACTGGATCTGCATCCCGGAGAATCGCATTTTGAAGGCGCGTTGCGCTTGGTGCAGGACAAACGCGACCTGGTCAACTCGATCGTAGCCCGGGCACACCTTCACGAAGAACAGGGATCGTTCGGCGATGCCCTGAACGATTGGGAAATTCTCCGCACCATCTACAGCCAGTATCCGGGGTTGACGTTCGAGGTTGAGCGCCTGCAGAAGAGACGCGACCAGCAGGTCCGGATCGAATCCAAAACGCGTCTGGTCGAACAAATCGACGCCTGTTTGCATTCCAGCGACTACGCTCGCGCGCTGGATCTGTTGCAAGAAGCAGCCGCCGAATTTCCCAACGACGCAGAATTAACCGAGCTCGAGAAGCTTGCCCAGGACGGCGTGAAGCGAAAAACCGAAGCCCACCGCCTCATGGCCGAAGGCCAGGAGTTGTGCGCGCGGCAGAGGCCTGCCGACGGAATCAAATTGCTGCGTGAAGCCTATGAGCTGGATGAAAACAATCCGCTATCCCGCGCCGTCCTGGCCAACGCCTTGGTCGAACAGGCCCGCTCCACGGTGGAAAACGATTGGCGGGAAGCCGAGAAGCTGGCACGGGAAGCACTCGACTTGAACCCGGGGCACCCCATGGCCAAGACCATTCGGACCCTGATCCTCGACCAGAAGCGGGAAACCTTCATCGAGGAATGTGTTTCGCAGGCGCGCAAGCTGCAGACTGCCGCCGATCTGGCCGGAGCCTTATCAAAGATCGAAGAGGGATTGTCCGTTTATCCGCGCGAGCCCCGGTTGATTCAGATTCAGGAGATTGTCCAGCGCGACCTGCAGATCCAGCGCCGCCAAACGCGCCGCCGCGACCTGGAAGAGCTGCGAAGTATGGAGAGTGAAATCGATGCCGCCACCGATGCCGCGTCGAAGCAGGCCTTAGGGGAACGAGTGCGAGCGGTGGTGGACAAGTATTCGAACGATGGTGACGTCCTATCGGTCGCGAATGGCCTTCTGCGCCGCCTGGGTCTGATCGAAGTGAGCCGAAAAAGTTCGATTGAGTCGCCCGAGAGCGAAAGCGCGACCCAGACGCTCCACACTCCGCCAACCAGCCCGACCGAATCTTCGCCCGCGCCTCCGCCGGCACAAGTCACCGCTTCCGCGGCCAAGCCTCCTGCGCGCGCGCCCAAGGCCACATCTTCATCTTCCAAGCTCAAGCAGCCCGCGAAATCACCGCGGCGTTACACAACGGCGATCCTCGCCTCGGCCGCCGCAATAGCCCTGGTGGCGATCTTTCTGTTCGTGCGCAAGCATCACGCGCCGCCCATCACCCAGACCCCCGAAGCGGCTCCTAGCGCCTCGGCTCCGGCAGCGCTGCCTCCCGAGCCGGCGCTACCGGTGCTGAAACTGTCTTCCGACACTGGCACGGGAAAAGTGGCCTTCGATGATCAGCCGCCCGCGGAATTTCAGGATGGACAGTGGACTCTCGACAAGATACCCGCCGGAGAACACAAGCTGAAAGTTGATGGCCCGCAAGGTGGAGCATCCTTCACCTTCTCAACCGAAGCGGGAGCGGTTCCGGTCGTCAAGGGATCCATCGTTTCCCATGGTGTACTGGCTGTGGTTGTCGGCAGCATGGCCGCCAGGCTGCACGTATATTCCAGCGATCCTTCCACCAAAGTCAGCCTCGATGGCCAGGCTCCGCTCGACGTGCCGCAGGACGGTGTGGACCTTCCATCCATCTCCGCAGGGCCTCACGAATTAGCCGTGACCCGCGGTAGCGATCAGTATCAGTACAAACTCGACATTGACGCGGGAGCCGCGCCCACGCTGAGCGCCTTCCTGGAATCCGGACAGAATCTGGGCACGCTTGTGGTGGTTGCCGGTGAGGAGAACGCGAAAGTTTTCCTCAACGGAAAACCTCAGCAGCAACTCACGCAGGGCGGCCAATTGCGCATCCCGAATCTCGAACTCAAAGACTACGTTGTACGAGTGTCCAAGAGCGGATTCCAGGACGCTCCAGAACAAAAGATCCGGATTCGCGAAGGCGAGCAACCCAAACTGATTTTCAACCTGCAACCCATCCCCCATTTGGCTTCGCTGAAGATCCAGGGGGGAGTTCCGGGAGCCACAGTTCTGATCGACCAAACTCCGGTGGGAACGGTTCAGCCCGATGGAACGCTCACGGTGGCAACCGTCAATCCCGGAGACCACATCGTCGAACTGCGCAAAGCCGGGTTCAAGCCCAAGCAGATCAAGCAACACTTCGTCGTTGGAGCAGCGGTGTCCCTTGCGGCTGCGGATGTCGCATTGGACGCCGCGCCGGGCGACTTAAGAATTACGTTCACGCCTGCCGATGCTCAGGTGACGCTCGCCAAAGCGGGCGAGACTCCGACCAAGGTAAGCAATGGGGGCACGCTGAGTCTGCCAGCCGGTTCCTACACTCTCACAGCGAAAACTGCCGACAACTTCATGCGCTCGTCGGCGGTGGAAGTCATCGCCGGTCATTCCAAGAGTTTGGATTTGTCTCTCGCGCCCAGCGGCATGTCCAAGTGGAACGACCCGGCAGGTTGGAAGCAGGAGAAAGGTTCGTTCCTTCATAAGGGCGGAGACTTCGTAATGTACAGCGTGTCTCCCACCTCAGGTACGTTTGTTTTTTCCGCCATGCTTGCCAAGGGGCATCGCCTGCAGTGGGTGCTCAACTGCATCGACGCCAACAACTACGTCCTTTTCCAAATGGACGACAATAACTTCTACCGCACCGTAGCCCGAAACGGTCAGAAGGAAGGCGAGACCAAAGTTCCACACAAGGGTGACAAGAAGAGTTTCCGAACTCTCCAGATCCGCGTCGGACCGAATGAGATCACCCATCAGATCAGGCAAGGAGAGAATTGGGTGGTTCTAGATCGCTGGACTCAGCCCGGGAACAATTTAAGTCTCGGCAGGTTTGGTTTTTACATCCCTGGCAATGACCAGGTCGCGCTCTCCACCTTCGGCCACTATGTTGACTTGAACACGCGGTAGCCTCAATGTCGGCAGCAGCTTGGCGGTGGCCGTAATTTTCGTTGCGCTCACAAAAGTTCTCACTGCGGAATCTGAAACAGGACTTTGTAGCCGCGCTGGTCGTACGCACAGCTAGCATGTGCGGGCGTACGGGATTACAATCCCTCACCAGCATTCCTGCAGGCTCCAGGAGGAACCCGTGACCTCGGCAAATGCTCCGGTACCCAAAACTGCTCCCACACCAGCCAACCCGGTGGCGTGGATAGTGGCGCTCGTAGGAGTGATTGTTGCCGCCGTACTGATTTTGAGGATTCCGCCCCTGCCCAAGCCTTGGGCGCAGAACTACGATCCCACCGGGAGGTGGTGGCTTTCGACATTGATCGCCGCGCTGCCGATCGTGGTACTGCTCGGGACGCTGGCGCTGCTGCACATAAAGGCCCACTTTGCCGCGTTGCTTGGACTGGGCACGGCGCTGGTGACAGCCGTGTTCGTCTTCCACATGCCGGCGCGTTTAGCGGCTACCACGGCCGTGTATGGCGCTGGATACGGGCTGTTTCCCATCGGCTGGATCATCTTGAACGTCATCTTCCTGTACCGGATGACGCTGCAGACCGGCCGCTTCAAGGTCCTGCAGGAAAGCATGACGGGCATCACCCAGGACACGCGCCTGCAACTGCTGCTGATCGCCTTTTCCTTCGGCGCGTTCTTTGAGGGCGCATCTGGGTTCGGAACGCCGGTCGCGGTGACCGCAGCGCTTCTGATCGGCCTGGGCTTCAAGCCGCTGCAGGCCTCCGGCTTGTCGCTGATCGCCAACACGGCGCCGGTGGCCTATGGCGCGCTCGGCACGCCGATCATTGCCCTCGCCGCGGTTACCGGTTATAGCGAGACGGTTCTGGGCGCACAGGTCGGCCGCATCCTGCCATTCTTCTCCGTGCTGGTGCCCTTCTGGCTAGTGTGGGCGTACGCAGGGTTCAAAGGGATGAAGGAAATCTGGCCGGCCGTTGCAGTGGCCGGTGTTACCTTCGCGATCCCGCAATTCCTGGTTTCGAACTTCCACGGGCCGTGGCTGACGGACATCATTGCGGCCGTGGTCTCGATGCTCTGCCTTATCCTGTTCCTGAAGATATGGCATCCGAAAACGATTTGGGGACACGAGGGACACCAGGAAAGTGAGCAGCGCGCCGCTCGCGGTCAGCACGGTTACAGCCACGCCGAGGTCGCTCGCGCATGGCTGCCCTGGCTGGTACTCAGCGTATTCGTTTTCTGCTGGGGTACGTTCACCGGCAAGAAGATCATGAATACTCCGGAAAAGGTGTTCACATCCATGAGCGCCTGGTCGACGCCGCCGAGTAAGATCACCAACCCGCAGTTTCCCGTGACCGGTCTTAACCGGCTGTCCCAACGCATGCCCCCGGTCGTGGTGAAACCTACGCCCGAGGGCGCAGTGTTCGGCTTGAACTGGCTTTCCGCCACGGGGTCGGGGATCCTGTTGGCGGCGACCATCTCCGGCTTCATCATGGGCCTCTCGCTCCCGAAGATCGTTGCCATGTGGTGGCAAACCCTGTGGCACATCCGGTTCTCGCTTATGACGATCGCCGCCATGCTCTCGCTGGGCATCCTGACCCGCTACTCGGGTGTGGACGCCACCATGGGCCTGGCGTTCGCGCGGACGGGGGTGATGTATCCGTTCTTCGGGACCCTGCTCGGGTGGCTGGGCGTGGCCCTGACCGGTTCGGACACCTCGTCCAACGTGCTGTTCGGCAGCCTGCAGAAGATCTCCGCGCAGCAGATCGGGCTCTCTCCCATCCTGATGGGCGCCGCCAACAGTTCGGGTGGGGTCATGGGCAAGATGATCGATGCGCAGAGCATCGTTGTGGCCAGCACTGCCACCGAGTGGTACGGACACGAGGGAGACATACTGCGTTACGTATTCTTCCACAGCCTGGCGCTGGCGGCTTTGGTGGGAATCATGGTGACGCTCCAGGCCTACGTATTTCCGTTTACTCGTTTGGTGGCGCGGTAGAGTGGTGCGCTAGAGAAGATGTTCGATAGCGCGTGGATCCTGGCGGTCCGGGCAAGAAGCTCCCATCGCCTGAAGGTTGGACTGTCTGAAGGTTAAATCGTGAAACGCAAAGTATCTCTATTCGTCCCTTGTTTCGTGGACCAACTGCTGCCCGAGGTGGCGGTCGACACGGTCAAGGTGCTGCGCCGGATTGGGTACGCAGTCGAGTTCCCCGAGGATCAGACTTGTTGCGGCCAGCCTGCCCTCAACACCGGATACTGGGGGGATGCGCGGCCGTGTGCCGAGCATTTTGTTCGCGTCTTCAAGAATGCCGATTTCGTCGTATGCCCGTCCGGTTCGTGCGTCAGCGTGATCCGCCTGTTTTACCCGGAACTGTTGGCCCACAGCTCGTTGCGTGAGGACGCCGCCGCCTTAGCCAGCCGCACGTTTGAGTTTTCGGAATTTCTGGTGAAGGTCGCCGGCGTCACCCAAGTCGGCGCCACCTTCCCGCACTCGGTTACCTATCACGCTTCCTGCCACGGGCTACGCGAGCTGCACATTCACGACGAGCCTCTGCAGCTTTTGCGCCAGGTGGACGGCCTGAAGCTGATTGAAATGGTCCGCTCCGAGGAATGCTGCGGTTTTGGCGGAACCTTTGCCGTAAAGTTCGCCGACATCTCCGCCGCCATGGGAACTTCCAAGGCTGAGAGTGTGGCCGCGACCGGCGCCGAGTTCGTGACCGCGACCGATCCCAGTTGTCTGATGCACCTGCAAGGAATCTTGGGCAAACGGCGCGCGCCAACCCGCACCATTTATCTTGCCAGCATCCTCGCGCAGGACGGCTTGGCGCAGAAGAGCTCTGCGCAGGAGAGACCGTGAGCCAAACTGCCGCACAACGTTTTCTGCACGACGCCGCCGTGAAGTCGGCGGACTTGATGCACCGCGAAATCATCCGGCGCGGCATGGACAGCTATGATGTGGCACACCTCAAGGGTCGCGCGCGGATCAAGGACTGGGAAGCTGCTCGCCAGAAGTGTCAGGAGATTAAGCGGGAAGCCGTCAATCATCTGGATCGCTACCTTCTCCAGTTCGAAGAAAAAGTGATTGCGCGCGGCGGACATGTTTTCTGGGCGGCCAATGGCGAAGAAGCCTGCACCTATGTGAAGAACCTCGCCACCCGGCTCGGTGTGCGCACGGTGGTGAAGTCGAAATCCATGGTGACGGAGGAAATCCACCTCAGTCCGGCACTGGAGAAGGCGGGCATTAAGGTCTGGGAAACCGATCTTGGCGAGTTCATCGTGCAGCTACGCGATGAACCGCCCTACCACATCGTTACCCCAGCTATGCATCTCAACCGTGGCCAAATCGCCAAGTTGTTTCGAGAGAAACTGGACCCAGGAATCGGGAGCGACGATCCGGCGGATTTGATGGCGGCAGCACGCCGCATACTGCGCCAGGCCTTCTTTGCCGCCGAAATGGGCATTTCAGGCGCGAATTTTCTGGTGGCGGACGCCGGCGTCATTGCCATTTCCACCAACGAAGGAAACGGCCGCCTGTGCACCAGCATTCCTCGCATTCACGTGGTGGTCACCGGCATCGAGAAAGTAATTCCCCGGCTCGAGGATCTGGCGGTGTTATGGCCGGTGCTCGCGACCTCCGGCACCGGGCAAGGCATCACGACCTACGGCACGCTGATCGGCGGTCCGCGCCGGCCGGGCGAAGTCGACGGAGCAGAGGAATTTCATGTGGTGCTGGTGGACAACGGACGCAGCCAGTTGCTGGCCGATGCGGAACAGCGCGAGGTGTTGCACTGCATTCGCTGTGGCGCCTGCCTGAATATTTGTCCCGTCTTCCGCCACGTCGGAGGACACACCTATGGGACAACTTATCCCGGACCGATCGGCAGCGTGCTTACGCCGCATCTGAATGGCATCAAGGAGTTCAAGCACCTGTCCTACGCGTCGTCGTTGTGCGGCGCTTGCAGCAGCGTTTGTCCGGTGAAAATCGATCTGTCTCACCACCTGCTGCAAAACCGCCGCAACGCCACCGAGGCAGGAGCCACGAAGTCGAGTGAGCGGTTGATATTCCGGGCTTGGCGCTACGCCATGCTTCGTCCCCGGATGTACGCGCTCGGTGGCTGGTCGGTGCGCAAGGCTCTGCGCATAATCTACGGCCTGGGACTTGCGGGATCGATCCTCGACCCGATGCGGGTGTGGAACCGTTATCGCTCGCCCGTGCCGCTGCCGTCCGAATCATTTCGTGCGCGTTGGAGGAAAGACCTTGGCGCAAACTAGCAAAGCGCAAACCGAAAATCCGAGCCGGGAACGGATTCTGGAGCAGATTCGCGCTGGATTGCGCACCGTAGTCCCGGAACCGCCTGCCCTGAGATCCGGCCAAGTGATCTTTGAGCCCATCAACAATCCTCTTGAGCGTTTCCAGCAGGAGTGCGTAGGCAATCTCATGGAATGCGCGCTGACCGCCGATTCTGCCGCAAGTGCGCGACAGCTTGCGAAAGTTCTCCAGTCGCTGCCTGAGGGAGAGGCATTCGTGCAAGACGATCCAGCGCTGCGCCGGCTCATCGAACTGGCCGCGCCTGCTCGGCCGATCCGCTGGTCGAGTCAAGGCGCGCCGGGAGAAGCTTCGCAGGCCACGGTCACGCTCGCCGAAGCTCTCATCGCACAAACCGGGTCGATTCTGGTGACCGCTTCGTGCGGCGGTCGAGGCGCCTCGGTGATCGCCCCCTGTCACATCGTTTACGCGACTGTGGCACAACTGGTTCCCGATCTGGCCAGTGCCCTAAGCCGCGTCTCGCAGGAACGAAAACTCGATAGCAACTCGTTCGCGTGCGTCATAAGCGGCTCCAGCCGCACTGCCGATATCGAAAAAATTCTGGTGCAGGGCGCGCATGGCCCGCGAAGGCTAGTGGTCATCTTGCAAACCGTGACCTAATCACCAGAGACGTCAGGGTTCGGCTTGTCCCAGCCTGGTCAGCCTCGGGATCAGGATCAGAATAAGCCCATAGAAAAGAAGCGAGACCACGAGCGATCCTGCATTGCCGAATCGCAGATCCTCGAACAAGAGCTTCAGCGCGCCAAAGGCGACAGCAGCGTAGGCAACCCAGCGCAGTTCGACGCGTTTCGAACGAGAACCGAGATAGCTCAGCGCCAGGGCAAGCAAACATGTCACCACCGTCCGAGCCACCGAAAGGCGCGAAGCGATCAGCCCCACGCGGCCCGAGGCGAGCCACACGATCGCAACAATAGCTAGGGCCGCCGCTGCGAAACTGAACAGCACTGCGGGAACTACCCAAAGCAGCCGCCGCTTACGATTGTCTTCCGAAACCCGCGACCCGATGACGTAGCAGAGCAAGGCCGAAACGGCCACCACCCAAACCCGCCAGTCCGTGTTCGCAGGCACGGTCCCCGCCAGTGCGTTTTGCGCATAATTCGGAAAAGGCGAGTTGGCCGCCGCCGCTGCCAGATAGAAGGAAGCGTGCATGCCGAGGCTGAGCTTGCAGGTGCGTGAGTACAGGAAGGCTGCGGTCGCTGCCGCCAGGCACAAGAACGGTACCTGGAAAGCTTCAGGAAAGAGCATGAAGCTCCCCGCCAGCAGAAGAGCGGCCGCGTAGTTCGCGCACACACGGCGATTTCGCGTGTATGCGTCCGCCACGAACCGCGACAGCGCGCCCCAGTAGCACATCGCCGCCGCCAGCAGGAAAAAGACGCCGAGCATCGGCGCCGAAGCGCCCTGGCTGGCGCGGAGCGATCCCCAACTCGCAACCACAAACGCCACCACGCCCTGCGCGATTTCAAAGATGGTGAGGCGATTGCGCAACGCGAAGCTGCGAATCCCGATGCTCCCCAAGTAGATGGCAAGCAGCCCAAAGCACAGCCCCGTTAGCGTGGTCACGCCGATGGGGCGATAGCCAGCCGGAACGCCCTCGGGAGATGCCAGGAGATAGACGAGCAGACAAACCGCCAAATCCGCGGCAATCGCGGGAACCGCTCTCAGACTGAGTCTGTGCCCCAGGCAGGCAACAACTTCAGTGGCCAGGGCCACGGCCAGCAGCGCAGCCGTAAAGGGCACAAGCTCATGCGTCTCGACGATGAGCGCCAAAGCCGTGGCCACCGCCGCCAAGGTTGCCACCCACGGTATCACTTGCAGGTTTTGCCGCCAGGCCAGTGCCAGCGCAAGTACAACGAACGCAACCAGCAGAGCTGCCGTGACGCTTGGTGGCAGAACCTGGAAACGTATTGTGGCTTCCCACAGCAGAGGCGAGAAGATCAATGCGGACGTGACCCCGTAGGTGACGCTGGCAATGTGACTCTTAGCGCGAATCCTGACGGCCCAGACCAGCCACATGCCCGCGTAAAGAATGGCGACGGCCAGCACCGGCAAGTGTGGCAACACGCCCGACTCAGAAATAGCACGGAGCAGGTAAGCCCCGGCGATTGCGAGGATCGCTTTTCCGAACACGGGCACGGCTGCCGCCGGCCGCTCCAAGTCAGGTTGTGCCGGCAGCATCGCGGGAGGCTGCGCTTGGGCCTGGGCAGAACGGATAGGTTCAGCCCCGACAGGAGTCGGATTCCGCTCCTCTAATGCGGAGACGCGCCGTTCCAGTTCGCGCAGTCGTTCGCTGAACTGCTCCACATCCGACGCGATCCCGTCGTGCAATTGCGCCATTTGCTTCTCCGCATCTGTCCCGTTGCGACGGAGCTAGTTGATTCCCCGCGCCGGAGCGGCGCTGATGGCGGGCGCCGGGCTTGACTCCAGCCAGGGTGGCAGGAGTTTCACCAGAACCCACAGAATGACAAAGGGAAGAATCATGAGTATGAGCGCGGGTAACAACCCTTCCCGCGTGGCGAAGTCCATCTTGTAAGTGGTGTACCCGAGAAAACTCTTGGAGAAAAGCTGGCCGCCGATCACGACGTTCCAGCGCATGGCAAAGATGCCCATCAGAGTCAGACATCCGGCTATCCCATAGATGCGCTTCCGCGTGGTCTGAGTGAGCTTCACAAACTGGATCAGACCGATCAACGCAATGGGCGTTACCGTGCCCAGGAGGATCTGGACGATTACCTGGGATGTCCACAAGCGCGTATGCACCATGAAATCCAGGCTGCGGAAAGACTCGTCGGCCTCATAGATTCTTTGCAGCAGGTCCAGCATCTCAAGGCTGAAGTCGATGATGAAGGTGTAGAGCAGATAGCGCGCGATCGTGTCCAGGCAGCGCATGTCGATTTCCCGCCCGCGCAACCGCGAAGAGAACATGTAAATCAACATGACCGCGGCAATGCCCGACACCATTGCCGAGAACACAAACACGATCGGCATCAGCGGCGATGACCACCAGGGGTTTGCCTTCACCGAGCCAAAAATGAAGCCGACATATCCGTGCAGAAGAAACGCGGAGGGAATTCCAATCAGCGTGATGAAATACCCGAGTCGCTCGTCGATGTGCAGCGAACGTTCACTGATATTGCTGGAGCCTAGAGTCAGGACACGATAGACCAGACGCTTCCAGCCCCTCTCTTTCTGGGACATCACCACAATGTCGCGCCGGTAGTCCAACCATATCTCCAACAGCAGCACCGCCATCAGGTACCAGAGATAAACAAAGCCGAACATGGCCATGGCGGAGGAACCGTGCGGCGTCAGATACATTTCCAGGGAACGTTCCGGATGCCCCAGGTGCAGTTGCAGCGGCAGGGGGGCAACCAACAAAAAAGCAAGTGCGGTGAGCAGGGCTAGCCGGTACGTCGGCTTCACTGCCTGCACTTGGAACACGCGTTCGAGCGAGGCCAGAATAAACGCCCCCGCCACCAGTCCCGTGATGAACGGATAAAGAACGATCAGGATGCTCCATTGGAGCTCCACTTCGTTCGGGTACATGAAGCCTTCGACGGGTATTTGCACGAGCCTCCTTATCGCACCGAACCGTCCATGCCGTTGTAAAAAACCTTCGCCCCAGTAGCCATCTGCGGTTTCAGAATCTGCACCGAGTGCGTCCTCAAAAACTCATGAATCGGATCTTTGGGATTCTTCAAGTCGGCCAACTGGCGCGCGCCCGTGGGGCAGACCTCGCAGCACGCGGTGGTCAGTCCCTTGGTGATCCGGTGATAGCACAGCGTGCACTTCTCCGCCGTGTTCGTCTTGGGATTGAGGAAGCGGCACCCGTAGGGACACGCCTGGATGCAATAGCGGCAGCCCAGGCAGTAGTTCTTGTCCACCAGCACAACTCCATCCGGCGCTATGAAGGTTGCGCCTACCGGACACACCTGCGTGCAGGGAGACTCCGCACAGTGATTGCACAGCTTGGGCACGAAGAAGTTCTTGCCGCCTTCGTCGCGCTCGTGCAGGTAGCCGTGCTTGCCGCCGTCGGGCGCTTCCACCTCCGGCCTTTCAATCTTCCAATCGTCCACGTGGTAGCGCTCCACCCAGGTGCGGTAGTAACCGTCCGGAACATCATTCTCCTCCGCGCAGGCGCGCACACAACTGCCACAGCCGATGCACTTGGTGATATCCATCAACATGCCCCACCAGTGCTCCGTCAGCCTATAGTTGGGCGAGGCCTCGGGCGTTCCTGCAAGAACGTACTTCCAGGCAACCGCGGCGGCAGGCATCAGCACGAGCAATCGACGGCGAGTGATGTCCATTACTTCTTCCCCTCCGTCTCAATTTTCGGGCGGTGCGGTTGATGACAAGTGTCACAGGCGAGCCCTCCGGAGTGGTCTGCCGTAACCACCTGAGGAAATCCGCTGGGTTTGGCGCTGTTGGCCTCGTGACAACGGGCGCACACCACCGCCGTATCCAGCTTCTTGGGTTGAACCGAACCGGGATCGTCTGCGTGCTTGGCGAGAGCTCCATGGCAGGCTTCGCAAGCCACCACTACATGTTTGCCTTGCTTTTTCAGATCCACCACGTCGGTGTGGCAGGCCTCGCAAGTTTGGTGACCGGCAAAGGCAACCGGCCTGGCAGCTATCTCGGCGATGGCGTCACCGCGGTAGTGTCCGTACTGCCCAAAACTGCGAGGCACGAGAGCGGTTCGCAAGACCACAAATGCAATCAGAGCCAGTACGATGACGACCGCGAGCCGGATCAGGTGTTCAGTGTCCTTGAATAGGTTCATGGGTGGATCAGTTTTTTGTTCCGTTCCGTCGTCGCAGTTTCTTCTCGACTTCCACCGACCGGCGCCAAGCAAGAATCATGGGCGCGAGGCGAAAGGCCTGGAAAGCACGCTGTTCGCCGCAATAACGCTCGGCGCCCAGCTGCCGGGGCATCTTCATGCCAAGATTTTTTATTATCACTAGGATTTCTCGCGAGGACGATGATCGAAGTCACAGGAAGCTGTGATGCTGGTCACGACATACATGCGCCCCAGCGCTGCCGAGCCCTTATCTTCGTCGTGCATACGGTCACGCACACGGTCATGCACACGCCGCGTCGACTTTCATCGCGTAGCGCAACCCGACGTGCACCGCGTGCGCCTGGCGCCAGTTCTCATGTCTCGACGGTCGACGCCAGAGTTACATTTCTTAATTGGCATGACACGGTGAGCACCACCCAGGAGCAGCTTTCCAAGGCCGAAAAGCGCACAAGTGACTTTCAGTCGGCGGGAAACGCAATCGCCCGCCCGTCGCCGCCCGCTGCTTGTGCGATCGCGTCGGCCGCCTCCACCTGCGGCACTGCGCTGGCGGAAATCCTCGCCGGCGCACCGCGCCAGGCGCCGGCCTTGAACCCCTCCCTTACAAGCTTGAAGATGGTTCGCCGATTTTGCGCAATCACCTTCAGCCATGCCATTTTCCCCATCATGGGGAAATAGATGCCGCGGAAACAGAGCCGCGCCAGGAAGATGTTGACGCGATAACCCAGGGGCTGGTCGTTCAGCGATTCGACCGCATGCGCCAGCGCCTCCGCACTATAAGCCTGGTCCCAGCCGTAGTTCACTTCGGCATGAGCTTCTTCGATGCTCATCTTCAACGGCGTGTGCGCCATCGCAAACGGGATGAACTCCTGCCAGTGCTTGGGCCGCGTCAGCCGCCCGGCCTTCTCCAGCCGCTTGTACAGCGGAGTTGCGGGCAAAGGAGTGAGCAACCCAAAGATCGGCAGACCCGGAGGCCAGGTCCGAACTTGTTCGAGAGTTCGCTCGGCCACTCCGGTCGTGTCATTGTCCATGCCAAAAATAAACGACGTAATGGCGTACACATTGCGTTGCGCCAACCGCTCCAGCACCGCCGCGTATTCACCGGGTTTGTTGAATCCTTTATTCACGTCTTTCAGATTGGCCGGGTCGATGGACTCCATGCCGATAAAGATCCACTTGCCTCCGGACGCCGCGATCAGGTCCACCAGTTCTTCGTCGCGCAATAAATTGGCGCTGATCTGCGCCACCCAATGCACCTGCGCGCCGGCGGCAATGATGTCGCGCAGTAGCGACTTCGTGCGCTTGATGTTGATGGCGAAATTATCGTCGATGAAAAACACCGCCATCTGTCCCTTCTCGCTGCGGGCGCGGGCCTTCAGCAACAGCAGTTCATTCACCACGCTCTCATTGGTGCGAAAGCGAATCGAGTCGCCGAAGAATCCGGTCACCGTGCAGAACTCGCAGCCGTAAGGGCAGCCTCGTCCCGATTCGACCGGAATAAGGCGAAACGTTCCCCAGCCTTCTCCGATTTTCTGGAGCGTGGCCTTCGCGGCCTTCGGTACCAGATTGAACTGCTTGAGATCGATCGACTGCCACGGAATCACCGGATATTCCTTCAGCGTCGGCTTGCTCTCCTGGCCAAAGGCGTCCACCGGCGCATACACGTCTTTAAGTTCACCACGCGCAGCATCTTCAACGATCCGCGGCCAGGTCGCGTCGGCTTCGCCCAGCGCAACCGCGTCGGCGTGGCGCGGCCCGCCATCGCGGCCAAGCGCCTCGTCGGCCATCTCTGTCACGTGAGGTCCGCCCATCACCACCGGAACTCCCGTGGCCCGAACCGCATCCGCCATGCGATACGCTTTGGCAATCATTCGGGTCATGGCGCCGATGCCGACCAGTCCAATATTGTTGTCGCGCACAAACTGCGCGATCCCCGCTTCATCCATGGATTGGGCATTACCATCCACCAGCAGCACCTCATGGCCCGGCGGCGTGAGCGCCTGGAGCAGAAACATCCATAGATGCGGCATGAAATTACGTGTGACGCCGTTGTCGGGGTTATACAGCAGAATTTTCATAGGAGTTTAGCGATTCTGCAAAGCGCTGCTTTGCTGCGTGCGTGGCTGAGGGCAATCGAGAGCGCCAGGGCGCATTCTTCCCCTGGTGCTCATTAAATTGGATGTATTCGTTTGAAAATTCCCCAGCGTGCGATTGTACACCGCGATCGCTAAGGCCGGGTAGTAGGGAAGGGAAGGGAAGGTCTCAGGTCTCAGGTGCGAGCCGTTTTTCCTGAGACCTGACACCTGAGACCTAAACAAAGAACAGCCCGCAAGCTTTACAGCCTGCGGGCTGCCCGGTGGACTGTTTGGGATTGACTGAGGTGGTCACTCTCGTGGCCCCTCGCTCACTCCGGTGCCGGGCACAGCCTGTGTCCGGCGGATCAGCCCATACTCACGGATTGTTTGCGAGAGATGTTCCCGATTCCCCCGACCAAAGGTTCCTCGAGAACTCCGCTTAGAGCAACCGCCCTAAGACTCAGCCACCTCACCTGGTCTGGTACTACTATTATGTCCATCAGAACTTGTCATCCGACCACCTCCTCTCCGGTGTAGGCCCACACTAGCCCAAAACGAATTCTGGGTCAACCACTAGCGTGAAAAAGAGGAGTCAACACTGTCACTAACGCACAAATGCCTCATCCGCCTACCTGCTGCGCACGAGTTTCACTTTCGAAAAGTGAAACTCGTGCCGTTTCATATCCACACGCGCCCCGCGGAAGGTCACTCCCTCCATGCGCAGGCGAAATCTTTGCTCAGCGGCCTGTTCTCCGCGCAACTTGATCGCCCCGCCCGAGCCGACCACGCGGTGCCAGGGCAATCCGGGAACCTGTTGCAGGATGCGCACCACTTGCCGCGCGGCTCCGGGCCAACTGGCAGCCTTGGCTAAAGCTCCGTAGCTCGACACCGTTCCCGCCGGCAAGGCGCGAATGCAGCGCACGACGCGGGCACGCTTATCTTCCCTCATGCTTCTCCGACCTGCTTCTCCCGGACCTGCTTCTGCCTGACCTGCTTCTAGCGGACCCGGATTGAGCGGACCGGGATTGAGATTGCCGATTCACGGATCCCTGTTTGCTGGACAATATTTACCGGCCAAGCATGTTAAATTAGATTCACCAATACAAAAATTTACATGCGCTGGTGAAACCTGGGACTACGATATTGGCATCCCATTTCTTGCTCACCGCGAAAACTGCCTGTTGGAGAATACTATGCTTCGCCTGTTGAAAGCCCTGCCCTTTACGTTGGCCATTGCGGCCTTGAGCATCGTCGCCACCAGCTGTAGTTCAAGTGGTACGAAGGCTCGTTTTGTCAATGCTATCCAGGACACCGACCAGTACGGTGGTGGCAACCTGGATGTCGAGGTCAACGGAGTAAAGCAATTTACCGGCGTACCATTCGGCAATGCGGCATCAACCTATACGAACATATCTTCGGGTAATGACACGTTCGAAGGGCTTGAATCCCCCGCAGACACCACCACCGTCTTCACCGACTCCACTTCCTTGAGCGGCGGGACGGAGTACACGCTGGTTGCGACTGGATTTGCAACCGGCGCCAACGGCAACAGCGTTGTCTTCTTGTCTTTCAGTGACGACAACACGGCGCCGAATGATGGCTTCGTGAATTTCCGCGTCATTAACGCATCGCCCAACTCACCCTCCTCCGGCGTGGATATTTGGATCTACCCGACCCCCCAACTCCTCCCCGCCCCGCCACCAGCTCCGATGATCCCAAGCCTTGCCTACCAGTCGGCGAGCCGCTACATAACCGTTCCCTATAATTCCGACGTACAGGGTTTCACGGTGTTCGTCAACACAGCGGGCGGCGGGCAAATATTCCACGTCAACGTCCCTGTCAGCGGCGGCCTGAACAGCGCATCGATTTGTACCCTAGTGCTCGAGGACTACGAGAATGGAAGTTCAATGAGTTCGGCCCCCGCACTGTTGAATGACCTCAATTGCGCCAACTAATCGTGGACGAGCCGCCTGGGCCCAACCGGGCGTCTCGCTGCAATGTTCAGGAAGCAATGTTCAGGAAAAGGAACCGGGCCGCGACCGAGGCCCGCTGAACCGCCCAACAAGCTGCTAAAATCCTTCTTGCTCCCACCAAACTGCCTTTTGGAGAATTAAGGATGTCTCGCTGGTTGAAAGCCCTGCCCCTTACGTTGGCCCTTGCGGCCTTGGGCATCTTCGCCACCAGCTGTGGTTCCTCCAGCAATCTAGCGCAGATTCGTTTTGTCCATGCCATCCCGGACGCCAACGCCTTGGATATCGCTGTCTACGGCCCGCAGGCTGTCAACGGCACGCAGCTATTTTCGACGTAGCATTCCGCGCTGTTCTGCCCTCATCGGGCTACACGACCGTGCCTTCGGATACGGACACGATCGAAGGGTTTGTAAACCCCACCGACACGACCGAGGTCTTCAGCGACGCCGTTAACTGGAGCGCTGGGGTGCAGTACACGGTGATTGCGACTGGATTTTCTGCAACCGGCGCCAACGGCAGCAACGTTGTCCTCTGGTCTATACCTGACGACAACTCGGCGCCGGCATCGAACTACGTGGAATTCCGCGTCATTAACGCATCGCCCCACTCACCCCCAGGCGGCGTGGATGTTTATATCGACCCGATCCCCGTCCAGAGCATGGGGAACCCTGTGCTCTCTGGCCTTGCCTACCAGCAAGTGAGCGAATACGTAAGCCTTGCTTTTTTCCCCGACAACAATTCCAACAACATCAACTATGGTTACGAGCTGTACGTTACTCAATCGGGGAGCACCGCACCAATCTTTAGCCAGTACCTCGATCCGGCAAACAACACCATTCATACCCTGGTGCTCACGGACGTCCAGGGTGGAAATGCAATGAATCCGTTAGCCCTGGAGTTGACTGACCTCGATTAACCGCGGGCGAGCCGCTTCCGCCAAACCGGGCGTCTCGCTGCAACCTTCTGACAAAGGAGTGGGGCCTCGGCCGAGGCCCGGTGAACCGCCTAAGCCGCACCTTTCTTGAACGACCGCGCGGCCGCTTCTTCATCGTCGAACACTTCAAAAACAGTGAGCAGCTTGGTGATCTGGAGAAGCTCACCTACGCGCTTGCTCAGCCGCGCCAGTTTCACCGCGCCGCCGGCGTTGCGGGCAGTCGTGTAAAGCGAGACCAGCGTTCCGAGGCCGCCGCTGTCGATGTAGTTCACTTCGCGCAGGCTCATCACAACATTCGGATTCTGGACCAGCAGTTTCTTGACGGTGTCGCGCAGGCTGGCCGACTCTTCGCCGAACACGACTCGACCGCTGCAATCCACCACCAGCACGCCCTCCATCGTCCGTGTGCTCATTCGCAGTTGCATAGGCGCTTCTTCTCCAAATATTCGCGGTAAAACTCAATGCATGAGCGTACCCCGCCTGCCGAAGCCACGCAAGCGCCGGCATCCGCGGTGCCGCGACCGATGGTTGATGGAGAGCCGCCCGTCCCTCCACCAACTGCGCGCGCGTGAGACTGTATAATCGTGGTCTCGCATGAGCTACCAGGTCCTGGCGCGCAAATACCGGCCGCAGAAATTCTCCGACGTCATTGGCCAGGAGCACGTCACCCGCACCCTGCAAAATGCCATCGCGCAGGAGCGCATCGCGCACGGCTATATCTTCAGCGGTCATCGCGGAATCGGCAAAACGACGGTCGCCCGCATCCTGGCCATGGCGGTGAACTGCCGATCAGCAGAGAAGCCGGTGGCCGAGCCCTGCGGCATTTGTGATTCCTGTACCGAGATTCGCGCCGGCAACGCGGTGGACGTGATCGAAATCGACGCTGCCACCAATCGCGGCATCGACGAGATCCGCGAATTGCGCGAGGCCGCGCGCTACCGTCCGGCCCGCGACCGCTTCAAAATCTACATTCTCGACGAGGCCCACCAGATCACCGACGCAGCCTTCAATGCGCTGCTCAAAACGCTGGAGGAGCCTCCCGGCCACGTCATCTTCATGATGGCCACCACCCAGCCCGAAGATATCCCGCAGACCATCCGCTCGCGCTGCCAGCACTTCAGTTTTCGCGCGGTGAAGTTCGAAGACATCATGGGGCAACTCCGCGAGATCGTGGCCAAAGAAAAGATCCCAGCCGACGAGGACGCCCTCGCCCTGCTGGCGGAAGCGGGCGACGGCTCGATGCGCGACGCGCTCTCCATTCTCGACCAGGCCATCGCCTCCACCTCCGACCACCTGACCCTCGATTCCGTTCGCAGCCTGATCGGTTCCGCTCCGGCAGCGGCGCTCGAAACGGTAATGCAGGCCGTCGTGGAAAGTTCAAGCGAGAAAATCCTCGTGCTGGTTGACGAACTGATCGGCGAAGGCCACAGTCCCACGCATTTCGCGCGCCAGTTGGTGCGCTTCCTGCGCAATGTCACCGTGGCAAAGATTGCGGGCAAAGACTCGGCGCTGTTGCAGATTTCGTCAGATGAGCGCGCCCGCGTGGCCCGCATCGCCGATCTCTTCACGGAGGAAGACCTGGCGCGGCATTTGCAGATCATGCTGCGCACCCACGGCGAACTCGGATACCGCCAGGAACAGCGCTTTCACCTTGAACTGGGACTGCTGAAAATGGCGCATGCGCAGCGTCTGTTGCCGATCGAGCAGTTGCTGAGCGATGTCGCACCCATGGCCACGGGCACGGCGCGACCAACCAAAATCCCGCACTTGGCGTCGGCGGAAGTTCGCCGCCCCGAACCCCCATCTCCCGCGCGCTCAAGTTCCGTTTCGCCGTTCGCTGCCGATTCGGCTCGAAAGAACACGCCGAAGAGCGAAACGCAGGATGACCTCGCTCCGATGGCCACACGTTCGGGAAACTCTGGCGCGTCGGTTGTGATCATGGGCTCGGCAGCTCCGGCAGTTTCGCAGTTCGCGCCCCAACCGCAGCCAGCCGCCCTTACAGACGTGAGGGCCGAGGCCAGGGCCGAGGTCAACGCCGAGTTTCTTCGCGACGCCGTTCTCCACGCACTGGGCAATCAGCAAATGCTCGTTTCCCTGTTGGAAAACGCGGAGTGGAGACTGGAAGGAAATGCGCTGATCGCAAAAGTAGCGGCTTCGAGCACGATGATCGAAATGTCATTCCCCGCCGACGCGCGTCGCATCGCCAGCGCCGCCGCCAGCGGTCTGGCCGGAAGACCGATCAAGATGCTGGTCGAGCCCGATGGAGCTCCGCAGGCGATGCCCGAGGCACGCCGGTCTTCATCGAACGGAAGCGCACGCAGCCGCGCCGAACAAGACCCGATCGTGCAACGCATGAAGGAAAAATTCGGAGCCGAAATCCGCACCGTGATTGACTATCGGGAGAAACAATAAAGGTTGAACCGCCGAGACGCAGAGTACGCCAAGAAGAAATGGTTTGATTTTGTTTTCTCCGCGCACTCGGCGTCTCGGCGGTGAAAAGGTTTTCTATGGCTGGATTCAATTTGCAGGAACTGATGTCGCAAGCCAAGCAGCAGTACGAGACGCTGCAGAAAAAGATGGAGCAGACCGTGGTCGAGGCCTCGGCCGGCGGCGGCACGGTCACCGTCAAAATGGATGGCCGCAAGCAGGTGCTCAGCATGGTGATCGATCCGGAAGCAGTCAAGGCCGGCGATGTCGAGATGCTGCAGGATCTCGTGATGGCCGCACTCAACGAAGCCAGCCGCAAGGTGGATCAAGCGATGCAATCGAGCGTGGGCGGAATGCTCGGCGGACTCACGGGAAATTTGTAATAGGTAATTTGTAATTTGTAATTTGAACCCAGACGCCCAGAGCTGGGTTTCCAATTACCAATTACAAATCACCAATTACAAATTCTATGTCCAAATTTGCCGAGCCGATGGCCCGTCTCATCGACGAACTCAAGAAGCTGCCGGGAATCGGCAACAAGAGCGCCCAGCGCCTCGCCTTTCATATTCTGCGCTCAAGCGAGGATGACGCCGAGGCTCTGGCCTCCGCCGTTCGAGACGTGAAGGCCAAGCTGCGTTTGTGCTCGATCTGCAACAACATCACCGACGTCGATCCCTGCGTCTACTGCAGCAGTCCTACCCGCAATCAAAAGATCGTTTGCGTGGTGGAGGAACCGACCAACATTGCCGCGGTCGAGAAGACGCGGCATTTTAACGGCGTCTACCACGTGCTCCACGGCTCGATTTCGCCATTGCATGGTATAGGTCCCGAGCAGTTGCGCATAGCCAACCTGATCAGCCGGGTCGGCGGCGGCGAGATCGAAGAAGTCATCCTCGCCACCAATCCCACGGTCGAAGGCGAAGCCACCGCCACCTACCTGGCCGAGCAACTGAAGCGGCAAGGACAAGGAAAAGGACTGCGCGTGACCCGCATCGCCATGGGAATTCCCGTAGGCAGCGACATCGAATACACCGACGAAGTCACCATGCTGAAGGCCATGGAAGGCCGGCGGGAAATGTAGCGTGTGCCGGGGCGCCAGCAAACGATAGTCCCTACCCCTGGCCCGAACCGGCAGCGTGCCGGGTAGTGGGGTCATGGCACTAAAGCGCCACTACGGGGTGCCGATGGCACTATCAAATGGCGATGCCTCTTGCGTATAATGGGCGTCAATCCAATGTTGTTCTTCGGGGGTTGACCCTATGGACCGTGATTTCCGCTTTGCGCAACGAGTCGTTTCCTGCGTCGCAGTCTTACCGTGGTTGGGTCTCTCAATTCTCGCCGTGCTGATCTTGTCTTCAGCTTTACTGGGTCAGACTTCCCAGGGTTCCCAGGCAGTCGTCTCTCTGCCCACCGACTGGAGCCACCACCACCTTCTCTTCTCCAACCCTGCGACGGCGGAACAGCTCAAACGCGTGCAGCAGGACCCTCGCTATTGGCAGCAGCTCTTTCGCCGTTCGCAGGCGACGCCGCCCGAGGCGGAGCTTGATGTTGCCCGTACTTCCGAGTTGCAGTCTGGCTCAAAAACCTCCCACGCAAGCAAGAATCACAAGCTGAAGCGGGACTGGTCGGAGAGCCTGGGCGCGGCGGGCGCGACTGTGGGCGCTGGCCAGTATCCTGGGAAATTCGGGTTCGATGTGACCACCTATAACTGCACCACCGACTTTGTGGTCTTCAATACCGGCTTGGCCGGTTCGGGCACGCAGGCTAGCATTATCGCCTATAACAATCTGTATACCGGTTGCGGGGGAACGGTCCCCAAGGTGTACTGGGCGTATAACACGGGCGGCACAATCAGCACTTCGGTGACACTTTCCGCCGACGGCTCGCAACTGGCTTTCGTGCAACAGCAGGGTGGCAAGGCGACACTCGTGCTGCTGTATTGGAAGGCTTCCACCACCGAAACCGTCGGCAATCCGGGGACTCCCACCAGCGAGGCCGCCGCCAGCTACCGAGGCTGCACTGCGCCGTGCATGACGACCATGCTCTTCGATCACGGTAACAGCGATACATATTCCGCCCCCTTTTATGACTTTACGGCCGGGTCCGATACGCTCTACGCCGGTGACGACGCCGGCCTCCTCCACCAGTTCACGGGAGTGTTTTTGGGAGCGACGCCCAAGGAAAGCACGATAGCTCCGTGGCCAGTTAATTTGGGGGTGGGCACAGACTTGAGCGGCCCGGTTTACGATCCGACGACCGGGAACGTATTCGTGACGACTTCCTACTCGGCAGCCAACAACAACGGCGGAGTGCTGGCAGCGGTGTGCGCGACCTCCACGTGCGCCGGGGTCAGCAACGGCCATGCGACCACCGTGATCGGAACGGTGACGCCGTCAGGCGTGCTGGGTCCGGACCAAACTGCACACGCCGGGTGTCGAAATGGAATTGACACTACGAAGGGGAGTAATCTGCGTCTGGATAGTCCGATTGTCGATCCTGTCGCCGGCATGGTCTACGCATTTCTTGGGAATGACGGCAGTGGCAACAGCGCTGTGATCCAGTTTCCGGCGACGGTCAGTACGACGGAATTCTCGTATCACAGTTGCGGAACGGAATCGACGGTTGGCACGGGCTCGACTACAGGAGTTCCGCTTTTCGCGGGTACCTTCGATAACGCCTACTTCACCTCGTCCGGCAGCAGCCCAAGCGGCAATCTGTATGTCTGCGGAGACACATCCGCTGACGCGACGCTCTACCAGGTTCCGATCAACGCCAATGCCATAAAAGCAAGCACCAGCGTGGTGGCCGTTTCCAGCGCCGGTACCACCTGCTCTCCTGTGACGGAAGTGTATAACAACACCAACGACTTTATCTTCCTCAGCGCTGAGGCGAGCGGAGCGTCGACTTCGTGCACCGCCGGGGTCGGCGGATGCATCTACAGTTCCAACGTCACGCCCTGGCAACCTTTGACCGGCTATTCGGTGGGTCAGGAGATCCTAGACACCAACTTTCAGATTCAGGTCGTGGAAACAGCCGGCACGTCGAAGTCGGGGACGGCCCCCACCTGGAGCACCACCACGGGCGGCACCACCACGGACGGCACCGTAACATGGCTGAACCAGGGGCTGCTCTCCACGACCATTACAACGGCCGCTTTTGCGACGCTCACTTTCTACGGCCCCGGCACCGTGGTCATCGACGGCAACGGCAACATTGAACTTTGTACCGGAACCTTCGGCTGCATTGATCTCACCCAGCCCACCTGGGCAACCGCACCGGGGGCTATTACAAATGCAACGTTTGGGACTTGGGAGAACCTGGGCCCGGACGGAATCCCCGCCCTGTCGGCAGCCGGGGGCACGAGCGGAATTATCATCGATAACACCGTACCGCCGGGCACGGAGGCGGGGGCATCACAGATCTATTTTTCGACGCTCACGGGAGAGACGGCCGTGCAAGCCTCGCAAGCTGCATTGAAGTAGCGAGGGAACGATCATTATGGGTACCCGTCGAGATCCTTGTGATTCATGATTCATGAATGAAATGTCTTTCTCAACGTTGCCCTCGTAGCCTCGAAATGTCTGCGCGAAATGCGGCGACGGCTCGGTCTGATAGATGGCTCGGTCTGATAGCGGGTCTGCAGGCTTGCTAGCGTAGTGTCCCGCAAGTTCGTGGCATAAACTCACACTGTCATCCTGAGCGAAGCGAAGGGCCTATGCATTTGATTCGCGATGCACAGGTCTTTCGCTTCGCTCAAGGCGACAACCCAAACTTATATCGAGAATTTGTGGGACGCAACGCTAGGAAGTCTTGCGGCTAAAGTGACACTGCCCCAGCCCGTGTGTCTTTCCGCAACTCAATGCCTGCGTCTCAAACACCCGCTCGAAGCGGAATGCGGGCTTGGTGTAGGGTTTCTTCGATTGCTTTTCCTGAGTTGGTCGCTTGTTCTCAGGTCCCACCTGGTTCCCATTCGGCATCAGATATCTCCCAGAAAGTAGACTCGGACTAGTGGCTGGAACTCGACTCTTCTGCCGTAACTTCGGCGCTCTTGCCGGAATTGTAACATTTCTGCGGTCCCAGCTTCGAAAGATTGTAACTTTTTTTGACACTCGCCCCCACCCGCAGAACTGTGCAATACCACGCTGAACTGTGCAACACTTTGAACATCCCGCTGCAAGCGACCTTGGAACGGCCATGCCCACCCCGCCAACCCACCAGCGAACTGGCTTTATTTCTTTAAGTTGCGGAAACACTTAAAACGGTTGCACAGAATCTGACACTGGCCCCGTAGTTGCTGCGTCGGTTACGCATGTTTCCTCGCTCCTTTTGAACACTTTGCTGGCGCGAGATGAACAAGCGGACGTGAACCACGCCCGCAATGCTCTGAGCCAGCCGCGCCGTGCGATGTAAACGCGTCGCAACCGGCGCTTCCGAAACCGGGCTTAACCGCCCGGTTTCTTTTTTTTGGCGGGGATGCCGGGGAAGAACTCGGTTCGTATCAGGGTGTCGCTTTAGCGATGCCGCAAGTTCTTCGGAATAGGCCGCCCCTTCAGGGGCCGGAAGGCAGTCTCAGTCGCCAGCGGTTCTCAGCAGGAATCCGTTGGCTTCTTCTTCCTGGGCAACTAGTCCTTCCGGCAGCCGGCCACGGTTATACTCTGCCATGCGATTTTTCCACTTGAGGAAATCGGTGATGCTCTCGGGCTCAATGCGGATTTCCACCCGCCGCAAACTCGCCAGCAGAAGATTCATCTCGTTCTGGAACCCAATCTCGGAACGCAGGTTCTTCGCCGACGGCCTGACCCGCTCGATCTCGCGCCCGCGCAACTCCAGCAACCCCCAGCCCGTGGGAAGTTCCTCGGTCCGTATCAGACCCCGCGGCGTCAGGTAATACCGCTCACAGCCGACGCCGCTCTCCGGCTTTTGGCGGAAGGGCTTGTCGCGATCGGCCAGAAAATCCGCGCGCGACACTTTGCTCTCGACCAGCACCGAATGGCACGCCTTTTTCCAGCCAATGGCGTCCGGCATCTCGCCACTGACGCAGGCCTGCTCGCTGAGCACCACTCCGCAGCGATAGCGCCGCAACCACCGCACCGCCATCGAAACTAGTTTTGCATGGGTCAAATTTGCTTGGTTCACACTTGCCTGGTTCACATTTGCCTGGTTCACACTCGCCCGGTTCACACTTGCGCGGTTCACATTTGCTCGGTTCACTAAGAAAGTTTGGAAGGGGAACGTCGTTCTGAGAAGTGTCAGACTAGCTTCTAGCAGGTTCCGCAAAGAATCTGGCTTCGTATCAGGGCATCGCTTTAACGATGCCGAAAACCGCCTGCTATCGATGTGGCCCCTTTAGGGGCTGCGGCGAACTCCGCAATGTCCGCACCAGCACCGGCCGTCGCAGCACGGTTTCCAGTAGATGTCGCGCCGCGGCGACGCTTTCCGCCGAACGGTCCAGCGCCGAGTATCCCGCCGCCCGCACCAATACGCAACCGTCCTGCAAACTAACCTCGAGCCGCAGAGCGCTCTCGTTTTCCTTCTTGTTCCCACTGTGCCCATGGCGTGTGTCCAGCGCGTTGGCCAGACGCAAAACGCCGGCCAACTCCATGGCGATCGGCCGATCCGGCAGCTCCAGCAGTTGCATGGTCTTTCCCCGCGGACGCGGCAATGCTCCACGATGATAGCGTGCCACCACCGCCGCCATCTCCAGTTCTCGCGCACTCCAACCCAGAGGCCGCGCCAGCCCGCGAATCATCCGGTATGAAGTCTTTTGATGATTTTCCTGGCCCTTGGCTTTGCCGACGTCATGCATGAGCGCCGCCGCCTGCAGCACAGCTCGCCAGTCAGGGTCCAGATTCAGCGGCGCAGGGTTCGGCGTCAGCAGCCCCGCGTCCTTCAACCCGTCGTACAAAAGAAGCGACAACTGGGCCACGCGCTGAGAATGCGAAAAATCGGGATCCAGATATCCCGCCCATCCCCGCAGACGGCTCATGGCCGCGGCGCGCAGTTGCGGGCCCGAGGGCAACTCCGCCCGCCAGACCCGCCATAGCGACTGCCGGCCCACCATCTTCTCCCGATAGCGCTCAATCCTCTTAGTGCGCTCCACGTTCAACTTTTCACGCCAGCGGCTCTGGCTTTCCATATCAGGGAACGCCAGTATCTCGACAGCGGTCGCCCACAGCACATCCAGATCGTGCACCTCTCCCAGCAGATCCTGAAGTTCTTTCAGATCGTCGCCCCATAACGCGTGTTGGCGCGGCAGAAAATTTTCCACCGTGTAACGGAAGCGTTTGATGCCGATGCGCAGTGCGTGCCAGCTAACCTGCGACCGCGTCCGCAGGGCGTGTTTGTGCAGATCGTAGGCGGCTGTCCACTTTTCGAGCGCCAGATGCAGATACACCACGCTCCCCGGACGCACCCGCGACGCGCGCTGCGGCAGAGTTCTCGTCCACTGCCGCCATTGCTTGCGGTCAAACTGATGGAGATCTTTGAAGGCGTGCTGCTTGCATGCATCCTCGCGCGTGTGCACGTGATTCAGCAGTTTGACGGCCACCGGATCGCCGGACAAACGATCGTCCGACAGACGATCGCCCGACAAACGATCGCCGGCCGAGTCGCCCGTCGAGTCGCTGGCAACGCCCAGCTTCTCGATCCACTCCGCCATCACTTGCATGTCGCGCAGCTCACCCAGCGCCTGGAAGAGTTTCCTCCCCGCCTTCTTCATATCCTTCCATGAAGAATCGGGATCGATCGCCATCAATCCATCGGCCAGAGAACGGCAGCGCCGCAGCGCAACCCGAAGATCGTGCACCGCGTCGGCGTCGAAACCGGCGGCCGCCCGATCGCACTCCACCAGCACGCGATTCATCCAGGCACGCAGGCCAAGTTTCGGCTTTGGGTTTGCAGGCTTGGGACTGGGCTTCAGACTTGGACTGGCTCCCACCTCGGCTCCTTTCGTCGAGGGAACTATTGTCGCCTCTTTGCGCCGATTCTTCTACCTTCCTAGACTGAGCTGGGGCGCCTCGCAGCTTGACTGCGAATTCAGATAGGGACTCTCCCCAAGGACACGATGAACTGGATGCCGTCGACGTGCTCGCTCTGGAGCCGGTCGTCATTGGTGACGAAAAGATCCACGTTCGCGCTTGCGGCGCAGGCCAGCTGAATGGCGTCGGGCGCCTTGAGCGACCTTTCCGACCGCAGCGCCGCATACACCTTGGCCGCTTTCACATCGAAGGCAATCATTGTCGCCGCAGTTGAAATCGCATGTTCATACTTTCCGCAAAGTTCAGAGTCGCTCCGCTCGGTGGGTTTTACCAGTATCTCGCCCAGTGTGAAGGTGGAAGTCAGCAGTTGATCGCCCCGGTCGAGCATCTTGGAACGAAGCTGCGCGACGGCCTTTGAGAGCGCCCCATAGTCCTCGAACAGATAAATGAACAGGTTGGTGTCCCAAAAAACGCGACTCATTCCCAGCCCTCACGCAGGCGGCGCACATAATCGTCCGCGTGCTCGTCGGCCCAAAGATCTTTTCCAGATCCACGAAGAGCTAGCAAAGGATCATCATCGACTGCTCGCTCTGCGGCTTTCGCACACCAACCGCGATACCACGAGAGGAGTCCCCTGAACCAGTTTTCGGGGAGATCCTCCGGTTTGGGCGAAATCTTCCCGCCCTCTCGTTGCGGGTGATAAGCGTCGCCCTGGCGAAACAGACGACGTCGTCCCGGCGACGTTTCGAAGAGCATTCTGTAGCGTCCAGGGTTTGGAGGACGATTGGCGACGCAATGCTGCACCACGTGTACATAGAAACCAGGCCGCAGTGGCCCCATACATCTGAGTTCTTTCGCCGATCCTGCGAATTCCACAATCTCTTCGATCAAGAAATCTCGACTTTCAGGGTGCCGCTGGTGAAGCATGAGTGTTGCAACCCAAACCTCGTCGGCCACTTTAATGGTTGGCTTAGTAATGGTCGGCTTAGTGATTGCTGTGGTCATAAGAAACTCCTGCAGGGCCGGAGGTCTTGCTGTTCTAGCTTGCATAAGGCTTCGATCAGCGCTGCCTGCTTTTCGGTTGGGCATGGATATTTCCTTACGCTGGGATCAATCCTATTGGGAGCCACGCGCAGCTTCTTGCCCAGGAGTTCAAGAACGTGCGCAATCCAGCATGTTTTCGGAACGAAGCCAAAGGTGATTCTGACTTCGCGTTGAATCGCTTCATAGGTGGGCATCTTCACTTCCCTCCCTTTTTCAGCTACATCATTACTTGGTAATAGGTAATTGTCAAGCAATTCCTTTTTCTGGGGACTCGCATGTCCACCTAGCTTTCGAATATGTTCGGCACAAAAAAATTGCCAGCCCATATTAAGGCTGGCAACTGGGTACTGGGTACTGGGCACTGGGCACTGGGTACTGGCAACTGTTTCTAGTTGCTGAGCACCTTCTCGCGCTCCTCGGCATCCTGGAGTTCCTCGCGCGCCGAAGTTGGCAGCGCAAACTCCAGCACTTCGTCGATGGTCTTCACGTAGTGCGTCGTTAATCCCAGCAACTGCTCGGGCGTCAGGTCTTCCTCGACATTGGTTTTGTTGTCCGCCGGCAGGATCACGTCATGCACACCGGCGCGTTTGGCGGCCAGCACTTTCTCCTTGATGCCGCCCACCGGCAGCACATTCCCGCTCAGCGTGATCTCGCCCGTCATCGCCGTCAGCGGACGAACCTGCTTGCCCGACAGCAACGACACCAGGGCAGTCACGATGGTGACACCCGCCGAAGGGCCGTCTTTCGGAATCGCTCCCGCGGGCACGTGAATGTGGATGTCATGGTTGGCGAAAAATTCTTCGTCAATGCCCAACTCCTTCGCATTCGAACGCACCCAGCTCAGCCCGGCCTGCATCGACTCGCGCATCACGTCCTGAATCTGACCGGTGATGGTCAGCCCGCCTTTGCCTTTCATCTGGTTGGCTTCGACGAACAACACGTCGCCGCCCGATGGCGTCCACGCCAATCCCACCACCACGCCCGGGCGCTTGGTGCGCTCGGCAATTTCGCCCTCGCTGCGGATCTTGATGCCGCCCAGAAACTCCTGCACGACCTCCTTGGTAATGACCAGCTTCTCGCTCTTTCCTTCCGCGATCCGGCGCGCCTGCTTACGGCAGATGGTGCCGAGGTTGCGTTCCAGGTTCCGTACCCCCGCCTCGCGCGTGTAATGACGGATCACGTGGCTGACCGTCTCTTCCGGAAATTCGATCTGCTCTTTCGTGATTCCGTTTTCCTCAATCTGCCGCGGAATCAGGTATTGGAAGGCAATGTGGACTTTCTCTTCCTCGGTGTACCCCTGCAATTCGATAATCTCCATGCGGTCGCGCAGCGGCTCCGCGATCGGATCCAGCATGTTCGCGGTGGTAATGAACAACACCTTGGAGAGATCGAACATCACGTCCAGGTAGTTGTCGCGAAAAGTCGCGTTCTGCTCCGGATCGAGCGCTTCCAGCAGCGCCGACGCCGGATCGCCGCGGAAGTCCCGCCCCACCTTGTCAATTTCGTCGAGCATGAAGACCGGATCTTTCGTCTCCGCGCGCCGTATCCCCTGAATGATCTGCCCCGGCAAGGCCCCGATGTAGGTGCGCCGGTGGCCGCGAATTTCCGCTTCGTCGTGCACTCCGCCCAGCGACAGGCGCACGAACTTGCGCCCCAGCGCCCGCGCAATCGATTTGCCCAACGAAGTTTTGCCTACGCCCGGAGGCCCGACGAAGCACAGAATCGGCCCTTTCATGTTGGGCTTCAACCGCCGCACCGAAAGGTAGTCGAGGATGCGATCCTTCACCTTCTGCAAGTCGTAGTGGTCGGTGTCGAGAATCTCTTTCGCCTTCGGGATTTCAATTTCTCCACCCGAAGTCTTCGCCCAGGGCAGGATCGCCAGCCACTCGATGTAGTTCCGTGTAACCGAATAATCCGCCGCCATCGGCGACATGCGCGCCAGCCGCCCCAGTTCCTTCAGCGCTTCCTTCTTCACATCGTCGGGCATGCCCGCGGACTCGATCTTTTGCTTCAGGTCGTCGGTGTCACGCTGGCCCTCGTCCTGCTCGCCCAGTTCTTTTTGGATCGCCTTCATCTGCTCGCGCAAGTAATACTCGCGCTGCGTCTGCTGCACCCGATCCTGCACTTCCGACTGGATCTTGTTCCGCAGTTGCTGCACTTCCAGTTCTTTGGCCAGGTGCTGATTGATTTTTCCCAGCCGCACCCGGACGTCGCTCGTCTCCAGCGTCTCCTGCTTGTCGGCCGTCGAAAGCGAGGGCAGCGACGAGGCGATAAAGTCCACCAGCCGTCCCGGTTCTTCAATGTTCATCGCCACCGTCGAAAGCTCGTC
>Ga0316363_10000780_pt1 | contig 34832 bp, 33 predicted proteins | sample Sb_taG_3_FD_200459 | JGI IMG/M metagenome (GOLD analysis project Ga0316363, IMG submission 200459) | Peat soil microbial communities from Weissenstadt, Germany - Sb_50d_a_PC metaG (v2) (version 2) | ecosystem: Environmental > Terrestrial > Soil > Wetlands > Peat | place: Germany: Weissenstadt...
ATTCCCATCGATTCCGTGCACACGCCGGTGCGCAAGTGCAACTACACCGTCGAACCGGCGCGTTTGGGACAGATCACCGATTACGACAAGCTGACGGTCGAGGTCTGGACGAACGGTTCGATCACTCCCGGCGATGCGCTCGGCCTCTCCGCGAAGCTGCTGAAGGATCACATGAATATCTTCATCAACTTCGAGGAAGAAATTGAGACGGCGGCGGCGAGCGAAGAGCGCAGGCCCGAGATCAAGAACGAGAACCTGAACCGTTCGGTCGAGGAACTCGAACTCTCGGTACGCAGCTATAACTGCCTGAAGAACGCCAACATTCAGTCGATCGGCGAACTGGTGCAGAAGACCGAAGCCGAGATGCTGAAGACGAAAAATTTTGGACGGAAGTCGCTGAACGAAATCAAGGAGATCCTCAACTCGATGGGTCTGAGCCTGGGTATGAAGATCGACGAGCACGGAAACGCCGTGCCCGGGCCGACTTCAAACCAGGTGCTGCCGGCGTCGGCGTACGGCGACAACGATCTGTAGAAAAGCAGTTGCCAGTGGCCAGTGGTCAGTTGCCAGTAAAACCTCTGACCCAGCGAGCCACTGGCCGCTGATTAACAAGCCACTGGCAACTGGCCGCTGGCAACTGACAACTGGGGTTCAGACATGCGTCACAAAGTCGCAGGCTACAAGTTAGGACGAACCACTTCGCATCGGCGCGCCATGCTGCGCAACATGGTCACGTCGATCATCATGGAAGAACGCATTGAGACGACCGTGATCAAGGCGAAGGCGGTGCGTCCGCAGGTGGAGAAGATGATCACCTTGGGGAAGAAGGGCGATCTGGCGGCGCGGCGGCAGGCGGCGTCCTACTTGATGACGGACGAAGCCGTCCGCAAACTGTTCGATACCGTGGCTCCGCGCTTCGGCGACCGCAAGGGCGGATATCTGCGCATCGTGCGCACCGCCTGGCGCAAGGGCGACGGCGCCGAAAAGGCATTCATCGAACTGCTCGGTAGCGAGCAGGTAATCGACGAAAAGCGCCAGAAGCGAGCCGAAATCCGCGCCAAACGTGCCGAGGAAAACCGCAAGGCGATAGAACATGCCGACGAAGAAGCGCAGGCGCAGAAAGATATGGCCGCGAATGAGGCTGAGGGTAAGACTGAGGGTAGCGACAAGAAAGAGTAATCGCCGAAGTCATTTAGCGAAAGAACTTTCAAAAAGCACAAGGGACGTCCCACGCGGATGTCCCTTTTTGGCGAAGATGCTGCGCTCATCTCTCATCGGCGTCCGTCACAGCTCTGGTCGGCAAGGTTAGTTGTGAAGTTAGGCAGCGACTTAGTTTCCGGTTTGCCCGTGATCCGGCCGAAGGAGTCTTGCCGTCCTGTCAAACCCACGCGGCAATCCGCTCCGACAGTGGAAGGCAAGCACGTCTCGGTAGTAGGATGTTCTCAGCTCCCGATGCGCCCCGCGCCGATCATCATCGGACTCGTGTTGGTGGGTTTCGCCGCTGTCTTTCTAGGGCTGCTGCTATGGCTGTCGGGCGATTGGCGCTGGGTGGAGGGCTGGATCTTCGGTGCCTGGTGGGTATCCTTCGCTGCCGCCCTTCTCTTGTGGCTTCGCTTCAGGGACCCTGCGCTGTTGGCCGAGCGCATGCGCATGCCCGGCAGCGGCGGTGAATCGCGCGCCGATGTGGCTATCCTCATCGGGATAAAAGTGTGCTTCCTGGCTTTCTTCGTTGTGCCGCCTCTGGATGTGCGCTTCGGTTGGACACCCCGCCTGCCGCTGTGGTGCGAAGTATGCGGAGGTATCTTGCTCCTCGGGGGTAGTTTCCCGTTCTTCCGCGCGTTCACCGATAACACCTTTGCGTCGCAGCTGGTGCGTATTCAGACCGAGCGCGGCCAGCACGTCATTGACACCGGCGTCTACGGCTTTGTTCGCCACCCCATGTATCTTGGGGCAAGTCTAGTGTTCGTTGGTGCGGCGTTGCTGCTCGGCTCCATTTCCGGCCTTCTCTTAGGCCTCGCCATGGTCGGGCTGCTCGTTGTGCGCATCTTTGGCGAGGAGAAGCTGTTGGCACGCGATCTGGAGGGCTACAAGGAATATCTCCAGAAGGTGCGTTACCGGTTGGTACCACACGTCTGGTGATCACCCCGTCAACGGATTTCCGCTCTCGATCAGGCAGGTGTTGGCGGTATCCGACTCACTGGGCGGATAGTCGGCCAACCGGAAACTGATCCACCACCTGCATTTGCTTCACGCGTACGCCCTCCCTACAATAGAAGTTTCATCCAAAATCCTATGATCCATTTTCCAGTACCCGAAGCCCTCACATTCGACGACGTATTGCTCCTGCCGGCGCATTCCGGAGTCGTGCCCGCCAACACCAACACGCAGACTCAACTCTCACGCAACATTCGGCTGAACATCCCCATCATCAGCGCCGCCATGGACACGGTGACCGAGTCGCACATGGCGATTGCCATGGCGCAGCAGGGAGGCCTCGGCATTATTCACCGCAACCTGACGATCGAGCAGCAAGCCAATGAAGTCGACAAGGTGAAACGGTCGGAGAGCGGCATGATCGTCGATCCGGTCACCATGTCGCCGGATGCCAAGGTTTCCGACGCGCTCGAAGTCATGCAGAAATTCAAGATTTCAGGTGTGCCGATCACTCTGAAGGATGGAAGACTGGTCGGCATTCTGACCAATCGCGATCTGCGCTTCGAGACGCGCTTCGACATTCCGATCAGCAAGGTGATGACCAAGGACAACCTGATCACCGTCCCTGTTGGAACGACGCTCGAGCAGGCGGAAGAAATTCTGCACGAACACCGCGTCGAAAAGCTGCTCGTCGTCGACGACAAGTACACCCTGAAGGGCCTGATCACGGTTAAAGACATCCAGAAGAAACTGAAATATCCGGGCGCTGCCAAGGACGATAAAGGACGCTTGCGCGTCAGTGCCGCAATTGGCGCCACCGGCGACTTCCTGGAACGCGCCCAAGAACTGGCGAAGGCGAAAGTCGACGTGCTGGCCATTGACAGCGCGCATGGGCACTCCACGCGCGTGCTCGAAGCGGTCAAGAAGGTAAAAGCGAAATTGCCGGAGGTGGAATTGATTGCCGGCAACGTAGCCACCTTCGACGGCGCCTGCGACCTGGTGCGCGCGGGAGTGGATGGGGTCAAAGTCGGCATTGGGCCGGGCTCGATCTGCACCACGCGCATCGTAACCGGCGTGGGCGTTCCGCAGATCACGGCGATTGCGGAGGCGGCGCGGGCCACGCGCGACTCGGGCGTTCCCGTGATTGCCGACGGCGGCATCAAGTATTCCGGCGATATCAGCAAGGCGCTGGCAGCGGGCGCTTCCGTGGTGATGATCGGCTCGATGTTTGCGGGAACGGATGAAAGCCCGGGCGAACAGATTCTGTATCAGGGGCGCACCTTCAAGGCGTATCGCGGCATGGGGTCGCTCGGAGCGATGGCGGCGGGCTCGAGCGAGCGCTATTTCCAGAACTCGGATGGAGATGCGTCGACCGCAAGCCCAATGACAATGACGGGCGAAGAGTCGAACCGCCTCGGCAAGTTGGTGCCGGAGGGAATCGAAGGCCGCGTGCCGTATCGCGGTTCGGTGGCGATGATCGTGCACCAGATGGTGGGCGGACTAAAGTCGGGCATGGGTTATTGCGGATGCCAGACGGTGGCCGAACTGCAGCAGAAGGCGCGATTCGTGCGCATCAGCGCCGCTGGCCTGCGCGAAAGCCACGTGCACGACGTCATGATCACGCGCGAAGCTCCGAATTACGCGGCGGAGTAAGGGAAGAGTTCCATCTGACGACCGATTTTACGACCGACTTGACCGCATCTCGTCCCAATCTTGTGCGCGCCTGGTGGCCAGCCGTGGTCTGGATCGGTCTCATTGCATTTGAGTCCACCGATTTCTTCTCGTCCGAGAATACCGGCAGTATGCTGTATACGTTGTTGACGCGCCTGTTCGGCCAAATCAATTTCTACGACTTCCTCATCTTTCATCACTATCTGCGCAAGACCGGACACGTTGTCGGGTACGGCATGTTGAGCCTTCTGCTGTTGCGTGGCTGGCGGGCTACGTTCGGTCAAGCTCAAGCCTTATTGTGGCGCACGTCACTGTTGTCCTGGTTGGGTACAGCTTTCGTTGCCGCGATGGATGAATGGCACCAGAGCTACATTCCATCGCGCACGGGCACGGTGTGGGATGTCGCTCTGGATAGCGTGGCGGGCGTGGCGTTTCTGCTGGTCGCCTATTTCTGGTTGCGCCGATCTGTTGGGGCAGAGCAGACAGCCTGAACAGGTTGCAGGAAACTCGGGGTCGTATCCGGGCATCGCTTTGGCTTTACAGCTTTAGCGATGCCGTAGTTTTGGTACATTCTTCCGCTTGTAGAGGCGGCTTGCCCCGTCTCTGCAGACGCGGTAAGCCGCGTCACACGGGAAATAACCCTATATATCCCAAAGCCTTCGGGTGACCGAGCGGGTCCTCACGCAAAGTTACTCTGCCCGTATGTGCCGGGTGAACTACTCCATAAGCAGTAGCTTCCCGACCTTAGTGTTTTTGACTAAGCCACGTGGGTACTTGTAAAGAACTCACCATAAGGTTAAAAGTTCCGTTAAGCACCCAGGGCTTACCCTCCCCAGCGCTAGGCGCTACAAAAAACAGGAGGATCCAAAAAATGAAAAAGCTCGGATTGTTGCTGCTTCCGATACTGGCAATCACCCTGATGCTGGGGGGAAATGCCTTCGCGCAAAGTTCGTCGACATTAGGAGGTGACAATAGCTTCTATTTCGTCACCTACTATTCCAATGCAAATACCACTGGTGCTCCGGATTCAGTGCTGCGTCTCATCAACGATGGCGGCAATGCAACTTCAGCTCCAGAGGGAGTCGAAAACGGATACCTGTGGGCGGCGATCTACGTGTTCGATGACAGCCAGGAGATGCGCTCGTGCTGCGCCTGCTTTGTCACGGCAGACGGTCTGCTTTCGGAATCCGTGAATAAAGAGCTCACGGCCAACGAATTCACCGGCCGGGGACAAATTTCACGTGGCGTTATCAAGGTCATTTCGTCTTCGAGTAGTGACCCGACCCAACCCTGCCCGGATCCCGGACTGCGGGGATGGCAGACGCACGTCCAGGGAACGTCGAACATCCCTGAGAAGGGGCCGTGGTTCGTTACCGAAACCACGTTGGCCGACTCGAACCTCTCGAGGACTGAACTATATAACCTGGGGACCCTGTGTTCTTATGGGTTAACGCTCGGCAGCGGCTACGGAGCCTGCCCCTGCACGAATGAAGACTACGACTTTTAGTCTTCCGACTTGAGGGGCGGTAAAACCTGACTAAAGTTGCCTTTTTTGGGCTTCGGCCGGGCCAAATCCAAACATCCCGGACGCCGGGTTTACAATCGGCGTCCGGGCCTTTAAACTTATCTCATTCTGACTCCCCCCAAAAAACGAAGAGAGGAAATCCATAATGTTAACCAAGCACACTCTGATTGCGCTTGGACTGGGAATCGCCATGGGCGCTTTTTCCATTCCAGCATTGGGCCAGAATGACTCCAGCGTAGTAGCCGAGATTGCCGGTCGCAAGGTGACCGCAGACGAGCTGGCGGAAAAGGAAGCAGGCAAACTGCTTCAGGCGAAATACAAATACTATCTTGCCGAGCGGGATGCTCTCGAGCTATTCATTGAAGATCAGCTATTGGAATTGCAGGCGAAGAAGGAAGGCGTGACTCTTGATGAATTATACAAGCGTCATGTTGCCATTAACGTCCCAGAACCGACGGAGGATCAGCTCCGCTTCTACTACGAGGGCGTACAAACCGACGAATCTTACGAGTCGGCGCGAATCCACATCATCGATACGGTACACCAGCTTCGCACGAAAAAAGCGCGGGACGCGTACCTCGCCGAACTGCGGGCGCAGTATGGTGTGGTAGTTGAGCTGAGCCAGCCCAGTGCTCACGTCGACGTGGCGAATGCTCAGAGGCTTGGTTCGGAGCAGGCTCCGGTCCAGATCATCGAATTCGCGGACTATGAGTGCCCTTACTGCCAAAAAGTGAACGACGATCTGAGACGGCTGCGGGAACAATTTGGCGAGCAGGTGTCACTGGTTTACAAGGACTTTCCTCTTCCCAGTCACCCGCTTGCTGCCAGGGCCGCCGAGGCCGCGCGCTGCGCTGGCGTACAAGGCAAATTCTGGGAGTTTCATGATGCCTTGTTTCAAACCAAGAGAATTCAAGTCTCCGATCTGAAACTGCAGGCTCGCACACTGAAACTCGATACTGCCCGTTTCGATCAATGCCTCGACGGCGGAGAACAAATTGCCGTCGTGAAGAAGGATGCCCAGGAAGCCAGGCGGCTCGGATTGGAGGGCACACCCAGCTTCTTCATAAATGGTCATTTCATGAGCGGTTCCATCGGATACGAAAAACTGCGGGGAACGGTGTTGCAAGAACTATCGGGATTGATTGCCGCAAAAAAACAGAGCGCGGCATTGGCGCCGTCGAAGGATGCAGAGAAGAAGTGAGACGTTGGTCGCCCTCCCCCCTCCCCCAGGGTCATGCGAACCAAAAGGAGGATTGACGCGTTGCCGGATCTGAGATTAGAGTTGGTCGAGGTGATTGGCCCTATGCAAATGCGGGCCGATTGCCTGAATCCGGCTGGCTTTCTGGCTCAAGCCGAACCGCGGAACTAAAATATGACGATTATCAGAAGCCTTATCGTGATGATGTGTATGACGGGTGTGTCGGCTCTTGCCTTTGCTCAGAGCGCGCCACCACCACCGCGCATAACCCCCTCCGAGGCAAAGAAGCGCGCGGGCGACACGGTAACCGTATGCGGAAAGGTTGTAGACACCAAAGTTTCCAAGTATGGACTCGCAGGCCGCGGGAAACCGGTAAACTTCGATCTCGATCAGCCTGAACCGAACCCGGTGTTCTACTTCGTGACCTTCGGCGATGGAGGGCCAGAAGAGGCAATTGCCGCCTACCGTGGCAAGAGCGTATGCGTCACCGGCAAGATCACGGTGCAAGCTGGCGTGCCATACATCATGGCGGACGATCGCTCTCATATTAAGCCTCAAGCGGAAGGTAAGTAGCGGGATCGCTCATACCCACGACTCGAAAACGGCGACGCTCGCAGAGTCAGTGACGCCACTGAGCCCCCCGGCCCTGTTTCCATAGCCATTGCAGCCTGACCCTGCGGGAAAACGGAAAACTTATCACTTAATGATGGCGGGAAGGGGTCAGGAGAACGTCAGCATATGAAGAAGAAATTGCTAATATTGTTGTTATTGCGGGGAGGAGTTGAGTTATCAGCTCAAACCGTAGTTCAACAGTTTTTCAGAGTTAGTAGCATGCCGAGTCCGGTCTCAGACATGGATCTTCCTAAGCCGACCGGCAGGGGGAATGTTCTCATCGCAATGCCGGGGCCTCTTTCTCCTGGTGTTAAGGTATTGAGTGTTACCGACAATGCACCAGCTGGAGGTAACACGTATAAACAAGTTCCAGGTGCTGCAAGTTCGTGTGGTGCGAATGGGTCTCTTGATATTTGGTACTGTGAGAATTGCAATTCAGGTGTAACGGAGCTCAAATTCCATTTATCAGGTGGCTCTAGAATAAGTATCAATGCTTTTCTTGAAGTTTCAAAGATGCCGTTGTCCTCCGTACTAGATGGAAGCGGCGCACACGTAAGCGACGGGACTAGAACGAGCGGAGGTTTAGAGGTTGGCCCTAGTATTACGACGACAGCAACGGATTTTGTTATTGCTCGTTATTATTCAACCAATCCTATTCCAACCGGCGTAACTCCCGCGGCGTGGACGTATAAGACTACTTATGTTTACGGGCTAAACGCACCATCGGGAACCTATCAACCGACGCTAACCGGGGGGAGTGCTGCGGGTAGTTTTTGCATGAGCATGGCTGCCTTTAAGACCGTTGCCAGTTCACAACGTATTTCACAAAAAGGATTGCGTGCAAGACATTTCCCATAGTAGATCCGGCAACACGTCAAATGCCACTTTTGGTTAGGCAGCCGGGAGCACCCCCAAATAGCTTAATCATGAGGTCCTAACCCATTTGGCTAATTCACTTCGAGTCTTGTAAGCAGATGCGCTAAGAAGTAATCCCTATTAAGTAGTACCTGAACCGGACGCTTCTTGAAAATGAAGCAGCGTCAGTTCATGAATTGTGCAATTTAGTTTGCGCTAGAGAACGGCCCCTCCCCCGCGGCGCCCAGAGGCGCTCGAGCTACTCACGAAGCGCGGTCTGCTTGGCGTCCAGGGGGATTGGTTGACTGATCATCGCCTCACCTCGGCCCCATATCGATACCCCTACTGCATCGCGTTTCCGTACGTCGGTACTCCTTGCTGCACCAGGAACAGCAGTGTTTGCGCGCGAGACGACCAGTCGCTCTGCGGATACTTGGAGACTAACTGCTGTGCCAGCGAGATGGCTAGGTCCTTGGCTTGGTCGGACTTCTTTGCCTGTTCTTCAGTTTTATAAATCTCAATCAGGGCGGCTCGGCGAGAAGCGGCGTTGTACAGCGCCTCGGGAGCGGCGGGAGATTCGGGGTGTTCTTTTACGTATTTTTCGTAGATGTCGGCTTCCTTGTCGGGGCACTTGGAAGAGCCCTGCCAGTCTCCGCAGAGTTTGTTGTCGAGCAGGTGAAAGGCGGCGAGTTGGGCCCACTTTGTGTCGGGAAACTTTTTCATCACCTGCTTCATGAACCGATCGTCGATGCCTGCGCGAAGGTAGGATTCCTTCTCGCGCGCGGAGGGGCGGGACTGCACGTCCGATTTGTCGATCTGCCATTTAATGTCGGCGGCACGGTAGAGCGCTTCGCCGGCAAGCGGGGCGCTGGGGAACATATCGTAGACGCGGTGATAGAGGCGCAAGGCGTCCTGGGCTGCTCCCCGGCGTCCGTGGCGGCGGCTGGCTTCGTCTTCAGAATCGACGGCAGCTCCGAACAGAATGCGGTCGCCGTTGGGAGTGGACGCCCAGACGACGCCGGAATCCAGAACCCAGCCGCTGATGGTCTTGCCCTGGTCCTCGTCGTCCAAAACGAAGGCGGGATCGGGAGTTTGCGCTAAGCCCAGCAGGGCTTCGACGTGCAGCCAGTTGTGGCTTTTGTCGAGGAGAATCAGTTCCCGTCCGCGTTCGGCCTGGCCGAGCTTGCTCGAAGCTGTGTCGGGAGACACGTAGATGACAGCCTCGCGGACGAGCGTGCCGCGATCGGCGGCCAGCAGCAGAGAGTTTCCCAGCACGATCAAGACGATCAAGAGGGTCAAGAGCAGAAGCTTGGTAATCGGTTTCACGGCAGTGTTGGTCTCCGGTTTCGAGGGTAGCACGTAGAGCGAGATGCGTGGAATGCAGTGCGGCTGAGATGGCAAGCGAGGCAAAGCGATGAACTTGGGACCCTTGTCCTTTGATTCATATTGACAAAGATGCAACCGGTGCTGTACACGATGGTTTCTCTTCAGCGCCGGAATTCTGCGCGGAGATTGCCATGGCCGGAAAACAGAACTCAAAGCGCGCGGGGCCAGCCATGATGTCCCGCGGTGCCGCGCAACAGATTGGAATTCGAGACCTCAAGAGCATCGACGACCTCAGCCAGTTGAAGGCGGTGGAGAAAGAAGTCTGGGGTATGGCGGACGAGGACACCTTGCCCCTAACGCTGGCCATTGCTTGCAAAGCAGCGGGCAATATTTTCGTAGGGGCCTTTGATAAGGATAATGATAAGGACAAGTTAGTCGGGTTCGCCTTCGGATTTCTCGGCCGCGTGAACGGACAGACGACGATTCACTCGCACCTGCTGGCGGTGCTTGATGCGTATCGGCATCTCGATCTAGGCTTCCGGTTGAAGCAGGCGCAGCGCGAACGGGCCATGGCCATGGGCGTCCATGAGATGACGTGGACCTACGATCCGCTGCAGAGCCGAAACGCGCACTTCAACTTTTCCAAGCTGGGGGTGGTTTCCGATGCTTATAAGGTGGATTTCTACGGACCGGAAACTTCCAGCATGCTGCATCGGAACGGAACGGACCGGCTGTGGGTGCGGTGGATGCTGAATTCACGGCGGGTGCGGGACCGGCTGGCGGGCAAGAGTACGAGTACGAGTGCGCGCGTGGAAACCATCGATGCCCTGCGGCTGCTGGCTCCGCTGGTGCGCTTCGATCCCAGCGGGAAACCGGAACGGGCCGATCTGGCGGAATCACTTGCCCGGCAGCGCGTGAGCATTGAAATCCCGGGCGACATTCTGGAAGTCGAGCGCACTGACATGGGATTGGCGCGAGAGTGGCGCGACGCAACACGCTGGGCGTTCCGCGAAGCCGTAAAAGCGGGATTCTTTGTGTCCGAGTACTGCCGCTCGGTTCGCGGACAGCAGGGACCGGGAGCGTACTTGCTGCAGCGTGGGACGGTGAGCGAACTTATTCCCGAAGTGTCAACCCCAAGGGATTTGGCTAACTGCTAAAAGCTAAGAGCTGATTGGCTCGAAGCTCGCGGCTCAGCGCGAGTGCGACTCGATAGATTGGCGCCGTTCGCGCATCTGCTGCAGGAAGGTTTCGACAGGCACCTCAAACTTGCGCCGGAACAGATCGACGAGTGCGTCTTCGGTTCCAGAGACCTTAGTTGCGGAAGCCTGGAACGCATCCACGCTGTCGTCGGGAGATGACGTTTCCAGTCCGTCGGGTTCGACCTGAAGCTCGGGAGATTTATCTGCTTTGGCGCGCAGAGTCTTTATCATGCGTTGCGCCTGTTCGCGTTGCTCGGTCGTGCTCTGCAGGAACTCCATTCCCATTCCGAATTCCGGATGCGCGACCAGTACGAGACCCGCGGCGCGGACTGCAACGTCGGCGGTCTTGATCGAAAGGATGACACGCGTGCCCCGCGGGAAGGGTGAGTTGGTCGTAAGATAGCAGCCGCCGAGGCTGAGGTCGCTGAGACGGCAATTCACCGGTGGGTCGTCCGGCTCGGGCTCAAGCAGCTGGCTGTTCAGCCACTGGCGAAGAATGCTGCGGTCCTCGTCGGTGGCGTCTTTGAAACGGACACCGGCTTGATCGCCGTTGCCTTCCCATGCCAGATCTCCATGGAGTTCGAGCTTCCCGTCCATGCCCGGCAAATCGAGCGAGAAGCGGAGCGGGCTCTCTTTCGCGACGCGGCCGTCGGAAAACTGAATCGCCATGCCCCCTTCGCAGAGGTCGATGGTCTTGGCTTTGTACCGGCCCGCGCCGAAACACTCGACCGGAACTTGCACAGCGACCCGCAACTGCAGCCGCCGTTCCCGCTTCATCAGGGCTCGAACCGCACGAAAGCTGGCTTTGGCGCGCTCCACCGCGAGCGGTTTGTGGAGGACGAAATGAGCCCCCATTTCGAAACCGCCCTTGAGTCCGACGGGAGCCTCCACCAGCACGATCCCGAGGGCTCGCCGGTTGACGGGAGCGGCTTTCGCTCCCCGCAACACGCTGCCAGCTTCCTCCGCATTCGCCCCATCTACGATGATGGCCTCGAAACGCTGGCGGGTGATTCGGCGGATGGCATCGTCCGCGTCGGAGCAATGTTCGACGTCAATTTCAAGGTCGCTGAGGACCCGGCGCAGGATGCGCACCGTCCTTTCATCAGAACTCACTAGTAGAGACTTCAGGTTCATGGTCCGAATCACGATCCAGATCGTTGGTCTCGCGCCGTCCCGGTTTTGCCGGGGCGGATCATGGTAAATGTCTTGCGCAGCGCCTTAGCGCGCGCTTCAGTCGGGGCAGATCGCCACTCCCCAATTGGGCGGATCGAAACTCTCCCCGTTCGCAACTCTAAGTCTATGAGACTCCATGGTCAACGCAATGGCCTGCTCTTCCGGTTACTGTGGTCACCTCTTGCTCCGGGCACCTCTCCCAGACGATGCCCCTGCTAGCCCAAGTTCGTCACTAGTTGTGGTGTAAGTCTTTGCGGCTCAGCGCGGGTGTTTTGAAAACTCGATGTAGTGCAGATCTACCTCTTGATCCTGTGCTGGGCCGGATTAGTCCCGCAGTTGGTGCGGGAGGTGGTCTGTTGTTAAGCTGGGTGGGCTATGAGCCCCAAGACCCTTCTTCGTCGAATAGAACTTTCCTTCGTGCTGGCTGCGCTAGTAACCTTCCCGCTGCAACTCGCCTCGGCGCAGCAGAAGCAGGTTGTCTGGAGCGCGAACGAGCAGCCGCTCGCCGACCAAATCCATGGGCTGCGCAACCTCGCGGATGACGTCCGGGCGGGGACTACGAAAGATCTGGCGCTGAACATCCGGAAGCTGCCGGCAACCGAGAATAAGCTGCGGCTGGCGGTCGGTTTGGCGGGTCTTTCCACCGAAGGCGATTTCGGACACGACACACTGCAGGAAGTCGCGACAACGCTGGCCGAGACGTTACGCGAGCGGCCCGTGCCTTGGGCGGAGCCGAAGGATTCCGAAACAGGCAGCAAAGCCGCCGCCCGCGAGCCGGCGTATCCATATCTTGAGCTCGCCTCCCTGGTGCGTTACGAGCATGTCGAGGCGTCGCTCCATGAGGATGAGCAGTTTCGGGCGGCAATGGCGCGGCTGGAGGAGGATGATCGAAAGCGGGAGCATCCGGAGTTTACGCTGAAGGATCTTTCGGGCAAGAGCTGGACGTTTTCGGAACTGCGGGGTAAGGTTGTGCTGGTGAATTTCTGGGCGACCTGGTGTCCGCCATGCCGAAAGGAGATGCCGGATCTGGAGACGCTTTACGGGCGCTTCGGATCGAAGGGATTCGTGGTGCTGGGCATTTCCGATGAAGAGGCGGCGAAGGTCGAGCCGTTTATTCGCGAGCGCAAGCTTTCGTTCCCCGTGTTGCTCGATCCCGGGAGGAAGGTAAACGAAATGTTTGTCGTGGAAGGGATTCCGAAAAGTTTTGTCTACGACCGGGAAGGAAAGCTGGTAGCGCAGTCGATCGACATGCGAACGCAGAAGCAGTTTCTCGAAATGCTGGAGAAAGCTGGACTGGAGTAGAGAGATTACCCGGATGCTAAGACTCCGCTTCGTATCAGGGTACCGCTTTAGCGATACCATAAGTTCTTAGAATCAGACGCCCCTTTTAGGGGCCGGGCCGCGTTATAAGAAGATGACGATTGGAGGGATTGGCGAAATGAAGAAGCAAATGGTTGGCGCAGTTTTTGCGGTGTTGATTCTTGCAGCGCTCGCAGTCGCGCAAGACACGATGAAGAAAGACGCGGCGCCGAAGCCGGCGGTGGGGCCGTCACAGGTCTTGCTGGAGAACTGGAATGATGTTGGGCGGAAATTGATCGCTATGGCGGAGGATTTTCCCGAGGACAAGTACGACTTCAAGCCGGTGCCAGCGCAGCGCAGTTTTGCGGAGCAACTGTTACACGCGGCCAATGCAAATTATTTTTTCACGAACCCGGCGATGGGGCTGAAACCGCCCGCCGGAGAAGATCCGAAGCGCGAGCAGTACAAAACGAAAGCCGCGGTAGTCGAGTTTGTGAAAAAATCTTTTGCCGACGGCGCGGCGGCGATCAAGCAGAAGGGCGATAAGGGCTTGAATGATTTGATCGTCGATCCCTTCGCCAATCAGCAGATGCGCGTCTCCGATATGGCGTGGGGCCTGCTCGAGCACTGCGGCGAACACTACGGGCAGTTGGTGGTGTATTACCGCGTTGCCGGATTGGTGCCGCCGGAATCACGGCCCAAGAAGTAGGCTCGGCGCTGATACCATACCACTCGTGCGCCTGCTGCTCGACGTCCGCGACCTGACCATCGAGTTTCCGCAGCCCCAGCGGCTCTCGCAGCTCCCGCACCTAAAGACTGCCGCACCCGTGGCCGCCGTCAGCAGCCTTTCATTCTCTATCGCCCCCGGCGAAGTTCTCGGCCTGGTCGGCGAGTCCGGCTCGGGAAAATCCGTCACCTCGCTCGCCATCATGGGGCTGCTGCCGCCCGCTGCCATCGTCACAGGCGAAATCACTTTTCAGAACGGCGCCCAGAATGGCGACGGCCCCCCTACGCATCTGACCCGCCTGCCCCCCGATCAGTTGCGCCAACTTCGCGGCTCGCGCATCGCCATGATTTTCCAGGAGCCGATGACTGCCCTCAACCCGGTCATGCGCGTCGGCGACCAGATCGCGGAAGCTGTGCTTGCTCACCACCGCGTCTCCAAAGCGGAAGCATGGCGGCAAGCGGTCGAAGGCATGCGCGACGTTGCCATCCCCGACCCCGACGAGCGCGCCCGCAGCTATCCGCACCAGCTCTCCGGAGGAATGCGCCAGCGCGTCATGATCGCCATGGCCATCGTCAACCGCCCGCAACTGCTCATCGCCGACGAGCCCACCACCGCGCTCGATGTCACCATCCAGCAGCAAATCCTCGACCTGCTCAACGACCTTCGCCACAAATTCGGGTTGGCGATGCTCTTCATCTCGCACGATCTCGCCGTCGTTTCGCACGTCGCCGATCGCGTCGCCGTCATGTACGCCGGCAGCTTGGTCGAACTCGGCGCCAAGGCCGACATTTTCGATGCGCCCGCTCATCCCTACACTCAAGGACTGCTGCGCGCCATTCCTACTCTCTCGACCGACCGCGCCCTGCCCCTCTCGACCATCGAAGGCACCGTTCCATCCATCGCCCAACTCCCTCCCGGATGCCCCTTCGAACCCCGCTGCCCGCACCGTATCGCCGCCTGCGCCGTCCAGCTCCCACCGCTCGTTGAAGTCAAACCCGAAGTCAGCCCCGAACACTGGGCCCGCTGCCCGGTCGTGAATCAGCCAAGAATCTGATAAACACATTGAAAATTCAAAGAAATTGTCATCCCAAGCGACCGGGGCCCCCAGCCGCGCTTTTGCTGGCTGGGATCGGGGAGCGAGGGATCGGCAGTTCGCCAGGGGCAGCGGCGATCCGCGAGCCTGCTGACGGCTCTCTCCCCTCGATACGCTTACCCGTTGATATCAGGCGGTCTCGTCATCGAGGGGCGGCAATTTACGATACGCCTCGATAATCTTTTCCGCTTCGGACGCGTCTTCCTCGCGCACCAGAATGACTGTTCCACCGACGCCGGGAAACGCGTCTTGCACCGCGTCAATGGACTTCAAGTCCGATTCGATGCCGGCAGATTCGAGCAAGCCCTGCACGACGATGGCTTCGTTTTCCTGCTTGGCGTCGAAAATCTTGACCAGTTTCTCGTTGGGCTCGGGTTGAGGCGAGGCGTTAGTCGGCTCCGGCATGTCGTCCTCCGCAAAACTGTCTCGTAACAGATTACGGCAGTCACCATGCCTCTGTCTTGCGGATCACAAAGGTGTACGGCCAACGGAAGCTTGCTTCGCGGGCGGAAGCTGGCACAATGGCGACTGGGGCGCAACGCGGGGGACCGGGTCAACATCCAATATCCGGCATCTAAAGCCAAACGGGGGCAGTATGGAAGTTCAGGGGGCCGAACAGCCAGACGGAGAACACAATGAGCGCAAGGACACTAACAAAGAAGAGGCCCGAAGGCTGCGCCGCCTGCAGGTCATGATGAGCATGGTGATGTCGGTGATCAGCCAGGATCCCGACATGACGCTCGAAGAGGCGGCAGAGATGGCCGCGAATGCTCGCCGCGCCGCCCTGAGCATGTTTCCCGATAAAGAACTCGCCTACGATCTCATCTACCGCCCGCGCCTCCAGCGGCTGATGAACGAACGCTTCCGGCTGCAGTAGACCATATTCACTGGCGAAGGCGAAGCACGCGGTGTTGGCGCGGAAGCAGGTTTTACTTCTCGATCCGCTGCAGGCGAAACAGCAGCGTGCCCCATCCCAGCTTGGCGCGCATTTGCACCGGAGTGTGACCGGGATCCTCCGAATACCACACCCACACCTTGCCCTTGGACTGCAGCGGGCCAGAAGTGGCTTCGGCCGTAACCAGCACGGCCGGGAATGTTCCGGCCGGAACTTTGATCTGCTCGCGCTTCTCCACGCTGGCATGCACGATCGTCGTCTTCCCGTCGCTGATCGGGAACTCGTAGCTGGCGCCGAGTTGCAGCGGCAGCGACTGCAGGTAGTAAAAGCCGGTGATGACGTCGGTGGCGCAGCCGGCAAGGTCGTTTTCGACGTGCTTGGTCTCGCCCGTCTTCAGGTTCTTTTCATCGAGCGTGCCTTTCTTGCGCGCGTAATCGAAGTGGATCGAAGTCTCGCGTTTGTGCGAGCCTTCCTCGCTGTGCTTGAAGATCGAGAGCGAGCAGAACGTCTGGGGATCGAAGAGCGATTCGAAGCGGTCGTGCACAGGAAAGATGACGTTGACGGCTCCGGAAGATTCCGCGGACGCGGTAACCTTGCGATCGTTCCCCGCGGTGTCCATTCTCACGACGCCGGTCCCGGCGGTGATCAAATGCCACTCCGCCGAATAGACGTAACTCCGTCCATCGGGGAACGGATAGTTGGGACGCGGAGGCGCGATCTGCACCGGAGCGGGGCCGATCGTTGCCGTGGGCGGCCCTTGCTGCGCCGTCAGCCAGGCCGCGATCAAGAGGATCAGGCAGCAGAGCAGCCCAACCAGCGCCAGAACGCTGCGAATGCTTTGAAAGGGCGCGGCTTCAGCCGCGCCGCAACCCGAACCATGGCCACTCGAATGACGACAGACGCGCTTTAGCCCCTGAGGTAAACGGCTCATGCTCCACGGCAGACTACCACACCAGCTTGAGTATCAGTTTGACGACGAGGACGGCCAGCACCACCACGCAGCCAATGCTGGCCTCGTATTCACGGTGCTTCCAGTAGCGTGCGAAAGAGTACGCACTGTCCCCGCTGCCGTAGGGCGAAAGCCGCGGCCACATGCGCGGCACGTGGCGGGCATAGTCGTCATAGTCGGGGAAAGTCTGACGCAGGTAACGCTCTTCGCCGGCGATGACCGGGATATAAATCACGGCGAACATCAGGAGCATGATCGCGACGATCCACCAACTGCGCGCCGCGATGGCGAAGCCGGCGGCCAGCACCAGCGAGCCCAGGTACAGAGGGTTGCGAGTGTAGGCATAGGGGCCGCTAGTGGTGAGCTGCTTGTCTTTTTGCACGTGGCCGGAAGCTAGTCCGCGCAAGACTAGGCCAGGGAGCAGCACCAGTGCGCCCGCGATGAGCGAAGCTCTGGTTGGCCGAGCCAGCCAGACGTATACAACCGCAAAAACAAATCCCAGGGGCACGCGGATGCGACGGGCCACGCGCGACCAGGTGTCGCCGGTGGTCTCGGAGGGTTGCGCTCCGGATTGTGAAACTTCACTCACCTGATCAACCCTACAGCAACTTCCGAGTTGCGGCGACGACTTCGCCCACAGTGATTTCGAGCAACCCTTGTTCCGGCTCGCGACGCCGGGTGTGATCGGTCATACTGCTCGCGCTTCGCAGCACAGTCGATCGCGTCCCGAATGGGCCGTTGCGCGCAGGATTTGTCGGACCAAAAATTGCCACCACCGGAACTTTCAAAGCGGCCGCCAGGTGCATCGGCCCGGTATCGCCGCCGATGAAGAGGCGAGCCCGGCGCGTAAGCGCGATCAACTCAGAAATCGAGCAGGAGATTTTTCGCGCCGCCCCTTCGCCCGCGGCTTCCGCGGCCACGGCCAGCTCTTCTTCTCCCGGTCCGTAGTTTATGAGCGAACATAATCCATCTTTCGCGAGTTCTTTCGCAACCTGTCCGTAACGCTCGACCGGCCACCGCTTCGCCCCCCAGCCCGCGCCGGGATTGAGAATCGCGAAGTCGTTCACATCCGCCGTGAAGCCGGCAATTTTGTTCTCTGCATCCTGGTCCACCGGAAACTCCACCCGAGCTTCCGCCGTCGGTGTTGGAATGATCGCAGTTGGAATGATCGCAGTTGGAATGATCGCACTTGGAATGATCGCACTTGAAATGATCGCACTTGAAACGACCGCTCCCGCCAGCGCCAGCGCCTGTTCGACAACGTGAGTGCCCTGCGTCTGCAGAAGGACTTTTCGTGTGTAAAACATGCTGGCAACATTCTCGCGCGGTTGTGCGCTCCCATACACAATGGGCGCGCCCGACCAGCGTGCCAGCAATGCCGAACGAACCGCGCCCTGAAAATCAATCGCCGCGTCGTATTGAATTCCGCGTAACTGACTCAAGCCCGCGGCCATCTGCTGCCAAGTGTTGAAAGAGAACGGCGCGCGCCGCCATTCCGCCGTGTTCACAACATGGACGCGGTCGACCAGCGGGCGCTGCGAAGAGCGCCGCCCCGCTCGCGGATGGCGCAGCGTGCACAGCAGTTCCGCCCAGCGCTCTTCGATAAGCCATCCCAAGGTGGCATGAGGAAAAGCCTGCCGCAGCGCGGCCGCCGCAGGCAGAGTGTGAATGATGTCTCCCATGGCGCTGAGACGCACGACGAGCAGGCTCTCGAATCGCGGCGCGCTGGCTGGAAGAGAAAAAGAGCCGGTCATTCTAGTCGCAGCCCTCGCCGCCATCCGCAGCGCCTCACGATTTTCGCGGCCCCAGCCGCGAGCGCGAATGTATGATCTCGCTGGCCGAGTGATTCTTGGGATCACCCACAATGACGACTCGGCCTCCACAGGCTTCGACCTCGTCGCGCTCGGGGACGCTCTCCACCGTGTAGTCGGTGCCCTTGGCATGAAAATCAGGACGAATTTCGCGAACGATGGCGCCGACGTCTGCTTCTGGAAAGACTACGACGGCGTCCACATCCGCCAGCGCCGCCAGAATTTCCGCGCGTTCTTCCGCTGGCATCACGGGCCGCCCTTCACCCTTTAACGCGCGCACGGACTCATCGGCGTTCACCGCGACAATCAGTTTGCCGCCGAGCTCCCGCGCCGCATGCAGGTAGCGTACATGGCCGACGTGCAGCAGATCGAAACACCCGTTGGCCAGCGTGACGCGCTCGCCGGCGCGCCGCCAATTCGCCACACGTCGCTGAAGCTCGTCGCGCGAAACAATCTTCTGATGGAGTGATGTGTTCAATGATGATGTGCTCAATGATCTCAAGCTCTGGATCTCGGACTCTGCATCTCGGACTCTGGACCTCAAGCTCTGGGTAGGGCACGGCTTCAGCCGTGCCGCTCAGGCCTGCAAAAAATGTGCGGCTTTAGCCGCCGAGGGCTAATGCTCGCGAGCCACCGGCGGCGCCTTTTCCAGCGCCTCCAGTAATTCCTGCTGGCTGACCGTGGCGGTGCCGCGCTTCATGACCACGATGCCGCCCGCGTAGTTCGCCAGGTGCGCGGCCTCTTCGGCGCTTGCGCCCGCAGCCAGGGCAGCGGTAAAAGTCGCGACGACGGTATCGCCGGCTCCGGTTACGTCAGCGACTTCATCGCTGCCGTAGATCGGAATATCCACCGGCTTGTGGCGCCGCGGGAAAACCACCATGCCATCCTTGCCGCGCGTGATCAGCAGCGATTCCAAATCCATCTCGCCTGCGATCTGGTCTCCGGCGGCCAGAAGGCGCTCCCAGTCCTCGCCGATGCGGATGCCGAGAACTTCTTCCACCTCAGACTCATTAGGCGTTGCCGCCGTAACCCCGGAAAACTCGAGCATGCGATGGCGCGAGTCAAGCGTCACGGGAACCTTGCCGAGTCCGCGCTTTTCCCGAATCGCATTCAGCAGGGTTGGCGTTGCGGTGCCGTATCCATAGTCGGAAACCAGCAGCGCATCGGAGGCCCTGGTATATTCGCGGGCGGCAAGCACAAGCTCGCGGCGCAAATGCGAATTTGGGCCGTCGGTGGGCTCGCGGTCCAGGCGCACGACCTGTTGTCCGGCGGTGTGCGCGAATCCGGCCAGGATGCGCGTCTTGGTCACGGTGGTGTAGCTCTTGTCTTTGAAAACACCGCTGACCGGGATGCGTTTGTGACGGAAAGCGCGCAGCAGTAGTTTTCCCGGTTCGTCGTCGCCCACCACCCCAACCGGCAAGACGTTCACTCCAAGGTCGGCAAGGTTGTAGATGGCATTGGCGCCGCCGCCAGGGACCACTTTACGATCGCGGTGCGTCAAAATCAGCACGGGCGCTTCGCGCGAGACACGAGAAATCTCGCCGAACACGAACTCGTCGGCGACCAGATCTGCGAGCACGGTTACCGTGAGCTTGGGAAAAGATTCGACGATCTTCCGCAGGCGACCGTTTTCCTTAATATGTTTTGTCATCAATCTGCTTGATCACAATATTCTGGTCCATCGGATGCAACCCCAGATTTTCTCACGAGCGGGGCTTCCGTTCATTGATCATTGAGAAATGATTCTTGCGAAAATGGTTCTCGCCAAAATGGCATCCACAACCTCAGTGGGATGGTCGAGCGTAACGCTGAGCGCGGCAGCCGCCAACGGCTTGAGATCTGACTGCAATGACCCCAGATTGACCGCATCTTTTTCCGTGGTCAGAAATCCGCCGGCGCCGAGGTTGCCGCGCATGGCAAGCAGTCGCTCGATGTCACTTCTGTCATAGGCATGGTGATCGCGAAACTCGATTTCTGCCGCAGGCGTGATTCCGGCGGCGCGCACCTGGGCGAAAAACTGCTGCGGCCTTGCGATAGCGCAGAACACAATCGGTACGACGAGCGCAGCGGGCATGACGATTTCCCGAGTCATTTGCCAGATGAGCTTCCCTCGCAGGGCGAAAGTCTTGATCGCCGAGTTCGGCGCAGAAAGGTCGTGCACAAAAAAGTCCCGCGGCAGCACGATCGCATCGGCGCGCCGCAGCGACGACAGCGGCTCGCGCAGCCGCCCCGAGGGCAGCAGCCGGTCGTCGAAGTCGCGCTCCGTCGTCAGTACAACGTCGAAGTCGCGAACCAGAGAACGGTGCTGAAAGCCGTCGTCGAGGATGTGCAATTGCGGCTGGAATTCCCGCTCGGCGACTCGGCCCGCGGCATAGCGGCTTTCACCCACGATCACCGGAACGCCCAGCCGCCGGGCGATCAGGAGCGGCTCATCGCCGAAGTCGGCGGCGTTGCCATCGGTCTCCACTACCAGAACGCCGCGAGTCTTGCGGCCGTATCCGCGTGAGAGCACGTCGAAGCGAATGCCGCGAGCCTTCAGCAGTTCACCGAGCGCAATCACGAACGGGGTCTTGCCCGAACCACCCAGCGACAGATTCCCGACGCTGACCACAGGTCGCTCCAGCCGCCGCGAAGACAGAACGCCGCGATCGAACAGCGTATTTCGCAGAGCGGTGGCGGCGCCGTAAAGTCCGGTGAGCGGATTCATGCGGAGCCCTCGCCCGGGGCCTGCCCATTCTTCGATTGAGCTTTGGATGACGAAACGCTCATCAGTTGGAGCAGCGCTGAGACCGTTCTGGCCGTGGCGCCGCGCTGCGATTCGAGCGCTGCCAGCGCGTTTCGGCCGAGCGTCGTTCGCTCGTCGCCGTTTTCGATCAGCTCCATGAAGACCAGCGGCATATCCGCCAGTCCCACTATACGGACCGCATTGCGGCTGGCAAAAAAATTGACCACGTCGCGAAAATTTTCGTAGTGGTTGCCAGTGACAATGGGAATGCCGTAGAGTGCAGGCTCAAGAATGTTGTGTCCGCCGCGCGGCACCAGGCTGCCACCGACGAACGCGACCATGGCCAGCGAATAGAGCGCCGCCAACTCCCCGATGCTGTCGACCAGAAACACGCCGCCAGCGAGCGGTTCGCCGCTCCACAGAGAACGCCGCCACACCCGGAAGCCGAGTTTCTCGACGAGCTCGGCAACCTCCGCAAAACGCTCCGGATGGCGGGGCGCAAGGACCATCACGGCCTTTGGATGATTCGCCAGAATATTGCGAAACGCCGAAAGCAGCGAGCCTTCTTCGTTCTCAAGCGTGCTGCCACACACCAGAACCGGCCCCGCTCCGGAATGGCTGAAGCTCTCGCGAAGACTCGCAACGATTGCCGGCGATGGCGGCGGCGCCACATCAAATTTCAGGTTGCCGGCCACCGCGACCTTCGACTCGGGCGCACCAATTGCGATGAGCCGCTGCCGGTCTTCTTCCGTCTGGGCCAAAAAAACATCGACGTTCTCAAGCGTCCTCTCCAGCAATTTCGGAAGCCAGAAGCGGAACCGCTTGTAGCCGGGAAGCGAGCGGTCAGAAATTCGGCAATTGATCACGGCGATGCGAGCCCCGCCGCGTTTGGCAAGCCGCAGGAAATTCGGCCAGAATTCAGTTTCGGCGACGACCACGAGTTCTGGGCGCAAAGCATGGAGATAGGGCCGGACGGCGAAGGCGAAGTCCAGGGGGAAATAAAACACGTTCTCCGCGCCGAACCGGTGCGCGGCGAGTTTCTGCCCGGTGCTGGTGGTCGTCGAAATCATTACGCGATGGGACGGGAATTTCTGTTGCAGCGCTCTTACGACTGCGCTCGAAGCCACGACCTCGCCCACCGAAACCGCGTGAACCCAGATTGCGGGTTTCTCGCCGCGATCAGCGACGGCAGGCGGAACCGCGCCGAACCTCTGCCGCAAACCCGTCCGATACTTGCCATGCCGCATCATCTGCAGCAGCCAATAGGGCAGCGTCAGCACCAGGAAAAAAGCGAGCAGCGCACTGTAGAGCGCGTACATGAAGAGAAGTCCCATTCTAAATGGCGAGCCAAAATCCGATCTTTGCTAGGGACGGGATCGGGCCCGGGACAGCACCGCTTGCGCTAACGGCATCCCATGATTCGGCATCCTATAATCCACGTATGCATATTGCAGGTCGGCAAGAATCACCTCGCGCGCCCATGCCGCAAGCCCCGCGTTTTGCGGCAGTCTGCGCTTTTATGCTGCTCTGCTGCCTTGGCGCGCTTGCGGCCAAAGAGTTTGTGATGCCCGCGGCGCGGCCCGCTCGCACCTACCCGGCACACGACGATCACCCCATGGAAAAAGTTGTGGTCGCAGTCGATCCCTATGACTTAGAGGACAAAGCTTCGATCTTCACCGTCAACTACCGCAACTACGGTTACATGCCGGTCTTTTTCGTAATCACGAATGACGGCGATCAGCCTGTCTCTCTCGTCGACATGAAGGCCCAGTTGAATACCAAAGACCGCAGCAAACTCCTCCCCGCAACCATGGACGATCTGCTGCGCCGGCTCTCGCATCCCTCGCGGAACGACGGGCAAGTTACATTGCCGATTCCGCTGCCAAAAAAACAGGTCAAAGGCGGCGTGAGTCGCAAAACCTGGGACGAAATCGAGCGGGCTCAGTTTGGCGCCAAGGCGGTGGAACCGCACTCCACGGCGTGGGGTTTTCTGTTTTTCGATATCGCCGGCATCTCGAATCCGCTCGCCGGCGCCAACTTCTACTTGATGGGAGTGCACGACGCAAAAGGCAAGGAGCTGATGTATTTCGAAATCCCGACGGAAAGGTACCTGAGCGCGCCGGAAGCCAAGAGACCTTAGTAGTTCTACGATGGAGCGACGGGCGGGGCGCCCGGCTCTCCACTGCCGCGCCAGCTATAATCTCCTGATATGGCGACCACTCCGGCCGTTTCCGAGGATTTCCTCGCGAAATACGAACCGGTCATCGGACTCGAAGTTCACGTACAGCTGCTGACCGCGTCGAAAATCTTTTGCTCGTGTTCCACCCGTTTTGGTGATCCGCCGAACACGAATGTGTGCCCGGTGTGTCTGGGACTTCCCGGAGCCTTGCCGGTGCTAAACCGCAAGGCCGTGGAATTCGCGGCTCTGGCGGCGATGGCTTTAGAGTGCCGCATCAATGAAGTTTCCATTTTTGCGCGCAAAAACTATTTCTACCCTGACCTGCCGAAGGGCTATCAGATCTCGCAGTATGACAAGCCGTTGGCTGAGTTCGGATTCATCGAAATCGACCTGAACGAAAGTAAGACGAGCGGCAGCCAGAAAAAAATCGGCATCACCCGCCTGCACCTGGAAGAAGACGCGGGCAAGAGTCTGCACGAGGGCTTCGCCGACGCTGCCTCGAAGACCGCCATCGATCTGAACCGCACCGGCGTGCCCCTCGCCGAGATCGTCAGCGAACCGGACATGCGATCGCCAGAGGAAGCTTACCAGTACCTCACCCGGCTCAAGGAAATCATCCTCTACACCGGCGTCAGCGACTGCAACATGGAAGAAGGTTCGCTGCGCTGCGATGCCAACATCAGCGTGCGGCCTCGCGGACAAAAAGAATTCGGCACCAAAACCGAGGTCAAGAACGTCAACTCGTTCCGCTTCATCAAGCAGGCACTGGAGTACGAGATCGAGCGTCACATCGGCGTCATCGAGGCCGGTGGCCGGATCACGCAGGAAACGCGCCTCTACAACGCGCACGAAGGCAAGACTCACGGCATGCGCTCGAAGGAGCAGGCGCACGACTACCGGTATTTTCCCGAGCCGGATTTGCTTCCCTTGGTAGTGGATGAGAAATGGCAAGCCATCATACGCGCCCGCCTGCCCGAGCTTCCCGAAGCGCGCCGCCAGCGCATGATGAAGGAGTACGGCATCACCGCAGGCGACGCCCACACACTGACGCTGACGCGCGCCATGGCCGATCAGTTCGAGTCCGCCGCCCGCACGGCAAAAAATCCGAGGCGCGTAGCCAACCTCGTGCAGAGTGAACTGCTCGGACGCCTGAAAGCGCAGGGCCTCGAACTCGAGCAGTCGCCAATTTCGATGGCTGGAGTTACGGCCTCGGCCGATCTGGTTGAGTCGGGCGCAATCTCGGGCAAAATGCTGAAAGATCTTTACGACCTGTGCTTCGAACGCAACCACGACTTCCCTGCCGTTTACGAAGAACAGGGGCGTCCCGAGCAGTCGCGCGACACGTCGGCTCTGGAGAAACTAGCCGATGAGTTAATCGCAGCCAATCCCAAGCAGGTGGAGCAATATCGCGCGGGCAAGAAAACCATGATCGCGTTCTTCGTCGGCCAGGTCATGAAGGCCTCGAAAGGTCAAGCCAATCCCCAGTTGGTGAACGAAGTTCTGATCAAGAGGCTGGAAGGCAACTGAAAAAGTCGGGTTTCTAGGGCTTCGTATCAAGGCATCGCTTTAGCGATGCCGAAAGCCGTCTGTATCAACGTCCCCTTTAGGGGCTGGGGGCATCGAATCGCTCCCCTACTTCGCGGCTCACAAATTCTTCAGCACTTCTGCCGCATAGTAATTCGTGACTTTGGCGTCGTCGCGGAGGCTCTCATAGTACGCCGCTTTCAATAACTGCTCCCGCCGATCGCGCAATTGTTGGCGGATGGCCTGCTGCACCCGCGGATCATTCAAGTCCCGCTGGCCCGCCGGCTCCTTCGAAATCAGTTTCACGATCATGTAAGCGACGGGCTCATGATTGGTCGGATTGACCATGGGAATCACGGGCGTGTATTGCCCCGGTTTGAGCTTCATCACCGCGTCGCGGGTCGCCGGATCGGCGTTCTTCAGCGCGGATTCGGGCGCCATTCCCAAATCTCCGCCGTTGTTGCTGGTCTCCGGATCCTCGGAATAATTCATGGCCATGGTAGCGAAGTCGTCGCCACTATCGAGGCGGTTGGCGATCATCTGGATTTTCTTGCGCGCCTCGGCATCGTTCTGCGCCTTGCTGTTCTGCAGGTTGTGCACCTGGGGGCTCTGCATTCCAGAGACCATGATTTTGGCTAAGTGGTATTGCGCTTCGATCAGGTTGAATTCGGCCTTGTGCTCGTTGTAATAGCTGGAAACGTCCTGGTCGGTGATGTTGATGCGCGAGGTAATTTCCTTGTTCAACACCTTGTCGCGGGTGAGTGAGCGCCGCAGGTCGCGCTTGAAGTCGTCAAGCGATATCTTTTTGTCCTGCAGCCGCTTGTTAAATTCTTCGGCGGTGTAGGGCGATTTGATTTCGTTCAGCTTGCGGTCCACTTCTTCGTCCGTCGCCAGCAGCCCCAGCTTCTCCGCGCGCTGCATCAAAATTTCCGTCTCAATCAGCTCATTCAGAATGCTCAGCCGCAGGCTCACCGCCTGCTCGCCCGTCGGCTGCTGATCGGAGCCCGCCGTCTGGTTGGCGTAATACTTGTCGACTTCGCTGCGATAAATCCTCCGCCCATTGACCGAAGCCATGACGTCGCCGCCGCTGCTGTTGCGGTTGCAAGCCGTTAGCCCCATCAACAGAAACGCGCTGACCACGACCAGGCCCGCTCGCCGAAAGCAGTTACGATTTTTCAAGTTCTTCCCTCCGCCAGCACGGCGAGTCAATCTAAAGAGGATTTGTGATTGGCAATTTCCGATTGGTAATCTTGATCCCTCAATCGTCCGTTTTTCAATTAAAAAAATCACAAATTACAAAGTCATTACTTGTGCTCCGGAGGCGCCACCCCAGCATCCTTCAGCGCCTGGTCGAGCGCCAGTCGCACCTCGTCCGCAGGAACGGCTCCATCCAGTTTCTGTCCATTGACAAACATTGTCGGGGTTGCATCCACGCCGACGGTCTCGCCTTCGCGCATCGAAGCGCGCACCGCCTTTTCATCCTGAGCTTTGACGCATGCCTGCAACTTCGGAACGTCGAGGTTATGTTTCTCGGCCTGCAAATTTGCCAGCTTGTCGAGTTCGCCATTTTGGCCGTCGCGCCGTTTTTCGCCGCTGATCGCGTGCTGATTGGCGTGCAGGTAGTCGGCATAATCCCAGTAGGCGTCGCCGTTTTGCGCGCCCAGGCAATTGGCGTTCACCGCCGCGTGCACCGCCCAGGGGTGAATCTCTTCGAGCGGGTAATCCTTGTAGATAAAAAGGACGCGATCGCCGTATTCCTTGAAAAGCCCGGGGAAAAGTGTCGTGTGCATCCCCGAACAGAATGGGCATTCGAAATCGTCATAGTTGACGACTGTCACCTTGGCATCTTTGTTGCCCCGCGTCGGACGCCCGCTGACGTCAATCTTCTTCATGATCTCAGCGTACGGATCGCTGGTCAGATCGAACTTGCTCATGCGCACCAGCGTCTTGTGGTCGCGAGAGAGCAGGAACTCGAAGTCCTGCTTTTTATTGCGACTGGCAAATGTAACCGTCAGCGCGTCATAGTTCGCAAACTCACTCGACCGCAGCGGCCCCACAATCACTTTTACGTCGGGTGGCAGGGAATACTGTGCCCGTACGCGCCGCTCGACCACGCGCACGATGTCCGAAGGGGAAGAAGAAGAAGTCGGTGGAGGAGGGGACTGGGCCGAGCAGCCCAGACAGATCATCAAAAGAACCACAAACGCGCGCCGCAGAATCATTAGTCGGAACCACCTGAACATGAGTAAGCCGCTTGATTATCTCATGGCTGCAAGACTCCCTGCGCGATAACGAGCGGGCTCTCGCCTGTAGAGATGGGGCTTGCCTCGTCTGCGGAGACGCGGCAAGCCGCGTCTCTACGCGAAATCCGATGCCATTTTCAGTCGCGTCCCCGCCGCAACTCTTCGGCAGTCAGCAGTTGATTCATCGACCCGGAGCGGAATCCCTCCAGGTCGAGCGTGACGAACTTGAATCCAAGTCCTTTGAACACGGCGGCGAACTCGCGTGCCATCTCTGCGGTCAAAGCGCGGGGAAATTCTTCGCGCGCAATCTCAATGCGCACGATTTCCCCATGATGGCGCACGCGGAATTGCCGGAACCCCAGGGCCCGCAGCGCGTCTTCGCCCCGCTCGATAACGCTCAGCGCTTCGGGCGTAACCGCGCGTCCATATTCCAGGCGCGAGGAAAGACAGGCGGAGGCCGGCTTGTCCCACACCCGCAAGTCCGCCTGCCGCGCCAGTTCCCGGATTTCAGCTTTGTTCAGGCCGGCTTCGAGCAGCGGGGCCAGAACATGATGCTGGCGCGCGGCCTGCTGTCCGGGGCGAAAATCGCCCTCGTCGTCCGCGTTGACTCCATAAGCGATGGCGTCGAATCCGCGGTCCTCGCGGTAGCGCTCGAGGACGGTGAACAATTCGTCTTTACAGTGAAAACAGCGCATGGCATCGTTGCGGGTGTAATCGGAATTTTCCAGTTCCTGCGTTTCCACAACCTCGACAGGAATTTCGCGCTCCCGCGCAAAAGCGATCGCGTCTTCGAGGTGAGTCCGCGCCAGGCTGGCGGAATCGGCAATCACAGCCAGCATCTGCTCGCCCAGGACCTGGTGCGTAGTCCAGGCAAGAAAAGCGGAGTCTACGCCACCCGAGTAGGCGACGATCAAGCGACCGCGGCCGGCAAGGATCTGGCGCAAGCGCTCAGCTTTCTGATCGAGCATGGCCACAGTGTTCACGATCTCCATTATCCACGATTGTTTGCACCCCGCTCGTGGAGGGACGGGCGTCTCGCCCGTCCAGGCCGGGCGAAGCCCGGCAGTCGCCGGTGCCCACAGCGACTTAGGGTTCGCGCTCAGGGTTCGCGCTAGTACAACCGCTCCTGCCGTTTGAGGTTGCCGAACGCTCCAATGTTCGCCAGCGTAAACGTGAAACGATATTGATTCTCGTTACGCACCGCCCCCAGCGCAAAGCGCCGGAATTCCAGGCTCAGGCCGCAACAGTCCCAGGTATAACTCGTCTGCGCCGTCGCATACTGCAGCGATCCATTGTCCGCGTCAAAACCGAAACTGCTGGCGGCGCTCAAGCCGCGCTTGTTGAGTTGCCCGTAGCCAAACAACACCCGAAACTGGTTGAACTCGCTCGTCGGCGTCGTTCCCGTTCCAGTGTCGATCACGCGCAAAAAGGCGTCGCCTCCCCCCACGGTAAACGCGCTGAAGCGGTAGTTCACCAGCGCCATGCTGGAATTGATGCGGCCAGCCTTGAGGTCGTAGTCCACGTCCCACTCGGTGTTGGTGCGCGGGCTGGTTTCGATGCGCAGGCGCGAAATGAGCGGAGCAAAGTGCCGCTCTGAATCCAGAAACGCGATGCCCGTGAAATCCGCGGTCGTCGTAAATACGTTCCGCTGCCCGGCCACCAACGCGTTCCCAAACGTGGGATCGAAAAAATACTTCTGACCGATCTCCCAACTCAAGATCTCGCGCGGGCCCGAGGCGCATACCTGCGCGTCAGGGTTCGGAGGCGCTTCCCACGGCACCGCGCCGGTTTGCGGGGCGCCGCCGATAGTAAGCGTGCTCATGCCCTGCGCGGAGCAATCTTTGGCGTTCGGATCGAGGCGCTTGGCGTACAAGCGATTCACCAGCGAGTACTCGACTTCATTCGTATTGGTCAGCACATCGGTCGCGTCGAAACGCAAAATGTCGGCAAAGTTATTCACGCCAGTGACGTAGTCGTACTTCATGCGCGGCTCAATCACGTGCTTCCATCTGCGTCCCAGCCACGGATGATCGAAGACCCGCGACAATGCCGGCGGCCGCACCTCGACCGAGGCTTCCAGCGATTTGCGATTCAGAATGTCGTCGGCAGCGGTTGTGGAATTTGCCGGGTTGCCCTGCTCCGTGTAGAACGTATCCCGCAGCGTAAGCGCGGGACGCAACGACCATCCCCGCCATTGCACCGGCATCGTAAGCGAGGGCGCCAGATCGAACCTGCCCACCATAGCAGCGGTCCGAAACCCAATCTCGCGCCGCTGCAGACCCTCGGCCGCGCTCTCGAACGACCAGTACAGCGGCGTATTTCCCAGCTGCCGCTCCTCGCCAGAAATGAAGAAACTTGGCGTATGCAGAATCCGGACCAACTCCGTCTGCGTAATCGTGCTGCAGGTCGCGTTCAATTGAGTATTCGGATTGCAGACTTCGAAGTTCTGATAGCGCTCCGCCAGTGCATTGAAGTGAAATCCGTTGGTCGTATTGGAAAGGAAAATCTGCGACCGCACTTCCGAATCGATCGCCTGCGTGTACACATCGGTGAAGGCAATGCGGAAGACGAACGAACTCAAATAATCGACATTCGCGACGCCGCGGAAGTCCCCAAAAGAGCGCTCGGCAAGAAAATGCGCGTCCTCGCCGCCTTGGTCCTGCCGTGGATTGCCGATGCCGCGATCCACCATTCCCACATAGGTGAAAAACACGTAAGAGCTGTCGCTCGGACGAGCGCGGAGATCTCCGCGCTGAAACCAACCGCGTTTGGAATAGTATTCGACGCCCAACGTGGCGTCCGTGCTGCGATTGAAGACCCAGTATGCCGATTCGCCGGCAATCATTCCCTTGGTGGACGAGTTGCCGAAACTCGGGATCAACAGCCCGGTGTGGCGCTGCTCTTTCTGAACCGGAAGCTCCACAAACGGAAAATAGAACACCGGCATGCCCATCAGCCGGAAATCGCTGTTGTAGATTTTGGCGGTGCCGTCCACATCCACCACCATGCGCACCCCGCTGAATAGCCACTTCGGACGCGGCAACTCGCAGGTGGTGACCGTTCCGTAGCGCACCAGGTAGTGACCGGGCCCGTGCTTTTCCACAATTTTTCCGGTAAAGGCAAACGGATTGGACGTGGTTAGCACGTAGCGGGAATACCGCATCCGAAATCCCACCGTTCCGATCGCGCTATAGAACGTTCCGATTTGCGTGCGGATGTTGTAAGTGCCGTGGCTGGCCACGACGTGCTCGTCGTAAGGGCCGCCGTCCAGTACGACGTGGCCCTCCAGTTCGCTATCTCCCGTGTCCGCATTGTAGGTGATTTTATCCGCGTGCAGGATGTAAGTGCGATAGTCAATTTCCGCCGCGCCGCGCAGGTGGTAAATGGACCCATCTTTCTCCTGTTGCACCGCCCGCATCGTAACCGGTTCTTCCGTCTGCCCGGCAGGAGCTGTCGGCAGTGCCGGGGCCGTCGCAGCGGCGCTCTCTGGGGCAGAGACCGTGGTGGCGGCAGGGGGCAGCGTCTGGCTGGTTACTATCCCGGGAGTGAGAAGCAGATGACAGACCAAGGCGGCCGTGATAAAGATTCGAGAGCGGGTGATCATTAATGGATGACCATTAGCGGGTGATCTGCCAGCGCGCGTGCGCTCCGCCAGCCGGTCTGCCAACGGGAACCAACTGACCTTAGCACGCGAGCGGCAGGCGAAGCAAAGCTGCGCATTCTTATGCTCTCCGGGTTGTGGTCTCCGGCATTTGTGCCTGGCCTGGCTCTGGCCGCTGGCATTCTTCGTGACTTGCATACGACGACTTGATTTACGACCACCGCGTTGATAAAGGCCGGACTGTGACGACTGGATTGACGACGACCGGATTGACAACGCCCGGACTGGCGAACCGTCCGACCGGCAGAGATCCCGCCCTACAAAGGCACCTTTGCGCCACCGATGCCGTCGAGCCGGCGCTGAGCACCGCCACCGCTACAGAAACTGCGGCCTCGGAACCGAATGTTTATCCGAATGCTGATCCAGGCGTTGCTCCGAACCCGGATTCCTGGCGCGTCGAGGTTGCCGCTCGCCTTGAACGCTATCGCACGCGGCGCAAGCCTCGGACTCCGCGCTATCCCTCGCTGCTCCTGCCTTTTGACGCGCCCGAGAGCTGGTCCCGCCCTGCGCCGCCAACTGGATCGGCGGCAGTTGGATCGGCGGCAGTTGCGACTGCGCCAGCCGGGCCAGACTTCACCTTCCAAACAAAAGAAGAACCCGCGGCCATCGGAGCTCCCAGCTTCGCCGAACCTCGCCCAGCCTCGCAGCCAGCCCCGGAGCGAGGTCCGGAGCCCTCCGCGAAGGTAATCGAGTTCCCGCGTTCCGCCGCAATTCCGGTCTTTCACCCGAGCGACCTGGCCGATCCCGTCTTCGATCTTGATCGTCCGCGCATCGTGGAAGCCCCGGAGATTCTCCCGCCGCCTCCCGCATTGGGTGGAATGCTGATCGAACCCGCCCAGCAAGAGCCAGCCGACAGGCGAGCCGATTTCCCCTCCACCTCGCCATCAGCATCTCCCTCCGCATCGATTGTCCGGCGCGCCCTGGCTGCCCTCGTGGATGGCGTTGTCCTGGCAACGGCGCTGGCGGCCTTTGCCGCAATTTTTCTTCGCCTGAACCCCAGCCTGAACCCCGTTCGCGGACCGTTCCCCATGCTCGCCGGACCAACGCTCGCCGGACCAACGTTCGCCGGTGCGCTCGCCGCAGTCGCAGTCCTGCTCTGGGCGGCTTACGAATTTTTGTTTGTGGTCTACACCGGCTCGACTCCCGGACTTCGCGCCGCCCGCCTGCGGCTGGCAGCGTTTGACGGCTCGCCGCTCAACCGTCGCTCGCGCCGCTGGCGCGTGCTGGCGTCGTTTCTCTCCGCGTTTTCTGCTGGACTCGGCTATCTCTGGTGCGTTCTTGACCAGGACGGATTGTGCTGGCACGACCGTATCACCCGCACCCACGTCCAATCGAAGGGTCCCAGAGAATAAGAAAAGCCCCGGCCGTCGAGCGACCGGGGCGCTGAGCGCTGATATAACCGGGTGAACTAACTCTCCGACGGTGTGTGCGGATGGCGTTCGCACTTGCCGCCACAGCAGCCCATGGCGGTTTTAGCGCCCTTGGCTTCGCCGCAGCTTTTGCCTTCGGGGCAGCACTTGCCGTCGGCACAGCAGCCGTTCTTCTTGCATTCCTTCATCGCCGCTTTCATGTCTTTACCGTCGCAGCACGACTTGCCATCTTTCATTTCACACTTGTCTTTGCTGCAACAGGCTGCGGCACCCTTGGCATCGGCCGCGGCGTGATGGCAGCAACCTTTGCCATCTTTCATATCGGCCGTCTTGTGATGACAGCACGCCTGGGCTTGCGGGGCCGGTGTCGAGTTCGGTGCCGCCGGCGTGTCCTGCGCCCAGCCAACCAGCGACAGAGCAAGGGTGAGTATCAAAGCAATCAGTCTGAATTTCATAAGATCTCCTTATCAAAGTTATGAGAACAGTTGTGACGTGCGGCGAACTTGACGGCCGCAGGAAGAAAGTTGGGAACTAACAAGGAATCTAAACCCGGAGAACCATTCCAAACTGGCCCGGTGGAGGACCAACCGCAACCGCAGTCGCCGGGGAAAGGTGCGACTCTGCATCATGATCCGGACTCAATTCGGCAATCTCCGCCGGGACAATCTCTCGCGAAGGGCGGGAACTCGCGGGCGCGGGTACGCTCTGCGGCCCTTGCTGGAAGCAGCAGCGATGCTCATCCTGGCACGGCAGGTTGCTGGCAGCGAACTCGAGCGGAGCCGTGTTTTCAGTCTTGCCCAGCCCCGGACAGCACCGATGGCCTGCGGGCATAACGTGGTGGTGAGCGGCCATTTGCCCGGCGACGTGCTCAGCCATTTCACGCGCTGGATGCACGTGTCCGCCATGCATGGCGAGCATCGGCGCCAGGGCCATCTCTGCCCAGGCCACCATGACCACAAGCAGCGCCGCCGCAATGGACTTCTTGAACATCCGCTTCTTAGTATCGCAGATCGACCGAAAATTCGCTGGGACAACGATCACGGCACCTCCGGATCGGCTCTACCCCACCAGATTTTCCAGCGCCGCCCGCAACTCGCGAAAACGGAACGTATATCCGCTCGCCCGAAGCTTTCCAGGCTCAACCCGCTGGCTGGAGAGCAACAATTCCTCCGCGGCCATCTTGCCGAGGGCCAGTCGCAGCGCAAACTCCGGCACCGGAAAAAATGCAGGGCGTCCCAAAACCGACGCCAACACCTTTGCAAACTCCGCATTGCGCACCGGATTCGGCGCCACCAAATTCACTGGCCCACTCACCGGCCCGTTCCCCAGACCGTTCCCCGGTCCAACGACCGACTCGGTGCCGATCGCGTGATGAATTCCCCCCACGATGTCGTCCACATGAATCCAGCTCCACCACTGCTGCCCCGATCCAATCCGGCCGCCCAGCCCCAATTTGAACGGCTTCAGCATATTCCCAAGCGCCCCGCCCTTCGGGCTCAGCACCAGCCCAATCCGGATGTTCACGGTGCGGATGCCTGCCTCGGCTGCAATCCGGCTGGCGTCCTCCCACTCGCGGCAAACCTCGGGCAGAAATCCCTGCCCACCCCGACTCTCTTCGCGTAGAAGTTCGTCGCCCCGATTCCCATAGAACCCGACCGCCGATGCACACACCAACACGCGCGGCTTCGCCTCACTCTGCGCCAATGCCGTAGCCAGGTTCCGGGTTCCCTGCACGCGACTCTCGCGGATCGCCTTCTTCTTTTCCTCGGTCCAGCGTCCCACCACGCTTTCCCCAGCCAAATGGACCACCGCATCGAACCCCGACACCGCAGTCGGCGACACCGGAGCCAGAGGATCCCACGAAACCTGCGCCGCGTTCTGAGCCCGTCCCCGCACCAGGCGCACAATCTGCGTACTCTGAGGCTCGAACGAAGCCAGAAGCGCCGTCCCAATCGGCCCCGAAGCCCCTGTAACTAAGACCCGTTCCAAGCCGTTATCTCTCCTAAAAGAAGTGTGGACGCGGGCGACCCCGCCCGCGTGCCCTTCGCCTGGCAACCCAAAAAGATCGGAGAAGTTCCGTCCCCGTACTTTACCAGCCCACATGCCTTTCTCGGCGAAACTCGGCGTCTCGGCGGTGAAATGGCTTTCCACTGCGTTAAAATCGATCATGGCGACGTTGCGGGAACAGATCGCGACCAACGTGCTCACGGCGACCCGTTTCCGCGAGCTCATGCGGAAGCTGCGCGAGAACCGTCCCAACGACGACCTCAACCTCGTCAAGAAAGCCTACGAATTCTCACAGAAGCACCACGCCGGACAACACCGCGCCTCCGGCGAGCCCTACCTCGTGCATCCGCTCGAAGTCAGCAACGTTCTCGCCGACATGAAAATGGATTCCGTCTCCATCGCCGCCGGCCTCCTCCACGACTCCGTCGAAGACACCTCCGTCACCGCCGTTGAAATTCGCCAGGAATTCGGCGAACAGGTCGCCCACATCGTCGAAGGCGTCACCAAGATCAGCAAAATCGATTTCTCTTCCCGAGAAGAAGCGCAAGCCGAGAACCTCCGCAAAATGATGCTCGCCATGGTCGACGACATCCGCGTCGTCCTCATCAAGCTCGCCGACCGCCTGCACAACATGCG
>Ga0316363_10000786_pt1 | contig 34694 bp, 38 predicted proteins | sample Sb_taG_3_FD_200459 | JGI IMG/M metagenome (GOLD analysis project Ga0316363, IMG submission 200459) | Peat soil microbial communities from Weissenstadt, Germany - Sb_50d_a_PC metaG (v2) (version 2) | ecosystem: Environmental > Terrestrial > Soil > Wetlands > Peat | place: Germany: Weissenstadt...
GGTCTGCGGGATGCCGCGCATCAACAGCCGCACGATGACGCTCTGCGTGCCCATCGCCATGGCGCCGAACAGGCCGGCGAAGATGCCGTGCCAGTCGCTGGCGCCTTCGATCGGCGGGCCGGAGACGAGGAGCAAGGTGAACGCCGCGAGCAGCATGGTCTCGAAGGCGAGCATCCACGGCAAGGCCGCGCGGCCTTGCTGGCGCAGCCAGCCGATCAATCCCGCGGTCAAGGCCGCCGCCACCAGGAACGCGACGATGGCGATGAGCTTACCGGCGACGCCGGTGTCGTGCATGACCAGCTCGGCGCCGCCGATGACGAAACTCCCGGTCACCTGGGCGACGAACAGTCCAAACAGCGCGAGGAATGTGTAGCTGTCGACATAGCCGGCGACGAAGCTCAAGGTCGCCGGCACCATTCGCGGCAGCGGCACCACCTCGCCCGACGGCGCGACTTCCGTCATGGGCAATCTCCCTTGCCACGGTGGCGCGGCAGCGGTCCCCGATGCGGGATCTGCACAGCTTGCCGTTTCGGATTTCGCTGTCGCGCCATCCGCGCTACGGTGTTAGCTAAATTTTAGAGCAGCGCCAATGCACGTCAGCCCCTTCCACTACCTGCCGCTGTCGCTCGGCTTCTTTTCGATCCTGCTCGGCATTTTCGTGATCGTGTTCCTTCTCCTGCTGCTGGGCGCGCTGCGCCAAGCCTATGTCAGCCTCGGCGTCAGTTCGTCGACCGCAATGTGGCTGTTGTTCGCCTCGCTGGTCGGCAGCTATTTCAACATCCCGGTTGCCAATCTGCCGGACGAGCGGGTCATGTCAAACCAGGTGATCGACTTCTTCGGCATACAATATGCCGTGCCGGGGGTCGCCGAATGGCCGGGCACGGTGATCGCCGTCAATGTCGGCGGCGCGATCATTCCGACGCTGATGTCGCTCTATCTCCTGATCACCCGGCGATTGTGGCTCAACGGCGCGATCGCCACCGCGCTCGTCGCGCTGGTGCTGCACTGGCTCGCCACTCCGGTGCCCGGCCTCGGCATCGCGGTGCCGGTGTTTTTGCCGGCCCTGGTCACGGCCGTCGTCGCTTTGCTACTGTCGCGCCGAGACGCCGCGCCGCTCGCCTATATCGCCGGCAGCATGGGCACGCTGATCGGCGCCGACCTCACCAATCTCGACAAGGTGCGCGGCCTCGGTGCGCCGGTCGCCTCTATCGGCGGTGCCGGAACCTTCGACGGGATTTTTCTCACCGGCATTCTCGCCGTGCTGCTGGCAAGCATTTTCCATCCCGGCCCGCGCCCCGCACAGCTGTATTGAACCGGCGGGCATGAAAATCCGCGCCGCGTGGCCGACAAACATGCGGCGAGGGCGCCGCCGCCATGATACGCTCGAGCGGCGCAAGCCGGGAGCGCGTTGCGCGCGCTCGATCCGCGCACCAACAAAGGTCTTTGAGCACCAACAAAGGACGTGCCATGCCCTGGTATGACTATCTCGCGCATTTCCTTGCCGGCGCTTTCCTTGCCAACGGCATTCCGCATTTCGTGCAAGGCATTTGCGGCAACAAATTCCAGACGCCGTTCGCCTCGCCGCCGGGGGTCGGCGAGTCCTCGGCGATCGTCAACGTGCTCTGGGGCTGGTTCAATTTCGCCGTCGCCGGCGCGCTGCTGCGTTATTTCTTCCCGCCGCTGCCGCCGCCGCTCGGCGGCTCCATCGCCACCGCGCTCGGCGTCCTCGTCGCCGCGTTGTGGCTCGCCCGCCGTTTCGGCAAGGTGCGTAAGAGCACCCCACACCCGTGAGAATCGTCATGTATCGGCGTCACGCATGCGTTCTCGCTTTGCTGGTCTTTGGCCTGCTCGGCGCTACGGCGGCGGCTCAGGAAGCCAGGGACATGAAGCTTGAGGATGTCGGCTTCATCATGCGCCCGGCCAATACGCCGGCGCAGATCGAACGGCTGAAGCGATTGCCGGCACGCAAATTTGTCGCGCGCACCAAGGCCGGCAGGCGCTATTACCTCTACGCCGATCCCGACTATTGCAAGTGCGTTTTCCTCGGCGGCGATCTGGCCATGAGAAATTACCGTGATCTGATCTCGCCGCCGCCGCAGCCACCGATGGCGTTGGGCCCGGATGGCGGTCCGGTCGCCGGCGCGCTCATCCAGGAAATCGATCCCGGCATTGACGGCGCCATCGCCGACGGCGACATTCTCGATTATCCGGATTGATGAGGACGATCCCCGTGTCCGAGGAACCCGCCGGCGCGCCCGCCGCGGCAGCCCGTCCCGAGGCGATCACCGGCTATCACGCGCATGTCTATTACGATCCCGCGACCACGCGCGGCCGCGCCGAACATTTGCGCCAGCGCGTCGCCGCGGCGTTTCCGCAGGCCAAACTCGGGCGCTGGCACGACGAGCTGGTCGGGCCGCACACCCAAGCGATGTATCAAATCGCCTTTCCGAGCGACCTGCTAGCTTCTTTCCTGCCGTGGCTGATGCTCAACCGCGACGGGCTGACCATCCTGCTGCATCCCGAAACCGGCGACGACTATCGCGATCACACCGCGCACGCCGTCTGGTTCGGGGCGGTGCTGCCGCTGCGGCTGGAGGCCTTCCAAGGCACCGGCGCGGCGGGTTGAGGCGTTTGCCGATGCCAGCCTTATGGAACCGACGGAGGCTGTGTTAGTTTGTTTCGGGGCTACACCAGGAGGAATCCATGAAAAAGACGTTAGCCGCCTTGAGCTTCGCCGCAGGTATCGGTCTTATTTGCTGTCAAAGCGCCGGCGCCGTTCCGGCTAGCGCACCGGCTATGAAGGAAGCGGCGACGGCCGCCTCGCCGGTGCAGCAGGCGCAATATGCCGAGCGCCAGACCCGGCGCGGCGTCGTCAAATGCTACCGCGATTTTGTGATCGGCCCCTACCGCTGCCACAGGTACCGCTGGTGGTAGCGGCGCCGGACAAAAAACAACTGCCCCGGATTTGAGCCGGGGCAGTTTTCGCAACACCAGGTTCGAAAGGCGTCTTCTCTAGGCGCTATCCTCGACGTCGGTATCCGGCCGGTCGCTGCCGAGCGCGACCTCCGAGTGCCACTTGCCGCTCTCGTCCTCATATTCGATGGCCTCGGTATTTCCGTGCTGGCGCTGTTCGGCGGCGGCGCGGCGCGCGGCTTCGAGCGCTTCCGCGTGCGTGGGAAAGCTCTCCGAGAACGCGCCATTGACCGTGTAGGCCCAGCCATCTTCATGGCGAACGATTTTGTAAGTGATATGGGTCATCGGTTCACCTGCGCTCGAACGACATTCTCAATCGGACTGTGATCGGGGTTCACCCGTTAACGGATCGCGGGCCTCGCTGGGTCTATGTTGGCATTTACGGAGCCGCCGGCGCAACAGCCGGCCGCTTTGCCGCCTCGCCAATCAGGCCCGCGGCCTGATATGGATGCTGCAGCCAGAAGGAAGCGATATGACGGAGAAATCCAAAGGGTATGAGGCGAACGCTCAGTTCGCAAAGATGCAGCGGGCGCAAGACGCCAAAAAGGCAACGTCCGAGTACGAATCCATGGCGGCGGCGTTGCGCGCGAAAACCGAGAAATTGAAGGCGCTCCGCCTAGCCAGAGACGCTGCCGCGGCGCCGCCGCAGCCGGCCGCCGCGAAACGGAAGGCTAAGAGAAAGGCCACGTCCGGCAGCCTGTCGGATTGGCTGGACGGACAAGCCAAGGATGGCCGCAGCCGTTGACTCGGCAAACAGGCAGCGCGGGTTGCAACATCGACCGCCGGAACGACGTCCGATTCCTGACGCCGCTGCTGCTCATGGCATTGGTCCTGGTGATCGGCATTCTTTTCTATAGCTATACCGGGCATGCCGCGGCCGCGATCGGGTAGGCGCCGGCCTGAGCGAACCGTGCGCACTAACCTGACGGTCGATCTTTGCGGAGCGACCCTCGGGCGCGCGGCGCGCGGCCCGAGGGCTCATTGACCAGCGCCATCGAGCGGGGGGTGCTGACGCCTTTAACCGGTCGTGTGTCTCCGGTGCCGATAGGAATGTCTGACCCATCGCCGGTGGTGATATATGCGCGGTTCCGGATAGGCGGCGTAGACCGGCCGCACCCCGAACAGACCCTCGACGCCACCGATCACGCCGCCAACGGCGCCGCCGACGACCGCGCCGACCGGTCCCGCCGTAGTGCCGCCGACATAGGTGCCGTGGGCGATGCCGTCGGGAATGCCCTGCGCTTGCGCCGCGAACGGCGATGCGAGCGTTGCGGCGGCTGCCGCGGCGAACAAAATAGGAAATTTCACGCTACACCCTCTTTCTTGTGTGTTGAGACGGTCGCGGCGTGACGGTCAATCAAGGCGTTAGCGCGGCGGCGGTGCGGCGACGCGTCACGGCCGCGCCGATTAAATCCAAAGTGCGGCAAAAGGATCACACCCCGCCAACGGCTAATGCAGCAACAACTGCAAGCCGCCGATCACGATCTCCACCGCGATGAGGACGATGATGATCAACTCCAGCCGCGCCGCCCGCTCGGTATCGATGATGTCGGCAAATGCCTTGGCGGAATCGGAGATCACGGTGAGTTTGCGGGTCAAGACGTCGGCGCGCTCTTTCAATTCATATTCATCTTCCAGCCGTGCGTAGAAGCGCTCCAGCGACGGTCGCTCCCAGAGCACGTCGGGTTTTTCCGCCACGGCTACCAGGCCGGAAACCCGATGTTGAACCAGTAGCGCGTTGCCGATGTGCTTGAGGATCGCGCGGCGGCCGCCGGGCGTGCGCCCGCGCTCCGCCAGTTCCCGGGCAATGGGCTGGATCACGTCAAAAACCGCCGTCACGTTTTTCTCGTCGTGCGCCAGGATGACGCTGGTGGCGAGCGCATCCGCGATCAGCAGCGTGTGCTCGGTGGTCAGCGCTTTCACGACAATAATTCCCGACGGCGTGATCTGATCGTCCTTGTCCGGCGCGATTTCGATCTGCACCGACTCTTCTTCGCGGGTTGCTATCGCACCGACGACGCGGCCGTCCAAGCGGCCGATCACCTCCTCCTCTTCCAGCGGCGACATGCCGACCAGCACGGCAACGCCGTAACGGAACAGTGCGACGACGCCGTTCTCGCCGGCGCGAAACGCCAGCGGTACCGTCGACAGCACATCCTTGCGTTCGAGGCCGGCGGTCTCGATCCGGTCGCCGAGCAACAGCGCCCGCACCGTAATGCGGCGCGCGGGCATTGGCGGCAGATCGCTCATGACACTCTCGGGTTCGTTATAACGTAAGCAGCGTTGTGATCCTACCCTGGGTTTCGCTACTGCGACCGCGCCGGCGCCGTGGCCCGGTTCGGGTTCCGCTTGCCGGCCGTTGCTATCGACGTGGGGCCGCGATCATCTCAATTTCGCCCGATACTGGCCGTTTGTATCTATATCGGGACGAGGCCGTTCAACGAACGCTTTCTGGGGATGTCTGTGCCAGACAAGGTTTCCTATTTCTCGCGCTTCACCATGAAGTTCCTCGAGATCTGCGCCGCCAGCATCGCCACGGCGGTCGGCGGCTATCTGGTGGCGCATCTCGGCGGCTATTTGCCTTGGCCGACGCGAGAGCCGGCACCGACACCGGCCGCCATCCAGAGCGCCCCGAGCGCGAGCGGGGTGATATCCAAGACCCCACGCGCCCAGCCGCCCCAGCCGGTTCCGCCCGCTTCTGCCGACGCCGATGAGCCGCGCCCCGCGGCGGCGCCGGATGCCAGTCCTGCCGCCAAGCGGCCGGCGCGGACGACTGTGAATGCCACCCAGGCGGCCCCTTCCCACAAGCCGATGACGACCGGCGCCACGGCGCCGGAGAGCAAGCCGCACGAGGCGGAATCGCCGGAGAGCAAGCCCCGCGACGCGGAATCGGTCGAGGCCCAGGTTCGCGCCGCGCTGGAAAAGGTCGACGCCCATCGGCCGGCATCGCCCGACGTAGCGCCGCAGACGCTGAGTTTACCGCCGGCGCCGCCGGCCGTCGCGGTGGAGCCGCGCCCGGCCGAGGGCCCCGTTCCCGGAACCACCGGCGCGGTCGCGGTGGCGCCGCCTGCCGCCGACGTGGCGCCGCGTGCCGCCGAGGCTGCCCCGCCGCCGGTGCAGCAGGTTCCGGCCCAGCCCGAACCGCTGACGCCGGTCGAGGTCAAGTCGCGGCCGGTTGCCGCCGTCGAGGCATCGCCGTCGCCGCAGCCCGCGCCTCCGGCTCACGAGGAGGACAAGGGCTTTCTCTCCACGCTCGCGAAAATTCCCGAAATGCTGCGTCCCGCTTCGGGCGCAACCAGCAAGGATCCGCCGCGCCCGCCGCTGCCGGTCGGCGAGTAGCCGGCGTCGGCTTGCTACCTGTGGCCCGCCGCCAAGGCGGCCGCTTGCGCTTTGGTCGATACGTTATTTCTTCAACAGCGCGTCGCGCTGCTGCAGCAGCCGTTCAAGCTCTTCATTTTGTTGCGCGATCCGATCGGCGCTTCTCGCTTCGTCCTCGGCGCCGGAGAGAGCCGCCGCTTGCTCGATCAGCTGCCGGATGTTGTCACGCACGATGGCAATGCGCCTGTCGAGCTCCGCGAGTGAAAGCGAGCCAGAGTTGCTCATGATGTTCCCCAAAGGTCACGCGCCAGGTGCGGTCAAAGTGCGGTCAGCGAGAGCTTCGCCGAGCGTAGCGCGGATTGCACGCCTTGTCGCGCCGTAGCGAGTTGCGAGGCGGAAGGCGAAATCCGGGGTTAACGGTGACGCTCCCCCCGGATTCCTTCTCCTCAACCCGGGCACCATTTGCTATACGTCCGACTGCTGTAGGTCCGATATGGCACGACGCACGACGAGCGATTCCCGCTGGCAGGCCGAACAGGCCTTCAAAGCCGCAACCGCCCCCAAGCCGGCGGAAGCGCCGCCGAAGACGCCGGCGCTGCCCGGTGTCAAGGAGATGGTGTCGCTGCGCATCGACCGTGACGTGCTCGATTTCTTCCAGGAAGACGGCCCGGGCTGGCAGGAACGCATCAATGCGGCGTTGCGCAAGGCCGCGGGGAAATAGGGGACGCCACGCCGGCGGCAACAGCGAAGCTTGGCTTTACGCCATACACCAAAACAACGACAATCTTCAAAGCATTCCAAGGGAGAACATCACCATGCGACTCTCGTCCGGATTTCGTGCCGCCCTGATGGCGCTGATCGTCGCCTTCGCCGGCACCGGCCTTACGTCTGCCGCTCACGCCGAGAGTGGCACGATCAGTTTCCGGGTGCTGAAGGGCGGCTGGTTCATCGGCGCCTCCGGCGGCAGCGGCTGGTTGGTCTTTCACGGCCAGCGCTACCCGATTTCGATCGGCGGCCTGAGCGCCGGCTTGGTGTTTGGTGCGTCGGAGACGTCTTTCTATGGCTCCGTCAGCAATATCAATAGCCCGTACGATGTCTCCGGCGTCTATGGCGCGGCCGGCGCCGGCGCCGCGGTCGGCGTCGGCGGCCAGGCGATCGTGCTGCGCAACGAAAAGGGCGCCGTCCTGACGCTGACCGGCCGGCAGGTCGGCTTGCAGGTCAACGTCGATTTGAGCGGATTGAGCATTTCGGTGCGCTAAGCAGGCGGCCCACGCGCTTCTTGAATGACGACGCGTCAGTCGTCCGATTGGCGCGCGTCCGATATGGCCTGCCAAAGTGCGATCCCATAATCCACGACGTGCTCCTCCTGGCAGTGATCGCAGCGGTAGGTTCGCATGTCGCGGCCCGACATCGTGCTCTTGTCCACCCTGAACATTTCGGCGCCGCAGCGCGGACATTGCGTCAGCGACACCGGCGCCGCCGGCTTGCGGCGCGAACTCAGCTTGAACCAAGAGGGCCACTTCATCTGAGCTCGCTCCCGGCCCGTCGCCAGGCTCCGCGATAGGCGGGTTATGCGCAGATGTTGATCGCAGATTTCGCCGGGCTTGTCGTGGTGAACCGGGATGGATGCTGTTGACGTTGCCTCCATTTTATGTTCTTGTTTTGTTCTAGTCAACGTTCCCATCTGTCGCGGGAGATCATCGGCGTCCGCACATCGAGGGAGGAAAAAATGAAAGCGTTCGCTTTTTTACTAGGGCTCGGGTTCGCGCTTGCTGCGGCGCCGGCGCTGGCGCAAACGCAAATGATTGTGGCTGCCGACGCCAAGGGGCATGTCGGCCAGACCGTGACCGTCGAAGGCGTCGTCAGCGAGGTCCACACCGCCGCCTCCGGCCGCGCCACCTTCATCGACATCGGCGGCCGCTATCCGAACAACACCTTTACGGCGGTCATCTTCTCGCGCGATGTGACCAAGTTTTCCAATGTGGACGCCCTTGACGGCAAGACCGTCGATATCACCGGCCCGGTGCGCCTGCACAACGGAAGGCCCGAGATCATTCTGAACGATCCGGGGCAGATCAAAGCGAAGTAGCTGCCGCGGATTTTGCGGCATTTGCGCGGACGCGCAAAGCGCGGCCCGAATGCTCATCCGGGCCGCGCTTGCCGTAGAGACCGGCCGAAGCTGCCGCCTTCGCCGGCTCAGGCAAGCTGGGTGCCGTAGTGCAGCGACTCCTTTTGCGTCGGCTGCCGCGCTGTTTTGCGCAGCAAGCCGATGAGCGAGTAGGAATGGATGAGGAACGCGCGCGGCACCGCGTAAATCGGGATGAGCACGATCGGAAATACGATTCCGCCGCCGCCACCGCCGGTCAGAACTCCGATCGCGACGGCGTTGATGAGATCGGCCATGCCGAACACGTTCCAGGCTATCGCGGCGCTCCGCGCATAGGGTTTGCCGACAAACCACCAGTAGGCGACGAGCGGCGCCAGGATGCCGGTGAGAATGTCGCCGACGCCGGCTGGAACGGCGAACAGGGCCGGGAGCTCGCCGTTGAAATAGCGGATCAGGAAGACGCCGCCGAGGATCCTGAACGTCTGTATCCCGATCAGCCAATGCTGCGGAATGCCGGCGATGACGGCGCGGAACGTCGGCGACAGCAGGACGACATAGCCGACCGCCAGCGTCGTGGCTAACGCCACGGGTACCCGCGTTGACGGAAAGAAACCGGCCGCAGCCATCAGCGCGACGCCGATCAGCCACGCCGCGAACACCAGCGCCGAACCGACGATCCAGCGCCAACGGCGGGATTTGTCGTCCGGCAGGGCGCGGATGCCGACGCAGAAACCGAGCCACTGCAGCGTCGATCCGATGGACTGCACGATGACCTGGAGGACGACGAGCGTCATGACACTGTTTCCTTCCCTTGGGCTGGATCAACGCTCGCAGGCGCCGGTCGCCTGCCGAACCGGAAGGCGCCGATGAGCGCCGCAATCGCCAGAATGAGGATCATGGGGTTGGTCCTTTCAGCTTGGACGCTTGCCGGTCGGCGATAGGGCCGCTGCGGCAGTCCATCCTTCTCCTATTGACTTCCTGTTTCATAGTCAATATGAAAGATGTACTCACTAGCGCGGCTCTCGCGTTTGTGATGAGATGCACCGCAGTGACCGGCCTCGCCGATGCGAGCTCCCGGTGCTGCGCTTTTTCGGTGAATTGGATGTCGGCGCTTTATGACCGCAAATGCCCGATCGCTCGCACGCTTGAGATCGTCGGCGAGCGATGGACAATCCTCATTCTGCGCGATCTGGTGGTTGAGGGACCACGCAAGTTTCAGGACCTGCTGGTTTCGCTGTCAGGGATCAGCCCGAATACGCTTTCGGCGCGATTAAAGACGCTGGAGGACAGCGGCATCATCGAGCGGCGCTTTTACGAAGATCACCCGCCGCGCGCCGAGTACGTTCTCACCGAAAAGGGCCGCGACCTGCGGCCGGTGCTGCGCACCCTCAAGGATTGGGGACAAAAACACACGAGCGTTGCGGCTTCGCGCTGACGCGCGTTGCCGCCGTTGCCCGTCACGCGCCGGGCGTCGCGATGCGCACCCGGTAGTCCAGCGTGGCGGTGACGCCGTCGCCGTAGAAACCGCCTTCGATCGGCATGGTGGCGGCCTGGTCGGGAGCCGCGCACAGCGCGACGTGGCCGTCGCTCACCGCAGTGCCGTGGGTGGGATCGAAGCCGCGCCATCCCGCGTCCGGCAGAAACACTTCCGGCCAGGCATGCAGATGACGATCGCCGTTCGCGGTTTCGGCATGGGCCTGATAACCGCTGACGAAACGGGCGGCGATGCCGAGGCTGCGGCAAGCCGCCATGAACAGCACGGTCAAATCGCGGCAGGCGCCGCGGCCGCTGCCAAGCGTACGGGCCGGCGCCTGAGCGGCGCCTTCAATCCGGATGTTGCGGTGAAAGCGCCGGAACAGCGTCTGGCTGAGGTGCTCGAGGAACGGCACGGCCGCGCAGCCGCCTTCCGCCGCCAGCGTTTCCGCGAAGTTTTGCACCGCCGGGTCTTGGCGGTCTTCGCGCCAGTAGTCGGCCGCCACGAGCTGCGGCCGGCACGACCAGGGCAATCGCGGCAGTCCGGAATCGCGCAGCGGCGGCGGCGCGGAGATTTCCAGATCGAAACAGCTCTCGACACGCAGCAGCTCGGACGGGCCAGCGAAGCTCACCTCGGTGATCCGATTGCCGAAGCGGTCCACCGACTCCTGGCGTGCCGCCGGCGCCGGCTCAACTGTCAGCTCGCTCGCCAGCATGCGCACCCGCTCGGCCCGCGGCGTCAGCCGCAGCAAATGCGGCGCCAGCCCGACCGGGGCGCTGTAGCGATAGAGCGTGTCGTGCCGCACGGAAAACCGCATGGTCTCCTATAACACGCATCGCCGCGCGCGGCGCCGCTCACCACCGCGATCAGCGACGGCGCGCGCATTTCGTCGCTGAGCCTGCCACCGGACTTGATCCGGTGGCTTCTCGCAACGACGCGATTCGTCTTGCCGGACTTAATGCGCCGTCACAGTTGCAGCAGGATCAGCAAGAGGCCGACCACCGAGACGACCCAGATTGCGGTCCGCAGCCACGGTACGCCGGCGACATAAACGATCGCATAGGCGAGGCGGGCCCAGAAGAAGATCTGACAGCCCAATAGCGTCATGGCGTTGGTCTTGCCGGTGATCTGCGCCACCAGCACCAGGATGGCGAACAGCACCAGGTATTCGAGCATGTTGAACTGGGCGCGGCGCGCGCGCCCCGCCCAGCCGACGATCGGCGGCAGGTCCTCGCGATTGCCCATCAGCGCCGGCAAGCCGACTTGCAGCTGCGCGCCGGCGACGGCGACGAGCATCTGCACGAAGGTGAGAACGGCGGACCAAACAAGCAGCGTGAGATCAGGTGTCATGGAGCCCCTCCCTGTGGCGCCGGCCTGCTGACGAGGCCGTGCGCCGTTACCAAACCTCCGGTGCGGCCGGTGCGGCAAACCCCGGAACGCCACCAGCATTTCATATTTTCCGGCGCAATGCACCCGCATGAGCCGACGGGCAAAGCGGCGGATTACGCCGCAGCCTGCCATCGGGCCGCGCATTGCGCGGGGCCCATTGGGCTAATCCGCCCTACGTGCTACGCTTGCTGCTTGCTCGATATACGAATAACTCAGCAAACAGGTTTGATGATGCCGACGGACGATCCGGTATGGCGGGATGCACTCTCTCAAATTGGCGAGATTGTGCTTCTCGCATCCGCGCTCGACCACCAATTAACCCACGTCGTCATCGAAGTCTTGCATCTTACAAAGTCGCCGATGCTTGAGCCCGTCGTCGCAACGCTCGAGTCCTCCCGAAAACTAGAAATTCTGAAGGGACGAGTAAAACACATCAGACAAGCGAATTGGAGAAAGCCGCTAGAGAGGTACGTCGACCTTGTCGAGAAAGTAAACCGATCTCGGAATATTGCGTGCCACTCACAGATGCTTCGCGACGGCGACAAATTTGTCTTTAGTTCCTCCCAGGCCGCGAAACTATTCAAAGGATTGAGGTTGGAAGGAGTACCAACGGTCGAGCGCGTACCGCTTGATTCCATCGTCAGCGCTATTGGAATTGCCGAACAAGCACTTGGTGCCGGGGTCAACTTGATCGAAAACTTCGAACGGGTGCAATCCGAATTAGAGCGTCGTAAAGCTGGACGCGCGAGTTGAGGCCAGCGGATCGGCGGATTACGCCTTCGGCTAATCCGCCCTATGGGCTAAAGGCGATCAATACGCTCGCAGCGAGTAACCTACGCTTGCCGTATTTGTCCAGCTACTTCACCCCGCCAAAACAGCCTTGTGACCTTAGTGGTGTGCAATATTTCCACGACTAACATTTGTATCACGGCGACAATCGTAATGCAGAATGCGAGTATCGAAAGCCAATAGATCCAACTCGCAATTGACGCGTTGATAGATTTCAAAAATGCGGAAACTAATGCCGTACAAGGAATTCCAAATAGCACTGTGATAGCAACCAATTTAAGGAGGCAATAGTAGCACGCAGCGATCTTGGGAGTTTTTATATAGTGCTAATGGGGCGACGCGAGATAGCGGAGCGAGTTGATGTAGATTCATTATTCCCCAGGCCTCATCGCGCGCGGATTGCGATCCCAACGAATTGATAGTTTCGCGCACAATACGAGCGGCGATGTGCGCGGCCGCGAAAGTTTGACAGTAGCTGATCATCAAAACTGTTAGGATGAGATAGGCAATGACGCTATATGTGCCAACATCAACCGATCCCAACGAGAATGGCAATCTAACCACTCCTTGGTTATCGACGTCCGGAAATATTGCAAGGGTGGACGCGGCTATTAAAGCGAGCCAAACTCTGTTGCTATATTTCGCCTGCGCACTAACGCCTTCAGCCAAGTCCTTCGCAACTTTCGTCGATTCTCTCTCGTGCTGGAAGGGCATGCCGTTCGCGTTGCCTCAAATCAAAGCGCCTTATTGCTCTCCTTCACCTTCTTCCGCCTCCGCGCTTCGGCGGACAAGCCGCCTATCATAGCGCCTTGTTGCTCTCCTTCAGCGCCGCCGCCTTATCGACATAAACCTCCGCGCCCATGTCGATGAACTTCTTGGACATCGATGCCATTCCTTGTTCTTTGTCGTTTAAGGTCGCCGCATAATCCCTCACGTCCTGGGTGATCTTCATCGAGCAGAATTTCGGCCCGCACATGGAGCAGAAATGCGCCACCTTGTGGGCCTCCTTGGGCAGCGTCTCGTCGTGGTAGCTGCGCGCGGTGTCGGGGTCGAGCGAGAGGTTGAACTGGTCGACCCAGCGGAACTCGAAGCGGGCGCGGGAGAGCGCGTCGTCGCGCAGTTGCGCGGCGGGATGGCCCTTGGCGAGGTCGGCGGCGTGCGCGGCGATCTTGTAGGCGATGACGCCCTCTTTGACGTCGTCGCGGTCGGGCAGCCCGAGATGCTCCTTCGGCGTGACGTAGCAGAGCATGGCGGTGCCGAACCAGCCGATCATGGCCGCCCCAATGGCAGAAGTGATGTGGTCGTAGGCCGGCGCGATGTCGGTGACGAGCGGCCCGAGCGTATAGAACGGCGCCTCACCGCATTCCTTGAGCTGCTTGTCGACGTTGATCTTAATCTTGTGCAGCGGCACGTGGCCGGGGCCTTCGATCATCACCTGGCAGCCCTTAGCCCAGGCGATCTTGGTCAGTTCGCCCAAGGTCTCCAGCTCGGCGAATTGCGCGCGGTCGTTGGCGTCGCGGATCGAGCCGGGGCGCAAGCCGTCGCCGAGCGAGAACGACACGTCGTATTTGCGCATCAGGTCGCAAATCTCGTCGAAGCGCTCGTAGAGGAAGCTCTCCTTGTGATGCGCCAGGCACCACTTGGCCATGATCGAGCCGCCGCGCGAGACGATGCCGGTGACGCGGTTGGCGGTGAGATGGATGTAGGCGAGCCGCACGCCGGCGTGGATGGTGAAATAATCGACGCCCTGCTCGCACTGCTCGATCAGCGTGTCCTTGTAGCACTCCCAGTCGAGCTTGACGGGGTCGCCGTCGACCTTCTCCAGCGCCTGATAGATCGGCACGGTGCCGATCGGAACCGGCGCATTGCGCAAAATCCATTCGCGGGTGTTGTGGATGTTCCTTCCGGTGGAGAGGTCCATCACCGTGTCGGCGCCCCAGCGGATCGCCCACACCATTTTCTCCACTTCCTCCTCGACCGAGGAGGTGACGGCGGAGTTGCCGATATTGGCATTTATTTTCGTGAGAAAGTTCCGGCCGATAATCATCGGCTCGAGCTCGGCGTGGTTGATGTTGGCGGGGATAATAGCGCGGCCGCGCGCGACTTCGTCGCGCACGAATTCCGGCGTGACGAAGAGCGGCAGCGAAGCGCCAAAGCTTTCGCCGTCGTCATGCGCCGCCTGCGCGGCTTCGAGCATCTTTTTGCGGCCGAGATTCTCGCGCTCGGCGATGTAGATCATTTCCTTGGTGATGACGTCGGCCCGCGCCCATTCGAGCTGGGTGAGGGGCTTGCCGGCAAGCCCGCGCAGCGGCTTCGGCGTGTTGGGGAAATTGCGGGCGAGATGCTTGCCGGTGACGTTGCCGTTGTCGACCGGCTGGATCGGCCGGCCGTCGTATTCCTCGACACCGCCGCGCTCGCGCACCCATTCGATCCGCGTGCGCGGCAGGCCCTTCGCGACGTCGATCGTGGCGTCGGGGTCGGTATAAGGCCCGGACGGGTCGTAGACCGGCAGCGGCGGCTCGCCGGAAGAGGCGTCGAGCACGATCTCGCGCAGCGGCACTTTCAGCTCGGGCGCCGTGTCCGGCCGCGCATAGATTTTACGCGAGCCGGCGATCGGTCCGGTGGTGACCTTCGGCGTGGCGAGATCGGATTCGGTAAGAGGCTTGTTCATCGGTGCGCTCCAGGATTTTCCAATTGGCGCATGATCGTTTTCATGCGCGATAGCCCTTGACGCTGAGAAAGCCGCCCAGCACGAGTGCGATCACGGCAAAGATCGGCACGGCGGCGGATCCGGCATAGACCGTGCTGCCGATCATTGCGGTGACCTGCGGCAGCACGAGGCGGAGGACGCCGCCGATCACCGCCAGCCAGCCGAGGATGGTGACGATGACGCGCCAGTCCGCCGTCCACGCCCGATGCACGTTGAGAATGGCGAGGCCGGCCGGGAGCGAAAGCACTCCGGAAATGAAGATCAGCGCGTTGCTGTGGACGAACTCCGCGATCATGGCGGCATAGGCCGCCTGGTTCAGCAGCATGCCGATCCCGGCGACAACGAAGTACGGGCCCATGAGCCTGGCGATGAAGACGGGGGGTTGCATGGCATATCCCTTTCCGCGGCGCTCTCCCGCGATGCCGCATCGCGAATTTCGTCGCGATGGCGCGCTGTGGTCTTGCTGGTCTCGGGACGTGCTGGCAGTAGAAGGTATTCCTGTCCCTTCGCCGGCATGACCCGGATCAGGTTCAAAGGGTTTTTCGCGGTCGCGGGTCCAAACCCGCCGGCGGTTTCTCAGCTCCCTCCCGGGAGCTCCCCTCGGAACACATTTAATGTAGGCCGATGGCGCCTTCTGTCAACGCAGGTCGGCGACCGTAGGGGCGGCCCGTCTGGCCGCCCCGCCGGCCGGTTTGGGCGCCCGCAAGGGGCGCCGCTGCCGGAAATTCACCGATCGGGCTTGAGCCGCGCCAGGGCGTCGGCCCAGACCTGCGATCGATCGTCGTCGAACACCAGCGCCGGATCCTCCGGCAACGTGACCCAGACCCCATGCGCCAATTCGTTATCGAGTTGCCCCGGCGCCCAGCCGGCATAGCCGAACGCAACCAGGCTCTTCGCCGGCCCCTTGCCCAGCCCGATGTCGCGCAAAACGCCGGGGGCGCCGGTGAGCGCCACGCGTCCGTCGATGTCCAAGGTTTCGGGACGGCGATAGTCGGCGCTGTGAATCACCAGCCCGACGTTGAGGTTCACCGGGCCGCCGACAAAAACCCGCACGCTGTCGGTCACACCGCTTGCGTCGGCGCCGAACGCCGCCAACAGGCTGGCGATCGAATGTTTGTCGGCCGGACGATTGATGACGACGCCGAGCGCGCCGTCGCGATCATGCCGCGCCAAAAGAATGACGGCATGATCGAAGGCCGGCTGCCGCAGCGCCGGCGATGCGATCAGGAGTTGCCCGACAAATGACGTGCGGCCGGAAATGTCCGGCTCGGTCGGCAGCGCGGCATGCAGCACCGTTGCCGACAGGACGATCGCCGCCGCAGCCACAATCCAGCGCCTCTGATCGTACGCCAGCACGATCGACCCACCGCGCCTTCGCCCCCCGGGGCATGATCGCGCCGCGGCGCCGGCGGTGCAACACCTCTCGTGAGCGGGGGGAAAACCCTTACTGACAGACGGCGCGGGTGACGACTGTTTCGACCGGACACTCGCCTTTGGCCGGCTCTTGCCGCGACAGCAAGGTCGGCGCCGGGCAGTTTTCCGCCGTCGTCACGTCGAGCGACGTGCCGCCGGTAAAGCCTTTGGCGCGGCAACCGTTGGCCGCCGCCGCCGCGCAGTCGGGCGCGCCGTTCGGCGCCTTGTCGCAGCGCTCGCGCATCTCAATGAGCCGCGTGTTCGGCAGCCGCACCACGACGCTGGCGGCGTCCTTGCTGACATCGACCGCATTTTTCACCGCCTCTTGCGTGGCGGTGGCGGCGCCTTTGGCGGCTTCTTTCGAGGTTTTGCCCAAATCCTCGAATTTGCCGCGAGCGTCATTCAGCTTGGCACCGAAATAGGCGATCGAGCCGTTCCACCAGCTTCCCAGCTCATGCAGGAAGCCCGGTTTGTTGGCAGTCGGCGGTGACGGTGATGGCGGTGCCGTGGCGGCAGCCCCGGGAGCCGTTTGATTGTCGCCGGCGACGGCAATCGCCGGCACGCTTGCCGACAGCGCTGCTACCAACAGCGCCACAAGCGCGGCGATGCATAAAGTGTTAGGAGCGACCCTCGTCATGGTTTGTTGGCTTAGAATACGCGCACGACGACGATAAAGCCAACCACGATGGCAACCGCCGCCAAGCCGGCCCACATCCCGAGCCGCTTCTCGATGATGCCGCGCGCGAGCGGGCCGTAGCGGTTGAGCAGAAAGGCCTCGATGAAGAACCGCATGCCGCGCGTGATGACCGACAGCAAGATAAACAATCCGATATTGAAGCCGGCAAAGCCCGAGGTGATGGTCACGATCTTGTAGGGGATCGGCGTCAATCCCTTGAGCAGGATGATCAGCGCGCCGTATTGCGCATAGGCCGCGCGGAACGCCTCGACCTTGTCGCCGTAGCCGTAGAGGTGGATCAGCCACTGCCCAACGGTGTCGTAAAGCACCGCGCCGATGAAATATCCCAGCATGCCGCCGGCGACCGAGGCGGCGGTGCAGATGGTGGCGAACAGCCACGCCCTGTCGGGCCGCGCCAGCGCCATCGGGATCAGCATCACATCCGGGATGATGGGAAAGAACGAGCTCTCGCAAAAGGATACGAGCGCCAAAATCCATGTCGCGTGCGGCTTGCCGGCGACGTCGACGCACCAGTCGTAAATGCGGCGGATCATGAGGGCTGCTTAGCGGCGGGTGGCGCCATTGTCCATCGGCCGCGACCACCCCGGACCGCGGCGGCGGGTTTCAGCGCCTTTTGCGGGCGCGGCGGCCCTCGAGGATGACGACTTGGCGGCGCGAAGCGTCGTCCGGAATCTTCTTGGGCACCTTCTCGGCAATCCCCAGGAGCCGCTCGCGGCGGTCCATTTCCTTCCAGACGTCATCCGGACGGATACCATTGGCGACCCACAGCACCACAAGATTGTAGATGAGGTCGGCGCTCTCCTTGATCACGGCGTCGCGGTCGCCATGCATGGAATCGATGACCACCTCGACCGCCTCTTCGGCGAGCTTTTTCGCCATCTTGCTGCGGCCCGAGCGCAACAGCCGCGCGGTCCGCGAGGTCGACGGATCGTCGTGCCGGCAGGCCAGCGCGGCCTGGAAGAGGCGGTTGATCGAATCAGCCATCGGGCTATGAGAATAGCGCGATATCGTCGCAATTGTGTTAAACGGCAAAAAAGCGGCCTGGCTCAGTCGTCCTGGGCCAGGAGGCCGGCATTGCCGCCCACCGCCGCCGTGTTGACGGTCACCACCTGCTCGGCCGCGAAGCGGCGGAGGTAATTTGGGCCGCCGGCTTTGGGGCCGGTGCCGGACAGTTCGGTGCCGCCGAACGGCTGCGTGCCGACCACCGCGCCGATCATGTTGCGATTGACGTAGACATTGCCGTGCGGCAGCCGCGCCGCGATGTGCTCGACGGCGCTGTCGATCCGGGAATGAATGCCGAGCGTCAGCGCGGTTCCGTTCGCCGCAATGTCGCCGAGCAGCGTCTCGATCTCGTCCGCGCGCCAGCGCACGATGTGGAGCACCGGCCCGAAGACCTCCTCCTTCAGCTCCGCGGCGCGGTCGAGCTCGATCAGCGCCGGCGCAACATAGGTTCCCCCGGCGGGCCACGTTCGGTCACCGTCCCAGCGGAAGCGCAAGCGGCCGGCGCGCGCCATGTCGCCGATCCAGCTTTCGAGCTTGTCCTTGGCCTCGGCGTCGATCACCGGGCCGACATGGGTTGAAGGCTCGCGCGGATCGCCGACTTTCAGTTCGCGCGTCGCCTCGCTCAGCATGTCGAGCATCGGGTCCGCTACGTCGTCCTGCAGGCAAAGAAGCCGCAGCGCCGAGCAGCGCTGGCCGGCGGAGCGGAAAGCGGACGCCATCACGTCGTCGATGACCTGTTCCGGCAGCGCGGTGGCGTCGACGATCATGGCGTTGATGCCGCCGGTCTCGGCGATCAGCGGCACGATCGGACCGCGCTTGGCGGCGAGCGCTTGGTTGATGACACGGCCGACTTCGGTCGAGCCGGTGAAGACGACGCCGGCGGCGCGGGGATCGGCGACGAGGCTCGCGCCGACGGCACCGTCACCGGGGATAAGATGCAGCGCGCTTTTTGGCACGCCGGCCTCATGCAGCAGCGCAACCGCGCGCGCGGCAATGAGCGGCGTCTGTTCGGCCGGCTTGGCCACGACGGCATTGCCGGCGACGAGCGCCGCGGTTACTTGGCCGAGGAAGATGGCAAGCGGGAAATTCCACGGGGAAATGCAGACGAAAACGCCGCGCCCGCGGTAGCGCAGCAGGTTGCTTTCGCCGGTCGGTCCTGGCATCGGCTGCGCCACCAGGCACTCGCGCGCCTGCGCGGCATAGTAACGGCAATAGTCGACCGCCTCGCGCAGCTCGGCGACCGCATTGTCGAGCGTTTTTCCGGCCTCGTTCTGCAACAGCGCCAACAGTTCGCCGCGATGCTGTTCGAGCCGCTCGGCGGCGCGCTGAAGGATCGCCGCGCGCTCTTCGCAGGGCGTCGCCGCCCAGGCGGGAAAACCGGCCGCCGCCGCCGCCATCGCCGCACGCGCGATCGCCTCATCGCCCTCGCGGACGACGCCGATGGCGCGGCCGTCGATGGGCGAGATTACCGCGCGTTCGATCCCCGGGAGCGCAATGCCATCGATGAGCGGTTGGGCTTCCGAAGACCCCGCCGTGCCGGCGCGAATCTCGGCGAGCAGCGCATCGAGGCTTGCACGTTCGCCGAACTCGATGCCGGCCGAATTTCGTCGCTGCGGCTGGTAGAGATCGCGCGGCAGCGGGATTTTTGCATTGCGCGCCGCGGCGGGGCTGGCGATCCAGCTTTGCGGCCGGCGCAGAACCTCTTCGATCGGCACGCTCGGGTCGGCGGCGACCGAAACGAACGACGAGTTGGCGCCGTTCTCTAGGAGCCGCCGCACCAGATAAGCGAGGAGATCGCGATGACCGCCGACCGGGGCATAAACGCGGCAGGTTGCGCCGGGCAGATCGGCCAGCAGCGCCGCGTACAGCGCCTCGCCCATGCCGTAGAGTCGCTGGAACTCGAAACCTTCGACGCCACCGGCCTCGATCACGCTGGCGACCGTGAGCGCGTTGTGGGTGGCAAATTGCGGAAAAATGTTTTTCCGCGCGGCGAGGAGCCGCTTGACGCAGGCCATGTAGCAGAGATCGGTCATGGCCTTGCGCGTGAACACCGGATAATCGGCAAGCCCGCGCTTCTGCGCGCGCTTGATCTCGCTGTCCCAATAGGCGCCCTTGACCAAGCGAACCGTAAGCCGGCTGCCCAGCGTGGCGGCAGCATCCTCGATCCAGGCGATCAGCGGCAAAGCGCGTTTCTGATAGGCCTGCACGGCGAGCCCAAAACCGTCCCAGCCGCGTAGTGACGGATCGGCGAGAATGGCGCCGATGACATCGAGCGACAGCTCCAGCCGCTCGGCTTCCTCGGCATCGACGGTAAATTGCAGCTCGTGCGCCTTGGCCATGCGCGCGAGGTCGAGGAGACGCGGCTTAAGCTCCGCCAGCACCCGCTCCCGCGAGATCGCCTCGAAGCGCGGGTGCAGCGCTGAGAGCTTCACCGAGATTCCCGGACGCGCCGCCGGCGATTGCGGCGCCACGTTGCCGATGCTCGATCCGATGGCCGCGATGGCGGCGGCATAGGCCGCAAAATATTCTTCGGCATCCGCCGCCGTGCGCGCGCCTTCGCCCAGCATGTCGAACGAATAGCGAAATTCGGCGTGGCCGCGGGCGCGGTCGAGCGCTTCCTCGATGGTCTGTCCGAGCACGAAATGCGAGCTGATGAGCCGCATCGCCTGACGCGTCGCGGCGCGCAGGGTCGGTAGGCCAAGCCGCCGCGCGATCGTATCGAGGATCGTCTCCGGCATCTCGCCGGGATGGATGATGCGGGCGGCAATCCCGAGCGTCCATGCCGAAGCCGACACCAGAAGCGCCGGCGACTTGATGTCGCCGTCGAGCCAGCGGCCGGCCGCGAGCTTGTCCTCGATGAGGCGGTCGGCCGTCGCGGCGTCGGGCACGCGCAGCAGCGCCTCAGCCAGTACCATGAGCGCCAACCCTTCCTTGGTCGAGAGCGAGTAGGCGTGCAAAAAGTCCTCGATGCCGCCAAGCCCGCCGGTCCTGGCGCGGATCGCCTCCACCAGCGTTCGCGCGCGCGCGTCGATGCGGCGCTCGGTCGCGTCGTCGTGCGCGGCGTCGGCCAGCAGGCCCGCCGCCAATTCCTCGTCTGGCGGCGCCAACGGCGCGCGGAACGGCGGCAGGGCGGGATCAAGCCCGGTCATGGTCGGCTCCATCGTGTCGGGCGCCCTGAGCATATTAATGATGCGCGCCTGTCCGCTCGGCGACCGGACAGCTTCCGCTTGCGCTTTGCGGCGGCATGTTCTTTATCGGGTCGTTGCGGAGGCACCGGGGCGCCGAGCGAACTGACGAAACCGAGCAGGGAACCGGGCATGGCCATGGTCGACCTCACGCGGCGCACCCGATCCGCCGCCCTGGCGGCGTCCGCCGCGCTCTCGCGCCGGACATTGTTTGCTGCGCTCGCGGGTCCGACATTGTTCGCTGCGCTCGTGTGGCCGCTCGTCGCCGACGCCGGGACCGCAATCCACTTCACGCTCGACGGCAAGATCGACGGACCGGCGGCGCCCTTCTTCCTCGCCATCGACAAGGGCTACTTCAAGGCCGAAGGGCTCGACGTGAGCATCGATGCCGCGACCGGCGGCCCGCTCGAAGCCATCGGCCGGCTGGCAACGGATGTCTACGAGATGGGCGTCGCCGACATCAACTTTCTCATCAAGTTCCGCGATGGCAATCCCGGCACGCCGATCAAGGCGCTGTTCATCGTGTTTGACAAGCCCCCTTACGCCATCATCGCGCGCAAAAGCCGCGGCATCGTTGCGCCCAAGGATCTGACCGGAAAAAACCTCGGCGCACCGTCCGCCGATCCCGCCTTTGCGGCATGGCCGATTTTCGCCAAGGTCAACGGCATCGATGCCGCGAAAGTCGCAATCGAGAACGTCGGCTTGCCGGTGCGCGAACCGATGCTCGCCGCCGGCGAGGTCGACGCCATCACCGGCTCGTCTTTCACCGCCTATGTCGATCTCAAGGAACGCGGCGTGCCGCCGGAGGACCTTGTCGTGCTGCTGATGGCCGATTACGGCGTCGAGCTGTACGGCGATGCCATCATGGCTTCGCCGAAGTTCGCGCAAGAAAAGCCCGAAGCCGTGCGGGCGTTTCTGCGCGCCTATGTGAAGGCACTCAAAGACACCGTGCGCGATCCCACCCGCGCCGTCGACGCGGTCCTGCGCCGCAACGATGCGGCCAAAAAGGAAATCGAACTCGAACGGCTGCGCATGGCGATCCGCGACAATATCGTCACCCCGGCGGTGAAAGCGGACGGCTATGGTGGCGTCGATCCGCAGCGCTTTACGGCGGCGCTCGACCAGCTGGCGCTGACTTATCACTTCAAGGCGAAGGACAAGGCCGCCGCTGTCTTCGATCCGTCGTTCCTGCCGCCGGCGGCGGAGCGCAGGGTCAGCGAGACCGCATCGCGCTGAAACGGTGCGCGGCGGTAATGAGCTTGGGGTGCGAACGATGCTAAAGCGCGAGGTCTTTGCCGTCGCCGACGTTTACGTGCCGGTCAAACGCCGCGCCACGCTCGAGCAAAAGCGCGTCGACGAAATCGCCGCCAGCATGCTCGATAACGGCCAGCAGACGCCGATCCTGGTACGCCAGGACGGCGCCCGCTTTGTGCTGGTCGAGGGGCTGCACCGGCTCGAGGCCGCCAAGGCGCTCGGCGAAAAAACCATCATCGGCTTTCGAGTCGACGCGCGCAAACACTGACGTTTACTCTTTCGACACGCCGGAAGCGATAAAGTTCAGTATCCCTCAGATCCACCGCACTAGCGGCCGCTGCCCGGACCCCTTACATAGAGGGTTCCCCCACAAAGGAGCAATCGCATGGCCTCGCGCCAAATAAAAATGCCTGTCAAGGACAGTTCCGACAATGACGTCGAGGAAGCACCGTCGCAGCGCAAGCGGCCGGAGACCGGTCGTTATTTGCTCCAAGTAGACCGGCAAACCAAGGGCTCCTACAAGACATCGGAGGCCGCCCAAGCGGCGGCGCTCGCCATCAAGAAGGGCCACCCGATCGTTCAGGTGTCCGTCTATGACAGCGTCGAGTACACGCATACGCTGGTCGAGGCGCCGGCATCGACGTGACGGAGCTATCGCCGCTGCGTTGCCGCTGCCGGCGGCGTTAGCGGCACGCGAGTGACCGCGTGAGCCTTCTTCTTCGTTCCACGCGACGGAGAAAGGGAACCATTAAGCCGAACGCGCCAGAAGCATCTCCAAGCGATCGATGCTCTGCGTCCAGCCGATTTCCATGCCCTTGAGGTACGGCGTGCGCGCGTGGCGCGCGGCGATGTCCCGCTCACCTGTCGATCGCGGCTCAAGCCTTTGCCAGATACTCGACAAGTCGATCCAGCGTGCTGTCCCAGCCCTGCCGCATGATTTCGTGGGAGGCGTTGAACGTTTTGCATTCTTCCACTGTGGCATTATGCGGCGACCAGCGGACGGTGAGCTTGGTCTTGCCGCCTGGCTGTTCTTCCAACGTGACGGTCGTCAGCAATTCGAGCGGCCAAGTGGGAACGATCGGGTGCCGTGTGGTGCCACTGGCTTCATCGGAGAGCGCATTCATGTAGACCAACCGCTCCGGCGCCACGATTTCGCGATAGGTGAACTTTGCCCACGTGATGAAGCCGTCAGCGGAGCGCAGGCTGTAATGAAAGTTTCTGCCGGGTCGCAAATCCATTTTGCCGTCGATTACGGTGAAACCTTTGGGGCCCCACCACTGCTTCATGCGTTCCAGCCCGGTAAATGCCTGCCAAACGCGACTGCGCGGCGCGTCGAGGAGGCGGGAAATGACGAAGTCGTCGCTTTTCGCTTCAGCAGGCATCATCCATCCCGGCTTTTGCGCTCTGCGCTACGGACTGATCATGCCACAAAGACCATCCCGCCGCCGCCGAATTTATCGGCGACCCAGCCCACGCGGAGAACTAACGGCCAATGTGGGCCCGCTTGAGCGCTTCCAGATCGAACTTCCTCATCTTCAATAGCGCACCCATGGCGCGTTCGGATTTTGCGCCGTCGGCATCCGTCAGCATCTGCGGCAACGCCGACGGCACGACCTGCCAGGAGAGGCCGTATTTGTCCTTGAGCCAGCCGCACTGACCCTCCTGGCCGCCTTCCGATAGCTTGCTCCAGAAATAATCGATCTCGTCCTGCGTTTCGCAAGTCACCTGAAACGAAACCGCTTCGTTGAATTTGAAATGCGGACCGCCGTTCAGGGCGATAAAGGTCTGCCCCTCGATCTCAAATTCGACCGTCAAGACCGAACCGGCTTCCTTGCCGTGGACTTCGCGGCCGACCTTTCCATACCGGCTGATGCGCGTGATCCGGGAATTCTCGAATATCGAAGTGTAAAATTTCGCCGCTTCCTCGGCCTGCGTGTCGAACCACAGACAGGGAGTGATCTTCTGCTGCATCTTCGGCATGACGGTCCTTCTTTCGGTTCGTAACGCCCATCCTGACTCACATTGGTGCCGCGCCGCCGGCCGCGCTTTCAGCTTGCCGTGACGATCATCCAGCCGACGCCGAATTTATCGGCGAGCATGCCGAAGCGCGGCGAAAAGAACGTCTTGCCGAGCGGCATCTGCACTTGCCCGCCGCCGGCCAAAGCGGCGAAGGTTTTCTCGGCTTCAGCTTCGGATTTGACCGAGATTGCCAGGGCGATGCCATGGAAATTCGTCTTGCCGGTGCAGCGGCCGTCCGACATCAGCACCGTCGTATCCCCGATGTGGATCCTGGAATGCATGACCTTGTCCGCGTTACCGGGCGTGATCATGGACTGGTCGGGCGCGTCCTTGAAACGCATCAGCATGTCGACCTTGGCGCCGAGCGCCTTCTTGTAGAACTCCAAGGCTTCCTCACAGCGGCCGTCGAAGTTCAGATACGGTTCTACTTGCATGACAGTCTTTCTTTCCCCGTTTTGCGCTTGACAAATAGATTGATATCAACATAATCAGTTCATGTCAAGCGAGCCGTCCTATACGCTCACGCATCAGGTCCGCCACAGCTGTCTCTGCCTGCATGTCCAGCAGGCGGCGCGGGCGTTGGCCCGGCGCTTCGACGACGCGCTGCGGCCGGTCGGGCTGACGCAGGGCCAATTCTCGTTATTGATGTCGTTGAACCGGCCGGCGCCGCCGACCATGGGCGACGTGGCCTCGTTGCTCGCGCTCGACCGCACCACGCTGACCGCCAACCTCAAGCCGCTGCAGCGCCGCGGCCTGGTGAAGGTGACGGCCGATCGAAACGACAAGCGGAGTCGCCGGCTGACGCTCACGGCCGCGGGCCGCGCTCTGTTGGTTGCCGCCGCGCCGATCTGGAAGCGTGCGCACGCGCAGACGGAGCGGCTCCTGACCCGAGCAAGCCCCGATACTCTACGCGCCAGCCTGCGCGAACTGGGCGAGCCTTAGCGCAGCCGTTCGAGAATGCTGACGTAATTGGCGACCGCGGCGCCGCCCATATTGAAAATGCCGCCGAGCGTCGCGTCCTTGATCTGCATGTCGCCGGCGGTGCCGGTGAGCTGCATCGACGTGATCGCGTGCATCGACACGCCGGTGGCGCCAATCGGATGGCCCTTGGCCTTGAGCCCGCCGGACGGATTGATCGGCAGCTTGCCGTCCTTGGCGACGACGCCTTCGGCGATGACGCGGGCGCCTTGCCCTTCCGGCGCCAGCCCCATGGCTTCGTATTCGATCAATTCGGCGATGGTGAAGCAGTCGTGCACCTCGGCGAAGGACAGATCGGGCAGCGCGATGCCGGCCTGCGCCAACGCCCGCTTCCAGGCCACGGCGCAGCCCTCGAACTTGAGAATGTCGCGCCGCGACATCGGCAGGAAATCCTGCACGTGCTCGGCGGCGCGGAACACGATCGCCTTGTTGAGCTTGAGCGCGGTGTCGACGTCGGTGAGAATGAGCGCGGCGGCGCCGTCGGAAACCGGCGAACAATCGGTGCGCTTGAGCGGCCCGGCCACGCGCGGGTTCTTGTCGCTCTCCTGGCGGCAGAATTCGTAGCCGAAATCCTTGCGGATCTGCGCGTAAGGATTGCCGACGCCGTTCTTGTGATTCTTGGCGGCAATGCGGGCGAGCGCATCCGACTGGTCGCCCCAGCGCTGGAAATAAAGCGCGGCGATCTTGCCGAAAATCCCGGCAAAACCGCCGTCAATGTCGGCTTCCTCGCGGATATAGGACGCCTTGAGCAGATTGCGGCCGACTTCCGGACCGGGCGTCGTCGTCATCTGCTCGACGCCGACGACGAGCACGATGCGCGCGGTGCCGGCGGCGATCGCCTTCAGTCCCTGGTGCACGGCGGCGGAACCGGTCGCGCAGGCGTTCTCGACGCGCGTGGCGCGCTTGAAGCGCAGGTCGGGCGAGGCCTGCAGCACCAGCGAGGCGGTGAAGTCCTGCGCCGAGAAGCCGGCATTGAAGTGGCCGAGCACAATCTCGTCGACGTCCTTTGCCGCAATTCCGGCGTCGGCGAGCGCCTCGCTCGCGACCTTGACGATGAGACTCTCGACGGTCTCGCCGGCGAGCTTGCCGAAGGGCGTATGCGCCCATCCCACGATGCAGGCGGTCATGTGAACTCCGTTGCCGAATTTTGGTCGCTTTTGCTTGGCCTGTTGCTCGGCTAAGCCGTTGCGGCGAAGCCGCGCACTACGCGATGATAGCGCTATTCGGCTTTGCGTCGAGCGTTCCTTAGGCCTAGATAGTGCGCCATCTGCGCTTCGGGAACCTTTCGTGAACCCTTCGCGGCGCCTTTGTCGGTTTCTCGGGTGACCCCAGAGGCCGACTCGCAAGGCCCGACCAACCGAACGGACCGTGACACGTGCATTATTCGCAGTTTCTTCGGGCGCTGACGCTCGGCATCGCCCTCGGTTCCCTCTTTGCCTCCACTTTGACTGCGACGCCGGCTCAGGCCGGCGCCTCCATTCTCGTCGAGGCCGATTCCGGCAAGGTGCTGCGCGCGGAAAATGCGACCTATCCCTGGTACCCGGCTTCGGTGACCAAGCTGATGACCATGTACGTCACGCTGCAAGCGGTGAAGCAGGGCCGCATCACGCCGGACACTTTGTTCACGGTGTCGCGCAACGCGCTGGCGCAGGCTCCGACCAAGATGGGCTTCGGCGTCGGCACCCAGGTGACGGTCGACAACGCGCTGAAGATGATGATGGTGAAGTCGGCGAACGACATGGCGGTGCTGCTCGCCGAGGGCGTCGACGGCTCGATCGAGAATTTCGCCGACGATATGACGCGAACGGCGCATCGCCTCGGCATGACGGAATCGAATTTCGTCAATCCCAACGGCTTGCCGGCCGACGGCCAGATCACCTCGGCGCGCGATCTCGCCATCCTGGCGCGCGCGCTGATCCACGATTTCCCCGAATATAATTACTATTGGCACATTCCGGCGATCAAATTCGGCCGGCGGGTGATCCGCAACTACAACAAGCTGCTCGGCCGCTATCCCGGCGCCGACGGCATGAAGACCGGCTTCATCTGCGCCTCCGGCTTCAACCTCGTCGCCACCGCCACCCGCGGCAACAAGCAGCTGATCGCGGTGGTGCTCGGCGCGCCCTCGTCGGCGGCGCGCGCGGTGAAGGCGGCGGAGCTCCTGGAAAGCGGCTTTACGCAAAATCCGCTGTCGTGGCTGACGCCGGCGTTCGGCTTGGTCGATAAGCTGGCGCCGATCAACGCCGACCCGCCCAATCTGCACGACGAAGTGTGCGGACGGCATCGCAAGCGGCCGGCGGCGGAGGACGAGGAGGACGAGGCCGGCGGCGAGAGCGGCGGCGTGGACACGCCGTTCTCCGCGCTGCTGTCGAGCTTAAGGGCGCCGACGCCGAAGGGCGCCGCGCTCCTGTCGGACTTCGGCGCAGTGACGCCGACCGTGGTTTATACCGGGCCGACCCGCACGCCGGCGCAACTGGCCAACCTCAGTGCCAGCGAGGCGGCGCCCCACCATAAGAAAAAAGGATCGGCGAAGACCGCGGCGGCGAAGCCCACCGACGAGAAAGAAACGGACAAGAAAACCGCGCACGAGAAAGGTGCGGACGAAAAAGCCAAAACCGAAAAGGATGCGACCGACAAGAAAGCCGGCGCTCATTCCTGGACGCCGACGTCATCCTCGGCGCTCGCGGCAAGCCCGCCTCCCGGATTGGAGACGAAACGGGACGCCGAGCCGCCGAAGAAGCGGCACAAAACCAAGCCGCCGATCAGGCCGACTGTGGCGCAGTGAGGCTCTCGATCAGTCGCCGATCTTTCCCCGAACACGCCCCGAAGAAATTGCGCGCCATCAGGGATCCTCGCCAAGCAAGGAAGCGGCGGCGAGCAAGCCTGTTGCTGGCCCCGGCGCACGGCAAAAGAAGGCCGGCTGATGGACGCTAGGTCCTTCTTCTAAAGCAATCAATCGCGCGTTAAGATGGCAGGACGAGCCGGAGCGGCGCTTCAATCGAGTGCAAGCCATGGTCGATAAGTCCATTGCTCAACGAGACGTCGAATACTTCAACGAACTGCTTTCGAAAGAGACCGATGAGAATCGGCGAACAATACTTTTACGCCTGCTTGCGGATGCAGAAGAAATACTGCGGCAGGCGGAAGAACAAGAGGAAAGAAAGAACTAAAGGAGCGAATAGCGAGGGACATATTTAACCGTGATTTTACCGCCCCAGTTCTCTCAATGGCGAGGAAAATTTGATTAGTCGTGACCGCAATTAGGCCTATGATTCCTGGAATCCAGGCTCGCTGCCGCCGTCAGGGTAGGGCGTTTCGACACGAAATCGTTCTCTGGGTTGCTGGAATTGCTTGTCTAATTTCTTTAGCAAATCGAAAAGGTTTCGCATCCGCAGTCGTATTTCTGGATTTTCATCCGGGAAGACCGCGTAGTAGCGTTTGCCGTCGAACATCGTTAGTACCCAATGAGCAACAAATCATAAGCAAGCCCGCGTGATGGAATACGCGGTCGGGTTAAGAAGCCGTCAACAATGTGCAACGAACGAAGGCCAAGGACATAAATATTGGAAGGCCCGTATCCACCTTGGTCGCGGAATTCATTTTTTACTCGTCGAAAGTTTTGGAACAAAGGTATTTTTTGTGATGCCTGTCACAAGCGGAAATGTGGGTCGCTTCCTATTTACAGCATATTGGATGGAGGGCTGGTTTCGCGGACGGAGGCAGCTATGGCGACCCCTATCACTCAAAACCAACCGTCAACTGTGCAGACCGGGCGGTCGTGCGCCTTCAGCAGGTTGGCGCGGTCATTTTATATTGCTTGGAACGACCGGGCTCTGATGCGACTCGCGCCGACAAGGCTATTGGGCGACTAATAGGCGCGGCCAGTCCTACTTCACGCTCTGCCCTGGCGCCGAGGTCATTGCGCTCGTGGCGGAGACCTTGAATTTTCTCTGAAACGAGGGGGAAGACTCTGATGGCCAAGGCGAAATATTTCACCGGTAGTGTGACGGAACTTGATGTCGGTGGTGACGGCCCCAATTCGGGGGCAGCTGGAATTCGCGTTGACCCCCACGGACGGAGGACAATCGAAAACCTTCGCTGTATGGATGAACACAGAAGAACGCGTCTTTACGACAATGGCAACAATTCTGACCATGGCATTCCGAGCAAACATCGCGGTGACCGTACAATACACGCAAAAGGAAGCGGGAACCCCAAAGGCGATAAACGTCAGAGTACCAGCGGCTGGCTGACGGTTTCAGACACTTCGCAGAGCCACCAACGCAGCCTGCTACTTGTTGTGTTGCACCAAAGTCTCGCAGCTAAGCGACGCGATGGGTCAACAGCGACCGAATGAGGCGATCGATTTCGAGTCCGCTTTGACCTCAACTCCGGACATTACGTTGCATCGCACTAAGTGCCGCGCCGGGCCATGAACAGACTCATGCACTGCAACGAAATCGGGCGGTTTCAAAGTTCGTTTGTCAGGCCTTCAGCTCCTCAAGCTAGAGAGAGCCTTGGCCTCCTTCAAGTGGAGCGTATCAAAGCCTTCGGTGAACCAGTCATAACCCGAGCGAGAAGATCAAGGGCCTCAGCCCGCTTGCTGTGATTGTCACCTCTAAGCAGCAAGGACGTAACTAGGATGAGATTCTTGATCATAAGCGAAACAGTCACGCAATAGGCCAGGACACGGCCCCAGGAAAATCGTAGGATGAGTACCCTCCGCCAAGAGAGATGATCCAATGTTCGTCAGATTGGGAAAATTCCTGGGAAACTTCCTTTACTGCATTGGCTGGGGTCTTGCGGTCCTTCTGATCGTAATGGCGATCATTCTGTCCATCACATGGAATCCGCTCGTACCACTGGTTCTCTGTGGCATCGGCCTGATTGTTTGGGTGATCGCGATTGAACTCAAGCATATTCTGACTGAACGGTAATTACCGGCAGTCACCGAGAGGCCGTTAACTGATCGAGCATTATAAGTTGGGATAGCCGCGCGCTGCCCTTGCTGCGTTGCACCGAAATCTCACAGTAAACGGTCGCTCCGGGTCAATCGCGTCATTTCGAGCGTGCGGGGAGGACTTCCGGTTAACACCCAACACCGGACATATCGCTGCGTCGCACCAAGTGACGCGAGGGGCCATCTTGAGACTCCTGCGCTGCAGCAATTAATCGCGAAGCCTAGGGCAGGTACTGACGAATTTGTGCCAGCAAATTGCGGACGTATTGCTGCACGACGGCAAACGCTATGCGGCTCCCCCGAGAACGAAAATCGACGGACACCTGCTTGCCTCGGTCACTTGGTCGTTGCCGCCGCTAAATTTGGCAGTTGCCGTGCGCCGATATTCGATGCGGCGGAGAAGAGCGTGTCCATCGCCTTGCCGATCTCCTCCGAACGGCGCGAGAGATCGGCGGAAAAATTCAACACGAGCTTCGTCGTTTCTTCCGTGCGCCGGATCGTATTGCCGACGGCCTTCAGTGCGTCGGCCACGGTTGCCGCATTGGCGGCGGCGCCGGAGGCGTTGTGGGAGATTTCGTTGGTGGTAGTCGCCTGTTGGCTGGCCGATACCGCCACCGCCTCCGCCGTAGTCGAAATCTGCGTGATTGTTTTGCCGGTCGAGGCGATTTCGCCAATGGATTTGCGCGTCGCTTCCTGCACTAGGCCGATTTGCTGTGCGATGTCTTCGGTTGCCTTCGCGGTCTGTGCCGCGAGCGATTTCACCTCTAAGGCGACCACGGCAAAGCCCTTGCCCATTTCCCCGGCGCGCGCGGCCTCAATCGTGGCGTTCAGCGCCAACAGATTTGTTTGCGCAGCGATTTTCGCGATCATATCGACGACCGAGCCAATCTTCTCCGCCGCTTCGGATAGCGTGCGGATGTTGACACTGGTGTGTTGCGAGTGCGAGACGGCATCGCTCGTCATCTTGGCGCTCGACGCCGTCTGCGCGCGCATTTCCTGGACGGCCGCGCTGAGTTCCTCGGTTGCTCGCGCAATGGAAGTGACCTTGAGCGCTGTATCCTCGGCGGCCTGGCTTGCCGTATTCGCTTGGCTCGCTGCCACGCTGGCAAGTTCCGCGAGCTGATCCGACGTCGAGCCGAAGGACCTCACCGCTGTATCCACCGATTGACGGACACTGTCGATGGCGTATCTGAACTCCCTAATGGCCGCATCGAGCTGGTCGGCGCGCGCCTGTGCTTGCTCCGCCTCCAACGCGTTGTGACAGGCAACGGCGTTTGCGACATCGAGCATGAAAACCTGTGTCGCTGCCTTCATCAGGCGCATGGCTTTTTGCACCGAGAAGCGGTGGCGCGCAATGATGAGCTTGTTCAACTCCGTGAGGATGAAGATCGCCATCGCGCCGCGCGTGCGGAGGTCTTGGCCACCCTTTATCTCCGCTTTGGCGCGCGTGTAAGCATATGCGACCCAGGCTTCGTCAAAAGGCTCGAGCAGAAGCTTTTTCGTCCCTTCGATTGCGCCGCGTAGCAGCTTCGGTCGGTCCCTTTCGATTCTTTCCTTGTAGAAGGGGGCATGGATAATCGCATTGTCATAGTAGGCGTTGAGCACCGCCTCGATGTCAGGGGCGAGCACGTCCCAGATATCACGCCGCAAGGCCTCGACCTCGGGATCGATCCTATAGATCCCCAGGCGGACCTCGAATCCAGGCTCAATTGCCATTGTTCGCCACCTCGATCGGACGAAGCTACGGCTGAAGAATTAACCTTTCGCTAAGCAAAAAGTCGCTTCAAGCGAATCCATTCGGCCTGCTCGCCCACACGGCTCGCTCCTTCGCGCGCCGCCATTTGTCCGACCGGCCGCCGCGATCTGCGTGGCACCGAGGTCCGTTGGGTCTCGGGAGCGATGAGCAGGATGACGATCAACGGAACTGCAGCGAGCTCGGTGCGTGGCACGGGCATGACGAGCGTTTCCGGTATCCGAACCGACGCGTGGACCTTACAACAACATCGACTGGTTCGCCATCGGAACGGGTAAGGCTGAAGCTGCCGCGGGTCCAAATTGCGTCGCAGCAAATTCCAGACGGCGCCTGTCGAAATGGGTCAACAGCGCCGCTTCGAGCGTGCGTCCGGCATGCCCGCTGTTGCTCCGATTGCGACCGAGTTGCTGCGCTACGGCAAGCGTCGAAGAGGGCCAGGTGCGGACTCATGCACTGCAGCAAGAAATCTACGTCAATTTGAAAGCGGCTACCGTAAGAACGGAGGCGGCTCTGGCTTCGGCGGCTTCGGGCCAAAAGCTCGTGCCGTATTCCGTTGCGGGCGGCTTACTTTGGATAGAGCGAGCTGCCGGGCATGCTCCTTATCGCCGAGTTCCTTGTATTGCGGACTCGTTAGCGAGGTCAGAAAGGCCACGAGGTCATCGATTTCTGACTCGGTCAGCGCCAGCGGCTGGATGTCTTCATCGAGCCACGGGTTAGCCAGTCCATCACCCTTGTTATAGTGATCCACGACATCCCACAAACTTTCTTGCGACCCGTCATGGAAGTAGGGCGCAGTCACCAGGACATTTCGCAGGTTGGGCGTCTTGAATGAAGCGATGTCGCTCTGCTTTTTGGTAACGAGGAAGCGTCCAAGCACCGACATCTCGCTGGTGATCGCGACCTGATCGACATCCTGCAGATGCCCTTGCGCCAGATCACGCTCCGCTTCCAACGCCAAAGGGACTACCCGATGCCGGATGATCCCGATACCGATGTTGTGAAAATCATTGTCGGTAAAGACCGTTACATCCCGCGAGTTATCGGTCAAAGCGTGACACAGGTTACAGCGGGCTTTGCCGTTGAACGAGTCCCAGCCGCGCTTCGCCGCTTCGCTGATGGCATTTTGATCTCCCGCGATGAAATGATCGAATGGAGCATCGAACGAAACGAGCGTGCGCTCGTAAGTGGCAATAGCGGTGAGCATGTCCTGCTCGTTCACGTCCCGACCAAACGCCTGGATGAATTGCCTCTGGTAGTCCGTGTCACCGGCGATCTTGAAGACGGCGTCGCGGATGCTGGCCGAGCCCATCTCGAAGGGGTTCGTGATCGGCAGCGCTGCTTGGTGCTCGAGCGTATCGACCCGACCGTCCCAGAACTGCGTCTTGTTATAGAGAGCATTTAAAAGGGTCGGCGCGTTGCGCTGGCCTGCGCGTCCGCCGACGCCGATCGAAACTGGCCTGCCGTCGGTGAAGGCGCGCGCGGGATCGTGGCACGTTGCGCAGGAAACCGTGCTGTCGCCTGAGAGCCGGCTATCGAAGAAGAGCTTCTCGCCTAGCGAGACTACGGCTGGGGCAAGCGGACTGCCGGGCGGGATGACCAATTTTGTAAGTGCCGCCGGAAAGCCGACCTGATCTTGCGAGCGTGGCTGAGCCAAGGGTCCTGCTTTTGGCAGCGGGGGCGCCTGGCCGGACGCCAGCGCGGGCGGTGGGCCGGCATCAGTGTCATCCCCCATAGCCGGCGCAGAGAGAACCGCGCAAAGGCACGCAGAAAGAGCCGCGGTGACGCTGATCAAACTTGCCGCTGTCCATCGATTGGTAGACATCGCGCTGTCGTCCCTGTCACTGTAAGGTTCCGGGGCTCCCGCCTTGGGCGGAGGACCACACGTTACCGCACCCAATGGCGAAATGGGTCATTCTCGACTGAGATGGTCAAGGCCCAGGCTCGTACATGTCCGCTTCAATCCGATATCGACCGCCAGCCATCAAAACGTGATCCGGCGCTAAGGGCCATGAGCGGTCATTGCAACCACGCTGCACGTCCGCATAATCGCAGCGCACCGGAGCGCTGACGGCGAGTGCGAGCGTGGGACCGTTTTGCCAATGACGCGACATACCGCACGAGCCGAATTGAACAACTTTTCTAGCTTTCACCTTTTGCTTTGCACCCTCCCTAAGGAGCCTTTCCCTAATCGAGTTGTCCTTAGGTGCTTCGGAACGATGCGCGAGAAAGTGTAACCGGTTTAGCTTTCAAAAAGTCGTGACCAGAAAGGACTTCAAAAATCATCGTGTTAGTCCCAGTCAGCGTCGTGCGCCCTCAGAAAGCCCGGGAATTGTCACTGGGCTTTTATTTTTTCTTCGCACGCGGACAGTACGCAAAGCCCCCTAGTCGCAGGAGGAGTGTTCCTTATGGGCATGATTATGATCCGCTGCCCGAAGACGGGGCAGGCAATCTCCACGGGAGATACGTTGAACCGGCGACCTTCCGCTCGACCCCGGTATTTTTTAGCCGCACTTACTGTCGGCTGTGCCTCATCACGCACGAGTGGTTCGTCAAGGACGCATGGGTCTGCGAAACCGCAGGTTCCGAATGTGAAACCGTATGTGAGGGGCAAGTTGCGCTCGACTGTATGAGGAAATTTCTCCCAATCGCGCTTGTCCTGGCGGCGTTCATTAC
>Ga0316363_10000794_pt1 | contig 34395 bp, 32 predicted proteins | sample Sb_taG_3_FD_200459 | JGI IMG/M metagenome (GOLD analysis project Ga0316363, IMG submission 200459) | Peat soil microbial communities from Weissenstadt, Germany - Sb_50d_a_PC metaG (v2) (version 2) | ecosystem: Environmental > Terrestrial > Soil > Wetlands > Peat | place: Germany: Weissenstadt...
GGCTGGCGGACTCGCCTGCGCTCAGCATCGCATTGCCCAATGCCTACTTCGACTCGCTCGGGATTCCGCGATTGACTGTGAAGCCTATCGCTTAACCCGCCGAACCGCCGGATGCGGACCCGCATGTAAGGTGGTGTGGGAGGGGAGGAGCCGTGAGGCTCACCCCTATCCCAATCACACGATGCTTTTACTACTGCGCCCGAGCGACCTCCGCCCAGTTGTCGTCCGGTTTGCGATCGATCAGTTTGTTATAAGGATCGATCCCCGCGAGCGTCGGCTTCTCGTCCACGATCACCGTGAACTTCTGCTCCTTGGCATTGATGCGCCGCTTTTCCAGATACAGTTGCTTCTCGTGCTGCTTGGCGCCGCTGAACACGCCGATGTCGATCAGATCGTCGATGGGGACTTCGGTCTCGTTGCCCGAGCCATCTGCCTTCAACTTGCGCGCGCTGACGGTCAGGTCCACTTTGTATTTGTTGCCGGACGCGGGAGACCAGACGGCGGTCACGGCTTTGTTATCGAACAGCGTGATCGATTCGAACAGATCGGAGATCAGGTACTGCATTTCGGGAGGGGTCGCCTCGCGCAGGGCCGCCACGAAGCCGCGCGTATCGGGATAGGGGCCGGTCGCGTAGCGCGATTTTTCCAGAAAGCCCCGCAGGGCCGCGTTCAGCCGGTCTTCCCCGATGTAATCGCGCAACGCGTACATCACCAGACTGCCCTTGTTGTACCAGACATACGGTTCGCGCTGGACCAGCGCCAGAGGGGGCTCCTTACGCTGTTCGCCCGAACGCCCCCGCAAGTAACCGTCGAGCTCATGCTTCAGGAATTTGCGGATGTTGGACGGCCCGTATTCTTTCTCCATGATCATCAACGCCGAATACTGCGCCAGCGTTTCCGACATCATGTTGGAGCCCTGCGTCGCGCTGCCGATGAGCTGGTGCCCCCACCACTGGTGCGCCAGCTCGTGAGCGGTGATATAGAAGATCTCGTCCAGATCTTCAGGCTTCTCCACTCTCTGGATGAAACCGAGCTGTTCCGAATACGGCACGGTATTGGGGAACGACTGCGCGAAGGTTCGGTAGCGTGGAAACTCCAGCACACGAAACTGGTCGAATTGATAGGCTCCGAAATTCCGCTCGTAATAATCCAGGCCCTTCTTGGCCGCGTCGAGCATGCGGTCCAAGTTGTACTCGTGCCCCGGATGATAGTAGATCTCCAGCTTCACGTTGTGCCACTGATCGCGCTTTACCAAATAGCGTCCCGAGGAATACGAATAGAAATCGGCGATCTTGGTAGGGCCCATATCGTATTCGAAGTACCGGCGGCCGTTGGCGGTCCATTCCCGTTTCAGATAACCCGGCGCGATCGCTGTCTGGTCGCCGGAAGTGCTGACCACGGTCTTGTACGTGATCCAGTTGGCGTCCGGGGTGAAGAGATTCACGTTGGTGTAGTAGGGATCGCCGGGCGGAGCCATTTCTTCCAGCGGCGGCAGCTTTTCTTCTCTGCGCCGCACCGGGTTGTCCAGCTCCGCGCCCTGGTTGTAGCCGATGCCGGGAAAATAGTCGCGATCGAAGAAGGTGCCGTTGAACGCCAGCTCCGCGCGTTCATTGCCATCGCGGAATCCGTGCGACTGATAGGAAATACGGAAGTCCATCCGCGCGGAATCGCCTGGAGCGAGCGGCGGACTCAGCTTGTAAATCGCATAGTGATGGCGGCGGTCATCCAGAATCTTGCTAAAGGAGCGGTCAAAGCGCAATTCCTCCACGGATTCCTTGAAGTCGGTGACGTGAACCTCTTCAATCGGCGCCGAAGTGGAGTTCACCAGATTGAAGTGGCCTTCGCCGCTGAGCGAGCGCCGTTCGGAGAAGATGTCGACATTCGCTTCCACTGCCGTGATCTTGGGCTGCGGGAGACGCTCGTACTTCTTGTACAGGCGTTCGTACTCGGCGGTGATGCGGCGGTCTTCCTTGGATGTGCGGAACCGGTTCACCACGTGGCCGTTGTAGTAATACCAAGCGCCGCTGGCGAGAAAGGCCACCAGGCACACCGCCAGCGGAATCGAAAGCCCGGGCAGCGAGCGCCGAGCACTCCTCCAGCGGCTGCGCCAGTCGAGGTCCGTCCCGCGCCGCGCGAAAGCCAGCGAAAGCACGCCCAGGATTCCTCCAAAGGCCAGCCAATAGAGCAGCGACCAGAACAGCGCCGGGACGAAGTGTCCGTACCCGTTCATGTCGGAGTAGTTATAGGGAGCGATCTCTCCGAACAAATACAGCCGGTTTTCGATGCCGTAACGATACAGAATGGGCACGACCAGCACCATTCCGATGACGATCGCGTGCGCCGCGAACTTGTTCGGGACCATCGTCTGCACGAAGAGCGCCACCAGAATGTAGGCCAGGACCCCGGTGAACGAGACCAGGTAAAGCTCCTTCCAGTACACAAGCAATTCGAAGTGGTAGTAACCCGATGCCGCCTGTACACCGATGCCGCACAGCATCACAATCGTGTACAACACGAGTTCGACGATGGCGAGCGACAGGAACTGGCTGGCCCAGTTCACCCACCCCGGCAGCGGCAACGAATCGTGGATCTGGTCGAAGTTCACGTTGCGCTCGCGCCAAATCAGCTCGCCCGCGTAGAGCGTCGCGATCACATACAGAAACAGCGCGGACGATCCCGCCACCACGCTCACCATCAGATAGGTGACCGGCCACACGGCAGTGTCCTCGAAACGGCCGGCTTCGCGACCGTTCAGGACCGCCAGAACGATCATCACGAAGGCGATGGCCCAGAAGGGAATCTCGCGGACGATGTTGAGCATGCGGACCCGGGTCAGCGCGGCCATTTGCGCCAGCGAGGCGCGGCCTCCAAAGGTGCGGGACACGGACGGAAGGCGCAGCGCATGGCGCGTCTGGACCGCTTGCTCTTCATCCACCACAGCCGTCTCGCGCTTGCGCGAGGCGCGCCTGCCTCCATAGCGGGAGCCCAGCGTCTCCGCGGACATCGGGAAGAACGCGAAGGTACCGATCAACGAGAGCAGGCCGACTCCCATCCACACGATCCGGTTGTAGAGCAACGCGCCGGACCAGGAAAGCAACTGGACGTTCTTCTCGGCGACCGTCCAGTACTTGGTGGTGGTGTCGAACCAGATCAGCCCGATCGGATCAAGCACCGACGGCCAAAAGGTGTTGAGGGTTTGCGATTTCAAAACGTAGATGGCGGGGATCAGGTACAGCGCGAAGACAATCACGCCTTGCATGTACACCACCACCAGCCTCCGGCTCAAAGCCGCCACGAAGAAGAAGATGCTCCCCAGGAAAAAGATCTGTATCGTGACCACCGACAAAAACGGTTGCAGGTAAAACCAAAGGTGAATGGGAGCCATGCGGGTTTTATCCGCCCACGGCATGACCGATCCCAACAGCGCGCCGAAGATCAGGCCGGAGAAGACCAGCACGGTCACGATCAAAGACCCGGCCCAGCGCCCGCCCAGGTAGGCGGTCTTGGTGATGGGCCGGGTGAACAGAAGCTGAAACGTGTTCTCTTGAAAATCGCGCAGAATGGCAGTTCCGAACAAAGCCGAGATGATCAGCGTTCCAAACGACGTCATTTGGAGGTAGATCACGGTCAACGCGTAAGGGCTGTTCAGCAGCACTTTACCGGTGCCTGCGGGTCCGAAGTCCTCAGCCGAAACGGAAAAGAAGGCCATCAGGAAGAAGATGGCGAAATACACGTAAGTGGAAACGCGGTGCAGCCGGTAGTTGATCTCGAACAGGAAAAAGTTCGTGAACATAGGCGTCAGTTGCGGGAGTGCCGGCTCAAGCCGATGAAGTAGGCGTCTTCCAGATTGGGTTCGACTGCGGTGAAACCGACCGAAGGTTCCGATTCGGCGTAGACGCGCACTTCGGTCGCGCCGGCTACCAGATGCGTGGAGACCACTTGCAAGGACTTCTGCAACTCCGCCAGCTCACTGTCGTTCGCCAGGGATTTGCGCCACATGCGCCCCCGCAGCGCTTCGATCGCCTCCGTTGGGGGCCCTTCGACGAGCACCTCGCCGTTGTTGATAATGGCCATCCGCGAGCACAATTCGCGAACGTCCTCGATGATGTGCGTGGAGAGAATCACGATCACATTGCGGCCGATGGAGCTGAGCAGATTCAGAAACCGGTTGCGTTCGGAAGGGTCGAGACCGGCGGTAGGCTCGTCGACGATGATCAACTTGGGATTCCCGAGCAGCGCCTGGGCGATGCCGAAACGCTGCTTCATCCCGCCCGAGTACCCGCCCAACTTCTTCTTGCGGTGCTCCCACAGATTGGTTTGTTGCAAGAGACCTTCCACCGCGTCCTTGCGCTCGCCACGATTCAGAATGCCCTTCATGACCGCCAGATGGTCCAGCATGTCGATGGCGGGCATCTTGGGGTAGACGCCAAACTCCTGCGGCAGGTAGCCGAGAAGGCGGCGGACGTCGTCTTTGCGCTTGAGTACGTCCAGTTCGTCGAGCCAGATTTCGCCCGCATCGGCGTCCTGCAAGGTCGCGACCGTGCGCATCAGAGTGGATTTGCCAGCGCCATTCGGTCCCACCAAGCCGAACATATTCGCGCCGATGGAGAGGCTCAGGTTGTTCAGCGCCCGTACGCCGTTGGGATACGTTTTCGAAACGTTGGAGATTTTCAGGGTCATAGGCTAGTTGACGCGGTCTGCCGCCCCGTCCGCGCCAGACACGAAAATTGTACACCACCGGCCTCCGAGCGGATGCGGCGTGACAGGTGCTCTCGGCCGCGGGGCGCGCAGCAGCAACGGTGATTCCCCTCAAGGTGGTCGTCGTGACGATGTTCGAGCGCGGCTCCAACACGGTGACGAGCCCGGCGAGCTGCAGTGTTAGGTCGAGCGCAATACCTGGGCCAAGTGCCTCCGCGCGAAGGAGAGCAGAAAGGCCGGGTTTTCACGCGCGCCCAAAATCGTCAAGATCGTCATATAAACGCCACAATAATTATGATAAAATCAATCGCTTTTCAAAACTCACGGGAGGAAGCGCCTTATGATCGATTGGAATGTAGCGATTGGATATGCCACTTTGGTTCAAATCGCCGAAGGAGTCGACCCCACAGCGGATTATGGAGCCGCCGAAATCGCCAGTATTCAGGCTGCTGGATACTCGTTTCTGCAGCCGCTGTATGGCGACGACTTGGCGACCGACGTTGATCCCCACATCGGCGACATCGTATCGTTCGGCTTCCTGGCGGTTTCCGCCGCCCAGGAGCTGGTGGCTGCAATCCGCGGCACCTCCACCATCCTCGAATGGCTTCACGATGCGTCGTTCCTGATGGTTCCGTGCCCGATTAACGGGGCCCACGGCCTCACTGAGGATGGCTTTACCGCCGTTTACAAATCTTTGCGAATTACGCGCGCCAACGGCTCCCTGGCGGCGAAGGATTCAGTCAAAAGTTACCTCGACACGGGAGCCGCCACTAAAGTGACCGTGTGCGGGCACAGCTTGGGGGGCGCCTTGGCCACCTTGCTCACGCTGGACGTGGCATTAAACACCTCCTGCCGCGAGCCAGTGTCCTATACCTACGCCAGCCCGCGCACCGGCGATCATATTTTCGCCAGTGCGTACAATGCCTCGATTGCCGCGAGCAATCGGATTGTAAATCGCCTGGATTTGGTGCCTCAGTTGCCGCCGATTCTGCCGCTGCCCTATGAGCACGTGAACACCAAATTTGAATTGAAACCTCCAGCGGGCAAAATTAATCTGGACATCGTCTGCATGCACCACCTGACCACCTACTTGTGGCTGATGGCGCAACAGGTTGGATCGAACGCCTATCCTTTGAACAGTGAGTGCGTACCTGCTCCCTAGTCTCTCTCGATGCCTAGAGTCTGCACGCCGGGGTCGGGAAGCTCTTCGAACTCGAGGCGGCCGATGGGGCGCCAATCCAGCCGCGCGCGCCGCGCCCTCCACCAACTTGCCAGCAGGAGTCCGGCCAGCGCTAGCATCGCGCGGTCGCTGGGCAACGCCAAGCGCACAATGGTGCTCAGGCCTCCCACGTAACCAGCGGCGGCCACGACATAGCGCAAAACCGTATCGACCAGCGGACGCTGTCCCGGAAAATACGACGACGTAAAGGGAATCCGCTCGAAGGCGAAGAGCGTCACTTCCACCACTACAAAAGAAGCCAGCATGGATACGAGGCTGGCCAGCGCGCCTGCGCGCGTGCCCAGCCAACGCATCTCGATCGGTAGAGTCACGGCCGCCATGGGAATCGCCGCGCAGTAGTATAGGAACGCTTCCAGGCCGCCGAGCAGTTCCGCTCCGTGGCCGGGTTCGTGGATGCGGAAAACCCAATTGGCGCGCAACTCCACGGGCCACCGGAACAAGTAACGCAATCCCGCGAACAGGAACAGCGAGAGGGCCAAGGGAATCGCTATGATGGCCTGGTCCAGCGCGGCGCTGCGAACGCGCAGTCCCTCCATTCCGCGGCCGAGCACCAGACTCACGAAGCCTTCGAAGATGACGGCCAGGGCGATGGCGGAAAATGCGGTGAGCACCAGGCGGTGCTGGCGGCTGCGCGCCAGGGATTTCGCGATGAATCCGAAAACTGCCAGCGGGCGAGGTCCGGCCACCAGGCGCTCGGCCAAGGCGGAGGCCCGGCCACCCGCCGAAAGCCAACTCCGGCGCGGCAATTCGGGGGATTCGAGCACGCGCGTGCGGTGACGGCGATAGCTCCAGGCGTAGGCGCCCAGCGTCATTACGGCCGCGGCCGCAATGCTCACGAGGCTTAGCCGCGCCAACTGGATCGCGAGAGGCTCTCGGTTTCCCGCGATTACTTGATCGAGTCCGAGAAACCACAACGGCGGCACGTACACCGCCCACGCGGGACGCAGGTTCATCGCGGTGTAGAGGCTGGGAACCGACAGCACCAGCGGCACGGAACATAGGAACAAGCTGAGCAGAACTCCCTGAATGACCAGCGACAGGCGAGGAAACCAGCGGACCGGCAGAAGGTTCAGCAGGGCTCCCTGGAAGGCTACCAGCGACAGAAACACCAGTATTTCCGCCAGCGAGGAAGACACAAAGATGGCGGGGACTTGTATGGGGATTCCGGCGCCGATCCCGCCCGACATCAACATGGGCAGGACGACGCTGAGGGGGAACGTGAAGGCAATTGTAACGACCGCGGCCAGCCCGAGCAGCGCTGCAAACTTGGCCACGAACACGTCGCGCATACGCAACGGTAAGGACGCCAGCACGAGATAATCGCGCAGACCTGGAAACAGTTCCGTCCATTCCAAGGTGATGAACAGGCCGAGCACCAGCATGGCCAGCGAGACGACGAACAGAACATCGGCCATGACCGCCAGCCGGTAGGGCTGCGGGTCTTCGAGGCTGTTGAGCGCCAGATACTTGTGATAGTAAGCCGGGATGTAAATCACGCTCAGCGAAAACAGGATGGCGAGGGCTCCGCCGGCGAGCACCTTCCATTGGCCCGGCGAGGACACCAACTCGCTGTCGAAGAACCGCAGGAAGAAATGGCGGCACAGCTCAAAGCGCGCCGAGTGTGTTTCTTCGAGCCAACCCGCGAAGCGCGTTTCTCCAAGTTCACGCCCGAAGCGCGGTTCTTCAAGCCCACGCGCGGAGCGCGCTTCTTCCACGGATGGGCGGAGGTGTTGCATCGGTGGCTAGGCTCGCATGGCCGCCAGAATCCCTTGCACCACGTGGCAGGGATCCTCCTGCTCGGTCAATTGCGCGAACACGCCTTCGAGCGAGGGCTGCTGCATCAGCTCGCGCAGCCGTTCGACGCGATCGTGCGCCACGGTGCGTCCCTTGCGCAGAATCAGCACAGAAGAACAGACCTTCTCCACCACCTCCAGCACGTGCGAGCTGTAGAGAATCATCTTGCCCTCGGCGGCCAAGGCTCGCACCAGCGCGCGCAGCACTAATGCGGTGTTCACGTCCAATCCGGAAAACGGCTCGTCGAGGATCAGCAGGTCGGGATTGTCGAGTAGCGCCGCGGAGAGGAGGATTTTTTGGCGCATCCCTTTGGAATAGGAGGAGAGCGGCGAGTGCCGATCCTCCCACAGCGAGAACAGCCGCAGCATGGACTCCATGCGGGTTTCCAGCACGCACCGCGTCAGCCCGCGCAGCCGTCCGACTAGTTGCAGATACTCTCCGCCGGTGAGCTGCGGGTACAGATGCGGCTCTTCGGGCACGTATCCGACGCGGCGCAGGAAGCCGGTCCAATCGGACTGGACGTCGCGGCCGTCGAGCAGAATCTGGCCACTGGTGGGTTCGATCAAGCCGGTCAAGATCTTCACCGTGGTGCTTTTCCCCGCGCCGTTGGGGCCGAGGTAACCCAGGATTTCGCCGGGGCGGATGGAGAAGCTGACGTCGTCTACCACCGGAATGCGGCGGTAGCGTTTGGTAAGATGGCGTACTTCGAGCATGCCCTGATCGATAGCGGACGTCTCATCTTATCACCCTATGTAGTGTTCTACAATATGGTCCATGGAGGCGCCATGAGCGACGAGGTAAAGCTGAGTCATACGGCGGCCTTGATCCTGAAAACGGTCCAGGCGGGCTACTGTTATGGCTTCGACATTATGGAAGCCACCGGCCTTCCCAGCGGAACGGTGTATCCGGCGCTACGGCGACTGGAGCAGGCCGAGCTGATCCAATCCAAATGGGAAAAAGAGAATAAGGCGCTGGCCGAACAGCGCCCGGCGCGCAAGTACTACAAGCTGACCCGTCCGGGAGAGCACACGCTGGCCAAAGCGGTGGAGCGCTTTCCGCTGCTACAGCACATGGCCAAGCCGGGGCGAGGGTGAGGACGCTATGAGGCAGTACGATGTGTTCGACAGTGCAGTCCGGCAGGCGCTACTCTTGATCGGCTTGCTGAGCAGGGTGGTTCACCCGAACCGCCGCGATGAATGGAGGCGCGAGTGGGAGTCGGAAATCTGGCATGCGGCGCGCGCGCTTGAGAAACGCGGAGAATCGCCCGCGCGCTTGCGCTGGGGCTTATGGAGATTCACTTGCGGCTCGCTCCAGGACGCCGCTTGGCACGCGCGGCGACGCCTCAACCGGGATGAGGCGATCCGGACATTCGGCCCGCGCGCGCAATCGGCTGGGTTCTGTTTGGGTTTCCTTGGGGCCGTGCTGGCGCTCATTATTCTCGCCAGCGGTTTTCTTCCGGTCACTCGCGATGTGGTCCAGCCCTTGCCGTACACGGACGCCGGGCGCATCGCCACCGTCTCGCAAGGGAGCGCGCTACTGTCGACGCGTTCGGCGATCCGCGCCGATTGGGTGCGGGAGTGGCAGAGGGACACCAAGCTGCTCGAAGGCGTGGCGGTGTACACGTGGTCGAAACAAAGCGTGGCGGATTCGACGGGCCGTTCGCGTCAGCTGCTGGCTGCGCGGGTGAGCGAAAACTTCTTTCCGCTGTTGGGCGTTCGCGTCCCCGCATGCGCGGAGTGTGTCCTGGTCAGCTATGAATTCTGGCGCAGCGCTTATCGCGGGAGGCCTCTGATCGAAGACATCCAACTTGGGGGAAAACGTTATCGCGTGGCCGGGGTGCTGGACAAGCGATTCTGGTTCCTCTCACGCGACGTGGCGGTATGGCAAGTGGTCCCGCGGCGGGATTGGATGGCCGCACGATCCGGCGTGGCCGTGCGATTGCGTCCGGGAGTGACGCCGGCCGCGGCGGAACGCGAACTCTCCACGATCCTGACGCAGCAGGACGGGCGTGGCTGGGAAAACCTGGTGGACGTATCGCCGCTGCAGGATCGCGTTCGCGCTGTCTTCAGTTCGTTTGGCATGGGTCTGGGATTAGCCGCCGTGATCGTGGGCGTGGGCGTGCGCTTGCGCTTGCCTATGTGGAGCGGGTCGCGCGCTTGCCGTGCCCGCCGGCGGGACTGCGTACGCTCGCTGTTCTTCGTGGCGAAAACGTCGCTGCTGCTCACAGCGGTGTTGCTGAGCGGAATCGAGTTCACGCGCGCCGCTTCCATCACCGCGCTGGGCGGGACGGATCTGCTGACGGAACCGTTGTCGACCTGGCTGTTTCTGATGGCGTCGATGGCAGCGCTGACCTGGTCGATCCACGATCAGCGGCGCCGCTGCCGCGTGTGCCTCAGGCGCTTGGGAATGGCCGCGCACGTAGGTTGTCCGGGGAGCCTGCTGCTGGATTGGGCGGGAACGGAGCTGGTGTGCATCGACGGCCACGGGATGTTACACGTGCCGGAAATGGCCGCGTGTTGGAGTGAACCGGAGCGCTGGACCGCGCTCGACGATTCGTGGCTGGACTTGTTCGCTAAGCGATCTTAGTGTGGTGCGGCAAGCAGAATGACATTTATCGGGGGGTGCCGAAACGCCGGCTGAAAGCCGGCGGCAGTCTGAAAAGGCCGCCCCACCGGCGCTAGCGCCCGTTGTCGTGGTGCTCGCCGTTCACGTAGTGGCCGGCGTCGCTATCGACGCAAGGCGCAGCCTCATCCAGCGCGTCCCGTTGCAGCGTCAACGTCCGAGAGATGGTCCACGGCTTCTGGAGAACCTCGGGATCCTCGGCTGTCATTTGATACTGGATGGTGTCTCCGACGCGCCGCAGTTTTTCCGTGACGTGCAGTTTATTGCTGTGGAACATGCCGTTGTCTTCGAGCCAGGTGTCGTCCGTCAACCTGGTCACGTCCACGACCAGTGTGTCGCCCTCCCAGCGGCCGACGGAGTCGCCGTTATATGTCTCTGCTTGCTCGGGATCGGTACCGTGAGGTCGGCCGTCGAGCGGGATCACGCGCCATTGATTGCCGGTCAAATCTGCGTACAGGAACACGGCTTGTTTGGGCATGTGCACAATCTGTTGCGGAGGCCCGAGACGGGGAACTCCGGGCGGGCGGCAGTGCAGAGTCGGATCTTCCTTCACTTGATTTTCATTGAGCGACTTTGCCTTGGCCACATAATCGGTTTTGTATTCAGGTTTGGCGTCCGGCTGCGGACGGGGCGGAGGCGGGCCCGCCGATTTCGTGGCGGCCGGCCGGCCTAACCCCACGACAAAACTGTCGCCGACCTTCTGCACGGTTCCGATGCCGAAGTAATGGTGCCAGACGCCATTCAGGTCGGGATGGCCATCCGCCATCTTCGGCGTCGGCTTGGAGGCCGCATCGGGATACTTCGCGGCTTCGGCCGCGTAGCTGGTTTGACCGGCAGCGGTCATGGGAATCATCAGAATTGCCAAAGCAAGTCCACTGTGAATCACGAGTCCGGATCGCATCGTTTCCTCTCCTTCCGTGGCGAACGCTCCAGAGTAGCGCGGGCGAGCCGCTATCTGGCCGCTCCCTTGGCGTTCGCGTCTCCCGCTTGGGGAGCCATGCTGAAGAAATGGCCGTCGGCATAGCTCACTTTCAGCAGGAATCCATAGGCCTGCGTGCCGTCCTTGGCCGGGTAGGCGTTAATGGTGACCTCCTGCTTGTTGCTGAGCAACGCGTCTTTCGTCAGGCCGCTTCCCTTGAAGAACAGGGGCGGCAGCGACTGCAGCATCCAGGTGGTCGTCTTTCCGGCATCGTCCCTTACGTCGAGGTAAACGAAGATGTGGGGATTGATCCAGTCGACTTTCGAGACGACACCTTTCAGGGTGATGGTCTTGCCCGGGTCGAACTCGGCACTGACGGCGTGATGCGCCAGCAACGGCAAAGCGCAACACAGGACAGCGGCTGCGGCGAACACCAGACGATTTCTTGTTGCCATATTGGTCTCCTTCGTGTGAGGCCTGCGGGACATATTGGGTCTGATTCTACCGCTTTTGTCTCGCCGTGGGTATGGGTGCTTCGGCTCTTACCAGGGCAGCGTCTTGCCCAAATGAAAGAACCCGCCTGTGGGCCCGTCCTCACCCAACAGCGCCAGCGCTACGCCCGTCTTCGCGCCCTCCGGAATCTCCATCGGCGCGGCATCCGTGCCCATATCGGTTTTCACCCAACCCGGATGCGCCGAATTCACCTTGATCTTCGTGTCCTTTAATTCGTGCGCCAGATGAATCGTGAACGAATTCAGCGCCGCTTTCGAAGCGTCATACGAAAGCGATTTGAAGTTGTAGATTGGACTCTTCGGGTCTGCATGCAGCGTTTGCGAGCCAAGGATGCTCGCCATATTCACGATCCTGCCGGCAGCGCTCTTCATGAGCAGCGGTAGCAGCGCCTGCGTCAAGGCCACCGGCGCAAAGAAGTTCGTCTCAAACGTCCGGTGCATCACTTCCCCGGTGGTCGTGCTCACCTTCCCGCTGTCCGGGCCTTTCGCCGAAATTCCCGCGTTGTTGATGAGAATGTCCAGCCGTCCGAACTGCTGTTCTAGAAACGCGGATGCCGCCGCATGGTCGGCCGGGTCGGTTACGTCCAGCTTCAGGAACTGCGCATTCAGCCCCTCGCCCCGGAGCTTCTCGGCCGCGGCTTCGCCTTTCTGAGGATCGCGCGCTGCCAGCAACACGCTAACGCCCGCCTGCCCCAATTGCCGCGCCATCTCGAAACCCAATCCCTTGTTCGCGCCCGTGATCAGGGCGATCTTCTTTGCGTTCGCCATATGGAGTCTTAGATCGCATACTGGGCCAAAGGATTCAACTGTGGACACCGGGAACCGACGGGAGGGAGGTGGAGATCCGTAAGCGTCCGCGTGTCAGGAACGGGAACTTGATAGAATTGACTGCCGATGAAGTCCATCGCTCTACTGGCATCAGCTTGTCTGCTCGCTGCGGCAGTGCAGGCTCATCACGCCTATACAGCCGAGTTTGACACTCAAAAACCGATCAAGCTGACCGGAGTCCTAACGAAACTCGAATGGTCGAACCCGCACATCTGGCTCTATCTCGATGTCAAGGACGAGAAGGGGAATGTCACGAATTGGGGCTTTTCTGCCTCCCCTCCGGGGATGCTGGTGCGGCGCGGCATCACCCGCGACAGCCTGAAAGTCGGTGAGGTGCTCACCATCTCCGGCCATCGGGCCAAGGACGGTTCGAACAACGCCTCCGGGAATATCGTGAAGTTCGCCGATGGACGCGACGCGCTGATCGGACAGGATCAAGCGGTCAACCCGACCGAAGCGAATCCTGGCAAGAAGTAGGTTCATCATGACGCAGAAGCTTTTCGCCAATGTGTGGGCATTCGCGGCGGCCGTGCTTGCGGCGGTGGCGACGGCAGCGGCGCAACCCGCGCCGGCGCGAGTCGCTGGAATCCCGCGCATGCCCGATGGGAAGCCGAATTTCACAGGAGTATGGGCCGGTCCTGCATTCACGCACCTGGTGGGGCCCGACGACACCGATACGCCCCGCGTCACGAACTTCGATCGCAGCAAGATGGCGCCCTTCGTGCCTGGCGCCGAGAAAAGATTCCTGCAGCCGCCGACAGGAGATCCGCGCCACGATGATCCCACGGAATTGTGCTTGCCGGACGGCCATCCACGGGAGGCGCTGGCTCCGTACGCGCAGCAAGTCGTGCAGACGCCGGACACCGTGGTCTTCCTCTACGAATACATGCATTTCTTCCGCGTGGTTCCCATCGGCAAGCCGCATCCCAAGGACGTGGAATTGACCTTCATGGGAAATTCGGTCGCCCAGTGGGAAGGCGATACGCTGGTGATCGATACCATCGGCTTGCGGGAGTGGACGCTTTCCGCCAGCAACGGCTGGCACAGCGATGCCTTGCATACCATCGAACGAATCCGGCACACGGATGCGGCGACGCTTTCCTACGAGATTACGGTGGACGATCCCAAGATCTTCACGCGTACGTGGTCGCAGGAGTTTCAGATGAAGCTGCACCCGACGTGGTCGTTACTCGAACAGATCTGCGAGGAGAACAATCGCTGCCAGGGCGGGAACTGCACGCCCTCGAAGTAGCGCGCGCGGTCAGTTAATTGCGAATCCGGCTAACGGGGAGGATCCCCATTCCGCAATACGACATCAAGGGATTCAAGCGCGGGCGGAAGAACGATCTCGCGGGTGCCTTCGTCCAAGTTGAAGATGCGGATGATTCGAGGTTGGAAGGCTTCAACGTGGGTGATTGCGAACTTGACCGGGCTCGCTGGTTGTTCAGGCTCGGCGGCGAGCTTAGGCTCCTCGGAAGGCTGAGGCCCGGCGGAGCCCTGAAGCGCGACCGCGATTGCACTTACAGCTTCGGGCTCGGGTGGGTGGGCAGACGCCGGCGCCGGAGCCGAAGGCAACGCTGCCAGGAGATCCGCGGAGCTCACCTGAAGAGCAATGGTTACCCGGCTTTGATCCGCCGCGGCTTCGATGCCGCGAGCGACTGCAGGAAACGAGGGCGCGCGCTCCCGTAATCCTCGAACAAATTCGGAAGCGGCCGCCTCCGAGCCGGCATCGAAGAACGCTTGTACGGCGAGTCCATCGCGAAACGTGACCCGGCCCAGAAATTCCGATCCAGCGGCCTCCAGCGGTACGAACCGGCCGGCCAGGGGATCCGGTAGTTTCACGGCCGCCACCCACAGGTCCGCATCTTCAGAGAAGCTCGCGGCTCGCGTCAGGAGCGGGGAATCTTGGCGGCCTGTTCCCGAAAGCCCGCGGTCGACGGCGGTTTCGAGCGTCTTTCTAGCTCCCACCAGAACCAGTTCCTCGCTGATTTGAGCTACTCCTAGCTTGTCCGCTTGTTGGGGAAGCCACAGGGTCACTCCACGGTAGGCCAGGCGGCTCAGCCCCTGGCGCTGGGCTTGATCCTGGACTGTCGCCGCTCGGAAACTTCCCGCCTCCGCCGCCAGCAGAGCGGGCGAAGAGATGACAATTTCGCGCGCCTGCCTGAGGCAATCGAGATCCGGGAAGCCGAGCGCGCCCGAAGGGGAGATTTGCGCTTCGATGGCGGCGGCAAAGGGCGAATGCTGTAAATTGTTCCATTTGATTGCGACTAAAGCGGTGGCTTCGGGTGAGGCGTAGGTCCAAAAGCTGGGATGGGGCTCGGCACTCGCCAGGGTTGCGGCAAGCAGGATGGAGAATGCGAACTTCACTGATAGTTTCATCGGCTGGCGGACGGATCAAAATTAGAGTCGAATGTCCTAACTATGGCCCAACATAACGCTTGCCACCCTGCTCCGGCTGTGATATTGTCGCTTGCCAAGTAGGAGGTGTCTTGTGAGAACTTTTGGGTTAGTACTCTTGTGCGCTGCCATGCTGTGGGGGCAGGCGCAAAACACAGCGCAGATTCAGGGATCGGTTCTCGACGCTACCGGCGCGGCCGTGCCGGGGGCGGAGGTCCGGGCCACGCAAACCGAAACCGGGGCGGTGCGCACCGCGGTCAGCGACTCCGCGGGCACGTACGTGTTGTCCAATCTGCCGACCGGCCCCTACCGCATCGAAGTCAAGAAGGAAGGCTTCAGCAGCTACGTGCAGACCGGCATCGTGCTGCAGGTGTCCACCAGCCCGACCGTCGATATCCAAATGAAGGTCGGCGCGGTATCCGAGCAGGTGCAGGTTGAAGCCAATGCGGCGTTGGTGGAAACGGAAGCCACGGGCGTCGGAAACGTGATGGACAACCAGCGCATTCTAGAATTGCCGCTGAACGGCCGTGTGGCTACCGACCTGATCCAATACACTCCCGGGGTGATTCCCCAAGGCGTCGCGGGCAACGGCGGTTTCCCCGGCACGCAGCAGTTCGTGATCGCCGGCGGACAGGCGTTCGGCGTAGCGTTCTACCTGGACGGCAGCGTGTACAACAACCCCTGGGACCTGGCCAACCTGCCCCTGCCCTTCCCGGACGCGCTGCAGGAGTTTAGGGTCGAGACCAGTTCGTTAACCGCGTCCAACGGCATCCACGCCGGTGGCACGGTCACTGGGATCACCAAATCGGGCACTAACAGTTTCCATGGCGACGCCTTCGAATTTTTACGCAACGAGGACATGAACGCGCGCAACTTCTTCTCGCCGACTCGCGATACTCTCAAGCGCAATCAGTTTGGCGGCACCGTCGGCGGTCCCGTGAAGAAGGACAAGTTATTCTTCTTCTTCGGCTTTCAGGACACCATCATCCGCCAGGATCCCGTGGGTAACACGGCCGCCACGTTTGTCCCCACCGCCGCAATGCAAGCTGGCAATTTCAGCGCCTGCCCCTCGGATATCGCTAGTCTCCCGGCTGCGACCAAGGCCTTGTTTGTCAACAACCAAGTTAGTCCCACGCTGTTAGACCCGGCGTCGCTCAAGCTGGCGGCGCTGCTGCCGGTCTCCGCAGCGCCGTGCGGCAACACGTCTTACGGCCTCCTGACCCAGGTTAATGAGACTAACTTAGTCGGCCGCGGGGATTACCAGACCAGCGCTAAGAATACGCTGTTCGGGCGTTATTTCCGTGATCACTACTTCCGTCCACCGACTCAGAATTTCACGCCGAACAACCTTCTCACCAGCACGGGAGGCGGATTGGATGACGCGGACCAGTCCTTTGCTTTCGGCGACACGTATGTATTTAGTCCGACCTTAACCAATCAAGTGCGCGCTACCGTCGACCGGATCGGCATTCATCGCTTTGACGACAACTATGTCTCCGCCTGCGATCTGGGCGTGGCCCTGTTGTATTGCGGATACGTGCCGCACCAGAGCGGTTTCACGGTGAGCGGCGGTTTTAGCGTCGGCCCCGGAACCGGCGGTCAGGCGGTGGCTCACACCACACCGCTTCAGCTCAATGACGACCTCAGTTGGATTAAGGGCAACCATCAGATCAACTTCGGCGTCGGCGGAGCGGTCTCCAAGATGCTGTTCGATGGTAACGTCTACTCCCAAACCAACTGGACGTTTCCCAATATCCCCCAATTCCTGCTCGGGAATTTCACCTCGAACTCGATTTCCACGCCCAATACTCTGAACTTGGAAAAGTGGTTCGTGAACGCGTATGTGCAGGATACCTGGAAGGTGAGTCCCCGCCTTACTGTAAACGTCGGTTTGCGCTGGGAACCGTTCCTGCCTCCCGCATCGACCACTGGCTATGTCTACAACTTCAGCCTGGCGAATCTGATCAACAACGTGAAGACCACCCAATTTGCGAACGCGCCTCCCGGCCTGACCTTTCCGGGAGATCCCGGTTTTAAGGGCAAACAAGGCATGAACTCGGAGTGGAGTCTGTGGGCGCCCCGCGTGGCCGTGGCCTGGGACCCCAAAGGCAACGGTAAAACGGTCATCCGCGCTTCCTTCGGAATCGCTTATGACTACGTCAGCGGTGAGTTGATGGTAAACTCGGCCGACGCCCCGCCCTTTGGCGGCACCGAGATTTGGGCCGGCCAGTTCAGCAATCCTTACGCCACCAATGTGGGCGGAAATATTTTCCCCTATACGCTCAATTCCAGCGCGCCGTTTGCTACGGGCGGAACCTATATCTATCCACCGGTCAACCTGAAGACCACCTCGGTGAATCAGTGGAACCTCGTGGTCCAGCGGCAGATCGGCCGGGACTGGCTAGTGTCGGCCTCCTACGTCGGCAGCGAAAGCGAGCATCTATGGGACTCGTTCCAGGAAAACCCGGCGACCTTCATCCCCGGAAACTGCGTTGCGGGGCAGTATGGCCTAACAGCCCCCGGCGCTTGCTCCACTGCTGCAAACCAGAATTTCCGGCGATTCTTCACACTGGCGGGATACGCTAAGAACAATCTCTACGGGCCCGTGGAATCGCTGGACTCGGGAGGGACATCCAGCTACAACGGCTTGCTCCTGGCGGTCTCGAAGCGCTTGAGCAAGGGCTTCCTCGCCAACGTCAACTATACCTGGTCGCACTGCGTCGGCGACCTGTCGATCGGCGACAGTACCGGCAATGCGGGAGCCGGCTTGGCTATTCCCAACAACCGGCGCTTCGACCGCAGCAATTGCCAGTCCAACGAAATCGGCGGAACCTTCTCCTCCGACCGCCGCCAGATCTTCAATTTGTCCCTGGTGTATGAAACGCCGAAGTTCTCCAATGCGTGGGTCACCAGGCTCGCTTCCAACTGGCAAGTCGCCGGGATTTACCGGTATACATCGGCACCGTCGCTTACGGCCATCCTGTCCACGGATGTAGCGTTGAACGCAGATGCCGGGACTGAGCGGCCGACCCAGATCCTGCAAAATCCGCTCGTGGCCAACCCAGGGACTCCCTGTGCGAACACCGCCCCGTGCCTGAGCTGGATTAATCCGGCCGCCTTCGCCACGCCGGCGCTGGGCACGCTCGCCGCTACGGGCCGCGACAACATTCCCGGTCCCACGTTTTTCAACCTCGATATGTCGCTTCACCGCGAGTTTCCAATCCGTGAACGGTATTCACTGCAATTTCGTGTCGAGGCCTTCAACCTGACCAACAGCTTCCGCGCCGGCATCCCTTATGCGGCTGGTGCCTCGGGCCTGGCGGCCGGCGGCTCGGGGCTCGGCACTACCTTCGGTACGCCGACCTTCGGCCAGATCACTAGCGCGCTCGATCCGAGGATCATGCAGTTGGCGTTAAAGTTCAGGTTCTGAGGTTTTGAACGGCACCGCGGGAGTGTGCCGCAGCCAGCAGCACACTCCGACTCCGCGAGCGACGGCAGAACTTTCCAACAGCAGGGAAGTCCTGCTATACTCTAACTTCATGTTCGTTGCGCGCAGCCATCGTCACCATCATCACGGCCATTCAGAGCCGCGGCGGGCGCACGCGTAACGGAAACGATTTCTCGATCAGATTCCAACGAGCCCGCCGGACCTCCGGTGGGCTTTCACTTTTTAGCGGGAGATTTATGGACCTCGATTACACGAAACTGGACGGGCTGGTAGCGGCCGTGATTCAGGATTACCAGACGGGCCGCGTGCTGATGGTGGGCTTCATGAACCAGGAGGCGTTCCAGAAGACGGTAGAAACGGGTTATGCGGTGTTCTTCAGCCGTTCGCGCAACAAGCTGTGGCTGAAGGGCGAGAGCTCGGGGCACCGCTTAGTGGTGAAGGAAATCTCCACCGATTGCGATCGCGACGCGGTGCTGGTGAAAGTGGAAGCGCTGGGGCCAGGCGTGTGCCACGAAGGCTACGAGAGCTGTTTCTTCCGGAAGCTGGAGGGCGGCGCGTGGAAGATCACGGACCAACAGACTTACGACCCCAAGGCCGTGTACGGAAACTGAAGCATGAAACTGAAACTGGGCATTCCTAAGGGCAGTCTCGAGAACGCGACGGTCGATCTGTTCCGCCGCGCCGGATTTCAAATCACAGTGAGCAGCCGGTCGTATTTTCCGGCGATCGACGATCCGGAGATCGAGTGCATGCTGATTCGCGCGCAGGAGATGGCGCGTTACGTCGAAGATGGCGTGCTCGACGCGGGGCTCACCGGGCGCGATTGGGTGATGGAGAACAACGCGCAGGTCCACACCGTAGCGGATTTGATTTACGCCAAGCAGAGCTTCGGCAAAGTGCGCTGGGTGCTGGCCGTGCCGGAGAATTCGTCCGTGCAATCCGTAAAGGATCTGGAAGGCAAAGTCATCGCCACGGAACTGGTCGAGGCCACGCGGCGGTATCTGGCGGCCAATGGCGTCAAGGCGAAAGTGGAATTCAGTTGGGGCGCGACCGAGGTGAAGCCTCCGGTGCTGGCCGACGCCATCGTCGAAGTGACCGAGACTGGTTCATCGCTGCGCGCCAACAAACTGCGCATTGTCGAGACGGTGCTCGAATCGAACACCCAGTTGATCGCCAACACGGCGTCGTGGGCGGACGACTGGAAGCGGCGCAAGCTGGAAGATATCCAGATGCTGCTCGAAGGAGCGATCAACGCGCTGGGCAAAGTGGGACTGATGCTGAACGTGGAAAAGAGCAATCTGGCGCAGGTGCTGGAGGCGCTGCCGGCGCTCAAGAAGCCGACTATTTCGCACCTGAGCGATGAAAACTGGCTGGCGTTGAACACCATCATCGACGAATCCACCGTGCGCACCATCATTCCGCGCTTGAAAAAAGCCGGAGCGCAGGGGATTGTCGAATATCCGTTGAACAAAATTGTGATGTGATGATCAGAATCCTCGAACACAACGAGGCCGGGACGCTGGCGGCGCGCAAGACCCAACGCCTTGAAGAGGCCGAGCGGGTAGTGGCGCCTATTCTGGAGGACGTCCGCAAGCGCGGCGACGCGGCCCTGCTGGAGTATGCGCGCAAGTTCGACGGATACGAAGGCGCAAGTGTTCGGATCACGCCGGCAGGGCGACTGGGCCCTGAGTTCGAGCGCGCTGTAGGCGTTGCCGCACAGAACATTCGCGAGTACGCGCGGCTACAGTTGCCGGTGGAGAAGTCCGTCGAGTATCCGGGAGGGCGGCGGCTGGGACAGATCGTGCGGCCGCTCGATTCGATGGGCGCGTACACGCCCGCGGGCCGGTATCCCCTGCCCTCGACGCTGCTCATGAATGTGATCCCCGCGCAGGTGGCGGGCGTGAAGATCACGTGCGTAGCGTGCCCGCATCCGAGCGTGGAGATTCTGGGGCTGGCCGCGTGGCTCGGGGTGACGCACTTTTTTCAAATGGGCGGAGCGCAGGCGATCGCCGCGCTGGCGTTCGGCACCGAAACGGTGCCCCGCGTCGACCGCATCGTGGGTCCAGGAAACATCTATGTCGCGGCGGCGAAGAAATTGATTGCGGGCGAGACGGGCATCGACTTCGTCGCTGGGCCGACCGAGATCGTCATCATCGCGGCGGAGGGAAACGCGCGCTGGCTGGCCGCCGACATGCTGGCGCAGGCCGAGCACGATGTCGACGCGTCGGCGATCCTGCTGACTACTTCGCGCACCCTGGCGGCCGACGTCGCGCAGGAACTGGAACGCCAACTGGCGATCCTGCCGACGGCGGCGGTCGCTCGGCCGTCCATCGAGAACAACGGCGCGATTGTGGTGGTGGATTCGCTGGAGCGCGCCGTGGACTTCTCCAATGCTTTGGCTCCAGAGCACCTAGCGCTGCACGACGCGAGCCTGTTGCGTTTGATACAAAATGCGGGTTCCGTGTTTTTGGGCCCCACGAGCCCGGAGGCGGCCGGCGATTATGCGTCCGGGCCGAACCATGTTCTTCCGACCTCGGGGCAAGCGCGCTTGCGGGGAGGTCTGTCGGCGGCGGATTTTGTGAAGGTAATTTCGGTGCAGGAGTTGTCGAACGAAGCGCTGGCCAGCTTGACGCCCTCGATCACGACGCTCGCACGCGCCGAGGGACTCGAAGCCCACGCTCGCTCGGTCGAGGCGCGCAGCCGTGAGTAGCGGACTGCAGCCCCGCGAAGCCGTGCGCCGCATGGCGCCGTACCATCCGCCCACCGGCGGACGCGCGGGTAAGCTCCGTCTGGATTTCAACGAAAACACCGTGGGTTGCTCGCCGCGCGTGATCGAAGCGCTGCGGAAGTACATCTCCGCCGACGCGCTAACTATCTACCCGGAGTACGCCGACGCCATCCAAAAGCTGGCCGGATTCTTCGGCGCCGCAGCGGACGAATTCACCATGACCAACGGCACCGACGAGGCGATCCAACTCCTGGTGAACACCTTCGTCGGCGGCCGGGGCGAAGTCCTGCTGGTGAAGCCGTCGTATGCGATGTACCGGTTCTACGCCGAACTCGCGGGAGCTGCAATTCGCGAGATCGAATATCCCGAAGATTTGAGTTTTCCCCTGGAGGCGGTACGTACCGCAATTGGGCCGGCCACCCGCGCTATTCTGATCGCCAATCCGAATAACCCCACCGGCACGGGCATCGGCCTCAACGAAGTACGCGGCATCCTGGAAGCCGCGCCCGATGCTGCCGTATTGATCGACGAGGCGTACTTCGAGTTCTCGGGAATCACCGCGCTGGGCTGGATCAACCAATATCCCAATTTATTCGTTAGCCGGACGTTTTCGAAAGTCTACGGCATGGCCGCGATGCGTTGTGGCTGCCTATTCTCGAACGCGCAGAACGTTCAATGGCTGCACAAAGCGCAATCGCCATATAGCGTGAATATGCTGGCGGCTGTGGCAGCGGGCGCCGCGATAGAAGATTGCGAGTTCCTGAACAACTACGTGACCGAGGCGCTGGCGGCGCGCGCCCTGCTCTGCCAGGGCTTCGAGCGCTTGAAGATCCCCTACATTCCGAGTCTGGCCAATTTTGTTCTATTCCGCGCGGGCGAGCGGGCCATTTCGATTCGCGACGCATTGCGGGAGCGCGGCGTGCTGGTCCGTGATCGCAGCTACGAAATTCCAGGATGCGTTCGAGTCACCACCGGCACGCGGGCCCAGATCGCGCGCTTCCTTACGGAACTGGAGACGCTGTGGACGCGCTGATTGTCTTCGACATGGACGGCGTGCTGGCGGAGGTGACCGAGTCCTACCGCGAGGCGATTCAGCAGACTGTTGAGCACTTCACGGGACGGCGTCCGGAGCGCGACCTGATTCAGTGGTACAAGAACGCGGGCGGCTGGAACAACGACTGGGCTTTGTCGCAGAAGATCGCGGCGGATTGGGGCGTCGCGGTTCCGTACCAGACTGTGGTCGATTATTTCAACCAGATCTTTATCGGCCACGATGGCGATGGGCTGATCCGGCGCGAGAGCTGGCTGCCCGAAAGAGGCTTGCTCGAACGGCTGGGAGGGAGCTTCGGTCTGAGCATCTTCACCGGACGGCTGCGTTATGAGCTGGACTACACACTGCGACGGTTCGCGCCCGGAATCGCATTCGATCCGATTTTATGCGCCGACGATGTCGCGCGTTCGAAGCCTGCGCCCGATGGTCTGTTGATGATCGGTGAGCGAAAGCCCACGTGGCAGTTGATCTACGTCGGTGACACGGTGGACGACGCCAGATCGGCGCGCGCCGCCGGGGTGCCGTTCATCGGCATCGCAGCACGCGGGCATTCGCGGCGGGAAGAAGTAGCGGACCTGTTCGCCCAAGAACAGGCGATCGCGGTCCTTGAAACCGTGAATGACATCGAGGCCGCAATCCAGGAGGTCCTGTGAGAAAAGCGTCCGTCGAACGCATCACCAAGGAAACCCAGATTCGCGGGAGCCTCAAACTCGAGGGCCGCGGCCGGTACGACATTTCCACGGGAATCCGTTTTTTCGACCACATGCTGGAATTGTTCACCAAACACGGCGGCTTCGATCTGACACTCGCTGCCACCGGCGACCTCGACGTGGACCAGCACCACACGGTGGAAGACGTCGGGATCGCGCTCGGGCAATTATTCAGCAAGGCCCTGGGCGACCGGCGCGGGATCAATCGGGCCGGATACTTCGTGCTGCCCATGGATGAAACGCTGGCAGTGGTGGCGGTCGATCTGGGCGGCCGGCCGGCGCTGGTGTATAAAGACCGCGTAAAGACGCGGCTCGTGGGCGATTTGCAAACCGAACTCGTGGAGGATTTCTTCGGCGGGTTCGTCAATCACGCCGGCGCGAACCTGCATGCCAAGGTGTTGTACGGGCGGTCGAATCATCACAAGATTGAAGCGATCTTCAAATGTTTCGCGCGGGCGATGCGGTATGCGTGTTCGAAAGACGCACGGCTGAAGGAACAACTGCCGTCGACCAAGGGACTTTTATAAGAGCCTTTTTAAGAGAAGGACATGATCACGATCCTCGATTACGGAGCGGGCAACTTGCAGTCGGTGAAAAATACTCTGGCCGCGATTGGCGTGGAGTATGAGCAGGTCCGCGACGCGAACTCACTCCGGCGCGCGACTAAAATCATTCTGCCGGGAGTGGGACATTTCGGACAGATCATGCGCGCGCTGGACACACTCGGTGTGCGTGAGGCCTTGATCGAGCGCATCGGCGCCGGCGTGCCGTTTCTGGGGATCTGCCTGGGCTTGCAGGCGCTGTTCACGTCCAGCGAAGAGGCTCCGGGCGAACGGGGTTTGGGCGTTTATCCGGGCACGGTCCGGCGCTTTGTGGGCCCGCAGCGCATTCCGCACATGGGCTGGGATGAGATCGAACGTCGTTTTGTGAAGGGGCGAGCGTCACGCTTACTCCAGGACGCGGGCGATAAGCCGTATTTGTATTTCGCGCACAGCTATTACTGTCCAGTCGTCGAAGAAACCGCGGCTACTTGCGAATACATGGTGCCGTACACGGCGGTACTCGAACACGAGAACGTTTGCGGCGTGCAATTCCATCCGGAGAAATCGGGCGCAATGGGACAGCGCATCGTGCGCAATTTTGTGGAGGCAGAGTTCTAACATGCTGGCGCGGCGCATTATCCCGTGCCTCGATGTTACCGCCGGCCGCGTGGTGAAGGGCGTGAACTTTGTAAATCTGCGCGACGCGGGAGATCCCGTGGAACTCGCCGCTCGCTACAACGAACAGGGCGCCGACGAACTGGTGTTCCTGGACATCACGGCGTCGAGCGACGATCGCGAAACCATGGTGGACGTGGTCGCGCGCACGGCTCGCGAGGTATTCATTCCGCTGACAGTGGGCGGTGGGATTCGCAGCGTGGACGACGCACGGCGCATTCTGCACGCGGGCGCGGACAAGGTCAGCGTGAACACGGCGGCGGTGCGGCGGCCGGAACTGATCTCGGAGTTGAGTGAAGAGTTCGGCGCGCAAGCGGTGGTTTTGGCGATCGATGCGCGGAGGCGAACGGCGGGTCCCGCCGGTTGGAACGTATTCACACGCGGCGGGCGTCACGATGAGGGCATCGATGCGGTCGAATGGGCTCGGCGCGGCGAAGAGCTGGGCGCGGGCGAGATCCTGCTGACCTCGATGGACACCGATGGCGTACAGACCGGTTTCGATTGTCCATTGACGCGCGCAGTGCGTGAGGCCACGCACATCCCGGTGATCGCTTCGGGCGGCGCGGGCAAGCCGGAGGATTTCTTTGAAGTGCTCGACGGCGCCGGAGCAGACGCGGCGCTGGCGGCGTCGATCTTCCACTACGGAACGTACACCGTGGACGACTTGAAACAATATCTGGCGGCGATGGGAGTTCCTGTAAGAAGAAGATGATCCTGCCTTGCATTGATTTGATGGACGGGAAAGTCGTGCAACTGGTGCAGGGGCGCGACAAGGCGCTGGAAGGTGATGCTCCGCTTGAGATGCTGCGCAAGTTCGCGGCATTTCCTGAAATCCAGGTGATCGATCTGGATGCCGCCATGGGCAAGGGCGAGAACTCCGCGCTGGTGGAATTGCTGGCATCGCGCGCGCGCTGCCGCGTGGGCGGAGGCGTGCGCACTGCGGAACGGGCTGGGCGGTTGGTGGAACAAGGCGCGCATCGCGTGATCGTGGGCACGGCCGCGTTCACACCGGCATTGGCGCAGATCGCCGAAGCGGTGGGGCCAGAGCGCATCTTGATCGCTCTCGATTCCAAGGGCGGCAAAGTCGTGGTCAAGGGCTGGCAGGAGGCCACCGAGTTCACCGCGGAACAGGTGATCCAGCGCCTGGAACCTTATTGCAGCGGGTTCCTGTGCACCTATGTCGACAAGGAAGGCATGCTGCAAGGCACCGATCTCGAGTGGTTCCGCAGGCTGCGCGCGGCCACGCGGCACGAGATCACCGCGGCCGGCGGAATCACGACGATCGCGGAAATCCGGGAGTTGGCCGCGATGGGGATCCATGCAGCGCTGGGCATGGCGATTTATACGGGCCGCCTTGATCTCGACGAGCTCGCAGAGTTACAGTAAGAGCACTGGAGGCATCGTAATGCGGGTCTGGATCGCCGGTTTTATGTTCCTGGGAGTCGCGTTCGCCGCGGACACTCCTGTCACGTTCCACAAAGACGTTCTGCCGATTTTGCAGAAAAATTGCCAGAGCTGCCACCGCCCGGGACAGATCGCGCCGATGCCGTTTCTGACATACGAGGGCACGCGCCCGTGGGCCAAATCGATGAAGAACGCGGTGGTCACGCGCAAGATGCCGCCGTGGTTCGCCGATGCGCAATATCAGCACTTCTCCAACGACCGGTCGCTGAAGCAGAGCGACATCGACACCATTGCGAAGTGGGCCGAGAGCGGAGCGCCGGAGGGCGATGCCAAGGACGCTCCGGCGGCGATCCAGTGGCCCGCGGAGGGGTGGGAAATCCAGCCCGATATCGTGATCGACGGACCGGCGTTCGACGTCCCGGCGCATCCCAAAGGCAACGTGGTGGAGTGGATGTTTATCACGGTGCCCAGCGGTATCGCCAAGGACACGTGGTTTACGTCCCTCGAGATCCGTCCAAGCGAACCCGCGGTGACGCACCACATCTGCGTATTCTTCAAGCCGCATACCGACGACGTGAAGTACAACACGCCGGTATGGTCCGATCGGCCGCGCGACGATGAAGGTTACGCGGAAGAGAAGGCCGCGGGGATCAACGGCCGGAATTTGCCTCCGTCGGTCACAGCGGGAAGCAGTGGCATCGAGGGGTGCTACGTGCCTGGACAGCAGTCGCAGGATTATCGAACTCATCACGCCGCCAAGCTCCTGCGCGCGGGCACCGATATCGTGTTCCAGGTGCACTACACGCCCAACGGCAAGGCGGTGACCGACCGGCCGCGGATCGGACTGACGGTAGCGCCTGAAGCTCCGCCGCAGCGGTACGTCTCGTTCGGCATATCTTCGCCCAGCGATGCCAAGAACTTCGCGATTCCCCCCAACAACCCGAACTGGGCGAGTCCTCCGGCGGTGGCCGAGTTCACGGCCGACGCCGACTTGGTATGGATGTTCCCGCACATGCACGTGCGCGGCAAGGAAATGACTTACGTGCTAACGTATCCGGACGGGCGGCAAGAGACGATCCTGAGCGTGCCGCGCTACGACTTCAACTGGCAATTAGGTTACGATCTGGCCACGCCGATCCATGTGACCAAGGGGACACGGCTGACGGTGACAGCGCACTACGACAATTCCGCCAACAACAAATTCAATCCCGACCCGAACCGCGTCGTGTACTACGGCGACATGAGCTGGGAAGAGATGATGTTCCCGTTCTTCAGCGTGGTGGTGGATAAAGACGTGGACGCGAAAAAGATCATGCGCGTGGTGCGGGGGCTGCAGGCGGACGGGGCTTAGCCGGCGCTTAGCGCTGGCGCACCAATGGCGGCGGAGTTTGTTCGCGAAATTGCTCCGGGCAGCCCCCGTGAACAACTGGAGCGTCGATCAGCGTTAGGTGTCCGTTTGTTGATGCTCGTCCAGCGATTAGCGAATACGAGGCGAACGCCGCGGCTGCGAGCATGTTTGCCTCCGGCAGTGGTCCGTTCAGGCTCAGGCCACCTGTGCGCCTGCAGGGGCTTCTCAGAAACCTCAAGAAAACCTCTTGCTTGCTGCGAGGACTTGGGGTATATTGTGCGCATGACTAAAGAGCCAGAGGTACCAGTCAAGGAAACAGATCGTTCGGTTTCTCGGCGGGCAATCGCGAAAAAGATTGCCTACGTTGCGCCGACCGTGCTGGCCGTTATTGCGGCTTCAGAGCGACCGGCGCTAGCTCAAAGCAGCCTGCAGTAAGAGAAGTTGCCTCCAAAGTAGACCTCCAGCTTCTTCGGCGATCGGAACTTTGAGATCATGGATTACTTCGCCCGGAGGGCCAGGGTTGAAGCCCACACGTTGCCCGACCAAAGCCTTTTGCTTTATGAGAAGAGCTGTGGAGTCGCGCTTCCGGTCAACGAATCCGGTGCGAAAATCTGGGAACTGTGCGACGGCACCCATTCTGTCGATGAAATCGTTGAGGATCTTGCCCACTGCTACGACGCCCCCCGAAGCCAGATCGATCGAGATGCGCACGAATTCCTAGCTGTGCTCCTGCGCCACGGCTTGCTGGACCGGCGGTCTTCGCCTTCGTGACTCCGCCTCGCCTGACGAAGCAATCTACTAAAGACTGCTTCAGTGTCCAGGGGTTCCCGTTTCGTTTTTGCACCAATCACCCCGACGCCCGGCGTTCCCTCGCAAGGCTGTACCAACGCTTCCGCTCCGTCAGTGGTGACGAGACCTTCGTCGAAGCTGCGCTTGAAGACGACCGAAGCGGCGGATTTCGTTGGCTGGTTGGTGAAATTGCCGGCACCACCTCGGATCTGCCTGCGGCGCTTTGGAACCTGGAGGCTGCACTGTGCCAAGCCATCATTCGGTCCCAACGGCGCTGCATGGCCGTCCACGCCTCTGCCATTTACGCAGGCGGCTCGGCGACCCTTCTGGTAGGACGAAGTGGGGCCGGAAAGACCACGTTAAGCTTGGCCTTGGCCCGCCGCGGCTTGTCAGTCGCGACCGACGATGTCGCTTTAGTGGAACCAGAGACTCTGAATGTTTTCCCGATTCCTCGATGCTTTCACTTGGACGATCAAAGTGTCAAGCTCCTGGAAAAGGACGGACTCCGCTTGCCGCAGTCATGGAAACGCTTCTCTTTTATGGTCCCGAGCGATTTGGGTGTGCAAGGCATCCTGCCACGCCCCGCTCAACTCCTGGTTTTCATGTCGGGGCCGAGAGCTGAGCAGCCTCTGATTACGCCCATTTCGCAAGCCGAAATGGTCGCACGTCTTCTGAGTGAAACCGGTCAGGGACCGCTGGAGGATCCGGAAATCGTGCGTGGGCTGTGCCGGTTAGCGGGCGGCGTATCCTGCCACTCGCTCATCCCCGGGCCGCTGGCTGAGACGGCTGACGCGCTCGCCGGCTTGGTCCAGCAGCAGGGGCACTGACCCGCTGGCCGGAGGGCGGCTTCACGGATCGTTGCGCTATGATCGATCCAAGATGTCCGCGGCGTCCGCAGAGCACACCCGCCATGACACTGCACTTCTTCTGCGGCTGCTGAAACCGAACGGCAGCGCCGATCCTGCCTTGCCACAGGACGCTCACTGGGATTGGCGAAACTTTGCAAGAGCTTGCGATTACCACCAAGTAGCATCCTTCATCTACTGTCGTCTCCGCAGCCTCCCGGGGACCACCGTTCCGCCTGGGCTGCTGGAGCATCTGCGAGTGCGCTTTCTCGAAGTTTCCGGTCGCAATTATCACTTAGCGCAAAAGCTTGTCGATCTGACCACGCTACTGGAACAACACCAGATCCCTGTCTTGTCGTACAAAGGGCCAACCCTGGCGATGGCCGCTTACGGTGACCTAGCGCTTCGTTCGTATCAGGACCTTGACCTGGTGATTCAACCGGAGCATCTCCTAAAGGCCGCGGGTTTGATGACTCGGTGCGGCTTCGAAATCGCGCCCGAGTCGTGGAATCCGTGCCAGCCGGAAAACCTGCGATACGTCGAACACTTCCACGAAATCATGCTGCGGGCGCCCGACAAGTCTTTCTTCGTCGACCTCCACTGGCAACTGGCTCCTGATCAGGCTCGTGCGTTCCGTCTTGACGTCGGTGCCGTGTGGGGCCGGGCGGAAAAGACCGAACTACTCCAGACCAGGGTTTCGACGCTGTCCCGCGAAGATCTGTTCTTGGCTCTCTGCTGCCACGGCGCCGTGCATCGATGGGCACGGTTCAAGTGGCTACTCGATATTGCAGAGCTTCTCCGCAAAAACCGGACATTGAGCTGGTCCCGCGTCGAGGAAATAACCAGGAACCGGCCGCTTGCCCGCACGTCGGCCAGCCTGGCCGTGTTGCTGGCGCGGGATTTGCTGGAAATCGATGTGTCCGCCGAGGCCGCGCCGATCCTTCCCGCCACGGAACGGACTCGCAGGGTGGCCGCCGCCATCTGCGACGAAATCATGTCGCCGGAGGGAACGATCGAGAACTATTACACGACTCTGCTAGCCCTAGAAGGTAACCCCCTAGCGTGGACGAAGTACTTCTGCATCCAGTATCCCGGTTGGTGGTTCAATCAGGTGTTCGTTCAGGTGAGTCCAAAGGAGCGTGCGCTGGTTCCCCTGCCGGAACGGCTCCAGTTCCTCTACCACTTCATTCGGCCTGTGCGGCTGGCGCTCAAACATAGCAGGCGTGCAGCCCGCGCTCTCTGGCCGATGACCGTCTTTTGAGTTAGGGCCTTTGCCCACCGTTGAGTGCTGGTCCGGCAAGTTCCGATTTTGCCCTGGAGCAATTCGCAGTCGCAGGGGCTTGCGGCGCTTTTCGATTGCGCGCCGAAGGTGGAATCGTTGGTCAATGCGCTGGGGTGAAGTTCGCTTGGAGTGTAGGGGTCTGCTCTTGACCACGAGGTTGTGATATCGTGAACGGCGATTATGACGATAGCAACCTTCGAACCTCGCCTGCGATCCCTGTTCCGGATCATGGCCGCATTTACGTTCTGGCTTCACGGCTTACAGAAGCTGTTTGGAGCATTTGGCGGGCTCGGCGGATTTAAGCCGCCGTTGGCGTCAATGCTGGGCGCAGCGGGCGTGATCGAAACCTTCGGCGGAGTTCTTATCATCCTAGGCCTGTTCACCCAGCCGGTGGCGTTTTTGCTCGCCGGAGAGATGGCCATCGGATATTTTCGAACGCACGCGCCCCGCGGGTTCTGGCCTCTCACCAACGGCGGCGAGCTGGCGGTGTTCTACTGTTTCTTCTTCCTGTGGTTGTCCGCTGCCGGTGCCGGGCCGTGGAGCCTGGACCGGCTCCTCGGAAGGAAGACCTGAAGGGTACGATTTGACCGGCTCCTGGCTCCTTTGCGAGCTGACACTGCTTTACGGCGCCTCCGCGCTCTGGCCGACATTCGGGAAGAAAAGCGATTCCCGATCCGTCCAATAAGCACGAGGAGAAACCATAAATGCCCTTTCTCAAGACTGTAATTGGCTTGGCAGCTGCCGCGGCTCTTCTAACCGGCGCTGAGCTGAAGACGGGAACCGCGCCACTTGTCACGCACGAGTGGGGAACATTCACTTCGGTCGCGCAAGAGGACGGCACGGCGGTCGAATGGGCGCCGCTGCTGGGGCCCGCCGACCTGCCTTGCTTTGTCACACGCTCCCGGGGAATCCAAAAAGTTGCGCTAAGGGGCTTGGTTCGCATGGAGACGCCGGTGCTGTACTTCTACGCCCAGCGACCGGCGACACTCTCGATCCACGTCGATTTTCCTCAAGGTTGGATTACGGAATGGTATCCCAACCCACTCCCGGCAGACCCGCGGCAAGCCGTGTGGGACTCGGCCAATAGCATTGAGTGGAGGCAGGTTCAAGTCATACCCGGGAAGGATCTTGCCTATCCCGTAACCGAAGGTGCGAGCCATTACTATGCCGCGCGCAATACGGATGCAACGCCGCTGCGCATCGGCGATCAGCAAGAGAAGATGATCTTTTATCGCGGCGTCGGGAACTTCGCCCCGCCGCTCCGGGCCCGCTATGAGAGCGCTGGAAGACTGGAGATCCGCAACACCGGAAGCGCAGCGATTCCCTTCGCCATTGTGTTTGAGAATCAAAGCGGCGCACTCGGTTTCCGCATCGCCGAGAACGTGGCTGGTTCGGTGACCGTCGACGCGCCCGAGCTGACGCAGGATCTCGGAGCGATCCGCCAAACCCTGGTCACTCGCCTGACGGGCTTGGGTCTGTATCCCAAGGAAGCTCGCGCCATGGTGGATACCTGGGCGGATTCGTGGTTCACGGAAGGCGCTCGCGTGCTCTACATCGTACCGCGCGCTGCAGTAGACTCGCTGCTTCCGCTGACCATTTCCCCAGCGCCTTTGGAACTCCAGCGAGTCTTCGTTGGCCGCCTGGAAGTTCTCTCCTCGGGAACGAAAGATGCCCTCAAGCGAGCTTTGCGCGCCGGCGATAACGAAACGCTCACGGCGTTTGGCCGTTTCCTCGAACCCTTCTTCGCTCAGATTCAACGTGCGGATAAAGAGTTCGTCCTCTCCCCGGCGGCTCAAACATACCTTCGCGCGATTGCGGCTGGCCATTCCGTCGCCGGCGACGGGTACGGCCAAGCGTGGGTGACGTCCGACCCGGCATCCTGCGTGCCGTAACAGGGGGCAGGTCTACTTTCCGGGCGCTTCTAACGCCTTCAACGCTGCGTCGACCTCCGCTTTCGTGGGCGTGCGCGGAAAGACTCTGGTGCGTTCCCGCAAGAATCCCGCCCCTCCGGTCCCTGTCCCGAGCGGGACGATTGCACCGGCCCTTGCGCTCCCGCAAGTCGCACTGAGGCTCACCACCCAGACGCCTTGACCTTGGTTCCCCGCCGGGCTAACGACATAAACACCCGGTGATTCCGCGGCCGAGAGCGCCACGGGCGTGGACATGCGCGCGCCATCGACGATGCCTTCCGTGGTGCCGCTGATCTGAGCTTTGTCGAGCGCATCGCATTCCTCCAGCCGGACGGCGAAGACAGCGGCTTTGCTCTTTGTGACCTTCGAGCCGCTGCCCGCCGCGACGGGCGGTCCGACCGTTAATGTAAAGTCCGCCGCCGAAGCCACAACCGGGATGATCCCCGCACAGACCAAAAGCAGTCTCACCATTTCCATGCCAGCTCCTCTCTCCAAAGCTTTAGGGTCCCGGCGTCCAGCTCCAAGGCCCGTTCTGCCGAAACACTCTTCGGAAGCGGAACCAGCTCGACCATGCGGTTGTAGACCCGCTGCCGTTTCGCGAGCTCGACTCGCATGAGTAAGTGCCACAGCGTAAGCGTATCGCGCACTCGCGCCTCAGCCAGCACGGTGTCGAGCGCGGCTTCCCCGCCGCCCGCATCAAAGCTACCGAGAGCGTCCTGCAACCCCTGCGATGCATCGTCGAAATACGGCGTGCCCGGGCCGATCTTCGACCGGGTCCGGCAGCTTGCTCCGGCCGGCACCAGCGATTCGCGCCCCGCCCATTCGAGCGCCACCCAGCCTAGCGCGACCCGCAGCAGGCCGTTTCCATCCCCATCCGCCTTCATGGTGTAGGCACAACCCAAATCCACGGCGGTGCTCGCGGGAGTATCCACAAAGAACAGTCGCGGCGGAGCCGAAACACTGGCGCTGATCTCCCCGCGCGCAAGCCTGAGCCGCTGTTCGCCCGGACGCGACGCCACCATGCGGACACGCGTGTTGGGCGCGACTTCGACCGTTCCGATGTCGCCCACGCTGATGCGCGCCCGCGACGATGCGTCGGTTTGCAGCCATTCGCCCACCTCGATCTGCCCGCGTTCAATGCGCCGCGATCCGACCGAAGGCGTGCCGTCCACACGAACGACTGCCCACGCGGCTTTCGGCGCTCTCGTGACGTACCAGGTGAACATCCCAATGGCCAGCGCCGCCGCAGCGGCCAGCCCCCGTACCCATACCGAGGGTCGCCACACTCGCTTGGGCTTCACCCCCGCATCCAGAGCTGCCTCAATCGACGTCCAGATCGAGTCCGGCGCCTTCGCCAAAGGAAGATTCCGGAGTTCGTCCTTCATTCCGGGACCCTTCATCGCATCGACTCCAGTTTCCGCGCCAGCATTTTGTGGCCTCGATTCAGCCGCGACGCCACCGTGCCCATCGAGCAATTCATCGCCGCAGCCATCTCTTCGTAGGAAAGGTCGTCAAAGTAGCGCAACAGGATCGGCAGCCGGAACTTCACCGGCAGCGCCGACAAGGCCGCTCGCACCGATCGCGCCGTCTGTTCGCGCGCAAAATCCTGCTCCTGCGCGGCTGGTCCCGCGAGCCCATCCACCGCGGCGATGTTCACCGGCAGATCCCGCGGCCGGGCCCGGCGAGCTCCATCCATGCAGGCGTTCACCACCAGCCGGTACAGCCACGTGGAAAACCCCGCATCGCCCCGAAACTGCCCAATGCCGTGGAGCAATTTCACGAACACCTGCTGGGTGATATCGCTGGCGGCGGCCTCATCCCCATGGAAAAAGTGGAGCGCGATGGAATACACCTTGTCCTTGTAGGCTTCGTAGAGCGCACGAAAGGCGTCTCGATCGCCCTGGCGGCAGGACTCGATGATGTCAGCAGTGATCTCGCGATCGCTCAGACCGGCCACCATCTTGTTAGACGCACCTCACTTCCAGTTTCTTCCAATCTTGGCGAAAATTCCGGAACTCCGGATTGTCGGGGCTACATGCTCGATTTTGGAGTGGCCCCCAAAACCTGTCCGCGATGCACCACAATGGAAGCGAGCGCCCTAGGGTTTACTCCAAATGCGTGATCGACTGATTCTTAGATTTTGGAATCGCTGCCTTGCGCGAGCGGCAGCGTGCCTTCTCCTGCTCGGCTTGTTCTCCAAACCCGCATTTCCTTTGGATCCCAGCAAGAGACTAACCCAATATGTGCATCGCATCTGGCAATTGCCCCAAGGTCTGCCCGACGCCACCATCACTTCCATCCTGCAAACCGAGCAGGGCTATCTATGGCTGGGCACGGAAACCGGACTCGTGCGCTTCGATGGTGTTCGATTCTCCTCTCTGGACGACACGAATCCAGGCCCTCTGAAGCACAACTGGGTCAGGAGCCTCCTGGAGGATTCGCAACATAGCCTCTGGATCGGGACCAATGACGCCGGTCTGATTCGTCTCGAAAACGGAGTCGCGACTCAATATTCGCCGGATGCCGACTTGGCGCGCGCCAACGTTCAGTGCCTGGTCACCGATCGGCAGGGGGCGCTGTGGCTGTGTACATCCAACGGAATCGCCCGCCTGAGCCAAGGAAAGCTGTCGGTTTACAGAACTGTCCAGGGACT
>Ga0316363_10000797_pt1 | contig 34314 bp, 25 predicted proteins | sample Sb_taG_3_FD_200459 | JGI IMG/M metagenome (GOLD analysis project Ga0316363, IMG submission 200459) | Peat soil microbial communities from Weissenstadt, Germany - Sb_50d_a_PC metaG (v2) (version 2) | ecosystem: Environmental > Terrestrial > Soil > Wetlands > Peat | place: Germany: Weissenstadt...
GCAGCCTCGACGTGAGCGCTGGGCTGGCTCAGCTCAACGACCACGCCATACTGCGCCCGCAGTTCGGCGAGGTACGCGTCCCGCGCTTTTTTCGTGCGCAGCTGATGTACCGTATCGATGATGTGGCTTCGCGCCGACTCGTAAGTTTCGTCGGTTTGTACGCCCTCGTAGTAGAAGCGGAGCTGATCCTCCGTCGGTTCTGGGACGTTGATGGCAACATGACGCTTGTATAATTCGTCAAGCGTCACGCCTTCCTTCTTCGCCTGCATCTCCAATAGCTGATCTTCAATGTAAAGCTCGAGGGCATCGCGTTCGGCAAGGTAGTATTTGTATTTGGCCTGGAGCAGTTTGCCCGCTTCTTTTTCCGCCAGCTCGTCTGCGGTCACCTTGCGACCGCCAATCTCGGCTACTACGCTGGAGTCATTCTGGCCCAATGCTGGAATGGAAAAAGCGCTGATAGCGATTCCCAGTCCAAGCGCAATCAGAGTGTGCTTGGTTAACATCGTGGATTTCCTCTCTTCTTTTTGGGGGGAGTCAGAATGAAATAAGTGTAAAGGACCGGACGCCAAGTTGTAAACCTGGCGTCCGGGATGTTTGGATTTGGCCCGGCCGAAGTCCCCAAAAAGCAACTTTAGTCAGGCTTTACAGCCCTTCAAGCCGAAAGACTAGAAGTCGTAGTCTTCCAGCGTGCAGGGGCAGAGTCCGTAGCCGCTGCCAATCGTTAGCCCATAGGAACACAGGGTCCCAAGGTTAGCGAGTTCAGTCGCCGTCAGGTTCGAATCGGCTAATGAAGGCTCCGGGATATATAAGTGGCGCTTTGTGGCCGCGGCCATCGCGCGGATAATGTCGTTATTGTGGGGGCTGCCCGCGTAACTGTCGACTAAAGTCTCTCATCATTTGTTCGCGAACTTCTGGAGGTATCGGCTCCGCCGGAGGCCCCATAACTAGCGGCGGCGGGGCTACGACCGATGCGGACGACGCATTTGCTGGCGGTGTAAAAAGTACAGATGTGCTTGGAGGTTTAAAAAGCGCAGGAGAGCTGGGTGTCGTCGGCTTCGCAGACGCGCTGACTGTCTGATCGGTTGCAGGCGTGTCCGTTCGATGGAGGAACAGCAAGACCTGCGTCGGATCGTGCGGCGGTTGCGGAGAACTCACGATGACGAAATCGAAAGGAGATCCGTTGAGCAGCGACGCCAGCACATCTTCTGCTCGTCCCGGCCCCGCGTGCTCAATGATGCGGTCAAGGCCACTTCCGGACGGAACATCGATCTCGGCCCCAGTTTTCTCCGCAACCAATTTCAGCACCTCGGCCAGGGTTAAGGTTTCCGCATCAATCGTGAGTTGGCCATTCTGATAGGTGACCACGGGCGATCGTGCAGTGCCGACGACCGTACCAGCGCGGGCGGCAGCACCTTCATCCGACAGCTGCGGTAATACGGCGCTGCGGGCGACGTTCTGTCTTCCGACCACTGGGCCCGCGGCAACCGCAAACGGCAGCGACGGCAGTTCGGAGCTGCGGGCGACGTTCTGTCTTCCCACCGCTGGGGCGGCGGCAACCGCATTCGGCAGCGACGGCAGTTCGATGCGGGCGATGGTCTGTTGTCCCACCGCTGGGGCGGCGGCAACCGCACCTGGCAGCGGCGGCTGTTCGATGCTGCGGGCGACGTTCTGTCTTCCCACCGCTGGGGCCGCGGCAACCGCATTCGGCAGCGGCGGCAGTCCGGTGCTGCGGACGACGTTCTGTTGTCCCACCGCTGGGGCTGCGGCAACCGCATTCGGCAGCGGCGCCTGTTCGATGCTGCGGACGACGTTCTGTTGTCCCACCGCTGGGGCCGCGGCAACCGCATTCGGCAGCGGCGGCAGTCCGGTGCTGCGGGCGACGTTCTGTTGTCCCACCGCTGGGGCTGCGGTAACCGCATTCGGCAGCGCCGGCTGTTCGGTGCTGCGGACGACGGTCTGTCTTCCGACCGCAGGGGCTGCGGCAACCGGGTTCGGCAGCGGCGGCTGTTCGGTGCTGCGGACGACGTTCTGTTGTCCCACCGCTGGGGCTGCACCCAGCAACAGCGGCAATTCGGTCTTGCGGGCAATGTTCTGCTTTTTCACCACTGGGGCTGCGGCAACTGCAGACGGCAGCGCCGGCAACTCGGCGTTGTGGGCGACGCTCTGTCTTTCCACTACTGGGGCCGCGGCAACCGCAGACGGCAGCGCTGGCAACTCGGCGTTGCGGGCGACGCTCTGTCTTCCCACCACCGGGGCGGCGGCAACCGCAGTCGGCAGCGCCGGCAATTCGGCGTTGCGGGCGACGCTCTGTCTTCCCACTACTGGGGCTGCGGCAACCGCAGACGGCAGCGCCGGCAATTCGGTGTTGTGGGCGACGCTTTGTCTTCCCATCACCGGGGCGGCGGCAACCGCTGACTGCAGCGGCAATTCGGGGCTGTGGACAACGTTCTGCCTCCCCACCACTGGGGCCGTGAGCGGTTGCGTTTTCGCGGCGGCGATCTGGGCGGAAGGAGGACTCACGGGAGTAGTGGCGGCATCCTCAAGCCGGACCTGCGTCAATACAGAGTAATTGGGGTCCGCAACTACAACGGCTTCGAGAATAACGACTCGCGGCTGCGGGAGTGAAGAGGGCGTCCGGTACACTCCCTGTTTGTCGATGGTGCCGCAGGCCGCGCCGAAACAGCCGATCCCCGAGACGTTCCAATGCACGGCAACGGGCCTTCCCTGTGCGTCAGTAACTTCGAAGCGCTGAGTTTGATTGGCTGGGACGGTGGCTCCATCTGGATGAACGGTGAATCTGTGCGGAACGGCGCGCGTCGAGCGATGAACGGTCAACGCCGGTTCGGGAGAGGTTGAGGCCCAGAGTGCTTGCGATCCAAAACAAGCCAGCAAGCCGACTGCGACCGCGATGCGCGGGCCGCCTCGAATGCGAGTGAGCAATTCGAGAACAAACCGTCTTCGCGAACCGCCAATGCGGCGATCGCACCTTGCTGGCGTATCTCTGTGCATAACCGCCCCTCACTTCCGTTGGCAACTCTAGACGGCTGCAAACGGTCGCGCGCAAACGCAACTTCTTGGATGCGGCTTGCGCCACCGCCGGGGGGAAGGCCGCGCTGGCGGACTCCAGTACATCTTAGCACCTCCCGCTCGTTTTGCGGGATCGCGATTCAGCGCTAAATCCGGTTTTAGGGCAGGATCAGGATCGCACACGCATTACGATGCGTTGTCTTTATCAATCTTATGACTTCGTCGCTCGGCACCGAGAGTCGGGTCTGCCATGGAGCGCATTCGGGCTCTGACGACGACCGAACCTCCCCCCGGATTCAAGCTCATGGAATCTGCCCTGAACACAACTAGTTAACTACGGAAATCTCTCTGGCAGCAATGCCACGATTGGGCTAGCCAATCCGTTTATTCCTCTTGACAAAGCTACGTCTCCTGCAGGAAACTATTAACGCTGTCTTCGGGCCATAGTATTGTGGCTGCGAGTGCCACTCCCCCACCTAAAGCCCGGACCGGAACTCAATTAAAGATCGTCCCCTTGATCGTGGTCTTGACCGGGATGTGTCCGGTCGCACCCAGGAGAACTCCTCATGAGGGTTCTGGGCGTGACGGGACCGCCGCTTTCGAACCAAGGAGAACACAGTGTCGATGGCTCCAAGCACCAACGGCTTTTTGCTCTTAGATGGTGGATTTAATCTGATTGCAGCCAACGATCCCGCCCTTCAAATCCTCTCCTTCCCCAGCGGGGCGGATCGGATCAAGCAACCCAAGGTCTTTCTTGCGGACCGGGTCCGCACCACTCTCCTCGACCATGGGAATCAGGACGCACCGGCTTTCGTCAGAGAGTTTAAGTCGGGTAAACGCCGCTACATCTGCAAGAACTTTCGCGTCGACTGTAACGGACATTATCCCGTTCAGCCCGCTTTCGCTGTGCTGCTGGAGCGGACTGCAGCGGAAAGCAGTGGGCTCTCAGAAATCTCTGAACAATTTGATCTGACTCAACGTGAACGTGAAACAGTCGAGTTGCTTCTACAAGGCCTTACCAGCAAAGAGATCGCAACCCGCATGAAGATCAGTCCGAATACGGTAAAAGCGTTCCTTCGATTGGTAATGGTCAAAATGAAGGTTTCAACCCGTTCTGGAATTGCTGGCAAGGTTGCAGGATCGAGGCCAAACGCTTAGGTTTTTGCGCATTCGAAGTTTAATAATAGAGGATTAGTCCGATTGAAGAGTTTACTGGATCCGCGACTTCGGGCATCATGCCATCATTGTGACCTATCCCTCAGAGCGAGAACGACGCCACCACGAGCGTTATCCGCAGATGCTTGAAGTGCATGCACGGAGTTTGCTATCCGATCAGACAACGAGTGCCCCACCGCCAAAGGAATTTGACGGCCGCATTCATAATCTGAGCAACGGCGGCGTTTGCATCCTTAGTTCGTATCCCTTGCAGGCGGCCACGTTCCTGTGCTGCGATTTACCTGTGTTGGATGCTCCAGTCGCGATTCCCACGCTCATGCAGGTGCGATGGACTGCAAAGCGCGGGAACAAATCTGCGAGCTACATCAGTGGCCTTCAGTTTGTCGTCTAGCCACGCGACCCAATTGTCGGAAAATGGCCGGCTCTTAGACTTGCGGTTCCGCCTACGCCGACATGGTATCCAAATGGGTTAGTACGATTTGAGAATTTCCTCGAAATAGTCCAGTCGATATAGTTCTATTTGGTTAGTTCGTGTGCGCCCCTCCCCCCGAATTGCCCCAGGAGTCCGCCATGAGTTTTCGGCCAGCCGGTCGTGCAATCGGCGCTCTTGGTGTGCTCATAGGCTTAAGTTTGTTCCTCAGTTGCGGTTCGGGGAGCACATCACAAGTCCCGGCAAGACTCTCACAAATCAAGATTGCTCCCGCGAACCAGACCATTGCGAAAGGCACAACCCTGCAGCTCAGCGCTACCGGCTATTATGCGGATGGGACTTCGCACGCCTTAGGTGCTTCGGTAACTTGGCAGACGAGCCAGTCAGCCGTGGCCACGATCACCACTCAAGGCGACGTGACTGGCGTGGGCGAAGGCGTCGCACAATTGTCCGCGGCCTATCAAGGCGTAACCGGCAGCACGTCGGTCAACGTCGGGCCACCCGCATTGCTCAATTTGACGGTCGGTCCGAACCAGTCCTCTCTGCCGGTAGGTGAATCCGAGCAGCTGACCGCGACCGGGAACTTTTCCGATGGAACTGTCCAAAATCTGACTCAATCCGCAACGTGGAGTTCATCGGCTCCGGGCGTGGCGACGATCACCGCGGGAGGTCTGGCGACGGCTGTGACAGCGGGCACCTCGAGCCTCAGCGCGACCATGACCAGTATCACCAGCTCAGCCACGCTGACGGTGACTTCGCCGGTGCTGGTTTCGATTGCCGTGACGCCGGGGAACGCTTCGATTGCCGCGGGGAATACGCAGCAGTTTGCGGCCACGGGAACGTACAGCGACGGCAGCGCGCAGAATCTGACGAGCACGGCAGCGTGGAGTTCATCGGCTCCGGGTGTGGCGACGATCACGCCGGGAGGTCTGGCGACCGGCGTGAAAACGGGCCAATCGAGCCTCAGCGCGACGTTAGGCAGCGTTACCGGCTCAGCCGCGCTGGCGGTGACGGTGCCGGTGCTGGTGTCGATTGCCGTGACACCGGGAAACGCTTCGATTGCCGTGGGGACTAAGCAGCAGTTCACGGCCACGGGAACGTACAGCGACGCCAGCACGCAAAATCTGACGAGCACGGCGGCGTGGAGTTCATCGGCTCCAAGCGTGGCGACGATCAGCGATGCGTCTGGCTCGCAGGGATTGGCCACGACGGCCGGCTTAGGCACGACGACGGTGCAGGCGACGTCGGGCGCGATCAACGGCTCGACCACGTTGACCGTTACGGCAGGCTTTGTTTTGACCGGCAGCCTGAACACGGCACGCGCCTCACATACCTCGACGGTGCTAAACAATGGCATGGTGCTGATTGCGGGAGGCTATAACGGCACTGTCTTAGCCAGTGCCGAGCTGTACAATCCCGCGACCGGAACCTTCACTCCCACCGGCAGCCTGAAGACCGCGCGCCTCTATCACACGGCAGCGCTGCTGAACAATGGCATGGTGCTGATTGTGGGAGGCTCCGATAAGAACGGCAACATCTTAGCTAGTGCGGAGCTGTACAATCCGGCGACTGGGACCTTCACCCCTACTGGCAGCCTGAATACCGCACGCGAACTCCACACGGCGACCATGATCCAAGTAACGCTGGTCAGCCCAACAATAATCAACGGCATGGTGCTGATTGCGGGAGGCCAGGGCTCCAGCGGCGCCCTAGCCAGTGCCGAGCTGTACAATCCCATGACCGGGACCTTCGCCGCCACCGGCAGCCTGAACACCGCGCGCCTCTATCACACCGCGACCCTGCTGAACAGTGGCACTGTGAACAATGGCACAGTGCTGATTGCGGGAGGCTACGACAGCAACGGCAACACCTCAGCCAGCGCCGAGCTGTACAATCCCGCGACCGCGACCTTCACGCCGACCCTCAGCCTGAACACCGCGCGCTACAGGCACACGGCGACGCTGCTGAACAACAGCATGGTGCTGGTTGCGGGAGGCGAGGACTCCAATAGCAACGCCTTAGCCAGTGCTGAGCTGTACAATGCCGCGACCGGAAGCTTCACCCTCAACGACAGCCTGAATACCGCGCGCATCCTTCACACGGCGACGCTGCTGAACAATGGAACGGATCTGATGGCCGGCGGCTACGGCTCGAGCGCTTACCTAACCGCTGCGGAGCTGGACGATCCCGCAACCGGGTCCTTCGCCCCCACCGGCAGCTTGAACATCGGGCGCTACTTGCACACGGCTTCGCTGCTGAACAACGGAATGAATCTGGTTGCAGGCGGTCATAACTCCAGCGGTTATCTGGCCAGTGCCGAGCTGTACGAACCGGGCACGCTGACCCCGGCGAACCTCGTTTCCATCTCGGTGAGTCCGAGCAGCCCTACGGTTCCTCTCGATACCGCGCAGCAGTTGATCGCCACGGGCACCTTCAGCGACGCCAGCACAGAGCAGCTTGCTTCGGTGACCTGGAGCTCCTCAAACACCGCGGCCGTGAGCATCACCGACGATTCCAGCAACCTGGGTGCGGCCTATGCTCTGGGCGGCGTGGGCGGCACGGCAACGGTGAGTGCGTGTGCGGGCTCGGTGTGCGGCTCGACAACGGTGACGGTTGGGCCGCCCGCGCTGGTATCCATCGCGGTCACTCCCGCAAATGGGACGATTCCGGAGGGCGAGACGTTACCTTTTCAGGCCATGGGGACATACAGCAATGGCAGCAAGAAAAATCTGACTTCATCGGTGACTTGGAGTTCATCGGATCCGTATGTGGCGATGATCGCAGCGGGAGGTATGGCGACAGGTTGGGCAATGGGAACCACGAGCATCAGCGCGACCTCCGGATCCGTGACCGGAAGCGCAAACTTGACAGTGATTCCCGCTGTGATAGTCGGATTGAACATTACCCCGGCAACACTATTCATGTCCGTGGGGAGCAGCCTCCAGCTCGAAGCGATCGCAACCTTGAGCGATGGATCAATGCGGGATATGAACGCAATGGTTGCATGGAGTTTGCAAGGGGCAGGCATTGCTACTGTGAACGGCGCCGGAGTGGTGACTGCTGACCAAATTGGCGTGGCGACGATCCTCGCACAGACCAGTGGCTTTACTGCATCGGCTAGTCTCACCGTAGCGCCGGTCAGCGCTTTGAACATCGTCCCTGCAACACTGACGCTGGCCCCGGGGACTAGCAGTCAGCTTCAGGCGATCGCAACCTTGAGCGATGGAAGAATGCAAGACCTGACCGCAATCCTAGCGTGGAGTTCGACGCAGCCAGGCATTGCCAGCGTGAGCAGCGGCGGACTGGTGACTGCTTTGCAGGTTGGCTCGACGACGATTCTCGCAGGGGGCAATGGCATTACTGGGTCGGTTAGTCTTACTGTAGCGCCACCCATCGCCTTGACCATCGTCCCCTCACCATTATCGATGGTCTTGGGGAGTAGCAGTCAGCTCCAGGCGATGGCAACACTGAGCGATGGAACAACCGAGAACATGACTGGAACGGGAACTGTGGCGTGGAGTTCGGCGCAGCCGGGAATAGCGAGCGTGAACAGCGGCGGGATGGCCACTGCCAACCAAGTGGGCGCGACGACGATTCTCGCAGAAGCCGGCGGCGTCACTGGATCGGTTAGCGTCACCGTAACGCCACTGCTTCTCGTGAATTACTTTGATGCCGCCTATGCCCAGACATCAGGTATTGAGGGCACCGTTCGACTTACTAACACCGGTCTTACGGGCGGAAACCTGTGCGCCATGGTTTACGTGTTCGACCAGCATCAGGTATTGAACGAGTGTTGTGGATGTTCGGTGTCGGACAGCGGGCTGCTGACATTGTCCTTGCTCAACGATCTCACGGCAAATCCTCTGAGCGGGACACTACCTCAAGCTGGAATGATCGAGGTGGTGTCGTCGGATCCCACACAGAATCCACAATGCGATCCCGGCTCCTTAGCTCCGACCGGCATAATCGTTGGCTGGGAGACTAACCCTCAACCCGACGGCGACGGTACCTTCCAAGTAACGGAGAGAAGCTTTACTCAGGTGCCGCTGGGCGGTCAAGGGACAGTTCTGCAAAATGAGTGCAGTTACTTGAAGCAACTGGGCAGCGGCGCGGGCATTTGTACCTGCGGAAGCGGCGACTAAGCCTTCGCGGGGTGTTACCGGTAGATGCTCCAAGCTTAGTCGCGACAGCATCGCCGCTGCTTATGTCTCAACGAAGCAAATGTACTTGTTTCGGGAAGTGCGGGGAATCCTGTCGTGCACTTCCTTTTACCGATGTTTGCTCCGATCATCAGAACAGCACAAGCGCCGGAGACTCTCCACACAGATTAAGACCCGCACGTATCGTTTCTTTCGAACTGATGATCTCGTGTTGATGGGGAGAAAACTGCGGAGTGGAGGCTGGAAGATGATTACCGACAGACGTAGTTGCCTGCGGCATAAGGTGCATGGGCCAATCTTTGCCAGTTTCGATGGGGTCACGGGCGGCATGATTCTGGATCTCAGCGAGCAGGGCCTGTCAATGCAAACGGTCAACCCGCTGGACGCTGACCGCCAATTTCAGCTCTCCCTCGATCTCCCGAATTCGGACACCCACCTGGAGACCCACCTAGAGACGACTGGCTATGTCGCATGGGCAGATGCTCTCGGTCGCGCTGGGGTGCGATTCTCCGAGCTCCCCGTGGAGGCGCGCCAGCGCTTGGATGAGTGGCTGGTACTCAATGACACAGCGCCCAGTCGCAAGGCACCAAAGCTTAACTTCGACCGAGTGCCTGGTTTGGGCTTGGGCAGCAAGTCTTCAGGCAATGGAACTCGCGAGCCGCGGTCCATTAGTTTGGAAGCCGAAGCTGGTAGTTTGGAAGCGGAAGCGGGCGCAGCCGGGATCCATGGTCGGCCACCGGTTTCGACCTCAATTCAGTATGAGTTCAACTCGCTTGGGTCGGATCTGAATACTGCGTTGCGGGTGATCGGCGAACGCGCGCGGACGCTCTTACGCGGCACCGGCGCGGCCATCGCGATCGTCGACAGAGGTCCTATGATGTGCCGGGCCAGCGTCGGAACCGGCGGACCACCGCTCGGAACCCACGTAGATATCAACTCGGGTTTTTCCGGGGAGTGCATACGTACAGGAAAAACCCTCCGTTGCGACGACGCCGAGAGTGATTCCCGTATCGAAGCCGTGGTCTCTAGGCGACTCGGTATTCGCTCGATCGTGGCCGCACCCATCCGCTACGAGCGTGAGGTCGTTGGAGTGCTGGAGGTTTTCTCCACGCAGCCCTTTGCTTTTGACGAGGGCGATCTCGCGGTTCTGGAGCGTCTGGCACAGACCGTGCTCCTCATGGTGAGCCACACGCAACCTTTCAAGCGCGGTTAGCGGTCGATACGCAGACTCTGTTACTGAAGTGGCATTAAGGATCATCGTTTGGATGACAGCGGGGACAGTAATCTCACCACCTGAGAGTTATTGGTGTAAAAGGCGATTCTGCAAAAGTTGGCAGTCGCACCGTCTGAATTCCTGCGCGCAGGGCGGTCGCGCATGCTGTTAGGAATGTCAGATGCCTGGGTTCAACAGTAATCACTCGATTCCCCAGCCACGTCCGAAGTTAGCGAACCAGCAGGTCTAGCTGGCGCACATCCAGACCGGCTTGCCGATAGTGCTTCCGAGACAGTTCCAGGATACTGAATCCATCCTCGTAGGCAGCGAAGCGACCGTCCACTGCCTTGTCCAGATAGATTAAGCCGCCTCCAACTACGAAGAGGGTCACCATCGGTTCCGGTGAGTCCTCGGTGATAAGCAGCGTGTGGGCCTCGCCTGCGGGCTCGTAGATGAAAGTCCCAGGTTTTGCCACCCAGTCATGTTCTAGATATCGCCAATAACCACGTATGGTATAGCCGTGAACGGTGCCAATGTGATAGTGAGTTCCTACCTTAGAACCGGGGAGGCCTTTGAGCACAACGCTGAATCCTCCAGACGTAACGTTAAAGTGGCAGGGTTGGAACCAGACGCCGTCCGCGTAAGGAACCCATAGCCGCTCGTTCTCTAGGTTGGTGTTGGCAATGAAATGGTCGCGGCTCCTTTGGTCGCGGTCGAGGCCATCGGTGAAACTGGAAAAGGTAGCAATTGGCATGTTTTCCCTCTATTGCACTAACCATCCCGGTCGTTACGGTATGACCGCCTCGACCGGACTTGAATAGGCGCTTTCCTGCCCCTGGGCGTTCACCGAGGTGGTGACGTAGTAGTAGGCCGTCCCGGTGGCAACCGTATAGTCCGTGTAATTGGTCGAAGCGTCGAGCGCGGTATTGATCTGCTGGTAGGGGCCTCCCTGGACGTTGCCGCGGAAGACGTTGTACCCCACCGCGTCGCTGGTGCTCGCATTCCAGGAAAGATAGACGTTATAGGAAGTTCGAGCCACGCCCGTACCGGTCAGCTGTTCCACCGTTGGTGAGTTCGCCGCACTGCTGATGAGTCCCGCTTTGCCGGAGGCCGTGCCCGAGCCGTTCGGGGTGAATTGAATCGTGACGGGAAGGCTCTGCCCAGCATGAATGGTTATCGGCAGATTCAGCCCGAGGATGGCAAACTCCGAGCTCGTTGACGGGTCTGAGGAAATAGTTACGGAAGCGTTCCTGGCTGTCAACGTAGCCTGCAGGGTGGCACTCGATCCCACTCTGACGTTACCGAAATTGAGCGTCGCAGGATTCACTTCGAGTTCGGCGCCGGAGGAGTAGACGGCGAACCCCGTGACAATCATGTTAAGCGGTGAGTATCGGGCATTACTCACCAGCGTGAGGATGCCGTTGATGTACCCTTTGGCGGTGGGTGTGAAAATGACGGGCAACTCGACGCTCGCCCCGGGCTGGATGATCACTGGCAACGAGAAATTGCCGAGTGAGAAAGCGCTCCCCTGTTCCGACGCGGAAGTGATCTGCAGCGTTTTGTCGCCGGCGTTCGTGAGTTGGAAGGAGTAGGAACTGGAGCTGCCGATCTGAACCTCACCGAAGCTATGCCAGCAAGGTTTGCAATAAAGTTTTTGCGCCCAGGCGGGCGCGGGCGCCAGCCAGCCGAGCAGCCATACGACTAAAACGAGGGGAAAGCACCGCGTGGCTACTATCTTCAGCAAGCACTCAGTTTCAAAGCAAACTCGGAAGCCCATTCGACGCATGCTCTGGTAGATCACACCCATCCCGCGGCCTCCGAGCTTTTCGACAATGCGTAGTGCGAGATGGTCTGGCCGATCATGAGTGGCAAATCTTACTTGGATGAAACGTTCGAGTCAATGAAAACTGCGAGTTGGCGGCATCTCAGAAGGGTTGCTGGAGTAGCCCCATTGCACTAATAACCGGGTCATTAGCGTAATCGCACCCGATTTCAGCAACCATTGGAAGACAGTAGCGACGAAGGAATGATTTTTCCTGCTACTGGTCTTGTTGTCAATTCTTTGGTAACTCTGGAAAATGCTGTTCGGAGGACTTATGTCAAAATCGCGCAGGGAATTCCTCACGCTCACATCCGCAGGCTTGATCGGCGCAGCCCTAACAGGCAACAGCCGTGCGCAGACGCCCAGCGGTTTGCCGCCTGGGGCACCGCCCGCATTTGGCGCCGGGCCGGCAGTCGGGCCTGAAGTGTCGCCTTCGACCTTCGCTGAGGCACAAAAGCTGGTTCAGATCGAAATGAACGAACCCGAGCGCGCGCAGGCCGCGGGCAGCTGGCGCACGAATATGGCCGCCCTGTACGAGCGACGCACCGGGCCGCGGAAAGTAGCGCTGGAGACAACGCTCGCTCCTGCGACACAGTGGAACCCGGTGCTGCCCGGCATGAAAGCAGGTCCCGAGCGGGACCAATGTGTGCGCAGCAGCACCGAGCCGGAGGCTTTGCCCGCAGATGACAAAGACATTGCCTTCGCGTCGGTGGTGCAGCTTTCGCGCTGGATCGAGCAGCGCAAGCTCAGCTCGGAGCGCCTCACTCAAATTTATCTGAAGCGTCTGGAGCAGTTCGACCCCAAGCTGCGCTGCGTCATCACCCTCACCCGCGACCTTGCGCTCCGACAGGCTAAGCAGGCCGACGCGGAGATCGCCGCCGGCAAGTACCGCGGCCCGCTGCACGGCATCCCATGGGGAGCCAAAGACCTTCTCGATACCGCAGGAATTCCTACTACCTATGGCGCTGAGCCTTTGCGAAACCGCGTGCCCACCGAGGACGCTGCGGTCGTGAGACGTCTCCATGCGGCGGGCGCGGTGCTGGTGGCCAAGCTGAGTCTGGGAGCGTTGGCGCTCAATGACATCTGGTTCGGCGGACAGACGATGAACCCATGGTTGCTGGAGGAAGGATCGTCGGGTTCAAGCGCCGGGCCGGGCGCGGCCACGGCTGCGGGATTGGTGGCTTTTGCGATCGGAAGCGAGACCGGGGGCAGCATCGTTTCTCCCGCCATGCGTTGCGGCATTACCGGCCTGCGGCCCACTTACGGCCGTGTGCCACGCACCGGCGCGATGACGCTTTGTTGGTCGCTCGACAAGCTCGGTCCCATGGCCCGAAACGTCGAAGACACAATGCTGGTGCTGAATGCTATTTCCGGGCCTGACGCCGGTGACCTGGCCAGCGTGCCGAGCAAGCTTGACTTCGACGCAGGGGCTGCCGTGGAAGGGCTGCGCGTCGGTTATTTCCCGGCATGGATGAAGGAAAACCCGGCAACCAACGTCGACCGTGCCGCACTGGACGTTGTCCAAAAGCTCGGCATGGTTCCGGTTGAGGTCACGCTTCCCGACTGGCCCTATGACTCGCTTGATCTGATTCTCTTCGCCGAAGGCGCAGCTGCGTTCGAGGAACTCACACTCAGCGGGGCATTGCATCAGTTGAAGGTTCAGGTGCCGGACGCGTGGCCCAATCTCTTCCGTCAATCCCGCTTCCTGTCAGCCGTGGACTTCGTGCAGTCCGACCGCTTCCGCCGCAAAGTGGCGGAGGAGATGGCGCGCGTGTTTTCTCGAGTTGACCTGCTGCTCGTACCTTCGCTGCGGGACGAAATGCTTACGCTTACGAACTTCACCGGGCATCCCTCGCTTACACTGCGTGCGGGCTTTGTCGAAGTGTCGGAGGCACGCAGCGACTGGGCGCCCGATCCCAACCATCCGCTGCCGAAGTTTTCTCCGCCGCGGCGCGTGCCCCACGGCATCACGCTGATCGGCCAGCTTTTCGACGAAGGGACGTTGGGGCGGGTCGGGATCGCTCTCGAACGCAGCTTCGGCGTGGCGGGCGAGCGGCCGCCAGGTTTCTGAAGGGGCCCCCAAGGGGAATGGCTATTCCGGCCAACTCGATTCGCAAGCGCGATCGCTCACGCCATCGAGCAACCGGCCGAGCTGGAAATCGACGAGGTCGTCATCCGGCCAGCGGCGCAGGATTTCTGAGGGAGCCATGAACTTCGGAACCATGAAGCTCTGAACAATCGCGAGGAACCCGGCGCTACTCTTCGATCTCGACGCCGGCATTTCGCATTGGACACGGAGCGGCGATCCAGTCATTATCAACGGCCTCGGGCCCGGGCGGCACAAGATCCTGATCCAACTGGTGAATGCCAACCATCAACCTCTTGATCAAGGCGTGGTCGCTGTCGGTTGGTCGGCCTGCTTCCTATCGGCGATCAAGATCGTGGCTGCCAGAATGAAAGTCAGGCTGCCAGCTGATCTCGCTGTTGACCCCGAAGTGGACTTGGGCTGTTTCTGCTGAAGCATTGCGGCATCTTGGTTGGTGAAGAAGTTCCGCGTGGAGCGGATCGCTACCGCTTGATTGGGCGCATTTCCTGGTTTCGCTAGTTCGTTTACCAAGGCCGGAAGGCGGCGCTATACTCCGGCAGTGGGTCATCGACATACCGTCCGAAAGGAACATAAAAAAATGGCACAGAGCAATGCAAGCAACGTCACTCCGATACACGGCAGCGGGATCCTCGCCGCCGGGGTAGTGGCCCCCAATTTCACGTTGCACGTGACGCCCGATCAGACCCTGACTTTGAGTGATTTACTCGGACGTCCCGTGATCCTGGCGTTTTATCCCGCGGACTGGAGCCCGGTATGCGGCGACCAGATGGCTCTTTACAACGAGATCCTCCCCGAGTTTCACAAGTTTGGAGCGGAGTTGCTGGGGGTTTCCGTGGACGGTCCCTGGTGTCACGACGCATTTGCGCAGAACCGTCATCTGCATTTCCCGCTGCTGGCGGATTTTGAGCCCAAGGGAGCCGTCGCGCGAAAATATGGCGCCTACCGCGCTTCCGACGGCTTCTCGGAGCGCGCTCTATTCGTCATCGACAAGAACGGAGTGATCGCCTGGAGCTATTGCTCGCCGGTTGCCGTGAATCCCGGTGCGGACGGCATCCTGCAGGCGCTTGAGGATTTGCCGAAATAAGATTTGCCGAAGCAGGATAAACCGAACAGGAGCAATTTATGGCCACACTCAAGGTACCAATCACTGCCGAAGACCACACCCAGGGCCCTGAAGACGCGGAAGTTATTCTGGTGGAGTACGGCGACTACGAGTGTCCGCATTGCGGACGCGCCTATCCCATCGTCCAGCAAGTCCAGAAGCACTTTGGAAAACGCCTGAGGCTCGTGTTTCGTAATTTTCCCTTGAGCGAAATGCATCCTCACGCCGAAGCTGCAGCCGAGGTGGCGGAGTTTGCCGGCGCACAAGGCAAGTTTTGGGAGATGCACGATAGGTTGTTTGAAAATCAGCCGCGCTTGGGCGAAGCACTCTTTTTGGATCTCGGCGAAAAGCTCAAGCTATCCACCACTGCATTGCGTCAGGCGTTGGAGCAGGGAGCGTTCGAAGCCCGTGTCCGCGCCGACTTCAAGGGCGGTGTCCGAAGTGGGGTGAACGGAACGCCGACGTTCTTCATCAACGGGCATCGTCATGATGGTTCCTTCGAATTTGAAACGCTGGTTTCAGCGATTCACCGGGCCATGGACACGGCGAAAAGCGCCTAGGGGTAGGCAAGAAGCTCAGACGCGTCTGCATGAGACTTCCACCGAACGGAGGTCAGGAGCGGGCGTGTACGTTCTCAAAGAACGTGGATACGGTGCGTGAGAGCGAGAACGGATTCAACTTCATCTAAAACATTGCCCCTCGGCACCGCCGCGCGAAAATTCGAGGCTAGGAGACTCCCTTGAAACTCAGTTACGAACGCCGCCGCGTTTTCTTGGTGGCCGGAATCTTGATTTGCGGAGCAGCAACATCCCTTGCGCAAACCGAGACGGCACCCGGTTCGAGCACTCCGGGCCAGGCCATCCCCGGAACAAATGGAGTGAGCCCATTCGCAAGCAGCGTGCCGGCAAAGCTCGTTCCAGGAATTCTGCCGCTCTCGTTGCGCGACGCCATCGACCGCGGATTGAAGCAAAATCTCGGGCTGCTGCTTTCGAATGCGGACATTCGCTCGGCCCGAGGACAGCGCTGGGAGCAGTTAAGCGCTCTGCTGCCGCACGTGACGGCGGCACCGTATGTTGCGGAATCGAAGGTCAATATCGATGAGCTCGGCTTTGCCGGTTTCGCCAGCGGTCTCGGTAAAATCTTCGGTATTCCGCCGAAGGCTGGACTGCCGCCATCCGTTGGCCCTTTTTCTTACTTTGACGCGCGCGCCAGTGTGACCCAAACCCTGTTCGATTGGAAGTCAATCAACGCTGCCCGCGCGGCTAGCCAGAGTTTGAAATCCGCCGGCTATACCTTCAAGGACGCCCGCGATCTGGTTGTGCTAGCCGTGGGTTATACCTACTTGCAGGCCATCGCCGACGAAGCCCGCATTGCGACGGCAGAAGCGCAGGTCAAGACGGCACAGGCGGTCTACGATCAGGCAACGGACCAGGTGAATGCCGGCACCTCGCCGGACATCGACGCCCTGCGCGCCAAGGTCGAGCTCCAGACCCGGCAACAGCAGTTGATCCAAGCGAAGAACAACTTTGCCATCCAGAAGCTGACCGTGGCGCGCGTGATCGGCTTGGCTCCCGGACAGGAATTCGAATTCACGGACAAATCGCCATACCAGCCGATCGAAGACATCACGGTTGATGAGGCCCTGAAACGCGCATACGCTTCGCGTTCCGATTACCAGGCGGCCATGAACGCCGTGCGCGCAGCGGAATTGTCCCGTAAGGCCGCGGTGGCCGGCTATCTCCCGTCGCTTTCCGTTGATGCGGATTATGGGTTGGCAAGTGCGCATCCCTCCACGGCAACGCCAGTAGCCGACGTGCGCGGAACGCTGTCGATTCCGATCTTTCAGGGCGGTAGCGTTCACGGTGATGTTTTGCAGGCCGATGCGAGACTCGAGCAGAGCCGCGAGCGCCTGGAGAATCTGCGAGCGCAGATCGACTCCGACGTGCGCGCGGCGTTGCTAAACCTGCAGTCGTCGGCGGAGCAAGTTAATGTGGCGCGCAGCAACATTGATTTGGCGGAACAGACGCTGGTTCAGTCGCGCGATCGTTTCAGCGCAGGTGTCACCGATACCGTGGAAGTGGTGCAATCGCAAGAGGCCGTCGCGAGCGCGCACGAACAGTACATCTCGAGTCTCTATAACTATAATTATGCAAAAATTTCCCTGGTTCGCGCTCTGGGCATCGCTGAGCAGGGCGTCAAAGAATATTTCAGAGGAAAATGAACATGGCGGAAGAAAACCCACCCCGTTCACTGCCCGAGACAGGCAAAGAATCCCCGGTCAATCCATCCTCGGTCAATCCATCCTCGGTCGATCCATCCTCGGTCGATCCATCGCCCCGGAGGGAGAGGGAGTATACGCCCCCAGTGCGCCGCAATCCCAAGCGCCGCAGAAACATCGTGATTCTGGGCGTCGTCGCGGTGGTGCTTGTCGCCGGTGTGTTCTTGTGGCGCTACTTGAGCAGCTACGAATCGACCGACGATGCCCAGGCGGATGTTCACCTCTATCCCGTCAGCGCGCGTGTTTCCGGCTACGTGGTGCGGGTCAACGTAGACGACAACCAGTGGGTGGAGAAAGGCACGGTGCTGGTGGAGATCGACCCCAAAGATTATGAAGTCGCGGTTGCGCAGGCGCAAGCTAATCTCGCCAACGCCGAAGCGACGGCCCAATCGCTGAACATCACGGTTCCGATTACTTCCGTGAACACTTCGAGCCAACTGAAGTTCACTGCGTCCGGCATCGAAGACGCCAACGCCGGAGTCGTCGCTGCCGAGAGGCAGCTGAGCGCCGCTCATGCCCAATTGGAGGCGGCCGAGGCGAACGATGTGAAGGCGCAAGACGATCTCCACCGCTACAAGTTACTGGTCGACAAGCGGGAGGTATCACAGCAAATCTACGATCAAGCTTTGGCGGCAGCCAAGTCCAGCACCGCGACGGTATCCGCAGACCGCGCCAGTGAGTCCGCAGCGGAGCAATTCGTCCAACAGGCCCGTAGCCGTCTGGCGCAAGCCGATGCCAACTACCGATATGCGGAGACCGGGCCGCAGCAAGTGTCGTCGACCCGGGCCCACGTGCGGGCTTTGATTGCGGATGTTGAGCAAAAGCGTGCGCTACTCGAACAGGCCCAACTGAATCTCGGATACACGAAAATCGTTGCTCCGGTCAGCGGCGAAGTGAATAAGACGGTGGTGGTTGGGATGAACGTTCAAGACGGGCAGCAACTCCTCACCGTGGTGCCTCTCGATGAAGTGTGGGTCACAGCCAATTTTAAAGAGACGCAGCTTAGGCACATGAAAATTGAACAGAGGGCAGAAATCCATGTGGATTCGAGCGGCCGGACTTTAAAAGGCCATGTGGACAGCATTGCGGGAGCAACCGGCCCGCTATTCAGCTTACTTCCGCCGGAGAATGCCACCGGAAACTACGTGAAAATTGTGCAAAGGATTCCGGTAAAGATCGTTCTCGATCCGGGGGAGAACCGGGATCGCTGGCTTCGACCAGGCATGAACGTGGTGCCGGACGTGTACCTGAAATGAGTTTCGTGCAATGAATTCGAAGGCATCTCATGATGAACAGAGGGAGTAGACCGCCTGTCCCTCAGGGGTTAAAGCCCTTGTCGTTATTGGCGCTGGGCGGCACGGCTAAAAGCCGTGCCCTTCCCAAAACCGTTTATGAGATAGCTTTTCGCTGTTTGAATTTCGCTATATGAGTTCCGCTGCGCTCACTATCGACCAAGCCGTTTGGCGGCCCAAGTACAATCCTTGGCTGATTGCTGTTGTCGTGGCGCTGGCAGCCTTCATGGAGGTCCTCGACACCAGCATTGCTAACGTGGCGCTGCCCTATATGGCCGGGAATCTGGGCGCGAGCAACGACCAAAGTACGTGGGTTCTGACTTCTTATTTGGTCTCGAATGCCATCATCCTGCCGATCAGCGGCTGGCTCGCAGGCGCCTTCGGACGGAAGCGCTTTTTCATGACCTGTTTGGGCGTCTTTACTGTGAGTTCCTTGCTTTGCGGTATCGCGCCGAATCTCGGGTTTCTTCTTCTCTTCCGGGTGCTGCAAGGTATGGGCGGCGGCGGCCTGCAGCCGATGGCTCAGGCTATTCTGGCAGACACGTTTCCACCGCAACAGCGAGGCCTGGCATTTGCTTTGTATGGCATTACGGCCATCATGGCACCCACCATCGGGCCAACATTGGGCGGGTGGATCACCTTCAACTATTCCTGGCGGTGGATTTTTTTCATCAATCTCCCGGTCGGCCTGGCCACATGGTTTCTGGTGCGGCGCTTTGTCGAAGATCCTCCCTATTTGAGCCGGCTTAAGGCGGCTGGGGTCAAGTTGGACTACATTGGCATCGCTCTCCTGACACTCGGTATCGGGGCATTACAAGTGCTACTCGACAAGGGCCAGGAAGATGATTGGTTCGGGTCGCACTTCATCACGACTTTGGTCGTGGTCGCGACCGTATGCCTGATCTCGCTGGTTGTCTGGGAGTGGCATCAAAAGGCGCCCATCATCGACGTGCGGATGTTCAAGAGCTTTAACTTCGCCAGTTCGAGCCTGATGATGTTCACCCTGGGAATCTTGTTGTTCAGCAGCCTGGTCCTGATGCCGCAGTTCCTCCAGACGCTCGTTGGGTACACCTCGGAACTGGCGGGGCTTGCACTTTCGGCTGGAGGCCTAGTTTTGCTGATTGAGATGCCCATCATGGGCCAAATGACCACGAAGTTCCAGGCGCGCTACCTCATCGCCTTTGGCTGGCTGGCCTTGTCCATCGCCATGTTCTATTCCACTAAGCGAATTGACTTGCAGATTAGCTTTAGTGCCGCCACGTGGCTGCGCATCGCCCAGGTGATTGGTTTGGGGTTCCTGTTCGTGCCCATTACGCTAGTGGCGTACATCGGAATTGCGCCGGAGAAGAACAACGCGGTCGCCGGAATCGTCAATTTCATGCGCAACATGGGAAGCAGCGTGGGAACATCCTTGGTCACCACATTGATTGCGCGGCGTTCGCAATTCCATCAGGCAAGACTGGTGCAGAACGTCAGGGTCGACAATCCCAATTTTCTGAATTCGGCGAACGGGTTGGCTCAGCATCTGGCTAACTCTGGCGTGGGCAAGCACGAAGCGCAGATAACGGCTTACGCCAGGATTTACCAATCCCTGCAAGCGCAGGCGGCAAGCCTGGCATACATCGACACCTTTATGGTTCTTGCCGTGGGGGCGGCGATCATGTTCTGTCTGGCTTTTGTTTTGAAGAAGAACGATCCTGGTGGCGGTGGTGCAGTGGAGGTGGGCTGAGCGGAGTAGTAATCAACCCGATGTAATGCAGGAGATAACAAGAGTCAGAGGCGTAGTCATGCTGGAAATTAAACTCATCCTTTGTCCCGTTGATTTCTCAGAGTTCTCGATAAGGGCGTATCACCATGCGCTATCGCTGGCCCAGCATTATCGAGCCAAGTTGGTGGCGCAGCATATCGTAGAGCTATGGCGATATCCTTACGCCGACTATGCTGCCTGTGCGGGAGACTATCAGGAGTTCTGCCGGGCGCTTCGCGAGGGCGGCAAGGAGCAACTGCAAGAATTCGTGAAGAACCACACCCACGATGAAATTCAGCCGGAGCTCGTGGTGCACCAGGGAACGGCGCCGGACTGTATTCTGTCGTTTGCGCAAGCGCAGAAAACGGACCTGATCGTCATGGGAACGCACGGCCAGCGAGGATTTGACCGCCTGGTGCTGGGCTCGGTGACCAATCGGGTGATGCGCAGGGCTCCCTGCCCGGTGCTGGCAGTGTGTAAGCCGCCGCACGAGTCTATCGTCGCAGATACGGCCGCAGGTAAAGAGCGGGGCCACATCCACCACTTGAGCCGAGTTCTTTTCTGTACGGATTTCTCCGAGAATTCAGAGCGGGCCTTGAACTACGCGCTCTCTGTGAGAGCGGAGTACGATGCCGAGCTCACCCTACTGCACGTGCTGGAGGGGGTTCCAAGTTCGGCCAAGATGGAAGAGGCTGTAGCGACAGCGATGGAACAACTCGATAAACTGATTCCACCGGAGGCGCGCAAGACCCTCAAGATTAAGACGGCGGTGCGCATTGGAAAACCATACCGGCAAATCATTCAACTCGCCCTGGAAGCGCAAATCGACATGGTGGCTATGGGAGTGCGTGGCCGTGGCGCCTTGGACTTGGCGGTGTTTGGTTCGACAACCTATCGGGTGCTGCAGTTGGGACCATGCCCGGTTCTCGCCGTCCCCATTTGAACCATGACCTCAGTTATATGACGCAGATTATAAAAATCGTCATCATTGAACGCGAGTATGGAAGCGGCGGCGGCGAAATCGCTCAACTGCTTGCCAAGCAGCTTGGCTGGAAGCTTTGGGATCAGTTGCTGACGGAGGAGATCGCGCGGCTTGCTGAATGTCCCAAGGACGTCGTCGAGGCTCGAGAGGAACGAACTGATCCACTGTACTACCGGCTCTTCAAATCCTTCTTGCGTGGGAGTTATGAAGGAAGCCTCAATGCGCACAAGCTTAAGCTGGTCGACAGCGAAAGCATTTTGAAGATTACAGAACGGGTCGTTCAGCAGGCGGCGAAAACCGGAAACTCTGTCATCGTCGGAAGGGGGTCGCAACATTTTCTCAGGAACCGCAAAGACACGTTGCGTGTGTTTCTTTATGCCCCGAGAGAAGATAAAGTGCGGCGCTTGTTGACTCGCGGCAAGAATGAGAAGGAAGCCGAACAACTCGTGGATGCCGTTGATCGGGAGCGCGGCGATTTCATCCAGAAGTATTTCCACCTCGAATGGCCTGACCGCACCCTTTACCACACCATGATCAATACCGCGATCGGCGACGAGGCCGTCGTTCACATGATTATCGATGTTATGAAAACCCTTGAGGCAAGAGTCACTGCCTGAGCGCTCGCAGAATAGCTAGCCGTGCGCTGTCTGACGTGAGGCTTTCCCATCACGTTCAATTTACGCTAGGAGCAACGGACGTTGTACGAGCATCCCGCCGAAACCCGCCCTGGAATTAAGCCAGTGTTGGAACCACCTCACCGTGGACGTGTTTTTGCGGCGCTCTGTGGTGAATATCAAAGCTAACCCGTTGAGGATAAATTAGGTGCTTGGCGTCCCCGATGGGATTTGAACCCATGTTACCGCCGTGAAAGTCGTCCTAGAGTTCGTAACTGATTGAAATTAAACGGTACGGATAGCGCTCTAGGGCACTTATCGGACTGTGGAGACGGGTTATCGGACTGTTAACGGACTGTGATAGCCAGGTGCTAAGGAGCCTGAAAATCATGGACCCAACCCTTCTTTCCCTGCTGGATTCGATCTCCCAGAAACCACCTCGTTCCAAACTGGAAACTCACCGCGAACTGATTCGCCAGTTGCGGCGCAAAGGTTGCACGTATCGGGACATCGTTCGTATTCTTCACGAGCGGGTCGGCATCGACGTAGCAGTCAGCACGATTCACTCCTTCATCAAGGTTCGCGCCAAACACCGGAAGCAAGTGCAGTACGAACTGCCACCGGTCGAGCCGCAATCGTCCGTGAGCACCCCGATGAGTTCCGATGACGTTACCTCACGAATTGCGGCGCTCAAAGGAAAACCAATCGTGGAGAAGCCAAAATCCAAACATTTTCACTTCGAAGAAAGCGAGCCGTTGAAACTCGTCGGCCAAGGAGGATCGCGATGAACGCCCAACCAAAGAACAAACGAGTCGTTTTCACCATGGGTGGCAAAGGCGGAGTTGGCAAAACCGGCCTGATGGTCGCCCTGGCTGAGTGGTTCGAAGCCAATGAGATTCCGTTCATGTTGCTCGACCTGGACACGGAAAACAAGGCACGGGGATCGCTCAAGCACTTCTTCAACGGGTCAGTAGTCAAGGTGAATATTCACACGCCAGCCGGTCTCGATGCGTTCGTAGATCACCTCGAATCCGGTGCAGCGATCATTCTCGCCGACATGGGAGCCGGCTCCGGGCAGATAGCGAGTGACTGGTTCGACGCGATGTATGAGGATGTCGCGGCCACGGGCGCGCGCTTCACTGCTGTGGGCATTGTCACGCCAGACCCGGCAAGCGTTGAGAGTGTCCTCGCATGGGCAAACCGACTGCAGGAACGAGCGCAGTATCTGATTGTCCAAAATGCGACAAGTCCTCAGGCAGACTTCAGCTACTGGGAGTCGGCTGAGCAAGCCATTCGTTTTCGCGAAGCGCTCTCGCCGATCGTGATTCGGATGGAGTTTCGCTTGGCAGAACTTGAGAACCCAGCACGGCAACACGGCGTCCGCCTTGGCCAGGTTGCTACAAGGCAGAATGCGATCAACGAACTGAAGCGGGCCTCGATCGTGATGCGCGCCGAAAGCTATCGGCGGCGGCTCTTCTCCGAGTTCGACCGGGCAAAGGAGATCTGCCTCCCATGAGCGTCGATCAGGAACTCCTCAATCTGGCGGGAGCGGAGTCCGGCAGCCAAACTCTATTTGATGAGCTGGCAGGACTGGTGCCTGCTGAACGGCAGGCGGAATACTACCGGGTCATCGCGCACACTCGCACCCTCAGCCCAAACGACGAAGTGCTCCGCGTACTGGAAGCGATGGGCATCCTGGCGCTTCTCACCCGAGAAACGCCCGCGGCGATCGCGGCAGAACGGAAGTCTTTGCAGAAGATCCTAGAAAATGCTCTATCTAAGACTGATGAAGTCGAGAAGCGAATGGCAGCATACACGTCACGGCTCGAGTCACGTATTGCGCAATTGCCGAAGGAATTGGAAACAGGGTTGAACCCGCCTCGAATCGCGAAGCTGCTGGGCGAAAGTCTGCGACAGTGTTTCCAGCAGTCTGGTTTGCCGGATGCTGCGAGAGCGCTTGATCAGTCTTGCTCTGAAATGAACTCCGCCGAGAAGCAACTTGTGAACGTTCTGCGAGCAGTGGCTCACCCTGACATCGGAGTGATCGCAAAGGTCAGAAGCGCCAACGACTCGCTCCTCCGGAGCATGACTACAAGAGCGCAACAAATGGACGACTTCCTGGTGAGGCTGGAAAAGCAGGTCTGGGCGATTTGGCTGCCTGTCGTTGCCAGTGCTGCGCTGGCACTTGGCTTCGCATTGGGCACGTGGTTTGCAAACGAACGGCAGGTGGCACCGGAAACACCTGGAACAGTTCAGTCACAACAACAGCTGCCGGTTCCAGATGTACCATACCAGACCATTCCGCAACGGCGTTCCAAGAACCGTTGAGAGGAGGTCAGATCGCCGGCGGAGAGAAATCGCGGACGACCTTGCTTATTAAAACATAATGCCATATCCTTTAATAACGCGAAGGCTTATTAAAGGAATCCTTCACTTCACAACGCTAAGTGGCCACTGAAAACAACCCGAGGCTGGGCAGTTACGTCACGACCAGTGTGGCCGGAGAACCCGTGCAGGCATGCATTCCCCCTACCCTCCCGCCCAATCCGCCTCTGGAGTTGGGAGCCCTGTATCAGCATCTTGACCGAGCCAACCAAGCATTGGGCAGACTCGATGGCCTCACAACCTTGCTCCCGGACACCAAGTTCTTTCTTTACCTGTATATCCGGAAAGAGGCACTTTTGTCCTCCCAGATCGAGGGGACGCAGTCGTCGTTCTCCGACCTTTTGCTTTTTGAGAGTGACGCAGAGCCAGGTGTACCGATTGATGATGTCGAAGAGGTCTCAAACTACGTTGCCGCGATGCAACATGGGCTACGACGGATCGTAGGCGGCTTCCCTCTGTCGCTCCGGTTGATTCGCGAGATCCACGCCATCCTGCTGCGTGGCGGACGCGGAGCCAACAGAACTCCAGGCGAGTTCCGACGATCACAGAACTGGGTCGGAGGGTCTCGTCCTGGCAACGCCGCGTTTGTTCCGCCTCCGCCAGAGCGATTGATGGAGTGTCTCGACGATTTTGAGCGTTTTCTGCACGACGAGAAACATAAGCTCCCCGTACTGGTTGAAGCCGGGTTGCTTCACGTACAGTTTGAGACGATCCACCCTTTCCTCGATGGAAACGGCAGGCTCGGGCGGCTGCTGATCACGCTCCTACTTTGCTCGAAGGGCGCCTTGCGGGAGCCGCTTTTGTATCTCAGCCTGTACTTCAAAACGAACCGCGACCAATACTACGATCTGCTTCAGCGTGTCCGGACAGAGGGTGCATGGGAAGAATGGCTGGCGTTCTTTCTCGAAGGGACGGAGATTACGGCCCGCGCTGCTGCTGAAGCAGCAAAACAGATTCTGACACTCTTCGCTAAAGACCGAGACCGAATCCAGACAATCGGGCGCGCGGCATCTTCCGCGCTGCGCGTTCATGAGTACATGCAGAAGAAACCACTTGCCGGCATCGGTGCTCTGTCCGAAGCGCTCAAACTGTCCATCCCTACGGTGACGGTCGCGCTGAACCACTTGGTTCGCCTCGGCATTGCCAAGGAAGTCACGGGAAAGCGCCGAGCCCGCCTCTTCGGATACTCGCGCTACTTGAAGATCCTGAGTGAAGGAACAGAGCCTATTCAGCAGTAGTAGTAGAGAGATGCTTGTCACGAACTGACTAGATTGTGTTCGTGGGACAATCCCTTTCACCACTCGAACAGCTCTGGGACACAAAGCGAACAGAGCCGAACCCTGTTCGAGAATGTGCTATTAGCATTCGAGAGCCCTAAGTTGCTCCGCACCGACCTAAGCCGAAGGCTTAGGGATGGTGTCTCTCTCGTTTGCCATGTGTCGTTCCTCCTCAATTCTAGATAACGTCGCGAGTGGTATTATCTCCGCCCGCTCAAAGCTCAAAGGCGAACTGGCTCAGCCAACCGTCTTCCAAGGCCTTCGGGGTCTACCTGGACGCCAGGGTTAGAACGCAAACTTAAGGAACATGCAGCGCACTGGCTTTGGGTTTTAGATATGTAAGGCTATAGTTGGCCGCCTACCCTTGTGCAAATGTTGTGTGCGGCGATTTCAGATCTCACTGATTAAGAGACAAGCAGGGCTTTGCCATCCACGCTCTAGAAACTCACAACGTAACCAAGAACTTACGCGAGCCTTGCGCGCACAGAGAACTACTTCCAAATGCTTGAAACGTTGGGCATGTTTAGCAACATACAGCCACAATTACAGCCACACCTACCGCTAGCGATTCTCATTGACCATTATCTGCCTGGCATAGAAGAGAACCGCTGGGGACATTCACTATTTCAACAAGGCTGCCGCCCTGCAAGCGATTTCCGCGACCAACCAATTCTTGAATTGCCGTACCGGCAATCGAACCCCGGATGGTATAGCCGTTCAGCACTAGATCGAAAATCGAGACCGATATTTCTCCCGGAGGCAAGCCGTTGAGCAGACAGGTGCCGCCGCGCCGCAGCATGCCGATCGCTTGCTTGAAAGCTTCGGTACCTCTACCAAAATAGCAGTTCGCGAGGGGCAACCCGGGCCAAGAACCACGGAAATGTGCCGCGTGTTTTCTGCGCTTTGTGGCGCACCGAACTCGTTGGCTGCGGAGTCCGTGTCTAGCAAATTATGGTGGATGCCCCTCGCTCAGCGCTTAGAGAGTGCAAGCTCAATGCCAATGCCGAATCGCGAATAACTGTCTATAACAAAGCTTCTGAGTGCCCGATGACGTCGAATTCGCGAAGCATTTGGCATGTGTGCCCGGATGTGGGCGCAAGTGACACCTTGATGGCGCTCAGTCAAAACCAATGCCATGCAAAACCAACAAATGAGCCCACGCAGTTGACGCTCTGTCCCGATGGAACGGATCTTGAACGTGGTGGGCGTCAAGGCCAGCATCGGCATCGCAGCGACTGGACTCCGTTGGTGCCGACGCCGAATGACATCTGCCCAGCGACGGTCTCCCTGGGGCACGCGATTCGCGAAGATATGAGAAGCCGATGCTATGCAAACACATGAAACTCCAACATCGTTGAAGACTCCACCTCATTGTTCTGCCATTTGGTAGAACAATTGCTGCGTGCTAGAAGGTAAATCAAAACGGGATTCAAACTGGCCGGATTAGCGAGAAGCGCGCTCCTCACAGTTCCAGCGAGAATCACCCAAGAATCAGAAGGGTGCGAAGTCGCGCATGGAGGATAGGTCCAGCGTTTTTACAACATGGATAGGTTGAGATGCGAAGAAGGCAATTGTGACGTCGTACTCGCCGAAGCAGCGAAGTGTAAGGCCCGGGACGAGGGTCCATGACTGAACCTGTTCGCGGTCCCTGCAAACGCCGATAAAACGGTGGCACTTCAACCCGCAGGAATACAGGCCGGCCTCTAAGCAAACGGGCCGACCGAGGGAGCCGGAAAACAACGATGAGCAAGAAATCCAAAAGCAAAAAGAAACAAAAATCAAGGCTGGACAGCAACACTCAGCAGTCCGGCGTCAACGGCCAACCGAAAATCGGTAAGAGTGAGTACGAGGCCGAGATTTTCAAGCTACAAGTTGACCTGGTTAAGCTCCAGGACTGGGTCAGGACGACCAACGCCCGCATTGTGATCATTTTCGAAGGACGAGACGCTGCGGGTAAGGGCGGTATGATCAAGCGCATCTTGGAGCGTGTCAGCCCGCGCATCTTTCGGGTGGTCGCCCTCCCCGCGCCGACTGAGCGGCAGAAGACGCAGCTCCCTGCCCAACGCTACATTGAACAACTGCCCGCCGGAGGTGAAATCGTCATCTTCGACCGAAGCTGGTATAACCGCGCCGGTGTTGAGTATGTGATGGGCTTTTGTACCGAGGAAGAGCACAGGGAATTTCTGAGGGACTGTCCCATCTTCGAGGGCTTTCTGGTTAGCCAGGGCATCATCCTTCTGAAGTACTGGCTCGAAGTATCGGAAAAGGAACAGCACAAACGTTTCCTCGCGCGAATTGAAGATCCTACCAAGCGCTGGAAGCTTAGTCCTATGGACTTGGAATCACACCGCCGTTGGTACGACTACTCACGCGCCCGGGATGCGATGCTTGCAGCCACGGATACAGCAGCGTCGCCCTGGCACATCGTTCCGTCAGACGACAAAAAGCGTGCCCGCCTGAACTGCATTGCGCACATCCTCAGCAGCATCCCGTACGAGGAGATTCCTTATACGCCTCCCAAGCTTCCGCCAAGGCAAAAGCTGAAAGGGTATGTAGAGCCGAAGCAGAAGCATCGAACCGTCCCGCAGGTCTGGTAGGCCTGTTGCATGTTAGAGCATCGGTGGTTCCGTCTCTTACCGGAGTGGCTGGTCTCATGCCGTGTGGATTGGCTGCGGCCCGACATCGTCGCGGGGCTGACCACCGGCGCGGTCATCATTCCCAAGGCGATGGCGTATGCCATGATGGCCGGGCTGCCGGTGCAGGTGGGCCTCTATACCGCCATGGTGCCGATGGTGATATACGCGGTGCTTGGGACCTCGCGCGTTCTCAGCGTCAGCACGACCACAACGTTGGCGATCCTGACGGCCGCTCAGTTGGGGCAGGTCGTGCCCAACGGCAACCCCGCAGCCCTGCTGAGAGCCTCAGCGACGTTGACGCTGCTGGTGGGAGCCGCACTTTTGTTGGCGCGCCTGCTGCGCCTGGGAACCGTGGCGAACTTTATCTCCGAGCCGGTGCTTGTTGGTTTCCGAGCTGGCATCGGTCTGGTCATTGTTGTGGACCAGATCCCGAAGATCCTTGGCATCCACTTCACAAGGGGCACATTCGTTCAGAACGTCCTCTCAATAGTTCACACCCTTCCAAGATCGTCGTTCGCAACGCTGGCCGTCGGGCTCACGATAATCGTGATTCTGCTGAGCATGGAGCGTTTCGTGCCGAAACTGCCGGCGCCGTTGCTGGCGGTAGCCGCTGCGATAACGGGCGCATACTTCTTGAATCTGCAACATCGGGGTGTCGAACTGGTGGGCCACATACCGCCAGGACTGCCATCGCTGGTGAAGCCTGATCTTTCGTTCATCACCGTGCTATGGCCCGGCGCATTAGGAATTGCGTTGATGAGTTTCACGGAAACGGTTGCGGCTGGCCGAGCCTTCGCGCGAAATGAAGACCGGGCGCCGCGAGCAGACAGAGAGCTGCTTGCCACAGGACTCGCCAATGTCGGAGGCGCGCTCTTTGGTGCAATGTCGGGGGGCGGCGGCACAACGCAAACGGCGGTCAACGTCATCGCGGGAGCTCGCACGCAGTTAGCCGAGATGGTAACCGCGGCGATGGCACTGGTAACAACCCTCTTTCTCGCTCCAGTCGTTGCAATGATGCCGCAATCTGCATTGGCGGCGCTGGTGATTGTGTATTCCTTCGGACTTATTAAGCCGATCGAGTTCCGTGAGATTCTTAGCATCCGCAGGACCGAATTTTCGTGGGCGATCGTAGCGTTCGCAGGGGTGGTGCTTGTCGGTACCCTAAAGGGAATCATCGTAGCCATAGTCGTTTCCCTGATCACACTGGCGTACAAGGTCGCCGATCCTCCAGTGTATGTCCTGCGGCGCAAACCCGGAACCAACGTGTTCCGGCCGCAATCGCCGGAACATCCCGAGGACGAGAGTTTTCCTGGCCTTCTGCTGCTGAGGCCGGAAGGTCCAATTTTCTTCGCCAATGCGGCGCAGATCGCACACAAGATTGAGCCGCTGGTCAGGGAAACGCAACCGAAGGTCGTCGCGGTGGACGCTAGCGGAGTCCTCGACATGGAGTACACCGCGCTCAAAATGTTCGCGCAAGTTGCGAAGAAGCAAAGTCAGGATGGCATTCAACTGTGGCTGATTGGTATGAACCCCGGCGTCTTAGCCGTCGTACAACGATCACCGCTGGGGCAGATGCTGCGACGTGAAGCAATGCATTTTAATCTGGAGATTGCCGTTAGACACTACTTGCGTAACGAACGTGCACGCGAGCAGCCTTGAGTTATTGCGTGTTCGAGCCGATGCAGTATTACAGAGAGTAAGTTTGCTTATCAATGAGCCGAGCTGATAGTAGCATCAATCTACGGCGTTTAAAATGATGCCAGGGGGATTTTTTCCTGCCATTCTCAACGGCTTCGTGAAAATACCACTTTCAAACTACGACGCTGGCCTTGCGGAGACTGTCACAACGGTATAGTGCTGGATCCGGCTCAGGGTGAACTCGCAGACGCTCCCGTGCAGAGAGACGCCAGCGAACTGAGGGTGGGCCGCGTCCGGCGAAAAGACTTTCACCTCCCAGCGGCTCAGGTCCGCGACCGGCTCGCTCGGGTTCAACCCGCTCAGAATCAGCCGGACTTTCACGTTCTCTGCCGGGACCTGGTGATCGTAGTTGAGCAAGTGGAGAATCAAAGTCCGACCGTCAAGTTTCCGAGTCAACTGGCCCAGCACGTAACCGCGTGGCTCCAGGCTGAGGCGAGGCCCTCCGGCTGCGGCTTCGGCGCGTGCCACGATTCCCGACTTAGACTTTCCTGCCCTGATGATGACGCCCCCGCCAGCGGTGAACTCATCCAACCGGGCCTTTTGATCGGCGCTGAGCTTGGGCAGGTCAGCCGGCATCACCAACACCTTGAACCGGTCCAGGGGGACTCCCTTGTCCAGGTGCGCGAGCACTTTGGTCTCGAAGAAGACGCTGTGCTTTAGGAATTCGTTGGCCAGCGGGTTGTGCGGCTCTGCGGAGATCAAGGCGATCCGGGCCGCCGGCGCCGCCTGATGGTACAGCTCCTGATGCTCGACGAGGAAATGGTTGTATTGAGCAATGGCCTTCCAGGCCTCTTGGGCGTCCGGGTGGCCCTTGATCAGCGCGGAGAGGAATCGGCCCTCGATGTTGCGCGAGGTGGACGCGCCGAACGCATAGGTCTCTGCGATGGAAAGCTTCTGTTCGGCCGGGGTGGGGATGCAGCGCTCGCGCGGGCCGCAGTGGTAAACGTCGTTCTCATACATCAGGGGCTGCCAAAGCTGCTTCTCGCCGCTCAGGAATTTGATTTTGCGCGCGTTGTCCACCTGCCAATGGCCGTCCCACACCCCCGGAGTGTCCTTGCCGTCCTCCTCCCAGATCCCTTCGTTAATGTCGTTCATCGCAAACCGGTCCGGCGGAATGTGGATATTGGCATAAACCATGACCTTGGGCCGGCCGGTCTGCTGCGCCTTCCGCTCCGCCATCCGCTGGGTGTCATCGAGCAACTGAGCCAGACCTTCGTTGTAACCGATCATGTTGTCCCACATGATCGCGTCCACTCCCGCGTCAACCGCGAGCTCCGCCTTCTTCAAGAGGTAGGCCCGCCAGCCGGGCTTGCGAGCGTCGGCCAGCCGGCGATCCCAGGAGATATGCGGCTCGGTCTTGGTCGGGCCGCCGTAGAACATGGGGATGCCATGCATCCACAGGCCGTATTTCTTCGTTTTCGGGTCGTCGCGGTAGGTGCTCTTCCAGAATAGGTTGGTAGCCGACAGGTAAGCCGACACGTGGATGCCGTTCTCATGGCAACGGGCGATTACCTTTTTCAGGTTCTCCCGGTTCTCTTCCTCATCCTTGATCGACCAGCCGCTGCTCCAGGTGACCCAGATCCAGTTGAACTCCGCCTGCTTGAGCAAGCCGAGCATTTGCTCGAAATCGCGATCATAGATGTGGGTTAGAACCTCCTTCTCCTCGGCGCTGAACTTTTTGCCCCACCAGGTCCGCTCGGCCTTCCAGCTCTCGATTCGTCCGCCGTCCAGCCTGATGAAACGAAAATTTCCCTGTTCCGCCCACGGCTGCAAGTCCTCGGGCTTAGCCCGATACAGACTCGGTGCCGGCTCAAAAGACTGGGCGGAGCCGAGAAGCAGGGAGGTGGCAACCAAAACAATCAGTCGAATGTTTCTTACGATTCGAACCCGCTGCAGGGTTCCCTCCCTCACGCTGGCCTATATCCAATTGTCTTTTACGCTTTCTCTGGTATTGGACACGGCTTTACATTCCAGATCTCGGTTGCGTACTCGGCGATGGTGCGGTCGCTGGAGAACTTCCCCGAGCCGGCCACATTCAAGATGGCCTTGCGCGCCCATTGGGCGGGATAGGCATACAACGCGCTCAGCTGCGCGTCTGCCTCAAGATACGACTTCAGGTCCGCCAAGTGCATGTAATGGTCGCCGTGCGTCAGCAACATGTCCCGCAACGGCTCGAAGACCCCCGGCTCATAGCGGCTGAAATAGTCCGAGAAAATCAAGTCCAGGGCCTCGCGGGTCTCGGGCTCGTGTTCGTAATGCCAGCGCGAGTTGTACCATCCGCGACTGCCAATCACCTGCTCGGCCGTCAAGCCGAAGAGGAAGAAGTTCTCCTCGCCCGCCTCTGCTGCCATCTCAATCGTTGCGCCGTCGCGTGTGCCGATCGTCAACGCGCCGTTCATCATGAACTTCATGTTGCTTGTGCCGCTGGCTTCATAGCCTGCCGTCGAGATCTGGTTGGACACGTCACTGGCGGGAATGAGGTGCTCCGCGAGCGAGACGCAGTAGTCGGGCAGGAATACCACCTTAAGCCGTTCTCGTACTGTGGGATCGCCGTCGATGGTCGCAGCCAGATTGTTAATGAACTTGATGATCCCCTTGGCGAGCCGGTAGGCAGGCGCGGCCTTGCCGGCGAAAAAGAACGTACGTGGGTACAGGTTGAGCCCCGGGTCCTGGCGCAGCCGGTTGTAGAGCACGACGATCCGCAGTGCATTCAGAAATTGGCGTTTGTACTCGTGGATGCGTTTGACCTGGCAATCGAAGATCGATTCCGGATCAACGGTCTGCCCTGTCGACCAGCGGAGCCAATCACAGAATTGTCGCTTGGCACTTCGCTTGACCTTGCGGAAGTCATCACGGAAGGCATTGTCTTCGGTGAGTGCTTTGAGCTTGCTTAATTCGCTTAAATCACGGATCCAGCCATCGCCAATGGCATCGGTGATGAGTCCAGAGAGTTCGGGATTGCATAATTGCAGCCAGCGCCGGGGTGTGACTCCATTCGTTTTGTTGTTGAAACGTTCCGGGAAGATTTCCGCCAGGTCTTTGAGCGTGGTCTCACGCAACAGCTTGGAGTGAATCTCTGCCACCCCGTTGGTGCTGTGAGAACCTACGACCGCCAGATTGGCCATGCGAACCTTGCTGTCGGGGCCATCTTCGACAAGGCTCACGCGCTGAATGCGGTCTTTGTCGGCGGGAAACCGTCCGCGAACATCTCCCAGAAATCGGCGATTGATTTCATAGATGATTTCGAGTTGCCTGGGCAGCATTTCTTCAAACCAAGCCACTGGCCATTTTTCAAGCGCTTCGGGCAACAGAGTGTGGTTCGTGTACGCCAACGTGTTTTGCGTCACCTGCCAGGCTTCATCCCATCCAAGGTGCACCTGGTCAACCAGAATGCGCATAAGTTCCGGTACCGCCAGAGAAGGGTGGGTATCATTCATCTGAATCGCCACTTTCTCTGCAAACAATCTCCAATCCGAGTTGGAGCGCTGGAAGCGGCGCACGGAATCTGCCAACGAGCAGGCAACAAGGAAGTACTCCTGCAGCAGGCGTAGCCCTTGCCCCATCACTCTTGAATCATCGGGATAAAGGACGCGGGTCAGGGTTTCGGCCCCAAGGGTCTGAGTAAACGCTTCTACAAAATCGCCGTGAGAGAACTCCTCAAAGTTGAAGAAGTCCGGCGCGGCCGCGGCCCAGAGGCGAAGTGTGTTGATCGTGGAACCACCGTACCCGATCACGGGACGGTCAAATGGGATGCCGATCAGAGTCGTTGGGCGCCCCGGTACCGGACGCAGGGTGCCTCCGCTGAGCTCGAACGAGCAGCCCACGCTGACTTCCACCTTCTCGTTCGGGCGGGCAATCTCCCACGGATCCGGAGAACGGAGCCAGTTGTCCGGTGTTTCCTTTTGCCATCCGTTCTCGATGGATTGTTTGAAGATACCGTATTCATATCGCAGTCCGTACCCCATGGCCGGTAGCTGCAACGTCGCGGCCGATTCAATGAAGCATGCCGCCAAACGTCCAAGCCCGCCATTGCCAAGTCCTGCATCGGGTTCCTGCTCCAAAATCTCGACGAGATTGAGTTTCTTGTCCTCGACGAACTGGTTCGTGAGCGGAGCGAGCAGAAGGTTCGTAACATTGTTTGCCAGTGAGCGGCCGATGAGGAATTCCATCGACAGGTAGTAGAGCCGCTTGGGATTCCGTTCTTCGTAGGTCTTCTCCGTTAAGAGCCATCTCTGAGATAGAACGTCTCGCACCGACCGCGCAAGGGCCTCGAACCGATCACGCGCAGTCGCGGCGGCAAGATCGACGCCACTGTCAAACAGCAAGTGCCGCTCATACAGTGCTTCGTCCGTTCCGGAGAAGTGCACG
>Ga0316363_10000808_pt1 | contig 33913 bp, 30 predicted proteins | sample Sb_taG_3_FD_200459 | JGI IMG/M metagenome (GOLD analysis project Ga0316363, IMG submission 200459) | Peat soil microbial communities from Weissenstadt, Germany - Sb_50d_a_PC metaG (v2) (version 2) | ecosystem: Environmental > Terrestrial > Soil > Wetlands > Peat | place: Germany: Weissenstadt...
GTTCGCGTGCCCCGCCTGGATGATCGTATTGGCGTTGCTGACCAGGTTCAGCTCGACGCCGTGGTGCAGGATGCTCCAGGCGTCCTTGGCGTAGTAGGTCTCATCGAAGACCAGGGCCCGCGGCACCCGCAGCCGGTTGAACCGCAAGAACGTCCCGAACGCCGTGACCAGCAGCGGGCCCAGCCACCCCCACGGCCGGTCATCAGGCATCGGTGAAACCAGCCGGGCCCGCAGCACCGCGGACCGTCCTGCGTCATCAGCGGCCAAGTCGGCGGCCGCAGCCGTCCCCGTCACCGGGGTCATTTTACGCGACAGGGCCGGTCCTCAGCGGAGCAGGCGGTCGATCGCGAGTTGGAGGACCTGGGCCCGGGTCTTGTCACCGTGCTGGGCGGCGATGAAGTAGCTGCCGATCACCAGGGTGTAGGCCAGCATGCTGCGGACCTCGATGTCGTTCTCGTCCGCGCAGAACTGCCCGAACAGCGAGCGGATATAGCCGATGCGCCGGTTGTCGACCCGGCGCAGTCGTTCGGCGACGTCGCGGTCGCGGCGCGACCAGTCCCGGACGGCCAGTTCGACGGCAAGCCCGTCGGGCGAGGAGGTCAGCTCGAAGAGGCGCTGCAACTTGGCGCGCGGTCCGGCCGGCTGGCTGTCGACGCGCGCGATGATGTCCTCGGTCCCGGCCTTCTCCCAGCTGTCGAGCATCTCGGTGAGCAGCGCCTGGCGATCGGCGAAGTGCCAGTAGAAGCCGCCCTTGGACACCCCCAGGTCCACGGCCAGCGCTTCGATCCGCACGGCATCCGGGCCGCCGGCCGCCAGCGCCTGCAGCGCCGCGTGGACCCATGCGCCCCGCGGAGTCCGGACCTTGGCCACCGACACATCTATACGGCACCGTATTGACAGACGCAAGTGGCCGTGCCTAGCATCATCCATACGGTGTCGTATGGATCGGGGATCAGCATGAGGCTTCCGAACGCCGCACACGAAACTCGCCCCTGGCGCATCCGCGAAATCGCGCCGGACTTCACGCTGGAGGACGTCTGGGCGCTGCCCGTGTACGGCGGTGCCGGGGATTTCCCGGCTCTGCTCGAGGTCATGGCCACCCTCCACCCGGCCCGTGACGGGTCCCCCGCGATCCGTGTGCTGTTCGGGGTCCGGCAGCGCCTCGGCAGCTGGTTCGGCTGGGACGAGGGCGCAGGCCAGCTGCCGATTCCGGGCCAGGAGGAAGTGTCACTGGCCAGCCGGCTGCCAGAGGACCTGCGCGGCACGACGGCGGGCCTGGATTTCGGCTCCCGGCTTTTCACGCCCTTGTTTCGCACCGACACCGAATTCGCCGCCGAGCTGTCGAACCAGACCGTGCACGGGGTGATGCAGCTGGCCTGGGTCGACCGGGGCGAGGGCCGCCACCAGGGACAGATGGCCGTCTACGTCAAGCCGCGCGGCCGGCTCGGGAAGAGGTACATGACGCTCATCGCGCCGTTCCGGCATCGGGTTGTCTACCCGGCGCTCATGCGGCAGATCGAACGAGCCTGGAATACCCGCGTTCCTCAGTAGATGGCGGCTGGCACCGGATGCGGTGTGAGCCGGATGCGGCGTCGTAGCCTTGGCTGGTGGGCGCGGCGCGGCTGATCTTGATCGAGGGCATGATCGGTTCAGGCAAGACGACCACGGCGATGCGAGTCGGGGACTGGCTGGCGCGCCGGGGAGAAAACGCGCGGGTGTTCTGCGAGTGCGCCGCGGATCACCCCATCCGCACCAGGGCCGAGGACCGGTTGCGGGCAGCAGCCGACCTGCAGGCGCCCGGACCGCCGGGCAGTGCCGGGGACGGCGGGGCCGCGGGCAGCCCCGGCGTGTACGCGGCCGGTCAGTGGCGCCGGCTGGCCGAGCGGTGCCTGCGCGACCGGCAGACGATCATCGTGGAAAGCAGCTTCCTCCAGAACTCCGTCATGCCGGCTTTCATCGACGGGGCTCCCGCGCGCACGGTCAATGAGATCTTCACCAGGATCGTGCGCCAGGCCGCACCCGCCGGGCCGCTTCTGGTCTACCTGCGCCCGGCCGATATCGGCGCGGCGATCGCGCGCATCCACTGCATCCGGGGGGAACCGTGGTCGTCGCGGAACGTGGCCTTCGTGGAGAACAGCCCCTGGGCGCGCCGCCGCAACCTTCAGGGCCAAGACGCCGTGGTCAAGCTGTACCAGGCATGGGAGCCCGTGGTGACCCGGTTGTACAGCCGGTACCCCTTCCCGAAGATCATGGTGACCGACCCCCAGCACGACTGGCAGGTGACATTGGCGCGCATCTGCGCAACCGCGCGCCCATCACCCACGCGGCGGGAAACCCAGACCTGACCCAGCCCGGCCCGGCGCGACCCCAGCCACACCGCAGCCTCCCGACCGGCCCGCAGTAACGGGTCTACGACGCTTATGCGCTCACCGGGCTCGCCCGCTCACTCGGCACCGCGCTCGCGCCTTTGGACCGCTGGGCTCAGACCTGGTCCATGGCCGTCCTCCAGGAGGTCCAGGCCCAGGTCGAGGGCGGGACTTGAATGGGTGAGAGCGCCGACGGCGACGAAATCGACGCCCGTCTGCGCCACGGCTCTGGCCGCCTCAAGCCGCAGCCCTCCGCTGGCTTCCAGCCGGGCCTGGGGATAACGGCGTGCCATGGCCGCGGCTGAGCGGAGATCGGCCAGGTCCATGTTGTCGAGCAGGATGAGCCTGGCGCCGGCGTCCAGCGCCTCACGAGCCTGGGCCAGGGTGTCGCACTCCACCTCGAGCGGCAGCCCGGGTGCGGCCGCGCGTACGGCGGCGATCGCCGCCGCGATCCCGCCCGCCGCAGCCACGTGGTTGTCCTTTATGAGCGCGGCGTCGCCGAGTCCCATCCGGTGGTTCACGCCGCCGCCGCACCGCACGGCGTATTTCTCGAGCTGGCGCAGGCCCGGGGTGGTCTTGCGGGTGTCACGCACGGCACATCCGGTGCCGGACAAGGCGTCAGCCCAGGCCCTGGTCGCGGTGGCGATTCCCGACAGGTGGGTGAGGAAGTTGAGCAGGGTTCGTTCGGCGCCGAGTAGTTCTCTCAGCGGGGCGCGGATTCGCAGCACTTCGGTGCCCCCTGCGATCCGGTCACCGTCCGCGCGCAGCGGCTCGGTCCCAGGAACCCCCAAAGACCCCAGAACCGCAGTTGGCGCGATCCCGACGGCATCAAGGACGGCGAGGCCGACGGGGAGGCCGGCCAGGACGCCCGACTCTCGGGCCACCACACCCGCCACGGCCTGCGCGTCCGCTGCGGCGGTCGCGGCCGACGTCACGTCGGGCCCGTAGCGCAGGTCCTCGTCGAGGGCCGCGCGGACCACCCGCTCGGTGTCTTCGGGATCCAGACCGGCGGCGAGCAGTCGTGCCGAGATCGTCGCGTGCAGTGTCAAGTTCTGACCCCCGCGGCTGACCAGGCGGCCCGCGGCTGGCCCGCCTCCACGCGCACCACGGTATGGCGGGCCCGCGCGGCCGAGACATCAGGCGGTGCGTCCCGCCACCGGTGGCAGCCGCGGCTCTCCGCGCGGGCCAGGGCGGCCACGGCGACCAGGACCGAGACTGCGTGCAGGCTGGTCGCCTCGACGGTGGCCAGGTCTAGGCTCCTGCTGGCGGACCCGGTAGCCGCGGCCGGGGCCTGCCCCAGCGTCTGCTGGAGGCGTTCCATATCTTCGTGGTCGCGCAGGACCCCCGCGTCCCGTGACATGGCCGCGGCCAGGGCCGGCCGGACCGCGGGATTCACTCCCGGGCCAGCGGGAGGCAGCCGCAGGCTGGCTGACGGGTCAGGCAAGTCCTGCCCGAGCAGTTCCCCGGCGCGGCGTCCGGTGATCAGGGCCTCGGTCAGGGAATTGGACGCGAGGCGGTTAGCTCCGTGCACGCCGGTCGATGCGGCTTCCCCGACGGCGTAGAGCCCGACGACCGAGGTCCGCCCGTCCATGCCGGCCCGGATGCCGCCGCAGGCGTAGTGCGCGCCGGGCGCGACCGGGATCGGCTCGGTAACCGGGTCAATCCCCCGCGCCCGGCACAGGGCCACCACCGTGGGGAAGTCTCGCTCCAGCACGGCGCGGCCCAGCGCTGTGGCGTCCAGCCAGAGATGATCACCTGGCCCGTCCCCGCATCCCATCCGGTGCTGCATGGCCGACGACACGACGTCCCTCGGAGCGAGGTCGCCGAGCGGATGACGGCCGGCCATAACGCGCCGGCCCGCCACGTCCACCAGCACGGCCCCGGCCCCGCGCAACGCCTCGGTGATGAGCGGGCACTGCCCCCGGGCCGATTCCTGCCACAGCACCGTCGGGTGGAACTGCACGAATTCCAGATCTCGCAGCTCCGCTCCGGCGCGGGCGGCCAGCGCCAGGCCGTCGCCGGTCAGCCCAGCCGGATTGGTGGTCGTCGCGTAGGCCTGGCCGAAGCCGCCGGTGGCCAGAATGACCGCGCGTGCCGTCACCGTGCCCACCCGCAGCGCCCCGTCGTCGCCGGGGATCCCCGCCAGCACCCCGCCCACCGCGCCCTCATCGTCGATCAGGGCGTCCAGGACGACGCAGCGGGCGAGGATCCGGACCGGGCTGGCCCCCATGGCAGCCCGGAGTGCCCGGTTAACCTCGGCGCCGATCGCGTCGCCCCCGGCGTTCACGATCCGCTTGCGGCTGTGCCCGGCTTCCAGGTGGAGCGCCGTTTGCTCCAGCCGTGCACCACGCCCGGCCAGGCGAGCGATTTCGCTGGGGGCCTGCGATGCCAGCGCCGCCACGGCGGCCGGATCGCAGAGGCCGGCGCCCGCCTCGATCGTGTCCCGCTCGTGCAGGCCCGGGTCGTCGCCGGGGCCGATCGCGGCGGCCAGCCCGCCCTGGGCGAAAGGCGTCGCGCCCCCGCCGATGTCCTCCTCCTTGGTGAGCAGCAGCACGTCCCGGCCATGCCGGGCAGCGGTCAGGGCCGCGGTCATGCCCGCTGCCCCTGATCCCACCACCACGACGTCGGCTTCGCGTTCCCAGTGCGTCTGCGACCAGGGCAGGTGGCGGAGCTCCGGCGCGCTCACTGGTGCACCATGGCCTGCACAGCCCGCCGGGCGCGGCTGGCCACGTCGGGAGCGACGGTCACTTCCGTTACGCCCTCGCGCAGGCAGCGCAGCAGCGCGGCCGGGGTGGTCATCTTCATGTACCGGCACACGGCGTCGGGGTTGACCGGCTCCCAGCGCACGGCGGGATTGGCCCGGCGCAACTGGTGCAGCATGCCGGTCTCGGTGGCCACGAGCACGGCGGTCGCCGTGGTCGTGCGAGCGGCGTCGAGCATGCCCCCGGTGGAAAGCACCCGGGTGCGGCCGGGTGGCAGGTCGCCCTCCCCCGCCTGCCAGAGCGCGGCGGTGGAGCACCCGCATTCGGGATGGATGAACAGCTCGGCCGCGGGTTCGGCGCTGGCCTTGCGGCGCAGCTCGGCCGGGCTGATCCCGGCGTGCACGTGGCACTCGCCGAGCCAGATATGCATGTTGGCGCGGCCGGTGGCGCGCCGTACATAGGCGCCGAGGAACTGGTCGGGCAGGAACAGGACCTCCTGGTGCGCCGGGATGGACGCCACTACCTGCGCCGCGTTGGCCGAGGTGCAGCACAGGTCGGATTCGGCTTTGACCTCGGCGCTGGTGTTCACGTAGGCGACGACCGCGGCTCCGGGGTGCTCGGCTTTCCACTCCCTCACCTGCTGCGCGGTGATGGTGTCGGCGAGCGAGCAGCCTGCCTGGGGTTCCGGGATCAGCACCGTCCGGTCCGGGGCGAGGATCTTAGCGGTTTCGGCCATGAAGTAGACGCCGGCGAACACGATGACGCTCGCGGTGCTCAGCGCCGCCAGGCGGGACAGCGCCAGCGAGTCGCCGACGTGGTCGGCGACGTCCTGGATCTCGGGGGCCTGGTAGTTGTGTGCCAGGATCACGGCGTCGCGCTGGGCCGCCAGCCGCCGGACCTCCGCCGCCCAGTCTGCACCGGCCTGCTCTCCGCCAGCCTGCTGTGGGGCTGCCTCAGTACTGGTCACGATCCGCCCCTATCTCTCGCCGAAGTTTTAGACTCTGAGTGTAAAACACTTTTTGCCTCATAGTCTAAAACCGGGTAGATCAGTACCATGCGTATGTGTCAGAAGATGAGCCGGAGGCTTACGAACCTGAGGGGCGGGACGAGACGGCCGGGCCGTCCGGGCCGGGCGAACGGTTTTCTCACGAGGCGCTGGCCGTGGTCCTTCAGGTCCGCCGCAACAGCTTGCACGTCCTGCTCTGGCAACGGGGCGCGCCGCCATTCGAGGGGCTGTGGGCCCTGCCCGGCGGCCCGTTGGGGGCGGATGAGCGCCTCGGGACGTCCATGGGAAGGCATCTGGCCGCCAAGGTTGCCCTCACCGACATCGCGCATATGGAGCAACTGGAGACCCGCAGCGATCCGGGGCGGGATCCCAGGGGCCGTGTTCTGGCCACGGCCTACCTGGCCCTGATATCCGCCGACGTCGAACCGCGCATTCCCTCGGACACCGCATGGCACGCGGTCCAGGACCTTCCGCCGACCGCGTTCGACCACGGGTCGATCGCCGAATCGGGGCGGGACCGGCTACGGGCCAAGCTGTCCTACACCAACATCGGCTTCGCCCTGGCCCCAGAAACCTTTACGGTCGCGCAGCTACGGGACATCTACGCGGCCTCGGTCGGCCATCCGGTCTCGGCGACCAACCTGCAGCGGGTCCTGACCCGCCGCGGCGTTATCGAGGCCACTCCTACTGCCGTCCGACCGACTTCCCAGGGCGGCAGGCCGGCTACACTTCATCGGTTCGCCGCCCGAACCCTGGTCGTCACCAATCCCTTCGCCGCGTTCCGCCCCCCGTCCGTGCTGTCGGCAGGTGGGACCGGCGGATCGTAGTTGCTACAGGCCCGCCAGATCGGAGATGGCCGCGCGGTGCGCCTGCGGGCCGCCGGCCAGGCGCTCGGCCGACCACGCGCGGCGGTAGTACAGGTGCGCGTCGTGTTCCCAGGTGAACCCGACCCCGCCGAACACGTGGATGGCGGATTCGGTCACGGCACGATAAGCCTCGCCGGCCCGCAGGGCGGCGACATGAGTCGCCATCGGGGCCTCGGCCGAACCGTCCGCGGCCGCGATCGCGGCGTACCTGGCGGCCGCCGAGACGGCCTGGAACTCCGCGAGCATGTCCACGCAGGCGTGCGCGACCGCCTGGAAGGAACCGATCGGCTCGCCGAACTGCACGCGGTCCTTGGCGTACGCGATGGTCGCGTCGAGGCACCAGCCGATGCCGCCGGCGGCTTCGGCGGCGGTCGCGAGAAGGAAGTCGCGCTCGGCCCGGTCCAGCGCGGCCGCCGCGTCCTCGCCCTGGCCGATCAGCACGGCCGGGGCCTCGTCGAAGGCGGTGACGCAGACCCGCCGGGTCAGATCCAGGCCCAGTTGCCCGGAGGCGGTGTACCCCAGGGATCTCGACTCCACAAGGAACATCGCCAGACTGGACCCGATCATGGCCGGGACCACGACGATGTCGGCCGCGTGGGCGGCGATGACGTACCACCGGTGGCCGTAGAGCCGCCAGCCGCCTGGGGCCCGCTCGGCGCGGACACTATCCGGTCCCGGCGACCAGTGGCCGGCCTCATCGGCGGCGGCGAGGGTTCCGGTCACCGAGCCGTCGGCCAGCAGCGGCAGCCAGTGCTCCTGGGCCGTGCGGTCGCCGGCCAGGAGCACGTCGGCGGCCAGGCTGCTGGCCAGGAACGGCCCCGGATACAGGGCGCGGCCGAGCTCGGTGTGTACCACGCTCGCCTCGGCCTGGGACATGCCGAGGCCGCCGAACTCCTCCGGGATCGTCAGCCCGGTCAGCCCGAGCTCGCCCGCCAGGCGGGCGTGCAGCTCCGGGCTGTACCCGGCCCCGGTCTCCAGCGCGGCGCGCAGCGCCGCGGACGGGAGCTGGGCGGTCAGGAAGCTGCGTAGCGTGTCCTGCAGGGCGTGCTGGTCTTCGCTGAGAGCCAGGATGTCGCTTTCGGCCATGATCAGCTCCTCACGCAGGGCGTGGGAGCCCGAGGACCCGCTGCGCGATGGCGTTCTTCAGGACCTCGTCGGTTCCGCCGCCCAGCCGGTATCCCGGCGCACCGAGCACCACCGAGGTCCATGCGTAGGTTCCCCAGGCACCGGTGTCGGCGACCAGGGCTGGCCCGAGAACAGCGGCAACGAACTCTGCCAGCCGCTTCATGTTAGCGGACAAAGCCAGCTTATTCAGGGCAATCTCGGGGCCCGGCGGCTCGCCCGCCCTGGCTTGGGCGGCCATCACCTGCTGGGTGTACCGGGCGGTGCGCAGGTGGGACAGCAGCTCGCCGAACTCCTGCCTGATGACGGGGTCGGCCTGTTTGCCCGCGGCATGGACCAGGCCGATGAGCCGTTCGGTCGACAGGATGCCCGCGCCGCCGAAAGCGGAGTGGCCCATCGCGTTGCGCTCGTGGCTGAGCGTGGTGAGCGCGACCTTCCAGCCATTGCCCGCCTCATCCAGGCGGCGGTCGTCGGAGACCGCCACGTCGTCCAGGAAGACCTCGTTGAAACTCGCGCCGCCGGTCATCTGCCGCAGCGGGCGCACGGTCACGCCGGGTGCGCGCATGTCGATCAGGAAGGCGGTCAGGTTGCGATGGCGCGGCTCGCTGGCCGTCCGGCAGATGATCTCGCCGACGTCGGCCAGGTGCGCTCCCGAGGTCCAGACCTTCTGCCCGCTGACCCGCCAGCCCTCGCCATGGCGCACGGCCTGGGTCCGGACCGCAGCCAGGTCCGAGCCCGCCCCTGGCTCGCTGAACAGCTGGCAGGCGATCTGCTGCCCGCTGAAAAGCAGCGGCAGCCAGTGCTTTTTCTGCTGCTCGGTGCCGTGCCGGCCGATGGTGGGCGCGACCATGCCGAGGCTGACGGTCAGCGCCGCGTCGCCCGGCACCCGGTACTGCCGGGTCAGCCGCTCGAAGGCGCGCGCGTAGGACACGGGCAGGCCGGCGCCGCCGAACTCCGGCGGGCCGGATATCCAGCCGTAGCCGTGATCCCACAGCTCCTGCCGCCACCGGCGGATCGCGGGCAGGGCGTCGGCCTCCTGCTCAGGGTCCGGTTCCTGGAAGACGCGTACTTCGTCGTCGCCTTCGCCCCAGACGAACCGGCGGTCTCGGGCCGCCCGGGGGTAGCGCTCGGCCAGCCAGGTATCGGCCTGCCCGAGGAACTCCTCCAGGGTCGGCGTCGTCATGGCGTCCCGGCCTTGCGTGCGGCCGGGGAGGCGCCGGCGTCGCGGCTGGGCAGCGCGATCACGGCGTGGCCGGGCATGACGACCTCGTCGCGCTGGTTGACGGCCTCGGTCCTGATGTCGGCGACGTGATCGCCGTCGTCGTCGACCCGGGTGGCGGTCACCGTGCCGCGCAACTCGACGACGTCGGAGAGGTAGACGAACTTGCGGTACTGCCCCCGGGCCTGCTTGATCCAGGCGTGGTCCCCCGCCCAGTGCGTCAGCTGGTGGATCTGCGGCATCACCGCCTGTGGTTCCGTGACCGCCATGCTGCCAGCCTAGGAAAAAATACTCTACTTGTCGAGTATCTGACACTAGACTAGTTGCCGGTTACGGGGTCCGGTTCAGAGGGTCCGGTCGGCCGCCTGATACAGGCACGCCTATGCCTGCGGCCTGAGGGGCCTTACTATCTGATGAGACGGCGGCTTGATCCACTAGTAGTTTCAGGGGGCCGCGTCGGAATGCTGCAGGTAACGCTCCTGGGTGAGCAGGCAATCACCGACGACAGGGCTGGCGTTCGAGCGCATTCATCGCGTGCGGTGGCCCTCGTCGCGTTCCTGGTGGCTCATGTCGGCGTGCCCCAGCCCCGGCAGCGCATTGCCGGGATGTTCTGGCCGGACTCGACGGATGCGCAGGCGCTGACCAATCTGCGCCGGGAACTGCATCACCTGCGCCAGGTGCTGGGAGACGACCGCTCGCTCGTCGTGACGCCCCGGGATCTGTGCTGGCGCGACTGCGGGACCTGCCGCGTCGATCTGGGCATCTTCGAAGCGGAGCGCAAGGCTGCCCTGGCGGCGGCCGCGGCCGATGATGACGCGGGAGTCCGGGTCCACGCGGCCGCGGCGGTCGTGGTGTACAAGGGTGATCTGCTGCCCGGCCTCTATGACGACTGGCTGCTCGAGGTCAGGTCAGAGCTCGACCTCCAGTACGCGGACTTGTGTGATCTGCTCTGCACGGCGCGGGCGCGTACGGGTGACCTGGCTGGAGCGGTGGACGCCGTCCGCCGCCGGATCCAGCTGCGGCCGCTGGAGGAATCCGGTTATCGCACGTTGATGCTGCTGCAGGCCGACCTGGGCGATCGAGCCGGTGCCGTCAGCACCTACCACCACTGCGCTTCGGTGCTTGAACGTGATCTGGCAGTCAGCCCGGACCCGGCCACGCAGCAGGCCTTCCAGCGCTTGATGGCCGACAGAGACCCGGCAGGGGCATGCCCGCCGGGTCTCAAGCCTGATGCTCCCCGCCACGGGGTCGCCACTGCCCAGCTCGTTGGCCGGCACCGAGAACTTGGCCTGCTTCAAGACCTGTGGCGGGCCGCCGCGGCAGGCCGTCCCGGCCTGGCGCTGGTCGGCGGCGGCGCTGGCGTCGGTAAGACACGGCTAGTGGCCGAGATCGCCGAGATGGCACGGCTGCAGGGCGCGGTGGTGGCCAGCAGCCAGTGCTTCGGCATGCTGGGGCGCCTGGCCCTGGCGCCCGTGGCGGACTGGCTGCGGAACCCGGCAGTTCAGGCAGCCGCGGCGGCGCTCGATCCGCCCTGGCGCACCGAAGTCCGCAGGCTGGTGCCGGCCGGGGAGCGCGGGGAACGCTCAGCAGCCTCGAGGTCAATGGCGGATGCCTGGCAGCGCCACCGGTTCTTCGAGGGCCTCGCGCGGGCACTGATGGCCGTCGGACGGCCAGTGCTGCTCGTCCTGGACAACATGCAATGGTGCGATCAGGAGACGCTGGCCTTCCTCACCTTCTTCCTCGGCCTCGCCTCCGACACCCCGGTCCTGGTGGCCGGGACACTGCGGAACGACACCCTCGGCGAAGATCCCGAACTCGCTGACTGGACGGTCCGCATGCGGGCCACCGGACTCATGACGGAGCTTTCCGTGAGCCCGCTGGACGCCGCCGACACGGCACGGCTCGCCGAGGCGATCTCCGGACGGCCGCTGCTTGCGGACGACGTGAACCTGCTCCAGGCGACGACGGGAGGCTTCCCGTTGTACGTCATCGAGGCGGTACGCGGCAGTGCCGATCCAGGCGGCACTGCACGGCCGACCGGCGATCTCCCGGCAGTGCTGCGCAATCGTCTCGAGCAGGCGAGCGCGGCCGCCCGCGAGGTGGCCGGCCTGGCCGCGGCGGTGGGGACGAACTTCACTCTTGACCTGCTCACTGAGGCGAGTGACCTCGACGCCGGCATCGTGGTGGCGGCAGTCGACGAGCTGTGGCGCCGCCGGATCATGCGCGAGTTCCGTGACGGCTACGACTTCTCCCACGATCTGCTCCGCGATACGGCATACGCGCAAGTGAGCCCGCCGAAGCGCTGGCTCATGCACCGGCGCGTGGCGCAGGCACTCGAGCTGCTGCACGCTGACGACACGGACACGGTCTCTGCTCAGCTGGCGGAGCAGTATGCCCGCGGCGGGCGGCCGGGGCGGGCCGTGGCCTACTACCGGCGCGCCGCCGACGTGGCAGCAGGCATGTTCGCCCATGCCGAGGCGATCCGGCTGCACCGGGAGGCATTGTCGATCGTGCGCAGCCTGCCGGAGGGAAAAGACAGGGACAGGCAGGAACTCGAAGTCCTGGAAGCCATGGCAGCACCGCTCAACGCCCGGTACGGCTATTCGTCACCGGAGCTGCAGCGGACCCTCGAACGGTCGATCGACCTCGCGGAATCACTTGGCCGCAGAGACTCCATGCTCAACGGCCTGGTCGCGCTCTGGGCGACAGAATTTGTTCAAGGGCGAACCGCTGATGGCTACCAGACGGCCACCCGTGCGCTGACGCTCGTCGACCCCGGCTCCGAGCTGAGTGGCCCGGCTCATTTCGCTGTCGGCGGGTCGGCCGTCAGCCTGGGGATGCCTGCTGAGGGGTTGCGCCACCTCGAGCTCGCCGCCAAGCTGGCGAGCGGTGCCGTCTGGCTGAGCGTCGGCACCAGGGCCGACGTGCAAGGCACCGCTTGGGCGGCACACGCCCACTGGCTGCTCGGCCACGACGCCGAGGCCCTGTCCGCCTGTCACGAGGCCATCAAGCTAGCCAGGGCGATCGACCACCCGTACTGCCTGGCTGTGGCCCTCGCCTACGGCTCTATCACCCATCAGATGCGCCACGATATGTCCGAGCTGAGGGACGTGGCCGGCGAGTTGCGCGAGCTGTGCGGCCGGTATGGCTTTGCTTACTACCGCGAGTGGGGGCTGATCCTGGACGGCTGGTCCCGCCCGGACGAGTCGGGCATCGACCTGGCCCGGCGAGGCATCGGCAACCTCAAGACAGCAGGCTCATTCGCCCGCCGGCCGTACTGGCTGTCGCTGCTCGCCGACCTGCTGGCGCGGAACAACCGGCTGGACGCCGCCCGGGCGGCCCTGGACGCCGCCCTCGTCGCCGGGCGGGAACGGGACGATCTGTGGTGGCTGCCCGAGGTGATGCGGCTGCGCGCGGCCCACGACGAGGAGGAGACGGCGGCCATCTCGCGCTTGTGCTCCGCAGCGGAGATGGCGTCCGCTCACGGCAGCGTCGGCCTGCTCCGGCGCTGCGAGCATGACCTCAGCAGGCGTGGCGTTCGCACCCCGCCTCCCGGCGTTCCCCCGGCTGGCTGACGCGAGCGCACGCACGAACGCTACGCGAACGGCGCTGGTCCTAGCTTCGTGATGGCCCTGAACGTCAGGGCGCCAATTCGGAGGGACCCACATGACTGTCACATCAGCCAGCATCGCCGACCAGGCGTACGAGCAACTCGCCGCCGGCCTGCGCGGTGACCTGATCAGGCCGGCGGACGCCGGCTACGACAAGGCGCGCGCCGTCTACAACGCCATGATCGACAAGCGTCCCGCTGCCATCGCGCGCTGTCGCGACGCCGCCGACGTCATCAGCTGCGTGCGGTTCGCCCGCGAGCACGGCGTCGCGATCGCGGTCCGGAGCGGCGGCCATAATGCAGCCGGCCTCGGGGTATCGGACGACGCCCTGGTCATTGACCTGTCGCTGCTGCGCAGCACCACGGTCGACCCGCAGAACCGCACCGTCCGCGCCGACGCCGGATGCACCTGGGGAGATATCGACCACGCGACGGTGGCGTTCGGCATGGCCACCCCGTCCGGCTTTCTCGCATCCACCGGCGTGGCGGGCCTGACGCTCGGCGGGGGCATTGGCTACCTGTCCCGGCGCTTCGGGCTGTCGGTGGACAACCTCCTGTCCGCCGACGTCGTGCTGGCCGACGGCACGTTCGTGACGGCCAGCGAGACTTCGCACGGCGATCTGTTCTGGGCGTTGCGCGGTGGCGGCGGGAACTTCGGCGTCGTCACCTCGTTCACGTTCCGCTGCCACGACATCGGCGAGCACGGCACGGTCATCGCCGGCCCGGTCCTGTACGACATCGCCGACACCGCCGAGGTGATGCGCTGGTACCGGGAGCTGCTGCCGTCGCTGCCGGAAGAACTGAGCGGCTGGATTGGGCTGCTCACCATCCCGCCCGCGCCGCCGTTCCCCGAGGCGCTGTGGGGCCGCAAGGCCTGCGGCATCGTCTGGTGCTACACCGGATCACACGACCGGGCCGACCAGGTGCTCGAGCCGGTCCGGACGTACGGCTCGCCGTTGCTGGTGGGCCTGCAGGCCATGCCGTTCAGCATGCTGCAGAGCGCGTTCGACGGCCTCTACCCGGCCGGGCTGCAGTGGTACTGGCGGGCGGACTTCTTCAACGAGATCTCCGACGCCGCGATCGAGGTGCACCTCAAGTACGGCGCGCAGCTGCCGACCGGCCACTCCACCATGCACATGTACCCCATCGACGGCGCTGCCAGCCGCGTTCCCGCCGACGCGACAGCCTTCGCCTACCGGGACGGCGGCTGGGCAGGCGTCATCGTGGGCGTCGACCCGGACCCGGCCAACGCGGGCCTCATCTCGCGATGGGCCCGGGACTACTGGCAGGAGCTGCACCCGACGTCGGCGGGCGGAGCCTACGTCAACTTCCTGATGGACGAGGGACAGGACCGGGTCAGGGCGTCCTACCGCGGCAACTACGACCGGCTCACCCAGGTCAAGGAGCGTTACGACCCGGACAACACGTTCCATATCAACCAGAACATCCGGCCCGCCAGCGAGTCCAACCCGTAAGCGGCGGCAGATGTCACGACCTGTGCTGTTCGTGATCGATGACGACGTCGGAGTGGTACACGCGCTGCGAGACGATCTCGGGCTTGGCGCGCCGGGGCGACGGACGCGGAAGACGCTGGGCCGCCACGCCGTTACCGGCCGTCCTCCAGGCGGCTGGCCAGGAGCTGGGCCAGGTGGGTGCCGCTGACGTGGGCGAGCTGGTCGAGCTGGGTGCGGCAGGAGAACCCGTCGACCAGCACCACCGCGTCCTTGGCGTCGCGTACGGCGGGCAGCAGGGCGGTCTCGGCGACGGCCCGTGACACGTCGTAGTGGCCGCGCTCGACGCCGAAGTTGCCGGCCAGCCCGCAGCAGCCGCCGACTGCGGTGACCTCGGCGCCGGCGCTGGCCAGCAGCGCGGAGTCGGTGTGCCAGCCCATGACGGCGTGGTGGTGGCAGTGCGGCTGGGCCACCGCACGCACGCCGGTGAGGTCGGGTGCCGTCCACTCCGTGGTCTCGGTCAGCAGCTCGGCGAGCGTGCGGGTGGCGGTGCGCACCTGACGGGCGCGCGGGTCGGCGGGCAGGAGTTCGGCGATTTCGCCGCGCAGCACGGCGGTGCACGAAGGTTCCAGGCCGACGATCGGGGTGCCGGCCCGCACGGCCGGCTCCAGGGCCTGCAGGCTGCGCCGCAACTGAGTGCGCGCGCCGTCCAGCTGGCCGGTGGAGATCCAGGTCAGGCCGCAGCATACGGGCTGTCCGGTGATTTCCACCGCGTAGCCGGCCGCTTCCAGCACCCGCACGGCGGCCTGGCCGACCTCGGGGGTGAAGTAGTCGGTGAAGGTGTCCACCCACAGCAGCACCGGAGCCCCGGCCCGGGGGGGACGGCCGGCGAACCAGGCTCGGAAGCTCTGCGCGGCGAACTGCGGCAGCGGGCGGCGGGCGTCGATTCCGCCCAGCCGCTTGGCCAGGCCGGCCAGCGCCGGGTTGCGCAGCGCGGCGTTCGCCAGTCCCGGCGCGTGCGAGGCCAGCCGGGCCCAGCGAGGCAGCCAGCCCAGCGAGTAGTGGGCCGGCGGGCGCGGCCGGCGACGGTACTTCTGGTACAGCACCTCGGCCTTGTAGGTCGCCATGTCCACCCCGGCCGGGCAGTCCGACGAGCAGCCCTTGCACGACAAGCACAGGTCAAGCGACTCGGCCACCTCCGCCGAGCGGAAGTCCTTGACCAGCGTGCCGTTCGCGAGCTCCTGCAGCACCCGCGAGCGGCCCCGGGTGGAGTCCTTCTCGTCCCGCGTGGCCAGGTACGACGGGCACATCACTCCCCCACCCGCCTCCCCAGCCCCCTTCACTGCGGTGGTGTCGGCACGGCACTTGCCCACGCCGACGCACCGGTGCACCGCAACCGACAGGTCACCGCCGTCGTGCGGATAGGCGAAACCCAGTCCGGCGCGCAGCGGGCGGGCCTGTGGCACGCGCAGGTCCGCGTCCAGCGGCACCGGGTCGACCAGCACGCCGGGGTTGAACACGTTGCCCGGGTCGAAGATCGCCTTGACCGCGGCCATGGTGTCGATGGCCTCGGGTGAGTACATGGCGGGCAGCAGCTCGCCGCGCGCCCGGCCGTCCCCGTGCTCGCCCGACATCGAGCCGCCGTACTTGCCCACCAGCTGCGCCGCGGCCACCGCGAACTGCCGGTAGCGGCCCGGCTCGGTGGAGAACGGGAAGTCGATGCGGACGTGCACGCAGCCATCGCCGAAGTGGCCGTAGGTCAGGCCGTCCAGGTCGTGCTCGGCCATCAGAGCGCCGAAATCACGCAGGTACGCGCCCAGGTGCCGGGGCGGGACGGCGGCGTCTTCCCAGCCGGGCCAGGCCGGCGCACCCGCCGGGGTGCGGCCGCCCAGGCCCGCGCCGTCCTCGCGGATACGCCACAGGGCCCGCGCCGGGGCGCCGGCGACCACGAGCGCGTCGAGGCTGTCGGCGCCGGCGATGAGCCGCTCGGCCCCGGCGCGCGCCTCGGCCTCGGTATCGCCGGAGGTCTCCACGAACAGCCAGGCCTCACCGCGCGGCAGCCCGGGGACGGCCGCAGCGCCCCGGCGAGCCCGGAAGACCTCGACCAGCCGGGCGTCCATGCCCTCGACCGCGACCGGGCGGTGCGGCAGCAGGCCGGGCACCGCATCCGCGGCCTCCGGCATGCCGGGGTAGCCGAGCACCGCCAGCGCCACCGCCTTCGGCGACGATACGAGCCCGACGGTCGCACCGAGGACCATGCCCAGCGTGCCTTCGGTACCGGCCAGGAACTTCGCGAGATCCGCGCCGTTCTCTGGCAGCAGGTGCTCCAGGGAGTAGCCGGACACCTGCCGGGTGAACCGGCCGAACTCGGTGCGGATCATGCCGAGGTGCGCCGCGACCAGCCTGTCGAGCGCGGCGCCGATCGTCCCGGCGGCGGCCAGGCCGTCACGGCCCAGGTGCCGAGCCGCGAGCCGCTCCCCCGAGGCGGTCAGCAGGTCCAGGCTCACCACGTTGTCGGCCGCGCGGCCATACCTCAGGGCCCGCGCGCCGCAGGCGTTGTTGCCGATCGAGCCGCCGATGCTCGCCCGGGCGTGCGAGGACGGGTCCGGGCCGAAGCGCAGGCCGTGCCGGGCCGCGGCTGCGGTGATGTCGTCCAGGATCGCGCCGGGCTCGACGACCGCGGTACGCGCCTCGGGGTCTACCGAGAGCACCCGGTTCAGGTGCCGGGAAAAGTCCAGCACGACGCCGGAGCCGACCGAGTTGCCCGCGGTGGAGGTGCCGCCGCCCCGGCTGGTGACCGGCACGCCGACCCGCCGGGCGACGTCCAGCGCGGCGGCCGCCTCCTCGACGTGCCTCGGGAAGACCACCACGCTCGGCACGACCCGGTAGTTCGACGCGTCGGTGGAGTACTCGGCCCGCCGCCGGGCCGAGTCGTCAACCTCGCTCAGCCCCGCACCGCGCAATGTGGCGGCCAGGTCACGTGACGAGGGCGCCGTCGCGCCGCCTGCGCGTGCTGTGGTCATGATCTCGGATGCTATCTCCCGAGGGTGACCAGCGGCCGGACCTGTTCGCGTGCGGCCGCGGCGGCGACCGTCGCGGCTGGTACGGCGGTAGCGGGATGCGGATATCGAGGCTGTCCGGGGAGTGGTGGACGGCGACGTCCGGCCAGTGACCGGTGATCATGGCGAGTACCACCCGGTTGCCGGGCAGCACGTCCATCGCCAGCGCCGTCACGCCCCGCGCCTGGGCCCGGGTGACCAGCGTGCCCATCAGCGCCGCTCCTACGCCCCGGCGCTGCCAGGCGTCGGCGACCACCACGCCGACGTCGCTCACGCGGGCGCCGCAGGGATCCCCGTGATCCTCGGGACCGTCCGCGGCCATCGCGTGCCCGACGATGACGCCGTCCGCGACGGCGACTATGGCGTCGACGTTGGCGGGCCCGCCGGACAGCAGGTGGAGCAGGCCGTAGGCGGGCGTGACCGGCGCGAAGAACCTGAGATAGCGGCTCTCGACGGACAGCCCCGCGAAGAAGTCACCGAGCGCGGCCAGGTCCTCCGGGCGCACCGGACGGATCGCGGCGGTGGCGCGGCCATCGGCTCGCGCCGCCTGGGTTCGGTTCACGAACTCAGCATGGCCGGAATTGCTGAGTCTGTCAACTAGATTTAGCATGCGTTCATGGGAAGGTCCTGGATGCTGGATTACGACACAGCCAACTGCGCGATCGGCGCGGCCGTGGGGATCCTCGGCGAGCGGCCGACGTTCCTCGTGCTGCGCGAGGCCTTCAACGGCGTGCGCCGCTTCGACGACATGCAGCGCCGCACCGGCATGCCCCGCCAGGTGCTCAGCCAGCGCCTGGCCCGCCTGGTGGCGGAAGGCCTGCTGCGCAAGGTTCGTTATCAGGAGAGCGGTCAGCGCAGCCGGGACGAGTACCGGCTCACTGACAAGGGCCTTGACCTCTACCCGGTGCTTGTGGCGCTGATGGAGTGGGGCGACCGGTATGCGAGCGGCGCGGACGGCCCGCCGGTCCTGCTGCGGCATCGCGACTGCGGCGAACCGGTACGGCTGCAGCTGACCTGCGCGGCGGGCCACGTCCTGGAGTCCGCTCGCGAGGTCACCCCGGTGCCCGGCCCGGCCGCCCGCAAGATCGCCTGACGGTCGGACCGCGGACGGGCGTAGGGTGCTGGCATGCTGTTTGCCACCTCCCTGGTCGGGAGCTATCCGCAGCCGGACTGGCTGATCGACCGTGCCCGGCTGGCCGACCGGTTCCCGCCGCGGGTGCGGGCCCGGGAACTGTGGCGGGTCGATCCCGCCTATCTGGAGCAGGCGCAGCGCGATGCGACCGTGCTGGCCATCCGGGCCCAGGAGGAGGCCGGCCTGGACATCGTCACCGACGGCGAGATCTGCCGGGAAAGCTACTCCAACCGGTTCGCGACCGCGCTGGACGGCGTGGACATCGACAACCCCGGCACGGCACTGGACCGCAGCGGCCACCCGAACCCGGTGCCCCGCGTCACGGGGCCGATCCGGCGCAGGCATCCGGTGGAGGTGGAGGACCTGAAGTTCCTGCGCGCGAACACCAGCCGGACCATCAAGATCACCGTGCCCGGGCCGTTCACCATGGCGCAGCAGGCGCAAGACGACTATTACGGCAGCACCGAGTCGCTCGCCCTCGGATATGCCGAGGCGGTCGGCGAAGAGGTCCGGGACCTGTTCGCGGCCGGAGCCGACATCGTCCAGCTGGATGAGCCCTACCTGCAGGCCCGCTCCGAGCAGGCACACCGCTACGGCGTGAAGGCCGTCAACCGGGCGCTGGAGGGCGCGGCCGGCACCACGGCGGTCCACCTGTGCTTCGGCTACGCCGCCATCATCCACGACCGGCCCTCAGGCTATTCGTTCCTGCCCGAACTGGCCGATTGCAGCTGCGACCAGATCTCGATCGAGACTGCTCAGTCCGGCCTGGACTGCTCGGTGCTGGCCGCGCTGGACGGCAAGACCATCATCCTGGGCGTGCTGGACCTCAACGACCTGACGGACGAGTCGCCGGAGACGGTACTGGCCCGGGTCCGGCGGGCGCTGCCGTACGTGCCGCCCGACCGCCTGGTGCTGGCCCCGGACTGCGGCATGAAATACCTGCCGCGCGACGTCGCCTTCGGCAAGCTGACCGCGCTGACGGCGGCCGCCGCCCGGCTGCGAGGCGAGTTTACTTCGTAGCGGCGACCCCCAGGCAGATGAGGCCCGCCGCGACGGACACCCCGGTGCTCTAGCCCGGTGGCTTGCGGCCTACGCCGCCCCACATGGCCGAATGGGCTTGGGCCTCGATCGCCGATGCGGGCCGCCACCGCTGGACCGGGACCAGGCCCGGTTCGAGGAGTTCCAGACCGTCGAAGAAGCGCATGACCTCGGCGTGGGTGCGATGGCTCTGGGTCTCGCGGGCGAGACGGTTGTACCGCTTGGCCGCCTCGGCCATCCGCTCAGCCTCGATGTCCGAAGCCACCTGGGACAATGCCAGGTAGCTCCCGGCAGGAACCGCCGCCATCAGCTGCCTGATGATCCCGCCGGGATCGTCCCGGTCACCGATCAGGTGCATGATGGCGATCAGCATGACCGCGACCGGGCGGGAGAAGTCCAGGGTCTGTGCCGCCTGCGCCAGGATCGTCTGCGGGTCGCGCAGGTCGGCGTCGATGTAGTCCAGGGCACCCTGAGCCGAACTGGTGAGCAGGGCCTGGGCGTGCAGCAGGACGACCGGGTCGTAGTCCGCGTAGACCACACGGCAGCCGGGCGCGACGGACTGCGCTACCTCGTGAGTGTTGTTCGCGGCCGGGATGCCGGTGCCGATGTCGAGGAACTGCCTGATCCCGGCCTCGGCGGCCAGGAACCGCACCACCCGGGCGAGGAACGCGCGGTTGGCTCGCACCGAGGCGACGATGCCGGGGTAAGCCTGGAACACCGCATCGCCGGCCGCGCGATCGGCGGCGAAGTTGTCCTTGCCGCCCAGCCAGTAGTCGTGCACCCGGGCGCTGTGGGCCACGCTGGTGTCGATGACGCGCCGGGCGCCGCCGTTGGCGTCCCGGCCCGCCGCCTGTTCGGTGCCAGACATCGATGCGCCTTCCCGGTGAAGTTACCGCCGTCGCGAATATAGCGCGCGCCGGGTAGGGCGGAATCCTCCGGGCCGGGCCGGGCGGGAGCGCTCCGGCGGCCGGACCGGTGCTGAACACGTTGGATATCCCGGTCACCTGGCCGGTGGCGTAAGCGATGGCCCCGGAGACGAGGACGCCCTCCCGCCCGCAGGCCAGGATGGTGCAGCACGGGTCGGCCAGCAATTCTGGCCGGAACAGCGGTCCTGGCCCAGGGCTATCGCCACCCGCCCAGGCGATCTCCCACTGGGCCAGCTCGGCGGCGCGCCTCAGCGGGCACCTTTGTCCGTCCGGAAGAAGTGCGTCTCCGGGCGCTCGAGCAGCTGGCCATCGACGAACGTGTCGACCTTCTCGTTGTAGAAGGCGACCATGCCGGCGATGGGCAGGAGCTGGCGGGTGGGAAAGTCATATGCCCAGGCCAGGTCCTTGTGCACGACGTCGCCGGACCGGACCGACCAGTAGCCGCTGGTCACTCCCTTATAAGGGCACGCGGTCACCGTGTCGGTCGGGACCAGGTGCTCGAAGCGGACGTCGGTCCGGCTGACGTAGTACCGCGTCGGCAGGCCGGTCTCGAACACCATTACCGGGGACGCCGAGTCGGCCAGCAGCACCCCCTCGAGTTCGACGCGCACCGGGCGGTTCGAGCGCAGCGCGTCGACCCGCGTGTAGGGGCTGCGCGGATGCACGAACACCTGCTCGTCCTCCTCGAACCAGGCATCCAGCGCAGCCCATTCGAAGCGGACGGTGCCGCTAAGCCCCTCTATCGTGGACTCGGCGATCACCCGGGCCGCCCGCGGCCGGTGCGCCTCCCCGGCCCGCAGCCCGTGCAGTTCCGCCTTTCCGCGGCCGGTCTGCTGGGCATGCCCCTCCGGGGTCAACAGGTCTTGGCGCACGTCGGCCAGCGGAACGTAGTACTGCGGGTAATAAGGCCATTCCCAGACGTACAGTGCCCGTGTCGTGTCCAGGACCTTCTCGGTCCCGAGATAGGCCCGGATGCGGCGCGGCACCGGCTCGACGTGGTTCACCGTGGTGAGCATGGCTGGATAGTCGTTCACTGCGGCTCCTCGGCGTTAGACGTCCAGTATGAACCGGAAGGCCGGGCTCAGGCGGGCCAGGGTTTCCTGGCGGATATACCTCTTCTGGTCGAGTTGCTGCCCGTTGGCGCGGCGGGTGAAGTAGGAGTGCAGCGCGCGGCGGGGCCGCCCGCTGCGGTTCAGGGTGCCGCCGTGCCGCAGGTGACTGTTGAATACGACGACGGTGCCATTGTGCCACACCGCTACTGTTCCGCGGCAAGCCGCGCGTTCTCCTTCAGCCAGCGGAGGTTCTCGACGTCTTCTCTCAGGTAGCCCCAGCCACGGGCCGGATTGGCGCGCCGTTTGTCGAGCCGCTGCCAGGCGGCGTCAAGGTAGGCCAGCCGCAACAGCGGCAATAGCAAGGCCGGTGCAGGACTTGCCGCGGGGCAGACTGAACGAAGCTCACTGGATACCTCGGCCATCCTCCGAGCGTTTTCCCTCGCCCCGGCGGATGGTATGAGCGAGAACGTCGCGATGGCCAAGGCGCCCGCCAGCGGAACCAAGCCGAAACGGACCGCCTCAAAGTCAAAAATTATCCGGACTTCCCCGTTTTCGCCATAGCCGCAGTTGAGCGGGGTGAATTCGGCGTGCAACAGCGCCCGATCGGCCTGTTGCAGGTATGTGGAGTTCTGGGCTAGCTCAGTGCGGCTGATTTCCCTCTGCTCCTGCAGGAATCTCAGGGCCTCATACGGTAGCCCCGAAGCCTCGTGAACGTCCGAACGAGCTTGCTCAGAGGCGAGAAATTCCGGGATGAACCCGGCCGAGGGGGCGTCGAGCAGTGAGTCGAGTGCGGCCGCCTTTGACGTCCATCCAGGCTGCAAAGAAAGCTGGCTGAGCTCGTTCTGCAGCTCTCCAAAGCACCTTGCGGCAGCGCGGCTCTGACGCAAGGTGCCGGCATAGGACATGCTGTCTATCCACTGATAAACCGATATCGCGCGATCGTCCCACAACAATCCCCATGCCCGGCTCTGCCACGGCCCTCCCGACTGGCGTGGCCGCAGCAGTACAGGCACGCGCGGGAAAGCCGGCGGAAGAGCGCCGAGCAATTCAGCCTCGAGGCGCTTGGCTGACGCAAGGGACGTGTCGCACTCCTGCACCTTCAGTGCGTAGGTGCGGGTCCGCCGCGGTGACGCGCACACCAGCCGATAAACGGAGCTGGTCCCCTTATAGACCAGAGCCTGCTCTATGGCGGCACCGAGCGCGTAGCAAGCGCAGATCGCATTGATTTCTTGTCCGTCAAACAGCTCACGGCTCATCACGATCGTCCCTCTCGGGTGGTTGGCAGAAAGCTTAGCCCCGATGACGCCAGCCACCCCGCGCCGTCCTCGGCGGATGTGACGTCGAAGCCGAGGATCACCCCGGTACCCAGCAGCGTTCACACCAGTGACGATCAGCCGGCGCACGATACTACGGGCCGCCCGCCGGGAGGTTCGCTCAGCCGGGAGGGCTGGCCGGCGAGCTGGCCTTCAACCGCTGCTACGTCCCAGAAGACCAAGCGGTCTCCACCAGCGAGCTCATCCGCGCGGCCGTGCTGCGCTAGCTCGTGGAAGAGGACTTCGGATTCAGCGAAAGATAGCTGCTGTCATATTAGGGCCGGGACCGGACGGCCGGTTCGATGCGGCACTGATTCGCGTAGGGACCGTACGATAGACTCAGTTACAACGCGAAAAGGGCTGAAGCGAGGTGGCCGACTGTTGGACGGCACTGAGTTCATGATGGCCTATCACCTGATGATCGATAGGTTCGCAACCGCAAACCAGGATTTCCAGCCTGTTGAATCGGTCAAGCCCGTTGATTCGCTGCGCAGTTGGATGGGCGGCAACTTTAAAGGAATCATAGAATCGCTCGGCTATATCAGCGGCCTGGGCGTGGATACTATCTTTCTATCGCCCTTTATGAAAAGCCATAAATACCACGGATATTGGGTCACAGATTACTTCAGTGTCGAGGAACATTTCGGCACCGACGACGATCTTGCCTGTCTTGTGTCAGAAGCCCATATCAAGGGGATACGTGTCATGATGGACGTGCCCATTACACACTGTCACATGTCTAACCGACGTTTCTGCCAACCGTCAGTGTACAAATCGGAATTTCTACTGAAAGATCACCGAGGAAGCACCATCGGGTTCTTTGGCGACCCAGACCTGCCGGAGATAGATCTTGACCGGGCCGCCGTCCGCCAAGAGGTTCTTGACATACTTAGGTACTGGTTGAGCTACGGCTTTGACGGAATCCGCTTCGACCATGCGAAACGTCCATCGCTATCCTTCTGGCATTTCTTGGTCCCAGAGTTGAAGAAGCTTTCACCACAATCGTTGCTACTGGGTGAAAACTGGAGTGAACAGGGTGAAATCGGAAGGCTGGTAGGCCTATTGGACGGCGAACTAAATTTGCCGCTTGCTTTCGCGATGCGGAGGTTCCTCATGGAGCCCGGCCTGGAGTCGATGTCTGGAATTACGGCGATCGTCAACCTTCAAGAGTCGCTCAGAGAGCGCGGTTATATTATTCCCGCCTTTATCGATAACCATGATCTCGAGCGTGCTGCTGTTCTCGCACGCGGCAACGAGAGCTTGCTGAAGCTGGGATATCTGATCCTGATGACTCTTCCTTACCCGGTCATTATATACAGCGGAAGTGAGCGCAGCCAGGGACAAACGGCGAACCTTCCAGAAGGTTGCGTAGAGCGGGATCGGTTCTTCCGCGAACCGACATCGTGGAGTATCGGGCAGCATTTTGCCGATTGGATTGGACGAATTTCTCGACTACGGCGTACACTTTGGCCCATGCTCTCAACGGCTCATATCACATTCGATGCTGACCCTCTCAGGAGCATTCTTCGGTATTCCTATAGCATGGGTGAGGATATCGTAGAGGTAATCGCGAATTATGGCCACGCTCCGAACAGGGTGCACACTGCCTACCGCCATAAGTGCCTTGCCTCAACCCACGAGGCAAGAGAGGTGGCTACGGGAGAAGAGATTTGTCTGCTCGGACACCAAGGTGTCGTACTTGTAAATGAGGAATATGGCGAACGTAACAGACTGCCGGGGGCACGAGAGGACGGCGAGTAGATTGCTTGCAAATGTGCCAGAGGATGTTCTCCGCTGGCTGGAAGTTAATCTCCACGGGAACGGTGGTGTGATCAGAATAAGTCCCTTGCCAGGCTTCGGAAATGAGAATTTTCTGGTAATTACGCAAGATGGCAGAAAATTCGTGCTAAGGCGCTATCTGCGCACTGACCGATGCGGCATCGAGGCCGCCCTCATGACCCGGCTGATGACCAGTGAAATACCAGTTCCTGAGATTATTGCTCTTGATGCCCGCGGAGATGCCGGAGGACGGCCGCTTATGCTGAGGCACTTTACAGAAGGATTCACGGCCAGTGACGTCGTCCATCAAGAGAGACCAGATGAAGTTAGCTCTATAGGGGAGGATATGGGCACGACTCTGGCGGCCATTGGCCGCATCGTATTTGATAGAGTAGGCTTCTTTAGCGGACCTGATCTTGTACCGGCTCCGGATGAGCGACTGGCTAACCTACCGCTTTTCATGGACGATTGCATAGGGCATATGATTGAGGGAGAGACGCTCACCAGCAACGAACGCAGAAGACTCGTGAACATGATAGATTCATATACGCCGCTCATGCGGATGGAGGCTGGGGGGGTTCTGGTTCATGCTGACTTCAGCCTCACGAATATCATAGTGGGACCCGATAAGGGAAGATGGCATGTGCGAAGCGTTCTCGACTGGGAGTTTTCTTTCTCTGGTTCATCTCTATATGATGTCGGCAGTGTCCTTCGCCGTCGAGACATACTCCCTGTATCTTTTATTGAGCACTTCCTTAGGGGATACACAGAATCTGGTGGATATCTTCCTAGTAGCAGAAAGGATCTGTTGGTCATTCTTGATCTTAGTTCCCTTGTTGTCGAGTGCCTAACCCGACGCCAAGGGAATCCATTTTTTGGCGAGGAGGTAAATTTTGTGCGCCGTCGGCTTCTGCACTGACCATTTGCATGTGTCATGAGTCGCGGAATTCCTGGACTGCCAGCTCAAGCACTGAACGAGGTGATCCTCCCGCTAGCCCGCGCCTTCACCTCGGCTGTGCGCTCACCGACACCTGGGACCTGGGACCTGGGACCTGGGACGTACATATCCTAAGCACGTGGCGTTGACATACTATCCGTTATGCTATTACAATCATTAATCGATTAACAAGGCCGTCACGTTAAAGGTCCCGAGAAAATGTCTGCTTTGAATCTTTTGGGAACGCTCGGTATCCCGGCGGCTGTGGCTGCCATCGTTACAGGGCTTATTAGTTATTTCGGCGGTCTCCAGGCCATCTATACAAACTACGAACTGGAGGAACAGAAGAAGCTGCGTGAGCTGATGGGAAGGTATACCGGCCGGATGCTGGAGGCGGCAGTCGACTGGGATCGTCGCATGACACAGCTATACAACTACGCGGAGAGAAGGCCGCGAACCGCCCCATTGGATAATGAAGACTACGATGGCGACTTCTACTGGCATTTCATGTGCCCACGCTGGAAAGAGCGGCACGAAGTCAATTCTCCGACCGCACTCGCCAAATATCGGCGTGACCCTGATGCATATTTTTACCAATCAGTTGTCTTTCGATTCTTGTCGTTCCTATCTATAGCCCGCAGGTTCGAGGCCGAGGCCTTCTACATCGATGCAACACTGGCGAAGCATAGTAAGAAGGCTCATAAGAGGGCACTTTATTTCCTTCGCTATGCCAAGAGCTTTCTTTGGGTCATGACTTTTCAGGAACTCAGCCCTCACGACAGCTTTCCCGGAGTAGATCATTTCCGTGACGACGAGTTCAGGCCCTTGCTGGATCTATGTTATAAGGTCAGTGGTGAAGATTCAGGCAGCCTTAGCCCGGACGGCAAGGAGCCGATATTTGACTGGCCTCGATTCCGTGCTGTACTACAAATCGAAAGGGATGGCAAGGACGGAGAATTTAATATCGAGGTAGAAAGACTGCTTTCATTCTTTGATGAGCTTAGAGCCGTCGACTACACTTCACATGGGGAGAAGAGACGTCGCTGGGAACGGCTGATCTGTCTCCATCTTCTGACCTTGAACTTCATTGCGACCTTCGGATATGATTGGCAACGTGATATTACTGATAGGCGCAAGCGAGCTATAGAATTCTTGAGCATGGACAATACTGTCATTGATGCTTTCTTGAGTGGATCGGAGCAGTGGCTAGGGCTTGACGAGCAAGAGTATATGATATCACTAAAATCTCAGCTCAAGGAAAAGCGGGACGCTTCACCGGCCACCACCATGGGCGCGGCGGTAGCCCGGCTAGAGGAATTGGGTGCGACGAAGATCAAAAGGGAGAGTTCCCGGACGATCATGCACGATCAGGGGGGTAACAAGTTCTTCGTCGACCAAGATCGGCTGAAGGACATTACGTTGACGAGTCCCTCTGATGCAGATCAGCGGCGGAGTAGCACTGCAATTGCCCGCCCTACTGCTTGACTCGCGGATGGCAAAGCTTCGCCCAGGTCACAACTGTCACTCGGTACCGTGCTAGGACATCCAGACGCTGGCCTAAGCTTGGTAAGGCCGCAGAAACCAGGACCGTTCGGGATAAAAAGCCTTTGATGGTTTGTCAGTGGGCGATCTGGTGGGTGGTGAAGTCGGGCTTGCGCTTCTCGGCGAAGGCGGCCGCGCCTTCCCTGGCCTCGTCGGTCACGGAGAAGACGTCCAGGCCCGCCTGCGACATCTGGGACAGGCCGCCCTGGTGGTCGGTGTCGGCGTTGAACGAGTGCTTGAGGAAGCGGATCGCGGTCGGGCTGTACTGCGCGAGCTGGTTCACCCAGGCCTTGGCGGCGGGCATCAGCTCCTCGGCCGGCACGACCTTGTTGACCAGGCCCCATCGCTCGGCTTGTTCGGCCGAGTACTGCTCGAGCAGGAACCATATCTCGCGGGCGCGCTTCTCGCCCACCACCCGGGCCAGGTACGCCGAGCCGAAGCCGCCGTCGAACGAGCCGACGCGGGGGCCCGCCTGGCCGAACCTGGCGTGTTCGGCGGCGATGGACAGGTCGCACAGCACGTGCAGGACGTGACCGCCGCCGATGGCCAGCCCGTTCACCGCCGCGATGACTGGCTTGGGCACGTCGCGGATGAGCCGGTGCAGGTAGATCACCTCGAACAGGCCGTTGCTCGTCGGGCCGTAGTCGCCAGTCTCGGCCCGCTGCTTGACGTCGCCGCCGACGCAGAACGCGCGGGTCCCGGCCCCGGTGAAGATGACCCCGCGGACCGCCTTGTCCGCCCAGGCTCGCTTGAAGGCGTGGATCAGCTCCTCGATCGTCTGGCCCCGGAAGGCGTTGAGCCGATCTTCCCGGTTGATGGTGATGACCGCCGCGGGCCCGTCGACCTCGTACAGTACGTCCTCGTACGTAGACTTCTCCATGACTAGATAATAGGGTTCTAGAGCAAGCTAGGACCAGTGGCCCGGGAAGAGGACGTCGTGATGAGCCGGAGACAGCAGTGACGGAGCGGCAGGATCCCGTCGAGTGGTCGCGCGAGCAGTGGGTGGCCCACGACCAGCCCGCAGCCGACCAGTTCACCGCCATGGTCGCCATCTTGCGCACGCACCAGGCCATGACCGCGTCGATCGACGCGACGCTGCGCACCCACGACTTGACCCGCACCGGTTACCTGCTGATGACCACCCTGCAGCTGTCCCGCGAAGGCACGCGGCCGCTCGGCCAGCTCAGCAGGCACCTGATGGTCCACCCGACCACCGTCACGCTGGCCCTGGACCAGCTGGAGAGGCGGAACCTGGTCAAGCGGAGCCCGCACCCGACCGACCGGCGCACGATCCTGGCCGTGCTGACCCCGGCCGGGCGGGAGGTGCTCGAGGTGGCGACCAAGGCGCTGGCGGACGCGGACTTCGGCCTGGCCGGCGTCGACGGCGCCTTGTCGGGCCGCGTCGTCGAGGTGCTCGGCGAGGTGCGGCGGCACATCGGGGACATCCGGTCCTAGCCGGGGACATCCGGTCCTAGCCGGGGACATCCGGTCCTAGCCGGGGACATCCGCTCCTAGCCGGGGGCAGCGGCTTTCAGCAGGCCGGCGGTCACCTGGCGGCTGCGCTCGTCGGTCATGCCGAAGCTGGCCGGGTACACGATGACGTGGTCGATGTGCCGGCCGAACTCTTTGAGCTTGGCGCCCACCTGCGCAGGGGTGCCCGAGGCGGACATCGCGTCGACCATCGCGTCGGGCACGGCCGCCGCCATCGCGTCGAAGTCGCGCGAGGCGAACGCTGCCCTGATCCGCTCCCCCGCCTCGCTGAACCCGGCGACGTCGACGACCGTGCCGTAGGTGCGCGGGGCGGCGTAGAACGCGATCTGCGCCGCCGCCTCGCGGCGGGCCTGGACCTCGTCGTCGGCGACCGAGCAGATCACCAGCCCGGCGATTTGAACGCGTTCGGCTTCCCGGCCTGTCTTCGCGGCGCCCTTGGCGATGGCGGGCCGTACCACGTCGTCGTAGTAGCGCGGGCTGAACAGCGGATGGCCGAGGAAACCGTCGGCGACCCGGCCGGCCACCTCCACCATCCGGGTGTTCACCCCGGCGGTGAACAGCGGGATCTCGGCGCGCACCGGCGGGGCCATCTCCGCGGTCGGCGTGACGTCCACGTGGTAAAACCTGCCGTCGTGGCGTACCGGCCCCTCGGCGGCGGTGGCGGCGGCGTCGGTGACGCCGCCGCGCAGGATCGCGAAGCCGCGGCTGGCGGCACCGTCCGGGGCGGCGCTGGCCGGGGCGGTGCTGGCCGGGGCGGTGCTGGCCGGGGCGGTGCTGGCCGGGGCGGTGCCGTTGGGGGCGGTCATGCGAAGCTCGCGGGACGTTTGGCGACGAATGCGGCGAGCCCTTCTTGGCCGTCCGGTGAGTCGAGCAGATCCGTGACCCGGTCGGCTTCGCGGGCCATACCCTCGGCCAGTGGCAATTCGGCGGCGTCATCGACACATCGCAGCACGGCGGCGAGCGCCGGACGGGACATGGCGCCGAACTGCCCGGCCAGCTCGAGCGCCTGCTTGAGCGCGCCGCCCGGCTCGGTGACGCGGTCCAGCAGGCCGATCGCGAGCGCCTCGTCCGCCGGGACCTCGCGGGCGGTCAGCATCATGTCCAGGGCCCGGCCGCGGCCGACCAGCCGCGGCAGCCGCTGCGTGCCGCCGGCCCCGGGGATCAGGCCGAGTTTCGCCTCGGGCAGGCCGAGCCGGGCCGACGCGGAGCCGATCCGCATCGTGCAGGCCAGCGCCAGCTCGAGGCCGCCGCCGAGGGCGCGTCCCTCGATCGCCGCGATCGACGGACGATCCAGGGCCGCGATGTGATCGAAGGCGGCGCGCATCGAATCCCCGTAAGCCCGCAGTGCCGCCCGACCGGCTCCGGCCATGAGCTTGATGTCCGCGCCGGCCGCGAAGAACCCGTCGAGCCCCGAGCAGATGAGGAGGATCCGGGCCGCCGAGGTCTCGAACGCGCCGAGGGCGGCGCTCAGGCCGCCGAGCAGCGGCTGGCCGAGCTGATTGGCGGGCGGGTTGGCCAGCCGGACCACGAACGCCGGGCCTTCGGCCGTCCAGGTGACGACGGAATCCGGCGGGGCTGGATCGGTCATGGCGTGCGGGCCTTTCTGGCGGGTTCTGCTTTCAGTTCCGCGAGCCAGGCGTCGCGGAGCTCGTGCTTGGCGATCTTGCCGGCGTCGGTCATCGGCAGCGGCTCTTCCTGCAGCCGCCACCGGGCCGGCACCTGGAAGCGGCCGAGCCGGGCCGCGGCGAAGGCGGTGAGCTCGGCGGCGGTCGCGGCGGCGCGCAACTGGACGATGGCGCCGACGATCTCGCCGAAGTCGGCGTCGGGCAGCCCGAGGACGGCGACGGCCGCGACCGCGGGGTGCTGGTGCAGCACCTCCTCGACATGGGACGCGGCGATGTTCTCCCCGCCCCGGATGATGACGTCCTTCGCCCGGCCGGTGACGTACAGCAGGCCGTCGTCGATGCGGCCGAGGTCGCCGGTGTGCAGCCAGCCGTCGGCGTCGATGACCTCCGGCGCGTCCTCGCCCCAGTACCCGAGCATCTGGGACGGTGTGCGGACGATGATCTCGCCGGTGCCGGTTTCGTCCGGTTGCCCGATGCGCATCTCGACGACCGGCAGCGGCCGCCCGGCGGTCTGCGGGTGCTCGGCCATCAGGGCGCCGGACGCGGCGGCGACCGTGCCGCCGGCCTCGGTCATGCCGTAGATAGTGGATACTCCGCGCCGGACAGCGGGGAAGGCGGCGCGCAGCCGGTCGGAGAGTTCGGGGGTGACCGGCGAGCCGCCGAGCGAGATCGACCGCACCGCGGACAGGTCCCGCCCGGGCAGGGTGGGATCGGTGAGTACGCGGATCGCCATCGTAGGGACGGCACCCCAGATGCTCACCCGCTCACGCTCGATGAGGTCGAGCACCTGGCCCGAGTCGAACCGGCCCTCGAGGAATACCATCGTGTTGCCGCCGAGCATGGCCAGCAGCAGCGACTGGACGCCGCCGATGTGGAACAGCGGGCCGCTTTGCAAGATGACCTCGGGCGGCCGGTCGCCGCGGAGCTGGTGCGGCAGCCGCTTCGACACGACCAGCAGGTTCTGCAGGTTGGCGATGACCGAACGATGCGCGAGCACCGCCGCCTTAGCCAGGCCGGTCGTGCCGGCCGTGAAGATGATCAGCGCGGGGTCGTCTTCGCCTCCCGCGGGGGGCTCGGGGATGGACAGCGACGGCGCGCTCTGCGCGGCCCGGATGTCGGCGACCGGCACCACGGCCGGGCCGGTGCCTGTGCCGGTCCCCGCGGGCAGCAGCCTGGCCATCTCGGTGTCCGCGGTGATGACGGCGGGCGCGGTGAGCTCGATCGCGTGGGCGATCTCCTCGGTGCTCCACCACCGGTTGCCCGGCGCCACCACCGCGCCGAGCCGCAGGCCCGCCCACAGCGAGATCACCCACTCCGGCGAGTTGGCCGCGAGCAGCAGCAGCCGGTCACCCGGGCCGAGGCCGCGCGCGGCCAGGTGCCCGGCCACCCGGTCCGCGGCCGCGGCCATCGCGGCGAACGTGACCCGCCGGCGGCCCTGGACCAGATGGTCCCGGTCGGCCCAGCGGGCCGCGTCGTCGAGCAGTTCGGTGACCCGCCGGCGGCGCTGCTGATAGACGAGAAACGGCACAGGCCCGTCGCCGCGCGCGACCTCGGTTCCCCACATGCCCGCCTCGCTCATCACGAGCCATTAGTCTAGATGGCAACCATCGGATGTCAGAGTATCTTGTCATCTCGTGACGGCAGGCACCAGGACCGCCGCGGCGAAGGACGCGCTTCGCGAGCAGGGCTACATGCCCTGCACAGACCAGCATCAGGATCTCATCTCGACCCTGTCCGCACCGGGCGCGCGCTAAAGCGGGATGAACTGTGGCGGGGACTGCCCGGACCGGGGCCTTATGCGGAGCGAAGCGCGCCGTCGTCGTCGAGATCATCGAGCACCGCGGGCAGGCCGACGGTGAGCATCTTCCTGCGGACGTGGCCCAGGAGCTTCGCCATGAAGACCCCACCGACGCCGGTAAAGCCGGTGTGCTCGTAGGTGAAGCGCGTGCCGCCGGCATGGGGCTCGAGCCTGTAGGTGACCTCCGTCACGTCGCCGCCTTCGTCGCCGATCCACGACCAGCGCAGCAGCGACGGCTCGTTTACCTCAAGCACCTCGCAGTCGACGACGCCGCGCCAGCCGGGCTTCGGCTTCGCGACGAGGCGGAACTTCGTGCCTACGACGGGGGCGAATCCTTCCGGCCGCCCGCCGGCGCCGGTCGCGGTCCACAGCGGGACGAGCGCCGGGTCGGTCACGGCCCGCCAGACTTTCGCGACGGGATGGGGGTAGTCACGCACGATGCGGATATTACTCATGGGAACTCCTTGGGCCTGAGAGGTGGACGACGAGCATCATTTTTATAGCTGCTATAAAATTAGGGTAGCAGAAATAATTTAGCAACTGGATTATGCTGAGGGCATGAACACTTCGACGGTGGACTGGACGATGCCGCGGACACCGGAGGCGCTGGAGGCCGAGGGACTGCGGGAGCGCAAGAAGCGCCTGATGCGCCAGCAGTTGTCGGACACGGCGACACAGATGTTCCTGGAGCGCGGCTTCGACGCCGTCCGCGTGACGGATATCGCCGAGGCATGCGGGGTGTCAGAGAAGACGGTCTTCAACTACTTCCCCACCAAGGAGTCGCTGATCCTAGACCGTCTGGAAGCCACGATGGCCTCGCTGCGGACCGGCCTGGCCGAGCCGGGGGTCGCACCGGTCCAGGCGGCGCTGCGGATCCTGGACCGTGAACTGGGCGCCATGACATCCTGGTTGGCCGCCCAGGACGACCCGGTCCAGGCCAGCACCGCGATCCGGCGCTTTGACGCACTGATCCAGGCCACCCCGTCTTTGCGGGCCTACCAGAGCGACATGATGGACCAGTTCACCGCCGTGGCCGCCACGATCCTGGCCGAACGGGCCGGGATGAGCCCGGACGACCCTGAGCCGCAGATCGCGGCCACCGCCCTGCTCGGCCTGTGGCGCATCCAGTTCCAAAGCCTCTCGAGATACCTGGACGGGACCCGCACCCCGGCACAGGTCCACCGGGCAGTGACCGCCGACGTCCGCCGGGCAGCCCAGCTCATCGAGACCGGACTGAGCTCTTTCGCGGCCTTATCTAGGTGGGGTAGCCGGTGGGTTCGGTGGTGTGCCGGCGGCCGGACGGGGTGGTCCACTGGAAGGTTCCGAAGCACGTCAGTTACTGCTTCGTCTTTCAGGGAGGGTGAGGTTTCAGCGTCGTTCGTGACGGTGACTCATCCGTTTCATCCGCTGCACGGTAAGCGGTTGCGGCGGATGCCCCGGCCCGAGGAAAGCCGCTTGCTGCAGCTGCGTCCGGGCGTGCCCGCGTTCTTCTGGAGGCGGAGCCGGACATCCAGGTGATCGGCGAGGCCAGCACTGCATCCGTCGCACTGGCCCAGATTCCGGCGCTGCGCCCCGCCGTCGCCGTAGGTTAGATTCTGTTCATGACGCCTGGAGGACCGGAGCCGCGGGCCCGGTGGGCCGGCAATACGCTGGCCGATTTTGAACGGGACCTTGCTGACAACCTGTGTTACCAGCGGGGCACGACGGCGGAGTCGGCGAGTGCCCAGGACGCCTACTGGACGCTGGCGGTGACTGTCCGCGACCGCCTGGCTGACCGCCGGCATCCGGTATGAGTTCGGGATCTTCAAGCAGGCCTTCCAGGATGGTTATCAGGTCGAGCTTCCCGACGACTGGACCTTCTACGGCAACCCGTGGGAGT
>Ga0316363_10000814_pt1 | contig 33766 bp, 32 predicted proteins | sample Sb_taG_3_FD_200459 | JGI IMG/M metagenome (GOLD analysis project Ga0316363, IMG submission 200459) | Peat soil microbial communities from Weissenstadt, Germany - Sb_50d_a_PC metaG (v2) (version 2) | ecosystem: Environmental > Terrestrial > Soil > Wetlands > Peat | place: Germany: Weissenstadt...
TATTCAAGCAGGCGGCTTCAAGAGCCTGCAAGAAGGCCAAACCGTGCAGTTCGACGTGACCAAAGGCCCTAAGGGCTGGCAAGCGGAGAACGTTACCGCTGTCTAGGTAGCGACAACGATCTCTAAGTAAAAACTAAGTGCCCGAGATTCGCAAGAATCCCGGGCATTTTTGCGTGTGGAGGACAAACAGGCTTCAGCTCTCAGTCGTCAGCTATCAGTGCCGTTCGCTTTGACTGAGACCTGAGACCTGCCTCCCAAAGGCACCGCTCCTGGTTACTCACGTTACCTAAAACGGAGGGTCGATCCCTCAAGTGCTCACTTGCCCTGCCGATGAACGGTAGAGCCGAACTTCGGCTCTGGAGGCCAAATGTTCCGTCCGTTTGCCGCGTTTACGCAGGGTCGCGCATTTTCTTATCTAACCCTAACCACTCTTCTCTTTTCGTTGTTTTCCCTGGACTGCGCCGCCAGCGCACAGTCTCCCGCGGATCCGCCCGACCCACAACCCACCTTCGTCCAACCTCAAGACCGCATCACCACTTCGATCGATGACGGTCTAACGGTGACACTCCGCGGCAACCGCCATCCCCTGGCCCTTGCCCAATACGATGCCGGCGTGGTCGCGCCCGACTATCCCATGGAGAACATGCTCCTCACCCTGTTGCCCGACGCCACCCAGCAAGACGCCCTCAACCAGTTGCTCGACGCGCAGCACAATCCCGAGTCTCCCTACTACCATCAGTGGCTCACACCGGAGCAGTATGCCGAGCGCTTCGGCGTCTCCGAATCCGACGTGGCCAAGGTTGCCGCCTGGTTGCAAACGCACGGCATGGAAGTGGAAGAAGTCACGGCTGGCCGCCGCTCCATCGTTTTCAGTGGCACCGCGGCCCAGGTCGAGTCAGCCTTTCACACCCAGATCCACGCCTACAAAATTGGCGATGAACTCCACCACGCCAACGCGACCGATCCGGCAATCCCCGCAGCCCTGGCGCAAGTTGTGGGTGGCGTGGTTTCCCTGCACGACTTTCGCAGCGAACCGATGCACAACGTGGCCCGCATGCCCGAGCCCGACTTCACCTCCGGCGGCAGCCACTACCTCGCCCCGGCCGACTTTGCCACCATCTACGACCTTGCGCCCCTTTATCGAGCATCCATTAACGGCAGCGGCCAATCCGTGGCCATTGTCGCGCGTTCCAACATCAACATGGCCGACGTGCGCCAGTTCCGCACATTCTTTGGCCTGCCCGCCAACGATCCCCAGATCATCGTCAACGGAACCGACCCGGGCATTTGGAATTCCGGCGAAGAGACCGAAGCCGATCTCGACGTCGAGTGGTCCGGCGCCGTGGCGAAGAACGCCACGATTCAGTTTGTCGTCTCCAAGTCCACGAATTCGAGCGACGGCGTGGATCTCTCCGCGCAGTACATCGTCAACCATAACCTTGCGCCCGCGATGAGCACGAGCTTCGGTCTGTGCGAGGCCGCGCTGGGTTCTTCCGGAAACAGCTTCCTCAACAGCCTGTGGCAGCAAGCGGCCGCGCAGGGCATCACCGTCTTCGTTTCCTCGGGAGATAACGGCGCCGCCGGTTGCGATTCCGCCTCGGAATCTACCGCCACTCAGGGACGCGCCGTCAACGGCCTGTGCTCCACGCCCTACAGCGTTTGCGTTGGCGGCACCGAGTTCAACGACACCTCGAATCCTTCGCTCTATTGGTCGTCGTCGAACGCTTCCGGCACGCAGGCATCGGCGTTAAGCTATATTCCAGAAGTTGTCTGGAACGAAAGCGGCCCTGGCGAAGGACTCTGGGCGGGCGGCGGAGGCATGAGCACCATCTACGCCAAGCCCTCCTGGCAAACCGGAACCGGCGTTCCCGCCGATGGCAAACGCGATGTTCCCGACGTTGCCCTCACTGCCGCCGGTCACGACGGCTATCTCATCTATCAGCAGGGTGGGCTGTATGTGGTCGGCGGCACCTCCGCCGCCTCGCCGTCGTTTGCCGGGATTATGGCGCTCGTGGTGCAGCACAACGCAGCCCGCCAGGGAAATGCCAGCACCGTGTTCTATCCCCTCGCTACGAAACAAAGGACAGGCGGAGCAGCCGTTTTCCACGACATCACCGTCGGCAACAACAGCGTCCCCGGGCTAACTGGCTTTAACGCCACCGTGGGATACGATCAGGCCAGCGGACTCGGTTCGGTCGACGCCTCGGTCTTAGTCAACCACTGGGGCGATGCCAGCGCCGTTCCCACCTTTCAATTGACGCCTTCGGCGAGTTCCGTCTCCGTCACTGCTGGATCGAACAACAGCGTCACCATGAGCGTCGCCGTCAGCGGAGGCTTCAACGCAGCCGTCGCCTTCTCCGTGACCGGATTACCCAGCGGAGTCTCCGGCGCCTTTACTCCAGCGACGCTGTCCGCTCCCGGATCGGGCAGCAGCGTCTTTAAACTCACAGCCACCAGCAGCGCCACACCCGGCGTTTATTCCGCCACGGTGTCCGCCACCAGCGGCTCTGTGAAGCAGCAAGTGGCGCTCTCCGTCACCGTTGCGCCCGCTCCCACATTCACTCTTGTGCCCTCGGCAACTTCCACCAGCGTTGTGGTAGGGGCATCCAACACTGTGACGTTCACGACCACGCCGAACTCCACATTCAACGCAGCCGTCGCCTTCTCCGTGACCGGATTGCCCAGCGGAGTCTCCGGCGCCTTTACTCCAGCGACGCTGTCCGCTCCCGGATCGGGCAGCAGCGTCCTCAAACTCACAGCCACCAGCAGCGCCACACCCGGCGTTTATTCCGCCACGGTGTCAGCGACCGGCGGCGGCGTCACTCAAAAACAGACGCTGACAGTGAACCTGCCCGGCTTCTCGCTCACCCCAAGCGCAACCAGCGTCACCGTCAGTTCAACCACCAAGGGCACGGTGAAGCTCACCACCGCCACGCTGGCGGGCTTCAGCTCATCCGTCGCGTTCTCGGTCTCCGGACTGCCCACTGGCATAACCGCCAGCTTCAGTCCACAAGCCTTGGGTGCGCCTGGGAGCGGATCCTCCACGCTTACCCTGACCAAAGGATCAGGCGCTGTCAAGGGGACCTCCCACTTCACCGTGACAGCTACCGGTACATCATTCACCCAGAGCACAAGCTTGGGGCTGACGGTGAACTAATCCAGCGAACCACCCTTGATTCTACGGTTTACCGCTGCGGTAACTGTATAGTCTTGATTGCGGTTTTAAGAGCCTTTATGCGGGATTGGCAGCCAAAGACGGCAAGCGCTTTCTGGTGAACCGCTACGTGAAACCTGAACAACGTCCCGCCGTTGACCATCCTGCTGCAGGCGGCTTCCGGCAACTCATCTTTCTAGGGGCAACGAATTACTTGAAAGGAATGTCCGTCTGCTTTGAGGTCCAGCCGACACTCGGGCGGGTGGCCCAGCCTTCCGCTGGCACAACCGCACAGGGGGTGCCCCATCCTTCGCGTGCTTTTCGCGAAGGGTGGGCGGAGGTCTGATCGCACCATGGGACCGGCGGCTTCACGCCGCGCGGGTTCGAAACGAAATTCGTCCCCAGCCCTCATGCACGCGCACCAGCCCAGGTTCGCCTAGAAGATAGAAGCGATAACTGCTCCAGCGCCAATCGTCGGGCTCAGCCACCAGACCTCGCGGCACCGGATTCCGGTGCATATAGCGCAGTTTCTCTACCCGCTTCTTCTCCGTCCAAACGTTGAAGTCATAGAAACGGGTCTGCCAGAAGGGCGCGCGGACCGGAGTCTCTCTGAACAGCTTGGCCTGGCGGGGGTCGCACGGTTTCGTTTTCGGCAATAGGGCACGAGCCGTGCGCTGCTTCAACACTTGCATCACCGTCGAAGGAGTTCCGACCTCTGGTTCGCTCAGAAGAAGGTGGATGTGTTCCGGCATTACGACATATCCCACCATCACGAACCGGTAGCGCTTGCGGGTTTGTTCTAACACGGAGAGGATGCGGTCGCGGCTCCGTGCGGAACCGAGAAGCGGCATGCGGCGATCGCAGGAACACGTGATGAAGTGCAGGTGATCGGCGCCGTAGTATCTATGCAGGCCGCGCGGCATGACTGGCGTTATGCTATCAGCGGCATCGCGGCCCACCCTTGCAAAAAACGCAAGGACTGATTGGATAAGAGCGAAGGCTCGATTCGACCCGGTAGTCTTGATTTGAGGACCAAAGACGCTGGGAAGAAAGGAGTCTTCGCATGATGATTATAGGGTGTGATTTCCATCCCAGCTGGCAGCAAATTGCCTGGTTGGACAGTGAGACTGGGGAAACCGGAGAAGGGAAACTGGTGCATGCCTCTGGCGATGCCAAGTCGTTCTACGCGCGGGTGCCTCGTCCGGCGTTGATTGGCATGGAGGCCACGGGCAACAGTCAGTGGTTCATGGAAATGGTGCAGGATCTGGGACACGAGATCTGGATCGGGGATGCGGCGCAGATCCGGGCCCGTTACGTGCGCCAGCAGAAGACCGACAAACGGGACGCGGCGCATATTCTGAAGCTGCTGGTGGAAGGGCGGTTTCCGCGGTTGTGGGCGCCCGATGGCGAGCAGCGCGATCTGCGGCAGTTGGTTTTGCATCGGCACAAGCTGGTGGAGATTCGCAGCCGGGTAAAGAACGAACTGCAACCCCTTTCTCTGAACCAAGGGATGCAGCGGAAGCACAAACTGTGGAGTCAGGCGGGACAGAAGTTGCTGCGCGAGTTACCGCTGAAACCCTGGGCGGCGTGCCGGCGAGAAGACTTGCTCGGGTTGCTGGCGATGTTAGACGAGCAGATCGGAAAGTTGGATCGAGCGGTGCAGCTTGCCGCCGCCGAGCACCCGCAGGCCCAGTTGCTGATGACGCAGCCAGGAGTGGGTCCGAACACGGCGCTGGCGTATGTGCTGACCATCGGCGATGTAACTCGCTTCCCACGTGGCAAGCAAGTGGCGAGTTACTTGGGCCTGATTCCGCGCGAGGAAAGTTCGGGCGGACGGCAGAAGCTGGGTGCGATTACCAAGCAGGGCAACCGGTTGGTGCGATCGTTACTGGTGGAAGCGGCGCAGATTGCAGTGCGCTTCGATCCCGGATTTCGCAAGCAGTATTTGCATCGTTGTCATCAGAAGCCAAAAGGTGTGGCGAAGATGGCAGCGGCGCGCAAGTTAGCGGTACGACTCTACTGGATGCTACGCACACAGAAACCGTATCCAGAGATCGTTCGCATCGAGAGCAGCCCGCGGGTGCCCCTGGTCGGCGCAAGCTAGACCGCTGGACTGATTGGGCGCTCTCGCATCCCGCGAGGGGGCCCGTGCCAAAGACGGCGCCAAAGACGCGCCTTGGAAAACAAAAACCGTTTTCCACTTTCGCACCGGCCCGGCGACGGCGGCGGGATGTTCGCATAGAAGAATCATGGTCGAGGTTCGGGCCGTATCGATGGTTGGTGGAACGATCTTCCACCGGGAAGTGATTCAGCGTGAGATTTCCAGAGTCTTGGTCCTCAACCTCTCTGGCGAAAAAAGCGGTGCCTCGGCACGGCACAGGACATTTTCGCCTTGACAGAGCCTTCACTCTTATCGAGGGGCACCCTCGGGAGTTGAGATGGGTGAAAGGGTGGGCCAGCCCCCCCGCGCGGGCCTGCCCTATCAACGTTTCATTCGTTTGACGCTTGAACAGGCTCTCGGCGCGGAGAAATAGAACAGTGCGATAGTGGTTGTGAAGGCGTGTTTCGAACAGCTATCTAGACGAACGTTCAAGCGCGTACTATGCTCATTCCATGAAGGCCAAGGCGCCCCTGCTTTTGTTAGCCGTGTTCACCGTATGCTCGATCGGCTGGGGGCAGACCACAATCGCGCGCGATGCAGGCGTTCAGATTCCGGCGTTTTCCGTCGCCGTGAAACTGTCGGAGGCGGCGGAATCACATCTGCGAGGATTGAAAGAAACCATTGTCGTCATCGCTTACTTTGACGGTGACGGCGAACGTGAGCCAGGTATTGACACCTCGCCAATGAGAGATGTGGTTCTCGGGTCGGAAGAGCAACAGGTTAATGCAAACTTAGTCGCTGAGTTCAAGGGTAGCAAAGTCCCTTCTCATGTATGGAAAAGGCTCTCAGACAAGAATTACTTTGTGACAATCAACACTGTCTCCGCTCGAAAAGCCGTTCCCGACAACATTCTCTGGTGCGATGACCCGATTAAGCGTATTGAGGCAGTCAAGGGCAAGACATTGGAAGTACATTGCGATTTGATAAGCGAACACCCCTTCTAGGAGTTTCCGGCTGACTGTTGCTGCTACTAAATGCGCTCGAGTCAGAGTTCTCTCGAGCTAATCCAGCTTCAAATTCTCGCGCAAAATTCCAACGTCTTTGTCGCCGCGCCCGGAGATGTTCACGATCACGATTTCCGACTTCTTCATTTTCGGAGCGCGTTTGATGACTTCGGCGACGGCGTGCGCGGATTCGAGCGCGGGAATAATACCTTCAGTTCGGGCGAGCAGCACGGTCGCTTCGAGCGCTTCGGCGTCGGAAGCGGGAACGTATTGGGCGCGACCCGTATCTTTGAGCATGGCGTGCTCGGGGCCGATCGACGGATAGTCCAGACCAGCGGAGACCGAGTGCGTGGTCGCAATCTGGCCAGACTTGTCCTGCAGCACGTAAGAATAGGTTCCCTGCAGAACGCCCGGCGAACCGCCGCGGAAGCGGGCTGCGTGCTCGCCCAGCGCCTCGCCACGTCCGCCGGCTTCGACTCCGATCAGTTCGACTTTTTTGTCCTTAAGGAAGTCGTAGAAGATGCCGATAGAGTTCGATCCTCCGCCGACGCAGGCAATGATGGCGGTGGGAAGTTTGCCTTCCGCTTTGCGAATCTGCGCGCGGGCTTCGCGACCGATGACGCGATGGAAATCGCGCACCATGGTTGGATAGGGATGCGCTCCAAGCACGCTGCCGAGCAGATAGTGCGTGGTGCGCACATTGGTGACCCAGTCGCGCATAGCTTCGTTGATGGCGTCTTTGAGAGTGCGCGAGCCGGAATCGACGCCGCGAACTTCGGCGCCGAGTAGCCTCATGCGGAAGACGTTGAGCTCCTGGCGGCGCATGTCCTCGGTGCCCATGTAGACCACGCACTCGAACCCGAGCAGGGCGCAGACCGTGGCGGTGGCGACGCCGTGCTGACCGGCGCCGGTTTCCGCGATGACGCGGTGCTTGCCCATGCGTTCGACGAGCAAGGCCTGCCCGAGGCAGTTGTTGATTTTATGCGCGCCGGTGTGGAGAAGGTCCTCGCGCTTGAGATAGATTTTTGCGCCACCAAGTTTTGCGGTCAGGCGGCGGGCGAAGAACAGCGGCGTAGGGCGTCCAGCGTACGTCTTCAGCAAATGGTCGAGGCGTTGCTGGAATTTGCGATCGCGCTTCGCTTTTTCGTATTCGCGCTCCAGTTCTTCGAGCGCGGCCATCAGCGTTTCCGGAACGTAGCGTCCGCCGTAAACGCCGAAACGGCCGGCAGTTGTGGCTTTTGGCGGAGGCATTTGGTTATGGGCCTTTTTGGCTGCGGACGCGGTCGCCATCGTCAGGTTGCCTCTTCCATGGCCCGCACGGCCTGGATAAAGGCGCGGACTCTTCGGGGATCTTTCTTGCCCGGTTCGCGCTCGACGCCGGAGGAGACGTCCACCCCCCAGGGATGGAGGAGGTGGATTGCCTCCTGCACATTGAAGGGACGCAAGCCGCCGGCGACAATCAGCTTGCTGATGCTGTTAATGATTCCAGCCCAGGGCTGGACGCGTTCCCAGTCGAATTTCCGTCCGGTGCCGCCGGGTTTTTCCGCGGTCGAGGAATCGAGCAGCACGCCCGAGATCACGCCAGGGCGGAAGCCGTGGGTTTCGAGGAAGAGGTCGCCGTTCTGAGCGACGTGGATTTTGTGCACGCGTTTGCCCTTATAAGCTTCGTCTGGCTCTACCAGGCCAACCGCAACCGGATCCCATCCGACAGATTGCCCCTCTGCCGCAGCGAAAACTTTGGCAGGCCAGGTGCGGAAAATCGTGGGGCGTTTCGATCCGTTCGCGAGCTCCTGGAAGAGTGTACGGCTAAATTCCACGCTCTCGTCGCCGCTCAATTGCACAGTTGTGAGACCTACCTGTTTAACGGCGTCACGCACCTGATCCGCGGTCTGGTTGACGAAAACGCCGACTCTTTCGATTTCCTGCGGAAGTTTGGCGACGATCGAGCCCGCGGTTTCTAATGTGACGTGGCGCGGGCTCTGCGGATAGAAGACGAAGCCCAGCGCGTTCGCGCCCGCATCGGTCGAGGCGAGCGCGTCGTCGAGGTTCGTGATTCCGCAGATTTTGATCCAAGTCATAAGAACAGTTGTCAGCTATCAGTGGTCAGTTGTCAGTAACAATCCACTATCCACGGACCACCATTCTCGCTTCTTCCAGCAACTTTGCCAGCGCTTCGCCTGGGTGTTCCGCTTTCATCAACCATTCGCCGATCAGGAATGCTTCGTAGCCGGCGGATCGCAGACGAGCTACGTCTGCGCCGGATTGGATACCGCTTTCAGCTACGCGGACGCATGCGGCGGGTATTTTTTCCGCGAGCCGGAATGCTGTTTCGAGATTGACCTCGAAGGTGCGCAGATTGCGGCTATTGATGCCGATCAGGTCGCAACCGGCATCGAGCGCGCGTTGCAGTTCCGGTTCGTCATGAGCTTCGCACAAAACGTCGAGGCTGTGAGATCGCGCGATCTCGGCCAGCGATACCAACTCTTTCTGATCGAGTGCGGCAACAATCAGAAGAATGGCGTCGGCGCGATTGGCTCGGGCTTCCACGATCTGGAATTCATCGATGATGAAATCCTTGCGCAAGCAGGGAAGGGAACTGCTGGACGAGGCTTCGCGTAGATAGTCGAGCGAGCCCTGGAAAAATTGTTCGTCGGTCAGCACCGACAGTGCGGCGGCGCCTGCCCGCTCCAGATCGCGCGCGAGTTCGGAGGGTCTGAAATCGGCGCGAATCAAGCCTTTTGAGGGCGAGGCTTTTTTCAGTTCGGCAATAACGGCGACCGCGATTCCGTCTTGCGCCATTCGGCGCAGCTGTTTCCGAAATCCGCGCGGAGTGTGCGCGGCGGCCGCGTGTTCCAGCGCGCGCAGGCCGGAGTCTCGCCGGCTCCCAGATATGCGCTGGGACATGCGCCGGCGCGTGGCGGCGACGATCGAGTCAAGGGAGGCTGGCATGGCAGATGCTCAATTATACGGAAGCGGCCCGATTCGGGCAGAATCTCCGCTTCGAGCTCCGAGCTTCGGGCTACGAGCTGCGACCGAACACGAATCGGATGCTCGCGGCTCGAGGCTCGCGGCTCGGAGCAATCTCCGGGTGAGGCCGAGACGCGGATGATGCCCGTCACGTGATGCTCATCATTGACCCGGCTTCCGGCAAGGTGCTATAAACAATGCTTTGTGCGGCGGTGTGCAGTCTTGATCCTGGGGCTATATGCCGAGGGCACAAGTTTTCCGACGCGGCCAAATCGGCACTCCTCTTTATTGTTATGCCTGGCGGTGGAAGCGTGTTCGGAGCGTGTTCGCAACTCCGCTGGCGACACACCCGTGGCGGATGGAATCCTGCAGCGGGCGGTCAACGGGCCGGAGCAAAACCACACGTCACGACCCCTGAAAAGGATCTTAGGAGGATTTTAATGCGCACTTGGAACGTTAATCTTGCGTCCGTGGGACGCCGGTTTGCGAAAACTTCCGCAACGCTTGCAACTCTGCTCCTTCTGACCGCCGGCTACGCGCTGGCGCAACCCGCCACACAAACTACCGAAGAGGGCGGCGAGGCGGCACTGAAACTGCCCGACCTTTCTTCGGTTTCGTTCCTCGGCGTGAACGGGCATCGCCTGCTGATGATCGGGCTTCTATTCTGTGTGTTCGGATACGGCTTCGGCATGGCCATCTACATGCGGCTGAAGAATCTGCCCGTGCATCGCGCCATGCGCGAGATTTCGGAACTGATCTACGAAACCTGCAAGACCTACCTGATCACGCAGGGCAAGTTCCTGCTGCTGCTGTGGGTCTTTATCGCGACCATTATTGCTGTGTACTTTGGCGTGCTGCGGCATTTCGAAATTCCGCGCGTTTTGATCATCCTGGGGTTCAGCCTGGTGGGAATCGCGGGCAGCTACGGCGTGGCGTGGTTTGGGATTCGTGTAAACACCTTCGCAAATTCGCGGACGGCCTTCGCTTCTCTGCCCGGCAAACCCTACCCCGTTTATCAGATCCCGCTTGAGGCCGGAATGTCGATCGGTATGATGTTGATCTCGGTCGAACTGCTGATCATGCTCTTCATCCTGCTGTTCGTGCCGGGCGACTATGCCGGCCCGTGCTTCATCGGATTTGCGATCGGCGAATCGCTGGGCGCGGCGGCGCTGCGTATCGCCGGCGGCATCTTCACCAAGATTGCCGATATCGGTTCCGATTTGATGAAGATCGTCTTCAAGATTAAAGAAGACGATGCCCGCAACCCCGGCGTGATTGCCGATTGCACCGGCGACAATGCCGGCGACTCGGTGGGCCCGTCGGCCGATGGTTTCGAGACTTACGGCGTGACCGGCGTCGCGCTGATTACCTTTATTCTGCTGGGCGTGAAGGAACCGGCGATCCAGGTGCAGTTGCTGGTGTGGATTTTCGTGATGCGCATCATGATGCTGGTGTCCAGCGCCTTGGCCTATTTCATCAACGGCGCCATCGCGAAAGCCCGCTTCGGTAACGCGGCAGAAATGAATTTTGAAACGCCATTGACTTCGCTGGTCTGGCTCACTTCGATTGTTTCGATCATTGCCACCTACATTGTTTCCTCTCTTATCATCCCCAGCCTGGGTGGCGACACGTCGCAGTGGTGGAAGCTGGCTTCGATCATCTCCTGCGGAACGCTGGCGGGAGCGCTGATTCCTGAACTGGTCAAAGTCTTCACCTCGGTGGAGTCGCGCCACGTGAACGAAGTCGTGACCTCGGCAAAAGAAGGCGGCGCATCGCTCGGCATCCTCTCCGGCTTTGTCGCCGGAAACTTTTCCGCGTATTGGCTGGGGCTGGCGATGGTCTCTCTGATGTCGATTGCCTACTTCTTCAGCCAGATGGGCTTGGCCGTGGCGGCCACCATGATTGCCGCGCCGGTGTTTGCCTTCGGCCTGGTTGCTTTCGGCTTCCTAGGCATGGGCCCGGTGACGATCGCGGTCGATTCGTACGGGCCGGTTACCGACAACGCGCAGTCCGTCTATGAACTTTCGATGATCGAGCAGGTGCCCAACGTCAAGGCGGAAATCAAGAGGGACTTCAACATCGACGTGAATTTTGACCGCTCCAAGGATTTGCTGGAAGAGAACGACGGCGCGGGCAATACCTTCAAGGCGACTGCCAAGCCGGTGCTGATTGGAACCGCCGTTGTGGGTGCTACGACAATGATTTTCTCCATCATCATGGCGCTGACCAATGGACTGACCACAAATGTGGATAAGCTCTCGTTGCTGCATGCTCCGTTCTTCCTCGGGCTGATTACCGGCGGCGCGATGATCTACTGGTTCACCGGCGCGTCCACGCAGGCTGTGACTACCGGCGCCTATCGCGCGGTGGAGTTCATCAAGGCCAACATTAAACTCGAGAGCGCCGAGAGGGCCTCCGTTCACGACAGCAAGAAGGTGGTCGAGATCTGCACCAAGTACGCGCAGAAGGGCATGTTCAACATCTTTCTCGCCGTCTTCTTCGGGACCCTGACCTTCGCCTTCATCGAGCCGTTCTTCTTTATCGGCTATCTGATCTCGATCGCGATCTTCGGTCTCTATCAAGCCATCTTCATGGCCAACGCCGGCGCCGCGTGGGACAACGCCAAGAAGATCGTCGAAACGAAACTGAAGCAGAAAGGCACGCCGCTGCATGACGCCACGGTCATCGGCGATACGGTGGGCGATCCTTTCAAGGACACGTCTTCGGTGGCCATGAACCCGGTCATCAAGTTCACCACGCTCTTCGGACTGCTGGCGGTCGAACTGGCCGTCTCCCTGGCCCACGACCAGGGCACCGGTCTGACGCACATCCTGGCGCTCTGCTTCTTCGCGGTCTCGGTCTCCTTCGTGTACCGGTCGTTCTACGGGATGCGCATCAGTTCGGAGTAACGGAGGGACAGCCGCCCTCGGCTGTCCCTCGCAATCTCCGGCCGTTAATCCGAGCCCGGAGCTGCCAACCGGCTGCCAACGCAGCTCAGGAGTTTCTCCGCCGCCTCTCCGGGATCTTGGCTGGCGAAGTTCTCGTCCAAAACGAGGAGAGAGACTGCCGGATCGATTTCCTCCAGCGCCTTGCGTGTCGGTCTGCCATGCACGGATTGCATGCGCGCGGAAATCACCACCAGTTTCGCCTTGGTCGCCTTGAGCAGGATGCGGGCGTCGTCGATGGTCGCAGTAGTCAAGGCGTTGTATCCGGCACTGCACAGCACCTCCCGCAGGAACGTGCCCACATCCGTCGACTCGTAAACGCAAAGCATGCGGGGTCTTTCGTCGCCGGCTTTTCCGCGCGAATAGCGCGAGCCTAAATAGGCGGCCGTGATCGCTTCTTCGACCGAATCGTAGGTTTCAAATTGCGAGAGCAGGTTGGTCATCGCCAGCGTTTTGAGGATCTTGGGTGGCACTCCGCTGAGTTTGAGGTCTCCGCCCTTCGCTCGTGCCGCTTGCATCAGGCGCACCAACGCCCCGAGTCCACTGCTGTCGACGAACTCTATCTGGTCGAGTTGCAGCACCACGTCGCTGTACTTGACCAAGGAGTCTTCAACCCGAGCGTGCAACGTATAGACTTCATTTCCAGCCACGATCCGTCCGTGACACTGAATCAAGAGGACATCGCCGACCGGGCGGCTCTCCAGGCGCAGCTGCATCCCGCCTCCTTATTGAAGTTGTGATTAAATCACGGATTTGTCCGCGATGGTAGAAGCAACGCCAGGGGTCCACCGAATTCTGCTCGGATGGTCGGGACGATGGGTAAAGACCCCAGTAGGGCGGTTTCGGGTGGCCCACCTGTGATCTTTCAACACGTTGTTCCCCTTTCCAGACCCCACGAACGCCGTCGCCGCAGGAGCGGTGCGAAAGTGCAAATCGGCTGTAACGATTTGCAAGGCGCGAACTTATCGCGCCGTCTTTTGCACCGCTCGGTGCCAGAACTGAGCCCGATCGGTCCGGTTTCGATGGGTACAATGTCTTGATAATCTACACCCACCCGCCTCAGTCACTACTTCAACAAAATTGTCATCCCGAACGAAGTGAGGGATCTGCAGTTCGTCAGCGCCCGACAGGTGGGTGCCCCACTCTTGCGCTTTCTTTGCGCAAGGGTGGGAGGTAGACTGATCGCACCATGAGTCCCGCCTTTCACGCCGCACGCGCCGAAATGAGCGTACTTAAGATGAAGATCCGCCCTCCGGCCGCGTAAAGCGGAGTCGAACGGCGTCGGCGGTTCGGCACGCCGCCCTTCGGCTATCCCCCTCGGCTTCGCTCGGGGCTTCGGCAAAACAGGGCAAGCTTTTTCGAAAAGCGCGAGAAGTGGCGCACCCCCAGTTCGGCCAATCTTAGAAAACAAACCCGCGTTATACTTGCGCGTTGGAGCGGCCCACCCGCCCTCGACATATGGAGGACCCGATGGAACGTGAGTTCGCCGAAAAGGCGATAAAACAGGCCATGCAAGATAAGAGAAAGCACAAGGTCGGCGCTGTCATTGTCGTTGAGGGCGTAGAGCGTCGTGGCGCTCACGGTGCCGAGATCAGCGATGACGACCATGCCGAATGCTGTCTCCTTGAACGACACTTGGTGGACGAATCAGTAAGGGGCGCGACCCTCTACGTTACCTTGGAACCCTGCACAAATTCCCGTCACTGGACCCGCAGTGGAACGAAGAGCTGTGCTCAAATCATTGTGGACCGAGGAATAGCGCGGGTTGTGATCGGAATGCAGGACCCTGACGGTCGCATCTTTGGGAGGGCAAGCGGGTTTTTGAAGGCGCGCGGCATTGAAGTTGAGTTTTTTCCAGATGATCTCAGAGACCAGTGCGAAAAACTCAGTTCCGAATGGGTTGCCGAAAAACGAAAATCATGGAAATACGAACAAATATTTGCAGGACTACCTTCCCTAAGAGCCCCCCGCGTTCGAGACTTTGAAGGCCTTGTTGTGAAGGACACAGCGGAAATCTTACTTTGTCCCTTCATCAAGGAAGGTTGGGCTGCTGCTGCCGTCAAGTTTAGCCATACCGAGAAGGAACTACCTTTCCCTGACGAGTACGCGTCCCTGTTCGACCTCTACCTCCGAACCCTGTGGAAAAAGAAGCGGTTTTTCGATGATGGCCCTAAAGTTATGTTGAGACAAATTCCTTGGTGCACCTCAGACACTCCCACTCTTATGTTAGAAACTCAACTCACACGGTACAGCCACGTTCAGTTCTTCAAAGATTTGATCGTTACCGACGCTGCCACACGTATGAAGTTCTTAGAGTTGCTGAGGGTGCTAACGGAGGAGGATTGCGACCTGTCCCTGCGAGATTCATTGGTGCAGCAATCCAACCTTTTTTGGAAGAAGAACGGCGACGATGTGACACATCTCACTGCACAGTTAAGGCAAGGTGCGGACCAGGTTTTCGTACCCCATGCATTGTGCGCGCATATGATTGTCGTGACTTCAGACGAGAAGGTCCTCATCACGAAGCGCAGCTCGAAGACGGTATATTTCCCTAAGACCTGGTCGAGTTCTTTCGAAGAAAATATGACCGTGGCCGATCTCGACGGAAAAGAGCCCGCAGCTCTTACGTGGATGAAACGGGGCATCTCTGAGGAGCTAGGTCTTGCCCCCAACACTCACTCCGATGATAATATTCGCGTACTCTCCGTGTTCTTGGAAAGCGACATTCTTAACATCAGTATATGTGGCTTCGTTAGGCTGAGCGTGGATAGAGACACGCTCGATCAAGTTCTGAGAACTATTCCTAGGACTGACAAGGAATTTACAGCGTGGACGTATCTTCCCTACACGGATGAATCTCTGATTCAGGAAATTTTGTGGCCGCCGTCCGAATACTACCATCCGACGAGTCGGTTCCGAATGCTTCTAGCCTTGATGAAAAAGAACGGGCTGCATGAAATGGCTTCTCATTGGGTTTAGGGCTGATTAGACAACCTTGTCGGCTCCATTCGACCGAGTAGACTTGATGCGCTCAAACGCTCAAACAAACCAAGGCCCGTCGGAAAGGAGCCGAGCACATGAAGATTGTAGGTTGTGATTCGGGGGGCGGGTGGGCCACTTTAACGGGGAAGTATAAATCCGGGTTGTCTTTGAACGTCGACTGAAATAACTGGGGGTGCCGGGTGCCCCACTCATCGCGCACTTCGCGATGAGTGGGATTCCCCTGCCGTGTCATTCTAGGGATACTGCCGTGCGCCCTGCCCCACGAAGAACGGCGTCACTCTTTTGCGGCGGTGCTGGGATGCTCGCCACAGATCATACTGCGTCTGCATGCCGGTCCACAGTTCGGGGCTGGTGCCGAGGGCATCCGCCAGCTTCAGCGCCATGTCGGCCGAAATTCCCGCGCTGCCATTCAAGATGCGTGACAGGGCGACCCGAGTCACCCCAAGGTGCTTGGCGGTGTCTGTAACCGACCTCGTCCCCAAATACTCTCGTAGAACTCTTCCCGGATGTGGCGGATTGTGCATGCGCATAAAAACCTCTCAGTGGTAATCCCGATAGTCCACCAACACGGCATCTTCCCCTTCAAAGGCAAACGTCAGACGCCAGTTGCCGCTGACATCCACCGACCAGTGGCCTTCGAGATCGCCGCGCAAGGGATGCAGCCTCCAGCCGGGCGCGTTCATGTCCTTCGTGGATCTGGCGTTGTCCAGCGCGGCCAGCTGCAGTTTCAATTTGTCCGCATGATGGGGCTGGATTTTCGCCTTCGATCCGGTTTGGAAGAACCGCTCGACACCCTTGTGCCGGAAGCTCTTGATCATCGTGTGTAGTGTATATTTATACTATACAGATTGTCAACCGTCGGTTTTTTAATCAACCAGGGGCGGGTGGGCCACTTTAACGGGGAAGTATAACTCCGGGTTGTCTTCGAACGTCGGCTGCAATAACCGGGGGTGCGCCACTTCTCACGCTTTTTTGAGAACTGGCCTCCCGAACCGCCGACACCGTCTGCGTTACCCGGCCGGAGGTCGGATCTTTCATCGAAGCCCCAGGTCGAGAACCCGGGATTCCACCACTCCTCTAACCAAAATCAAGATGTGTGTCAAAAGTGCAGTGTAACTATTACCTGCATGTGCCTATTTAGCCACACAAGCCCCTTAGCATTATCAATGACTTGGGAGACTAGCTTAGGCATATATGCTGACTGTAGGTCACACAAACACGCGACCAAGCCCCAGTATTTTCGCTTTTTGTGCGCCGGAGCTTTGCCCATCGCGCCTCTTGATGTACGTACATATTTGCCATGTTCCACGTGGAACACTGTACGTACAATTGACAGCCGCTACCCCACCAGCTACAACTGGCTCATCTTCGCCAAAAATTCGCTGTTCGACCCCGCCTTAGCCAGCCGCTCAATGAGCAACTCCATAGCCTCGACCGGCGACAGCGGATTCAGCACCTTGCGCAGCACCCAGATGCGCTGCAAATCTTCTTTCGGAATCAGCAACTCTTCCTTACGCGTGCCCGAGCGCTGGATATCAATTGCTGGGAACGTCCGCTTATCGACGAGCTTGCGATCCAGGATGATTTCCGAATTGCCCGTGCCTTTGAATTCCTCGAAGATCACGTCGTCCATGCGCGAACCGGTGTCGATGAGCGCGGTGGCGATGATGGTGAGCGAGCCGCCTTCTTCGATGTTGCGCGCTGAACCAAAGAAGCGCTTCGGACGCTGCAACGCATTCGAATCGACGCCACCGGAGAGCACCTTGCCCGAGGGTGGAACGATGGTGTTGTAAGCGCGCGCCAGGCGCGTGATGGAATCGAGCAGGATGACGACGTCGCGTTTGTGCTCGACCAATCTTTTCGCTTTTTCGATCACCATTTCCGCGACCTGCACGTGGCGGGCAGCGGGCTCGTCGAAGGTCGAAGAGATGACCTCGCCCTTGACCGAGCGCTGCATGTCGGTGACCTCTTCCGGGCGCTCGTCGATCAAGAGAACCATCAGCACGACTTCCGGGTGGTTCGCGGTAATCGAGTTCGCCACGTTCTGCAACAACATGGTCTTGCCAGCGCGCGGCGGCGAGACGATCAAGCCGCGCTGTCCCTTGCCGAGTGGGGTGAGCAGGTCCATGACGCGCGCGCTGATATTTTCTTTCACGGTTTCGAGCTTCAACCGCTCCTGCGGATACAGCGGCGTCAGGTTGTCGAACAGAATCTTGTTGCGGGCCTCGTCGGGCGACTCGAAATTGACCGCCTCGATCTTGACCAGCGCGAAATACTTCTCGCCCTCATGGGGCGGGCGCACCTGGCCGCTGATGGTGTCTCCAGTTTTCAGGTCGAACTTGCGGATTTGCGATGGCGACACGTAAATGTCGTCGGGCCCGGGCAGGTAGTTGTAGTCGGGCGAGCGCAGGAAGCCGTAGCCGTCAGGGAGGATCTCCAGCACACCTTCCGCGAAGATGTGTCCTTCTTTTTCACTTTGCGCCTGCAGGATCTTGAAGATGAGATCCTGTTTGCGGAGTCCGCTGGCGCCCGGCAGCTCCAACGATCGGGCGATCTTGGTCAGCTCGGTAATGTTTTTTTCTTTGAGTTCTGCGATGGTCATATTTACCTACGTGGATGATTTTCTTCGGGAGGGATTATCTTTTTCTCTCGCGGGGATGGGATTGCTTTGCCGCCGTGCGGGCACACGGCGGAGCTGCTTAAGCAGCCCGCCGTTGTGCTTCGGCAAAGTTCTCGGGTTCGCTCAGGATGTCATGACGTTCCGCATCGGCGATCTTGTCAAACACCTGATTCATGGTTTCCTGGATGCGGGTGTTCGGCTTATGAAACTTGCGCGTTGCCTTCGAGGCAAGCTGGCAAAGCATATACCGGTTCCGCAACGTATGTAGAGCGTCAAATACGCGATCAGAACGCATTTCGTTCGTTCTCCTTCAACAGGGATAATTTAGGCCACAATCCCATCGTCCGCCCACTGGGTGATGGTCGATTTCGGTCAGCCAAGCTAATTCGGGCCAGGTTCAACGGGATTTGCCAGAGTTACCCAAATAGATGCCCCGCCCAACCCGAAAGTTGCTCAATTCTTAAGGAGTTCCACAACGCGGGCGGAGGTTCGTCGGGACCGCCAGAAAACTGCCTTCATATCCAGAGAACGGCTAAGTATAACAAAGCGCTGGGGAAGGTCAAGAACAATTTGCGACCCGGCGGTAACCCTCCGAGCACCTGCTGCAAAGCTTAGATCAGCATCTACTTAAGAGCGGTCAGCCGTGCCGACAGGCGGGACTTGTAGCGCGAAGCCGTGTTTTCGTGCAGAACGCCCTTCTGGATTGCCTTGTCGAGCGCCGACACGGTCTGCCGGTAGGTCTGGCCGGCGGCAGCTTTGTCGCCTTTTTCCAGGCTCTCGCGCAAGCTCCGTAGAGCGGTGCGCAATTGCGAGGAGTTGGCCCGATTGCGGGCGGTACGCTTCGTTGTCTGACGGGCCCGTTTCAGCGCCGAAAAATGATTGGCCATGCGGCTTGATTACCCTTTTTGTCCTAGATCGCGCTAGGAAGATGTTCCGGTGGGAACCGAAGCTGTATTCTACGGGAGCAAGTGGCATCGGGTCAAATAGATATGAACTCGCTTGCGAGACGGGGTAAACGGATCGGGGCCGTGATGGCCTTATAATAACGGCTGCGTTGCACCACAATCGAGGTCGAACCTAGCCTTAGGTTGGTAAAGTCCGGAGACTCAGCGGCGCTGGTTTGGGTTCAGGTGCGCGCCAAAACCGTGAGGTTAAGAAACTCGGGATCAATCAGGCCGCTTCGTCTTCGGCAGTTGAGGTTTCACTTCAGCCCCAGCGCCTTGAGGACGCACTCATCCACCACCGCCCTCCCATCTTTCTTGGTGACCACGCCAAACGATCCCGAAAAGTCCCACATCGCCCATCCAATCCCGTTGCGCTCGAGCGCCGTTCGCACATCGTGCAACCAAGCGGCGCGGTCGTGCGGATCGGAATACTCGCGATAGACGCCAAACTCGTTGCACACCAGCGGCACGCCACGCCGCCGCGCCCACTCCGCTGCTTGTTTCATTTCGGATTCAATGCGGGCAGTATCCCAGTGCTCGCGCCCATAGCGGATCACCTGCAGCCGGTCGACTTCACTCGGCGCCAGCGCCGCCGCGCGCTCCGCCGACTCCGCCGTCGACGGATATCTCACGCCGCGCAGCCAGTGCCAGTAATAGGCGCCCCAGGTCGCGCCCTGATGGGTGAAGATGTAGGGCTCATAAAAATGAAAGTTATAAATGATATTCGGATCGTGCAGCGGCTCCTGAAAAACCAGCTCATCGTCATTCGACCAGCGCGCGCCCGCCGCTATGATTGTGTGCGCCGGCGCGCCCTGCCGAATCGCCGCTGCCAGCTTCATTTGCACACCCAGCCACCGATAGCGGTCGGTCAATGCCGGTTCATTCAGAATTTCCAGAAACACGCGGTCCGCATCCCACGTCGAGTAATGCTCGGCCAGCGCCCGCCAGAAATCGGCAAACTGCTCGACAAACTCGTCGTCGTTCGCGAGCCGCACCTTGAAGTCGCTCTCGGGATGCAGGTCGATCACAACCGCCAGCCCGTGATCGAGGATCATCTTCACCGCCGCATCCAGATTGCCCAGATACTCCGCCGGAATCTTATTGGGCTCGCGCGCCGTAAACATCGGCTGCGGATTCACTCTCAACCTCACGTGATCGAAGCCCATCGACTTAATCAGCGCGATATCCTCGGCGGTCGTCCAGGCCTGAAAATGTTCTGGCGTGTAGCCGCGCTTGTCATACACCTGCGCAAACCACTCGCTGGCGTTGATTCCCCGCTTCAATTTTTCAGCCCGCGCGAAAGCCAGCGAGGTTTTGGCGCTCGCGGCACCAGCAGTCTGCGCCGCCGCGCAACCTGCCACCAGACCTGACAACAATAGGAATGCGACCCGCAATTTCACTCGACTCATCGCCGGCGATCCCTTCTCTATTGATACACTGAATGCCAAGTTCAAAGCCTTGCCTATGCTTCCCTGCCAACGCCATCTCTTCGATATTCCCGACGACGTCGCCTACCTGAACTGCGCCTACATGTCACCGCTGATGAAGCCGGCACTGGAGGCCGGAACCGCGGGGCTGGCCCGCAAAGCGCACCCATGGGAACTCACTCCCGACAAATTTTTTACCGGCTCAGACGAGTTCCGCACGACCGCCGCGCAGCTAGTCGACTGCTCAGCCGACGACATAGCCATCGTCCCCTCCGCCAGCTACGGCATCGCAACCGCCGCGCGAAATCTGCCAGTCAAGAAAGGCCGAAGCATTCTCGTGCTCGCCGAGCAGTTCCCGTCCAACTACTATCCCTGGCAGCGGCTAGCGGACGAAACCGGCGCTGCGCTGAAAGTCGTCGCCTGGCCTGAAAACAACGACTGGACCGCCGCCGTTCTGAATTCGCTGACCACCGAGGTTGCCATCGCCGCTCTGCCGCACGTGCAGTGGACGAGCGGCGGAAGACTCGACCTCGTCCGCATCGGCGAAGCTTGCCGCAAGATCGGCGCCGCGCTCGTTCTCGATCTCACCCAGTCACTCGGTGCGCTGTCTTTCAGGGTACGTGACGTGCAGCCGGATTTCGCCGTCGCCGCCAGCTACAAGTGGCTGCTCGGACCCTATTCCATCGGGCTTCTCTATGTCGCTCCAAAATGGCAGGGCGGAATACCGCTGGAAGAGAATTGGATTCAGCGCGCCGACGCTCGCGATTTCGCGAGTCTGATCCTCTACACCGAAAATTACGACGCCGGCGCGCGGCGATTTGACATGGGCGAGCGCTCGAACTTCGCGCTGTTGCCTGCCGCCGTGCGCGCCATGAAGCAGTTGTTGCAGTGGGAAGTTGCGCAGATCTCCGAGACGGCCGGCGCGCTCAATCGTCAACTGGCGAACGCGGCGGCGAACTTGGGATTCTTCGCACCCGCCGAACCGTTGCGCGCGCCTCACTACCTGGCCCTGCGGAGGAAAGAGGGGATTCCGAGGGAACTTCCCGAAATGCTCGCGAGAGAGAAGGTATTCGTCAGCGTCCGTGGAAGTTCGATTCGAGTGACGCCGAATGTCTACAACACGGTCGAAGATTGCGAGCGGCTCATCGCATGCCTGCGTCGCATCGCCGCAAGAAGTACTGCTTGAGAAGTAATGCCTCGACAAGTCAGACAACCGAACGACGGCGTCTCGCCCAACCAGCAGTTTGGCGGCCGGGCGGGAACGCCCGGCTCTCCACCAGCGTTTCGCGGCACTACTGTTTGAGAGCCGCCGCTCGGCGCTGCGCCAGCGATGCCGCCTCGGTGGCCGGATTTTCTTTCTCCACCTCGTCGTAAATCTTCTTGGCCTCGTCTGGCTTTTGCTGCGACTGGTAGAATCCTGCGAGTTCGAGTTGCGCCGTCGCCTTGCTGACGACGAGGGTAGGCTTATCGATCAACTGCTTATAAAGATCGACCGCCTGCGTGCCCTTATTCTCCGCGCGATAAACGGAAGCCAGCGCGAACTTGCCCAACGCCGCAAGGTCGGCGTTCGAAGAGCCGGCCGCCTCCCGCAGACTGCGCTCCGCGGCCGCGTTGTCGCCAAGCTGTTCCGAGGCCAGTCCCACAAAATAGCGCGCCATGTCGGCAGTGTGGGTGTGCGGGTACTGGTCGACGATTTCCTGGAACTGTTTGCGCGCCGCCGTGGCACGCTCCTGCGACGACGCGAAGCTATCGTACCCCGGTTGCGCTGGCACGCCTGCCGGACGCACCGGCGTCTCAAAGGTGCGGACCGCCGTCGAAAGTTCGGCGCTCGCCTTTTCATCCTGTGAGTTGACGTAGTACCAGCCGCCGAACGCGATCGCCGCAATGACGACAACCGCAATCACAGCGGCAATGAGTTTCGCCTGATGCTCCACCGTCCAGTGGGCGGCGTTCTCCGCTGCCTCGATCGTGACTTTGCTGAAACGGTCTTGTTTCAGTTGATGCCGGGTTTCTGCGCGCACGGGCTTCCTTCTTCGCTTAAGGGTAGGCTGGCAATTTTTCAGTTTAACAGGCCGATTTCCAGAGCGTCAAAGCTGCTCGCTGCGGCTGCGGACAGGAGTATCCGCGCCACTTTTTATTGAGCGGTTTCGAGCAAACCCTTCTCGGCTTTTTCCTGGCACTCGATGCAATGGCGGGTCCAGGGCACGGCTTCGAGGCGCTTGGCGTTGATCTCTTTGCCGCAGGAGACGCATTCTCCGAAGCTGCCTTCGCGGATGCGAGCGAGAGCGCCATCGACCATGTTGAGCAACTGGCGGTCGTTGTTGCTTTGGCTGAAGAGGAATTCCTTGTTGTAGGAACTGGCGGCGCGGTCGGCGACGTCCTGAGTGGCCTCATCGTCGACGGTACGGCCATCCTGCTGATTGCGGGTTACCATGTGGCGCAGTTCCTGGCGCCGGGTTTCCAGTCTTTTTCTGAAGGTCTCTAGTTTCTTCTTATCCATGATTGCTGCCCGCCGTGAAGCAGAATTCGCGCTCCACAGGACTCCATTACTCATGAAGTCGAACAGATATCGTAAGCGCGGGAGAGATCGGGCGTCAACTGGAAGGATTGTGCCCGTTACCCGAACACCGCTTCTCGATTGCCTTAGGAGCGGCGCTCGGCTAGACTGGAGATGTTCTCCTTCCTCGGGCGAGGGCCCCTCCATGAACGGCGACCGCGTTTTCCACATCGGCGACAGGGTTGTTTACCCTAACCACGGCGTAGGAATTATCGAACAAATCAGCAGCCGGACCATGGGAGCCTCGGTCGAAAAATTCTACCTGCTGAAAATCCCAGCCAGCAGTTTGAAGGTGATGGTGCCGTTTGCCAACGTCGACAGCGTGGGGATGCGTCGGGTGGTGCGCAACGGCGAGGTACAGAAGATCGTGGACTACCTCTCCTCGGGCGAATGTATTAACGCGACCGACTGGAAAGACCGGTTTAAGGAGAATTCCGATCGCATGCGCACCGGGTCGCTCTCGGACGTGGCCGCAGTGCTGAAGAGTCTGCTGATCCTCGGTCAGGAGAAGTCGCTTTCCTTCCGCGAAAAAAAGATGCTGGACCGCGCCCGGTATCTGCTGGTCAGCGAGATCGCCATCTCGCGGCACTGCGAAGAGAGTCTGATTGAACAGGCGCTCACCAAGGCTCTGACCAAGTGTAATCTGCGCTTCCCGGAAATTTCCGAACTCGCCTCTTGACCCCGTTCGGTGCGCTCCTTAGCAAGAGCACCCCTGTGAGTTTCCCTGTGGACCCCTGCGTCCTCTGTGGTTAGAAAAAATCTCCACCGCGGTGGTCACAGAGGGGCACAGGGAAAACCTGTTAGCGGGAGTGGTGGGCTTCCATCCAGGACTGAAGAATCAAGACGGCGGCCATCCGGTCGACCGCTTGCCCCCGCTTCTTGATTGAGAGATCGGTTTCGCGCAACAAGCGGTTGGCTTCGGTTGAGGTCCAACGCTCGTCCCACAGATGGACGGTCAAGCCGAAGTGAGCGTGCAGATCCTCGGCGAAACGGCGCATCTTTTCCGATTGAATTCCTTCAGCGCCGCTTAAACGCAGTGGCAGGCCGACTACAATCTCCCGGACTTCGTATTTCGCCAGCACTTGTCCCAGGGCCTCTAGATCGCGACGTTTGTTCTGACGCTGGATCGTATCCAACCCCTGCGCGGTGATGCCCAGCGGGTCCGAGACGGCCACTCCGATTCTTCTCGAGCCGACATCGAGGGCTATGATGCGGCTGAGGGCGGGCGGCGGGGTTGCGTGCATCCGCCAATTGTAGATGGCAGAGGCAGAAAAGCTCTTGCTTCTGCAATTCCGGTGGTGCAATTCCGGCGGCGGTAGGGCAGAATTGTTGGCCAGTCGTAGCGGGGGTGAGCAACAACACGGTATGGAAACCACGGAAACACGAAGCGGGCATCACTGGTCGCTGACGCTGCTGGGCATGGGCCTTGTCATTATGTTCGCGTATTACGGGGAATCGGTGCTGGCGGTGCTCTTCTTTGCCGTTCTGCTGAGCTTTATGCTCTCTCCGGTGGTGCAGGCGCTTGAGTATTTGCACATTCCGAGAGCCCTGGCGGCGCTGATCAGCGTGGTCGTGCTGCTGGTGGTGCTCTACGGCATCACCGCTGCGTCGTACAACCAGGCCCTCATTTTCGCCGACAGCGTGCCGAAGTATTCGCAAAAGATTCGCTCCATCCTGCAGCCATTCCGGCAGGAGGCGGAGAAGATCGAGAAGACGGGCGAGGCGGTCGGCGAGCCCGAGCCCTCGAATGTTGTGCCGGTGCGGCAGGTGAAGAGCTGGACCGAGGTGCTCACGCACGGAGCCGGTACTGTGACCGACATCGTGCTGGCGGCGTCGTTCATCCCGTTCCTGGCCTACTTTCTGCTGACCTGGCAGAGCCACGCGCGGTCGGCCACGGTGATGCTGTTTCCTTTGCACCACCGGCACACGGCATTCGTGACGCTGGGGCTGATCGGGAAGATGTTGCAGAGCTTCATTGTGGGGAACCTGCTGATCGGACTTCTGATTTCGGGCGCGAGCGTGGCGATTTTCGGGTTGCTGCACGTTCCGTTCTTCTACTTCGTCGGATTTCTCAGCGGCTTTCTGAGCCTGGTTCCCTACCTGGGAGTGGTGCTGGCGATGGGTCCGCCGATCCTGGTCGGACTGGGACAACTGGAGGCCGGAGACCTGGTGGTGGTGGTGGTTTGCGTGGTCGGCCTGCATCTTTTCGCGCTGAATGTTCTCTATCCGAAGCTGTTGGGAGGCCGCCTAAAAATCAATCCGCTGGCGGTCACGATCGCGCTCCTGTTCTGGGGAGCGGTCTGGGGCGCAATCGGACTGGTGCTCGCCATTCCGATCACGGGCGCAATCAAGATTGTCTTCGATCACGTCGAATCGATGAAGCCGTATGCGGATTGGCTGGGGGAGTAGAACAATCTCACCGCCGACGCAGAGCGCGCCGAGAAAACCTTTTTCATCATTCTTGCTCGTGTGGGGACGGGGCTCTGCCCCGTCCAAGCGGGGCGTAGCCCCGCTTCCACACGGCCTTGTACTCCAGCTACTTTGTGGCAACCTGAAAAGGCCTCTACACTGGAACCTTGCGCACGCTGATCACACTGTTCTTGGTTGCCGTTCTCGCCGTTGGCGGCTGGGTGGCTTGGCTGGTCCATGCCCCAGTTACGCCCCCAGCCAATACTTCTTTGCTGCTGCATTCCGGATATTCGACGCGGCGCATTGCGGCGGAATTGAAAAAGGCGGGGGTGATCCGAAGCGAAATCGCTTTCCGGCTCTGGCATTTGTTGCACCCCAAGCCATCCTTGAAGGCGGGCGAGTATCGTTTCGAGCGCGACGCGACGCTTCCGCAGGTGTACGAGCGGATCGCGCGCGGCGATATCTACTTCCACGTGGTCACCATTCCCGAGGGCTACACGATGTTCGACATCGCCAAGGCGATGGAAGACGCGGGGCTCGGGTCGGCGGCCGATTTTCTGCAGGTTGCCGAAACCCAGACTCCATTGATCTCGGATCTGGCGCCAGAGGCCACGTCGCTCGAAGGCTATCTCTTCCCCAACACCTATCAGTTCACGCGGACCGAGAGCTTGGAGGAAATGGCGGCGGCGATGGTCCATCAGTTCCGGCAGGTGGCGCTACAGATCGGGCTCGGCACCGGTCTGAACTCGGATGTGCCCAAAGTCGTGACCATGGCCTCGATCGTGGAAAAGGAGACGGCGGCTCCGGAGGAACGGCCGCTCGTGGCCAGCGTGTACTACAACCGACTGGCGCAAAACATGGCGCTCGATGCCGATCCGAGCGTGATCTACGCGGAGCTGCTGACCGGCACGTACCAGGGAAGCCTTCATCACGCCGATCTGGCTGTGAACTCGCCCTATAACACGTATCGTTTCCCTGGCTTGCCACCGGGGCCAATCGGCAATCCGGGGAAAAGCTCTCTGCAAGCGGCCCTGCACCCCGACAACTCGAAGTTTCTTTATTTCGTTAGCGATGGCAACGGGCACCACCGCTTCGCCCGCAGCCTCGAAGAGCACAATCGGAACGTCGTCGCCTACCGACATTCACTCGGCCTGCGGTAACCGCCCAAGACCAAGGTGAGACTCACAGGCTGCTAAGCGCCGAACCCTTTGCTGCCTTATACTAATCAGAGTAGCAATGCGGCAAAAGTCTTCCCGGGTACTGGCATAGGAATGTATCGTCCTCATCTGCGCCTGTTTTTGCTTTTATTTCTGTCGGCAGCTACCTTCCCGCTGAGCGGGTGTCTGTTCCGGACACGTACTGTGGTGCGGCAGGTCTCCGACCGGCCGCTGAAGACCGCGACCCAGCAGGAACTGATCGAATACGTCAACACGCAGGCCGCCAAGATTCAGTCCATGCAGGCAACGGTGGATATAGACTCTTCGGCGGGGAACCCGAAAAACGGCCGGATCACCGATTACAAGGAAATCCGCGGCTACGTGCTGGCGCGCAAACCGGCCATGTTACGCATGAAGGGCCTGCTGCCCGTGGTGCGGAACACGGCCTTCGATATGGTGAGCGATGGGCAGGAATTCAAGTTATGGATCCCTCCGAAGAACAAGTTCGTCGTGGGCTTGAACAGTGCCGACAACTACCAGCCCGACAAGCGGCTGGAGAACATGCGGCCGCAGTACTTTTACGACGCGCTGCTGCTGCCGGAAATCGGCCGGGACGAGATTGCGGTGGTTGAACCCGGCTATGAAATCGTACTGGACTCGAAGAAGCGTCAGGTCGAACAGCCCAATTACAAACTGCTGGTTATCCGCAAGGATAACAAGGGCTCGCATTTATCACGCAAGATCGAGTTCAGCCGAACCGACCTGCTGCCGTACCGGCAAACGATCTATGACCAGCAGAACAACGTCGCGACCGACGCACACTACCAGGATTACAAAGACTACGCGGGGACAACATTCCCGAGTACGATTAAGATCGAACGGCCGCGGGAGAATTACGACATCACCCTGAACATGGTCAAACTGGAAGTCAATAAAACGCTGACCGACGACCAATTTGTGCTGGAGCAGCCCTCTGGGGCTGACGTGGTGCACCTCGATCAGCCCAATTCCAGCCCGGCGAAAACGGCGGATGGTCAAAGCAAGTAGTTCTCCGCAAAAGACATGATGAATCGCATGATCGTCGGGAACTTAGTGTATCGGCCGGTGCGCTCGCTGATCAGCATCGTGGCTGTGGCGCTCGAAGTCACGCTGATCCTGTTGATTGTGGGCCTCTCACTCGGCATGCTGCAGGATCAGCGCACGCGGGCCGCGGGCATCGGGGCAGATGTGATCGTGATGCCTCCGGGATCATCTTTCATTGCGGGGCTGACCGGCAGCCCGATGCCGATCAAGGTGGCCGGCATTCTCGCCAAACTGCCGCATGTGGAAAAGGTCGCCCCGGTCATCACCCAGGTCTCAACCGCAGGGACACTGGAGATCATCACCGGAATCGATCTGCAGAGTTACGAGAGCCTTTCCGGCGGTTTCCGCTATCTGAAGGGCGGTCCGTTCCAGGGTCCGTATGATGTGCTTGTCGACGATCTTTTCGCCCAGGCCAAGCACGCCAAGGTCGGTGACACGATTGAGATTCTCAATAACCCCTTCCGGATATGCGGCATTGTCGAACACGGCAAAGGAGGGCGTAAGTTTCTTCCCCTCAGCACCATGCAGGATCTGACCGGGTCCAAGGATAAGGCCTCGGTGATGTATCTCAAGCTGGACGATCAGGCCGACGCTGACGTTGTGGTGGATGAGATCAAGCACGTGCCGGGCATGGAACGCTACTCCGCGAGTTCGATGGCCACCTACCTTTCCATGATGTCGCCGACGAACTATCCCTACCTTTCCACGTTTCTCCGGGTCGTGATCGGGATTTCCGTGGTTATCGGGGTCCTGGTGATTTTTCAGGCGATGTATACGGCGGTGATGGAACGTACGCGGGAGATCGGCATTCTGAAGTCGATGGGCGCGTCGAAGCTATACATCGTGAATGTGGTGCTCCGGGAGACGGTGCTGCTCGCCTTGGGGGGCATCGTGTTGGGGGTCGCCTTCAGCCTGGTGGCGCGCGCGGTTCTCGCCCAGAAACTGCCCCTGCTGCAAGTGATTGTGTCCGGGGGCTGGATTGCGCGGGCTGCCCTGATCGCTATTGCCAGTGCCGTCGCCGGCGCGCTGTATCCGGCGTTCAAGGCGGCGCAGAACGATCCCATCGACGCGCTGGCCTACGAATAGGGGCGTCCATCCTCTGGTTTCGCTTTTGATTCGCTGGACCTTAGGGATTTTTTCCTGCTCACAAATTTCCTTATAATTTTCCTCGCAAATCGGGAGAGAATGCACGATACTGCCCCGTGAAACTGTCCCGTGCTATAATCGCCCGCCGTTACCGAAAAGCACCGCAGTTTCGCAGCAGGTTGTCCTAATTCAATATTCAGGAGGAGATATGCGCTTCGATGATCCGACTCTCTACGGTCGGGACGATGAGACGGATGAGTACAGTGACAGCGGCGCCTACGGCGAATCGCTGGAAGAGGATCTGGAAGAAGAGGAAGAAGAGGAAGAAGAACCCGTTCTCGTAGAGGAAGACGACGAGATCCAGACGTTGCCACCTGTGCGAGAACCTGCGCCTATAACTCCTTCTGGTGGTGGCGGCGAGAGCGGACGCGCGAAGAAGAAGGCGCCGGCAAAGAAAAAGGCGGCAAAGAAAGCAGCCAAGAAGCCGGCGAAGAAAGCGGCAAAAAAGCCGGCCCCCAAGAAAAAGGCTAAACCGGCGAAGAAGAAAGCGGCAAAGAAAGCGGCAAAGAAAAAAGTTGCCCGCAAGAAAGGCCGCCGTTAGCGGTTCCCGCTGGCAGGCCGCGGCAAATGATGGCGGAAGCCCGGTTCTCGCTTTGGCTTCCGCCACCTCACTTACTTTCCGTTTATTTTCCGTTGGGCACGATTGCTTCCGCTTCGATTTCCAGCAGCATCTCTGGAGAAACCAGGGCCGTGATCGCCATCATGGTGCTCGCGGGACGAATGTCGCGGAAAAACTCTCCGTGGGCTTTTCCCACTTTTTCCCAATCCGCAATGTTGGTAAGGAACACGCGGGTGCGGACTACATCTTTCAGTGAAACTCCCGCGCGCTCCAGCGCGCGTTCAATGTTCTTGAGGGTCTGAACCGCCTGCGCGTAGGCATCGCCCGCCCAAACGATTTTGCCGTCGGCTCCAGTTGCGGTTGTGCCCGCAACGTGGACGTACGCACCTACGCGAACCGCACGAGAGTAACCGACGATCGGCTCCCATGGTGTTCCACTTGAAATGTTGATTCGCTCCACTTCGCCTCCGTTTTTGTGCCTCATCGTGTAAATAGATTCGGTGAACCATGTAGATAGGTTCAGCAAATCGTGTAATTAGATACATTGGATCAGATTTTTCGATCCGCGATGCAGAATTAGCAGTCGCCTCCTTTGGCTGCCAATAAATACCTTCAAATCCAGCGCCCCGCGCGGGCTTCTAACCACAGTAAGTGGCTCAATGGTCACTTGCATTAGATCGGGATTCGAGGTATGTAATGCGCACGCCGTTTTGTTCCGATGGGAACAAGAGGGGGCGCAGTTTGGGAGGGAAGTAGGGGCCATGGAAATGATTCCGGAAACGCATCCGCTGCAGCAGCTGTTTCTTGAACTGGTCGGCCGTCATTATGCCGAGGAGATCGGAATTCGCGATCCGCAGGTGGTGGGCTACGTCGCACATCTGCTGTCAGAGTTTTGCGATGCAGAGCAGCTGTTGAAGATTCGCAATGCGGCGGGGAAGCCATTGAACGATGTGGGCGAGATGCTGATCGAGTCGGACCCAATCTACGGCCCGGCGCCCTCGTTCGACCGCGAGCGCCAGGTCCGCAAGCACATTGGCGACTTTGCGCTATTCTATGCCGGCATGTTTCCGGAGAGCATCAACCACTATCGCCTGCGTCGCCAGCGGGTCGAGAATTTCGTGGATTGGGTGAAAGCTGGGAAAGAAAGCTATTACATCGTCTCGAAGTTCGAGCACTTCGAATACGCCAAGGTGGCGCCGCTGTTCGCGCAACTCTCCCAAAGATTTGAGCAGTGCGTGTACGGACTGAATCTGGTGAAGAACGAGCTTGAGGTGATGCAGCACCCGATCGTGCGCGGCAGTGAGTTGCTGATGTAGAGAATCGTCAATTCTGTAATCTGAGCTTCTCACCTCTGCGATCTACCCCTACTCGCATATTTAAGTCCGTCAATCGTACTTGCTTTGCCGCAAATTCAGTGTAGTATTACATCCTTCGCTGTTCGAGGTAACTCGGCGAGTCGTTGGGCCTTCCCTGTATTGGTGGATTGATCGGGTCGCGGGCTAAGAACCTAAAGTTGCCAGAAGGTTGGGCCCCGCCGACCTCGTGGAGGCTGCGTAATGGGCGAACGCATCAGGGTAACTCTGCCACCGCTGGTAGAAAAGGCGGAGAAGCCGATGGGATCGGAGTGGCAGCCCGAGAGGACAGAAAGCCTACGGCCAGAAGTTCATGTGATTCAAGCTAAAGCGGATGACGAGCCTGCTGGGAGGGCGCCCCATGACCAGCCCTGAGCATGGCGCGCCCACCTCGCAAGGCCAGGCGATTGAGATTCTGAAGCCAGCCCAGATTGTCGGGGACGCGATCCCCGTTGCCGTGTCCGAAGACCTGCGCGAGCCTGTTGCAGCTGGGCCCGAGGGTCGTCCGGAGATTCTCGGACCGACACCCGTCGTGAATGACGCTCTACGCTGGACGGTCACTCGGAGCCTGCTCTGGGTCTTCGGCTTTTCGGTAGCAGCAACGTACGCGATCATCGTCCTTCGCGGGCTGCGCTTTTTGGACTATCCGGATTCCTTTCTACATTGGCTTGGTGGTGCAACCGTTGGACAGACAGCAGGACTCTTGGCGCTTGTCGTACGAGATCTATTTCCGCATTCCGCTGAAAATAAAAGGAATATATAGATTGACAGCAGGATTACGTGAGGAGATAATGCACACTGTAGTATGATTTTATGATGAATTTAGGAGGTTCGTGTGACTGTCACACTTGAGTTTGATGATGCTGCTTCCGCTGCCGTTAAAGAGATCGTGGATCGGACGAAAATGGATCTGTCGAAGATCCTTAGCTACGCCTTGAGTCTCGTGCTTTGGGCCTTGAGACAGAGTCAAGAAAAGAGAATTGTGGCGTCCGTGGACGAGTCCAAGCATAGATATCGGGAGTTGGACCTGGATGCTGTTCTGGCTCGACCGCAGGAGGTGCAAGCGAACGCACGGAAGAAGAAAAGGAAGGTAGCCTAAAGCGGGACACGTTACTGAAGGGATCCTCAAAAGGTAATCTTGTAACCATCGTGCTTCCATCATATTATGGTGCTTACAGCAACGCCCGAGGGGGGTGTACGTGCGTATTCAGATTGACATTGACGAGAGCGGCGAGCAGGTTTTGAACAATATCAAGCAAGCCACAGGTTTAAGCACCTACAAAGACATATTCAACAATGCGATCACGCTTTTTGAATGGGCGATTCGGCAACGCGTCGAAGGCAGAGTCATCTCGTCGCTTGATGAACGTACGAAACGATATAAAGAGATGACAATGCCGGCGTTGGAAGAATCTATCCGGCGAGCTAACCTGGCGACCGCTAGCCCCGTGGCTCAAGCGGCAAGGTAAGAATCGTTCCGGCCGCACCCAAGCGGCCACTGGAGACGTGGTCAACTAGCCACCGACGACCATGCGGCGTCCCACTATACTGTAATTTCTCTTGAGCACAACCTTGATCGCTTCGGTATAAGCGATGTGCTCCTGCTCCAGAATTCTTGCTGCCAGTGTATGTTCATCGTCGGAGTCCAGCACGGGCACGGTTCTCTGGACGATGATGGCGCCGTGATCGAGTTCCTCATCCACAAAGTGCACCGTGCAGCCCGACACTCGCACGCCGTAGGCGAACGCCTGTTGCTGTGCTTCCAGGCCTGGAAACGCGGGCAGCAAGGACGGATGGATGTTGAGAATTCTTGTCGAAAACTGCTGCACGAACCAGGGCGAGAGCAGACGCATGTAACCGGCGAGGCAGACGAGATCGACTTTGCTGTCCAGGAGTGCAGCGACAACTTCGCGGTCGTGTTCCTCGCGCGGCTTGCCTTTTGATGGAATGGCGAGCGCGTTGAGGCCTCGCTGGCGGGCGGTTTCAAGACCGGGAGCATCGGCGCGGTTCGAGATCACGACCGCAATGCGGGCATCGGGAATCCTGCCAGCCGCGATGCTGTCGGCGATGGCCACAAAATTGGAGCCGCGTCCGGAGAGGAGAATGCCGAGATTTTTCATTAGGACAACATTATTCACCACAGAGGCACAGAGACACGGAGAAAATTGAAGAGCGCGAAAACCTGGGTAGAGATGGGACTTACCCTTTCTCCGGACGCGGCGAGGGAGACGTGGCGAGCCGCGTCTTTACAGGGCGTCTAGCTGAACATCACCTTGCGGTCGCCCTTGACGATGCGGCCGACGCTGTAAAATTTCTCTCCGGCGCGCTCCAGCAGCGTCTGCGCTTTTTTGAATTTCTTGGCGGGAACCACGATTAGCATCCCGAGGCCCATATTGAAGGTGCGGAGCATTTCTTCCTCGGCGACATTGCCGAGTTTCTGCAGATGTTCAAAGATGGGCAGAACCGGCCAGGTGCCAAGTTCGATCACGGCCGACGTGCCTTTGGGCAGCACTCGGGGCAGGTTCTCGGTGATGCCACCGCCGGTAATATGCGCCAGGGAAGCGACGCACTCGCCCGCGATCATCTTTCGAATAATCGACCAGTAGCTGCGATGGGTTCGCATGAGTTCGTTGCCGACTTTGTTCTTGATCTCGCTGACAAAGGTCTCGGGAGAATAGCCCGCGATTTCAAAGAGCAGTTTGCGAGCCAGCGAGTATCCGTTGGTATGCAGGCCGTTGGAGGGCAAGCCGAGTACGCAATCCCCCACCTGCACGTCTTTGCCGCTGATGATGCGGTCGCGTTCAACCACTCCGACAATGAATCCGGCAAGATCGTACTCGCCTTCGGGATAAAACCCCGGCATTTCCGCGGTCTCGCCGCCGATCAGGGCGCAGCCGTTATGCTTGCAGGCCTCGGCGAGGCCGCCCACAATTTTTTCCGCGACCTCCGGGTCCAGCCTGCCCGTGGCCAGGTAGTCCATAAAAAACAACGGCGCCGCACCCTGCACTGCGATGTCGTTCACGCAGTGATTCACCAGGTCGGCCCCAATGGTGTGGTGCACTTTCATTTCGAAGGCCACTTTCAATTTGGTGCCCACGCCATCCACGCTCGAAACCAACACCGGGTCCACATACTTCTTATCGACCGAGAACAACCCGCCGAATCCGCCAATCTCGCTCAGCACTCCCTTGGTGAAAGTTTTGTGGGCCAGATACTTGATGCGTTGCTTGGTGCGGTTGCCACGATCAATGCTGACACCGGCATCAGCGTAGGTGATGGAGTTGCTTTGAGCGTTGGGATTCTGGGCCACGTTTTCAGTCCGTCATTGCCGGGGCGGA
>Ga0316363_10000815_pt1 | contig 33743 bp, 26 predicted proteins | sample Sb_taG_3_FD_200459 | JGI IMG/M metagenome (GOLD analysis project Ga0316363, IMG submission 200459) | Peat soil microbial communities from Weissenstadt, Germany - Sb_50d_a_PC metaG (v2) (version 2) | ecosystem: Environmental > Terrestrial > Soil > Wetlands > Peat | place: Germany: Weissenstadt...
ACGCTTCACCTGCACCTCGATCTCTCGGTAGCCTCCGATGTTCGACCTGGGCGAATAACCCAGAGTGTACTGGTTGCGTGCGTCTCCGATCGCGCGAGCATAAGCCCGTTCGATCTCGGCTTGCGCCAACTCGCCGTACACCGTGCCTCCTCCAGTTGCGTTGACGTATTTCGGCAGAATGTCGCTGTAACCGATCGCCCCCCGCGTCTTCGGAATGTGGATGCGCTGCAGCCTGTCGTACACCGGGATCGCCGCGCCTTCCACTCCCACTGCGTACACGGTGATGTTCTGGGTCAGCAGCACTTTTAGCGTGTCTTTGTAACTGGCGACCGAGCCCTGCTCAAATCCGTCGCTGATGATGAAGATGATCTTCCGCCGCGCCCGGTCGCGCTTCGAAAGATCGCGCGCCGCCAGCAGGATCGCGTCATTCATTACGCGTGCGAACTTCGGCGGGGTGCTCACCGGGTTTACCGGAGAGTCCATCGGGATCCCATTGATGACCGGTCCCTGCGGCCCCAGCGGCCCGCTCGTCACCGGAGGTCCATTATTTGCTCCGCTGAACCCTTTGACCCGGTTCAGAGTCGCCGTCAACTGCTTGCCCACGGTGGTGAAGTCTGACACCCGCCCGACGGTGCTGCTGTAGGTATAAATTCCAACTTCATCGAACTGGCTGAACGCTCCCTGCAACGCCGCCAGCGTCTCCTGTACCTTCTTCAAACCTACGTCCGCCATGCCGGTATCGAAAATCACCGCCGCCGACAGCGCAAACGGATCGCTGGTGAAAAACTTCAACGTCTGCTTCTGCCCATTTTCCAGAACTAAAAAATCCTTGGGAAGCAAGCCGCCGATCATCCGGCCTTCGCGGTCTGTTACCGTAACCGGAACCGTTACTAAGTTTGTAGTCACCGTAATCGTGTAGAGATCCTGCCCGGTCTCCAGATCTTTCGGCACGCTGCCTGCGGGCACCGTCCTAACCGGTGGCATCGGTGGCGGGGCCGGTTTCTGATCCGTCGAATCCGGAGCGCTCCGGGGAAGCTCCTTCGACCCAGTGGTCACGCCGGATCCATCCGCGGGGGGCACATCGGGCTTGGACTCCTCAGCCGCTTCTTGCCGCGGGCTGGGCGGCGCCGGAGGCGGTATCGGACGCGTCGCCGACGGAGCGTCCGGGATGTCCTCCGGCTTCTCTTGCGCCGCCAGGGCGGCCGCCAGCAACAATGTCAGCCCCAGAATCAGTGCCGTGTTAATTTTCGTGGCCATCACCGGAATCCTCTATTATCTTCTTGTTTAGCCGCGCTGGTTGACCCGCGCACCCCTGGTCCCTGCGCTTTTCAATGATTCAGATGCCCAACCGCGCCTGTTTGGTGCATCTAACCGTTACGGGCCCTTACAGGCCCTTTACAGGCCCCTTACAGGATAGACTAGCAAAGTCTCAGGATAAAAACGCTAATGCCTACACCACATTGCAAACCGTGCCTGGCTGCGGGCTTGTTCGCTCTGGCCATGTTCGTTCTGGCCACGTGCGTTCTAGTGACGTGCGTTCTGGTGACGCCGCTGTCGCTTCCCGCCGCTGCGCAGAATCCGCCGACCCCGGCGGGCACCTCCAACGCCCAGTCGCAAGACCAGTCCGTCGAGACCCTGAAGGTCAACGTCGAAGTCGTGCAGTTGTTCTTCAACGTCAAAGACAAACATGGCGCGCTGATTCCCAACCTCACCAAGGACAACTTCGACCTGTTCGAGGACGGCAAGCCCCAGTCCATCAAATATTTTAAAGCCGAATCCGACCTCCCGCTAACCCTCGGCATGCTCATCGATTCCAGCGGCAGCCAGACTCGCGTCCTCGATATGGAAAAGGAAGTCGGAGGTTCTTTCCTCGAGAGCACGCTGCGCGCCAAAGACGAGGCCTTCGTCATCAGCTTCGACGTCGACATTACCCTGCTGCAGGATTTCACCAACTCCGTGAGCCGGCTCAAACATGCGCTCAATCAGGCCAAGATCAACACCGGCGGAGTGGGCTGTTCCGGCGGTCCCATTGGCCCGCAGGGCCCGATTCCATGTTCTTCAACCGGCCCACGCGGCACGGCGCTTTATGACGCCGTCTATCTCGCCTCGCATGACGAATTCGCCCATGAGGTCGGCCGCAAGGCGATGATCCTGCTCACCGACGGAGAAGACGAAGGCAGCCGCCTCAAAATCAAGGACGCCATCGAAGCCGCCCAGAAAGCCGATGCCATTTGCTACGTGCTGCTCATCGCCGACCGCGGTTTCTACGGCTTCGGCGGCTATCACGGCGATGCTGAGATGAAGAAACTCACCCAGGAAACCGGCGGGCGCGTGATCGAAGTCGGCAACAAGATCGAAAAACTCCGCCAGGCCTTCGACCAGATTTCCCAGGAGCTCCGCAGCCAGTACAACGCCGGTTACGTGCCCACCAACACCGCCCGCGACGGCTCTTTCCGTAAAGTCGAGATCAAGCCCAAGCAGGGGGACTACAAGATCCAGGCCCGCAGCGGCTACTACGCCACGCCTCGCCACGAAGACTAGATGCCCGTGTGGGGACGGGGCTTTGCCCCGTCCAAGCGGAGCGCAGCTCGGCAACGCCTCTCGTCAGAGTCATGCCCCGTCAGAGTCGTGCCCCCATAGCGTCTTCCGGAACACCCCCGGTTGCGCGAAAACAACCCTCAGGGCTATATTGTCGTCAAATCTAGTTCCGTCTCGTTCAGCAGTCCCAACCATGCCGCCCAATACGAGGAGGGATCAGTGCGCAGTCTAACTTTCTCATGTCTCGCTTTGGTCGCGTTTGTTGCGCTCAGCGGACAAGCCTTTTCCGCAACCGTTACCGTTGGTTCCTGCACGAGCCCCGTGAAGTTCGCAACCATTCAACAGGCGGTGAATGCTTCTCCCGCCGGAACCGTAATCAAAGTTTGCCCCGGCAATTACCCGGAACAGGTGGCGATAATCGCTAAGAACCTTACTCTCGAAGGGATCGAATCCGAGACTGAGGATGCCGTTGTGATTTTGCCTCCCGCAGGCGGATTGGTCGCGAACACGACTGATGTGGACTCGGGCGATCCGGTCGCAGCTCAGCTCGTAGTGCAGAACGCAGGCCCGGTCTCGATCAGCAATCTTACTGTTGACGGAACCGGGAACGGTCTTTCCTGCGGTCCCGACGTGCGGGGCATCCTGTTTCAGAGTTCTTCGGGAACGGTGAATCACGTCGCCGTGCGCAACCAGGTGCCAAACGGCATTCCAAATGGTTGTCAGGTTGGGCAGTCCATATGGGTGGAGACCGCCGCAGGTCACTCTTCCACCCTGACCATCGAACATAGTTCAGTTCACAATTACAACAAGAATGGAATCACAGGCAATGATGCGGGCACGAACCTGACCCTCACGGGGAATTATGTTCAGGGAGCCGGCGTGGTTCCGAACGGAGGTGCGGCTCAGAACGGCATCCAGGTTGGTTTTGGAGCCACGGGAACGATCAAGGACAACATCGTGATCGACAATATCTATGGGGATCCAACGGTGGCGGCCTCCGCCGATATATTGCTTTACGACGCCGCGGAAAACAGCGGTATTACCATCTCTGGCAACGTAGCAGGCAATAGCCAGCTTCCCATCGCCCTTTACACCGATAGCGTTGGCGTCTACGGTGACGGCGTTTCCGTTACCGGCAACAGAGTCTTTGGCGCATCGACTTACGATGGCATCGATGTCTGCACCAACGGGAATACGGTCAAGGGAAACACCATCGTCAATAGCGCAGAATCCGGCGTGCACCTGGACGCATCCTGCGGTTCAACGGGCCATAACAACACTGTAACCGGAAACGTCATCCTGGAAAGTGCATGTGCTGGCATTCTCGATGACACCAACGGTGCGGGCGGCAACACAATCACTAGTGATATCTACTTCACGGTCCCATTCACACTTACCAGTTCCACCAGCAAATGCACGGTCGCAGCAGGGCCGGCCATGCTCGCCAAGGCTAAGGCTATGCCCAAAGTCAGCCCAGCCAGATAGGGACCAACGGGATTAAACGCCAGCATAAAAGAGAACGCCGGGAACCGGATCCCAGATTCCCGGCGTTTTTCTTTATTGGGCGCGTCAACTCACCGCGCCTGCGAAAGATCCTCGACCGCGAACAGCAGTCCCCGCCGTTCCACCACACCGATACCAATCGAATCCATATCCCGGTCGAGAATGTTGGCGCGATGTGGAGGCGATTTCATGAACTGGACGTGGATGAACTCCGTTGACGGCCCCTGAATTACGTTTTCCGACAGCCAACTGAAATGCGCACCCGCCTGTTTGACCCGCGCCGACAGGTTCGGCTCACCTTCGAACCCATGTTGCGCCGATCCGCGTTCCGCCATCACCTTCGCGTGACGCCGCGCCGCTGTTGCCAGCGACTCATCCCACCGCAGCGGAGTCAACCCCTGCGCCCGCCGCGCCTGGTTGACCGCAGCGAACAGATCCCGCTCCGCTCGCAACGCCGCTGTCTGGCTGTATGCCGGCCCACATAGCATGACGCCCAGCAAGATTCCCACCGTCGCCATTGCCGCCAGCCGGATTCCGATTCGCACAGTCATCTCTATACGTCACGTCTCCACAATGAATAAAACCCGGCCCGCAGCGTCCCGGCAAGTTACTAACGTCGCAGAGTTACTGACGTGCCGCTGAGGTATTGAAGTCATTTACGGAGTTACTGTTTCGGAGCGTAATACCCCTTGCGGGTGCGCACCTTCAGATTCTTATCCTGCGCCAGGATTTCGATCGTGCGGTAGCGTCCATTCGCGGCAAAATCCGCCGGCTTGTAAGCCACCGCGTACTGGCTGCGTAACTCCTCCTGAATGGAGAGAAACGCATCCGACACGTCGCGCATTTGGAACGGAAAAAACGCGCGGCCGCCCGTCGCCTCCGCGATCCGCTCCAGCACCTTGTCGCCCTTGCCCTTCATGCCGCTGATGTTGGTGCTAATGGTGTACACGATTGCTTCCGCGCGCTGCGCCATTTCGATGGCTTCCTCACGCGTGACGTGGCTCAGGTTGTCTTCGCCGTCGGTCAGCAGAATAATGGCGCGGCGCACCGGTCCCGTCTGCTCGCGCTTCATTAGCTTGTCACGGCATGCAAAGTAGAGCGCGTCGTACAGCGCGGTGCCGCCGCCCGGCCGTAACATTCGCACCCCGGCCGAAAGATTCCCCGTGTCGTCGGTAAAATCCTGTGTAACTTCAGGCGTGGCGTCGAAGCCGACCACGAACGCCTTGTCATAGCGCGGGCGAATGATGGCGTTCAGAAACTCGATGGCCGCTTCCTGCTCGAACTTGAAGCGGTCGCGTACCGAGTTACTCGCGTCCACCAGCAACCCCACCTGCAGGGGCAGATCGGTCTCGCTGCGGAAGCTGCGCAGCTCCGCGGGCTTGTTATCGTCGATCACTCTGAAGTCATTGCTCTTCAGATCCTTGATGTAGTGGCCATGCCGGTCGGTCACGGTGAACACTACTCGAACTTCGTTGACGACATGGACGATCGTCGTGACGGACTCTTCGGAATCGGACTTACTTGGATTTTCCGGCGGCGCCGGCGCCGGCGTCTTGCCGTCAGGTGGAGAGTTCGTTTTCGCGGGCGCATTCTGCGCCGCGCTCGGCATGGAAGCAGCCGGCGCCGTCTGGCCGATGAGTGAGCCGGCCAGCATAAGAAAAGCAACCAGAAGCAGAAAAATGCGCGATTTCATCAGGACGATTTGATCGGAGTTATTTCCTTCATTCATTATAGCCTGCGCCCCGGCGCTGGAAAGACGCCTCGTTCTTACCGACCAGATTCGTACTGACCAGGTTCTCGCCTAGGACCTTCTTGCCGGGCATTTTCCAGGCTATCCAGCAGGTTCTCCAGATCCTGCGGTAACGGCCGAGAGAACTTGAGCGGCTCCTTCGTTCGCGGATGCGCCAACTCGAGCACCGCCGAATGCAGAAAATTTCGATCCAGCTTCAGCGTCGCGGGCATCCCGGCTGACCGTCGTTTGTTCGACTGCGACCGCAATTCGCCCGGCGCGCCATAGAGCGCATCGCCCACCACCGGATGTCCGAGCGACGACATATGCACGCGGATCTGGTGGGTGCGTCCCGTCTCAATCTTGAGTTCGACCAGCGCAAACTTGCCGTAAGGCGAGTCAATTTTTCGCTGCACCACATAGTGCGTCACCGCCTCGCGGCCACCGAAACCCCGCGTCGTCATCCGTGTGCGCCGCTGCGAGTGGCGGCTGATGGCGCTTTGAATCGTGCCGCGATCCTGCTTCGGCCAGCCGTGTACCAGCGCGATGTAAGTCTTGTGCACCTCGCGTCCGCTGAACTGCTTGGCCAGCCGGCGGTGCGATTCATCGTTCTTCGCCACCACCATCAGCCCGCTGGTGGCCCGATCCAGACGATGCACGATTCCCGGACGAAGTTCGCCGCCAACCGCGGAAAGCGTTCCAAAGTGATGCAGGAGCGCGTTGACCAGTGTTCCGCGGTTGCGCGCATCATCGGTCGCTCCCGCTCCGGCATGCACCATCATGCCTGCGGGCTTGTTGACGATCGCCAGTTCGTCGTCTTCGTAGACAATGTCGAGCGCAATCTCTTCCGGAATGGCGCGCAGCGGTGGAGCGTGCGGCGGCCCGTTGACTGTGATCAGTTCTTCGCCCTTCAGTCGCAGCGACGCCTTCGCCGCCGACCGGTTCACCACCACCTCACCCTTCGCGATCAGTTGCTGCACACGCGCCCGGCTGACCTCTGCCCGATTGAGCTCTGAAAGTTGCGTCGCGAGATATTGGTCCAGACGCTGTCCCGCGGCTTCGGGAGATGCGGTCAGAGTGAGGGGAAAGTCGAGCATTCAGGGCTCAGGATTCAGCATTCGGCCAGCATGTGCAAGGAAAATTTGTACGGAGTTTAGAGACTAAAGCCGAGAGCCCGATTTCTGAGGGCTGAGTGCTGGTTGCTGAGTGCTGCTCTTCAGCCACCAGATCAATCCACCGCCGATGACCAGCAGAATCGAAATCAACTGCGTTCCCGTCATTAGCCCGCCGAAAACTTCACCGCGTCCGGGATCTCCGCGCAGGAACTCGATGAAGTAGCGCTCGACTCCGTAAAGGATCATGAAGCTGCCAAACACCTGCCCATCGAACCGCTTGCGCTTGAGCAGCCACATCAGCAACAGGAAATTGAAAAACTCGGCTGCGGCTTCGATCAGCTGCGTCGGTTCGATCCTGACGCCGAGCGGAGTTCCACTAACGGCATTCGCCAAAGGATTCGTGAAGATGACGCCCCAGAAGTGATTGGTCGGTTTGCCGTAACAACAGCCTGCCGAGAAGCAACCGAAGCGCCCGAGGACGTGGCCAAAGGCCAGTCCGGGAGCGAAGGCGTCGGTGGTGCGCAGCACCGGCATGCGATGACGCCGCATGTACCACGCCGCCATGAGGAAGGCGCCAATCAGTCCGCCGGAAAATACGCCTCCCGCCTGCAGCGTGTTGAGGCTGAATATCTCCCGCCAGTTGTTCGCGTAGGTGCTCCAGTCGTTGATGATGTAAAGAATCTTCGCCCCGATAATTCCGGCAAGGACAACGAGAATGCCAAAATTCCAGGCATCGTCGCCGTTGATGCCTTGCTTCTCCGAATTGCGCACGCTGATCCAGAGCCCGATCAGCACGCCCGAGGCGACCAGGACACCATAGGTGGGCAGGTAGAAACTGCCAATATAAAAAAGTCTGGGGAACACGTTAGTTTAGATGCTCCAGAGTTTAGATGCTCCAGCAAAGGACCGAGTGCAAAAAGAGTCTAGCAGGAAGCGCTCCGGGGCGTGCGCGAACGTTCGCTCGGAGAACTCGCCCGTGCTTCCACAATGAACGTTTCGCCAACCGGCCCAGTTGCCCGGCGGAATGAAAGATCGACGAATCCAGCCCGATTCAGTGCGATCCTCATTCCTCGCTCCGTCTGAAACGATTCCGTCCTCCCCCTGAGGAACCCGACAGTCCTGCCGGTGCAGTGGAACAATAACCCGTTTGCCATGACGTATAGCCGAAAGAGCGTGGGGACTGGTTTCGGGAAGGCATGGTGGAGAAGTTCAGCTAACGTGAAACTTGGGAGATGCAGGCTTAGGGACAGAGCGCCGCCAGGAACGAGGACGCGGTGAATTTCCGCGAGCGTTTTCTGAATGTTCATGTAGGGGAGAGCAACGGTGGAAATTACGCGATCGAAACTCTCCTCCTTGAAGGGCAAGCATTCACCGGTGCCTTGCTGGTAAGCGCGGTTTGGGAATCGCACCTTAGCGAGCGCCAGACGCTCGGCGTCGATGTCAAGTCCGGTAACCTGATCCGAAGCGGTGACGCCCCAGGAAGCTAAGTCCACCCCCGATCCGCAACCTAAGTCGAGGACCCGCATAGAACTGTGTCTGCAGATTCAACCATGGTTTTCGAGTCTAGCAGGGAGAAAGGTCTCAGGTCCGGAGAAGGTCTCAGGTGTCAGGTCTTAGGTCTAAGGAAAATGCGCATTTATCCACGCTTGCGGGGCCACCGAAATGCATCGGAGGGTTTCCTGAGACCTGACACCTAAGACCTAACACCTGAACTAAAAAAGCCGACCCACTGGGCCGTGTGGCGGGCCGAGAATGAACCCGTCTCAGACGGTGGGAACCCGCCGCGACCCATTAGGCTTTTCCGCATGGCGGAACATAGCACACCGGATCTTTTTGCGAGTCGAGTCCCCGTTCATTCTTCATTGGTTCAAAAATCGGTTGCCACCATCACCAACCTTGCAGGCCGGCTTCCACCTTGAATGCTAGGAAACCGCGAATAGTTTCGCAAGGGGAAAATGCAAAATAGTTGGCAGGAAGCTTGCTGGCAGTCGTGCTCGTGTGGGGACGGGCGCCTCGCGAGCCTGCCCTGAGCGAAGCCGAAGGGTCCAAGCGGAGCGCACCGGGGCCCCCGACAAGCCCCGTGTTGGCTTGGCGGGGTGGAGAGCTCGGCAGCTGCCTGCGGCCACTGGTCTGGGATTTGCGATGGAAGATGAACAGCAGATTACGATCAAGGCTACGGCCGACGTTACGGCCGAACTTCAGCCCGTCCGCCTGGTATCTTGCAAAACTTCGTCAAGAGCGCTTGCCAGTTTGCTGGCCCGCTGCCGTGCGTCCGGCGAAGGCTTCTCCAGTTGCCGCTTCAGCAGATGATATTCATCCGCAATATTCAGCGCCGCCAGCACCGCCAGCCGTACCGAATCGACCGTTGCCGTCTGTTCCGATACCGCGCGCATCTTGCCGTCCACGTACTCGGCAAGCTTCAGAATGTAGTCCGCGTCCGAGCCTCGCAGGTTATAAACCTGGTCGAAGATTTCGACGCGCACACTGCCACTGCCACTGACGGCATTCGTGGCCGGGACGTCATTGGGCTGAACCGGTTTCGTCAACGCGTCTTTAGTCAGCACATCTGTCGGACGTTGGTTGCTTGCAGTGGCCATGTCACTCCTCGGCGGATTACTTCCCGCCAGACGACTGCCGGACGCATCTTTGCCGCCGTCTCCCAGTTTGCCGCCACAGTCAGCTTGCTGCTTTCTCATGCTCATGCGTCAGGCTGTCCATTTGGCTCAACATCTTCTCGACCCGGCTTCGAATGTCCTCGCGATCCTTGCGCAGTTGCACCAACTCGCGGCGCATGGCATCGTTCTGTTCCTCGCGTTCTTCGAGTTGTTCCCGCAGTCGCTTCACATCGCGCTCGGCGGTAGCCCGGGCTTCTTTGGCGGCCTTGTACAACTCAATGGTGCGATAAACTTTCTCTTCCAGCGCCTGAAAATCTTCAGCCGGAACCTGCGCAGATACCTCTTCCTCGGTTTTCACGGACATGGACCCACCACTCGCTTTCGGGAAATTTTCAGCGTTGAGCCGAAGTATAGCGCAGTTGGCTGTGGATTTTAGGTTACTTTTGCCGCAACTCGTGCAGTTCGTTTTACAGTGACCGCAGCTTTTCCAGTCGTCGTGCCGCCTCATCCAGTGTCTCAGGCTTTTTGCAGAAGGCGAAACGTACCTGTTGGGATCCGTCTTTCGGATGTTTGTAGAAACTCGACCCAGGCACGCACGCGATGCCGATGTTCTTCACCAGGTGAGCCGCGAACTGCACGTCGTTCGCGAATCCGAAGGCGGTGATGTCGGTCATCACGTAATAAGCGCCCCGCGGAGGGTAACAGCGAAAACCCGATTTCTCCAGCGCAGGGATCAGATGATCGCGCCGCGTGCGGTACCGTTCGGCCAGTTCGCGATAATAACTGGCAGGCAGGCTTAACGCCACGGCTCCAGCTTCCTGCAAAGGAGCAGGCGCCCCCACCGTCAGGAAGTCATGTACCTTACGGATCGCGTTGGTAATCGCGGGCGGAGCAACCGCCCAGCCGACGCGCCATCCCGTGACGCTGTAGCTTTTTGAGAGCCCGTTGATCGTAATTGTGCGTTCGCGCATGCCGTCGAGCCGCGCGATCGAAATATGCTCCGATCCATCGTAGAGAATGTGCTCGTAGATTTCGTCGGTGATGGCAAGCACGTTGTATTCGACACACAGATCGCGAATCAGTTCCAGCTCTTTCCTGCTGAACACCTTGCCGGTAGGGTTGTTTGGCGTGTTAAGGATGATCGCCTTGGTGTGATGTTGTGTGGTCTTGTGCTGAAAAGCCTCGCGCAATTCCTGTTCGTCGAATGTCCATTCGCCGCCCCGCTCGCCGCCCCTCTCGCCTTTCGATGCCTGCGGCGGACGCAAACTGACGAAGCGCGGCTTGGCTCCGCTCAGAATCGCGTCCGGCCCATAGTTCTCGTAGAAGGGCTCGAAGACCACGACCTCGTCGCCCTTATTGCACACCGCCAGCAGGGTAGCGATCATCGCTTCAGTCGAGCCGCAGCACACCACAATTTCCTTTTCCGGATCGACCTCAATCCCCTGCCACTCCTGCATCTGCCGGGCAATCGCAACCCGCAGACTCTTCGCGCCCCAGGTGATGGCGTACTGATTAACGTCGGCCGCGATCGCATCCTGCGCAGCGCGCTTGACTTCGGCGGGCGCGGAAAAATCCGGAAACCCCTGCGCCAGATTAACGGCGTCATACTGCATAGCCTGCCGAGTCATCTCGCGAATCACGGACTCGGTAAAATGCTCAACCTTATCAGAGAGAAAATGCTTGGGATGCGCCGAAACCAGGGTCATGGAAAGTAAGGCTAGCACAACTGACGTAGCAGGGTCGCCATCGGCTCCGTAGTGGAAATCGACCGGTGGAATCTACCTCTTCCGCAGACCGCGAACGAGCTATTGTGCTCCCCTGTGCCCCGGGACCTGTTATTATTTTCTTTCGACGCACACTTTACTGAGTTGTCGACCGAACGCCTTTCCTGTTCACGGAACTCATGCTTAGTTCCGGCGGGCAAGCTTCAAGAAAACGTGGGCGCCACGTCCATTTCCAGCATCCAACATCGACGTGAATTCCGCGAACTCAACAGACGTGAATTCCGCGAACGCAACACGAAAGACTATGAGAAAAAACTTCGGAGAGAAATACTTCCATGTCAATAAGAATTAAGAAGTCAGGTTGGTGGAGCGCCGTAATCATCGTGGCGCTCTCGACTGCAGTCCTAAGCATACGAGCCACGGCTCAAGACCAGGATCAACAGGACGATCCGCCCACTCGAGTGGCGCGACTCGGCTACCTGGAAGGCTCAGTTTCATTCGAGCCCGCCGGCGAGAACGATTGGGTCCAAGCCGTCCCCAATCGCCCCATGACGACCGGCGACAAGCTTTGGGTCGACAAAGACTCACGGGCCGAACTGCAACTGGGATCAGCCGTGATTCGGTTGAGTGAAAACACCGGCTTTTCCTTCCTGAACCTGGATGACCATACGGCGCAGATCCAACTCACGTCGGGAACGATCAACGTTCGTGTGCGCCGGCTCGACCAGAACGATGACTTCGAGGTCGATACGCCGAACCTGGCGTTTACGGTTTCCCAGCCGGGCAGCTATCGCATGGAGGCCAGTGAAGACGGCACCTACTCAGTGGTCAGCCTGCGCGAGGGCGGAGGTGAAGCAACCGGCAACGGCCAGACCTATACGCTGCACGCCGGACAGCGAGGTACGTTCAGCGGGACCGACTCGTTGAATGCCGACGTTATAGAAATAAGTGGCCCCGACCAATTTGATAACTGGGCCTACGGTCGCGATCATCGCTACGATGAGTCGCCCTCGGCTCACTATCTGTCCCGCGACGTCGTTGGGTTCGAAGATCTGGACGCGAACGGCGACTGGCGCGACGACTCAAACTATGGCCACGTTTGGTTCCCGCATATTGAAGCCGGGTGGGCGCCCTATCACACCGGGCACTGGGATTGGATTCCTCCCTGGGGATATACCTGGGTCGATGATTCCGCCTGGGGCTACGCGCCTTTCCACTACGGACGTTGGGTAACGGTTGGCGGACGCTGGGGCTGGGTGGCTGGACCGGTGGAAGTGCAGGCCGTATATGCGCCCGCGCTGGTGGTCTTTATTGGAGGTGGCCCAGGGGGCTTCGGCGGCAATGTGGGATGGTTCCCGCTCGGTCCGCGCGAAGTTTACGTGCCTCCGTACCAGGTGAGCCGTGGCTACATGACTCAGATCAACGTCAGCAATACGAGGGTCAATACCACCGTGATCACGAACGTATACAACACCACCATCATCAACAAAAGCACGACCATCACGAACGTGACCTACGTGAACAAGGGCGTGCAAGGTGCGGTGACGGTGGTTCCGCAACGCGCCTTCGCGAGCGCGCAGCCTGTCGCCCGCGCCGCGGTTGCGGTGAACGCGCAGGAGATTGCCAGCGCGCCCATAAGCGCCCGGGGAGCAGCTGTGGCTCCCACACAGCAGAGCGTACTCGGAGCGAAGGCTTCAACGGCGGGGCGCGTGACCGCGCCGCCCGCGGCAGTAATGAATCGGCAGGTGATCGCAAAAAAGACGCCGCCTCCGCCGCCCGTGCCGTTTGCAAAACAGCAGCAGGCACTGGCAGCGCATCCGGGACAGCCCGTAGCCCGGCGCGAGATGCAAAGCTTGCGTCCGACGGGCGCTGCGGCTGCGCACCCGATGGTCAAGCAGGCGCCTCCGGGCAAACCGGCAACGCCGACCATGGGACATCCGGGCAACCAGCCGAATGCTGGCCGACCGGGACAGCCCACCCCGCCGCCCGCTAACCAACCGGTGAATCGTCCGCCCAATCAGCCGGCCCCCAGTCAACAAGCTCCCATCCAGCGTCCGGCCACTCCGGCAGAACCAAATCGTCCGGCCGCAGCGCAGCCGAATCGGCCGACGCCGCCAGCGCCGAACAATCGGCCGGAGCCGAACCGCCCCGCCACGCCAGAGGAACCCAACCGTCCGCCTGCGGCGCAGCCCAATAGCCGCCCCGAACCCGCTCGTCCGGAAGCCAACCGGCCGGAACCGAATCGCCCGGAGCCGAAACCAAACCAGCCGGCCCCGCGTCCGCAAACGCCGCCGCCCGCCGAACGCGAGCCGCAGCGCACACCTCCGCCGGCAGCGCAGGCGCCCAACCGTCCGCCTGCGGCCCAGCCGAATAACCGCCCCGAACCCGCCCGTCCGGAAGCCAGCCGACCGGAACCGAGTCGTTCGGAGCCGAAGCCAAACCCGCCCGCTCCGCATCCGCAAACGCCTCCGCCCGCCGAACGCGAGCCGCAGCGCACACCTCCGCCGGCGGCGGCGAAGCCGGCGCCGCCTCCTCCAAAACAGCAACCGAAACCGGCGCCTCAGCAAAAGAAGGAGGAGGACGAGAAGAAGAAGGAGAAGCCTCCTGGCGCGTAACGGCGAGTTTGTCGGCGATCAGATTTAGCAGGCATCCCGAACGTTTTCGGGATGCCTTTTTTGTTGCGCTCTGAACTCTCGCGACCCTCGCACTGAGCAAGAATTCTCTATAAGGCAGCCCTACGTCCGCTGCGTGCCGCCTAGTTCTTCCAGCGCCTTCGCAATCTGTCCCGACCACTGCGCTACCTCGTCATCGCGCAGGGTGCGCTCGCTTGACTGGAGCTGGGCTCTCATCAGGAGCGAGTACTTGCCCGCGCCAACTTTTTCGCCGCGGAAAATTTCCACCGGAACGAAACTGCGCAGCTCGGCGATGCCCAATCCGCTGACGCTCTGGTGAATCTTCTCGAACTCCACGCCGTCATCAAAAACAAAGGAGAAGTCGCGCTCGACGGCAGGGAAGCGCGGCAGCGCTTCATAGCGCACCTGCCGCAAATCGTGCTGGTAGAGCCGGTCGAGATAGATTTCGGCGACAAAAACATCCTGCCGCAGTTTTCGAGCCGCGGCCACATCCGGATGAATCTGGCCAAACTGGGCGACGGTAGCGCCATCCAGCACGGCGCGCGCCGAGCGCCCGGGATGGTAGTAATCAGACGTCCGCGCATCGTAGTGGAGCGTCCAACGGCTGAAGGACGAGAGCAGGTTTTCGACGTCGCCCTTCAGGTCGAAGAACGAAAACGGACGCGCCGCCGCCCCCAGAGCCAGTCCACTCACCATCTCCGCATCCACGTTCCCCGTCACGCCAATTGAGACGCACTTCGACTGCAGCGCGTTTTCGAGCGGTTCTTCCCGTAACCCTAGACCTCTGCCCGACGCTTCAAACACATTTCCAGCCTCGAACAGGCGAACATTGTCGCTGCCGCGATTCAGGTTGTAAGCCAGCATGTTCAACATGCTCGGAACCATCGACGTGCGCATCACCGAAGCCTCGTCGCTCAGCGGGTTCGCGAGGTCGAGCTCGGGTGCGGTCGAAAAGCGCCGGGCATCTTCTTTCGAAATGAAAGTCAGCGAAATCGCTTCGTTGTAACCGAGCGCCAAGAGCAGCGAGCGCAGCCGCGCGTCTTTGTGCGCATCGGGCAGATCGCGAACCTCGCCGCTATGGGCGGGAAGCGTGTTGGCGAACTTATCGTAGCCGTGCAGGCGCGCCAGTTCTTCGATGATGTCGATCTCGCGCTCGATGTCAAGCCGCCAGCTCGGGATGTGCACCAGGTAAGTATCTTCGCTGCCCGGAAGCATCGTGAAACCGAGCCGAGTAAGGATGCGGCTGATCTCCAGCGTGCTGAGTTTCTCGCCGAGAATCCGCTGCACTTCTCGCAGATCGAGCTCTACTGGAGCCAGGTCAAGCTGGCGCGCAATCACGTCGATCACGTCGCCGATGAGCGTGCCGCCGGAATTGAGAATAAGTTCAGCGACCCGATTGGTCGAAACGACGGTCGATTCGAAATCGGCGCCGCGCTCAAAACGGTGCGAGGCGTCGGTGTGCAGACCGTGCCGCTTCGACATGCGGCGCACCGTGACCGGGTCCCACCACGCGGATTCGATCAGGATGTTCTTCGTGCGCTCGGTGATCATCGTGTCGAAGCCGCCCATCACGCCGGCCAGCCCCACCGGCTTTTTCGCGTCGGCCACGACCAGGTCATCGGTGGAGAGCTGGCGCTCCACGCCATCCAGGGTCTTCAGGGTTTCGCCGGACTGGGCCTTACGAATAATCAGTCGCCGCCCTTCGAGTAGATCGAGATCGAACACGTGCGTGGGCTTGCCACTCTCCCACAAAACGTAGTTGGTAGCGTCCACCGCGTTGCTGATGGGACGTTGGTCGAGCAATTGCAGACGGCCTGCAATATGTGGAGGCGAAGGCTTGATAGTAGCGCCGCGAATTTCGCGCGCAGTGAAGCGCGGACACAGGTCAGGCTCCTGAATGTCGATGGTGACCTCGGACCTGCTCTGCGACGGCGGCAGCTTCGGCTCGATCGGCCTCAATGGCAGATCGTAGAGCGCCGAAGCCTCGCGCGCCACGCCATAGTGATTCATCGCGTCGGGACGGTTGGTCGTGATATCCATCTCGAAGACGGTGTTGTTGCCTTCTCCGGAAATACCTTCGACCGCAACGCCCGCAAGGGTAAGTTCGTCCGCAAGCCGGCTGTAGTCGACAGGGAGGTCAACGAAGTCGCGCAACCAATGGGGAGAGATTTTCATTTGAGAAAACGTCAGCTCCGAGCCACGAGCTTCGGGCTACGAGCAACCAGTATCCGCGAGCGATTGCTCGAAGCCCGTAGCTCGAAGCTCGCAGCTCTTACCCAAACTGCTCCAGAAACCGCACATCGCCCTGAAAGAACAGCTGAATATCATCCACGCCATATTTCAGAATCGCAATCCGCTCCACGCCCATGCCGAAGGCGAATCCCGAAACTTTTGTTGCATCGTAATCCACGAAGCCGTACACATTTGGATCGACCATGCCGCACCCCAGCAACTCGATCCATCCGCTGGCCTTGCAGTTGCGGCAGGGAGCGCCGTCGCGCACGCCCTTGCCGTCGCAGAAAATGCAACTGATCTGCACGTCGGCGCTGGGCTCGGTAAACGGGAAGAATGACGGATAGAAGCGCGTCTTCACGCTCGATCCGAACATCGCCTTCATGGCGTGGTCGAGCGTGCCCTTCAGATCGCAGAACGTGATGTTGGTGTCGACCGCCAGACCTTCAATTTGATGAAAGATGGGCGAGTGCGTCGCGTCGAGCGCGTCGTTACGGTGAACTTTGCCCGGACACACCACGCGCACTGGCGGCTTCATCTTCTGCATGGTGCGAATCTGCACCGGGGAAGTGTGCGTGCGCAGCAACAGGCGGTCGCGCAGCGGCTTCGATTCTTGCCCGGCGATGAACAGCGTGTCCTGCGTATCGCGCGCGGGGTGGTTCGGCGGAAAGTTCAGCGCCTCGAAATTGTAAAAGTCGGTCTCAATCTCCGGGCCTTCCTCGACCGAGTAGCCCAGATTGCGGAAGACGCCAATCATCTCGTTCATCGTCTTGATGACGGGATGCTCCGCGCCGATAGGACGACGGATGCCCGGCAGAGTGATGTCGAGACGCTCGGCGGCGAGTTTGCCCGATGAAACCCCGCTCTGAATGCTGGCGAGCGTCGCATCCACTGCCTGCTCGACTTTGGTCTTGAGTTCGTTGACGCATTGCCCGACCTCGCGCTTACTTGGTCCGGGCGCAGCCTTCAGCCACAGATCGTTGAGTTGGGTGAGGATGCCGTTCTTGCGCGCCATCCAGCGATCGCGAAATACTTTCCACTCGTTCTCGGAACCGACCGCCGCCGACTCTTGGTCGAGCGCAGACAGAAGCTCGCGCACGGCGCCATCGAGCGCCGTCGCTGAGAAGTCGGTTAGTTTGGCAACGCTGTACGGCATGCTTCTCAAAAACTCTTAAGGAAATTGTCATCCCGAGCGAAGCGAGGGACCCCTACTCGTCCGAGAATGTGTGCTGCGAGTAGGGATCCTTGCTTCGCTCAGGATGACGCGACTAATTAAGACTGAAAGCTGACAACTGAAAGCTGAAAGCTGAGAGCTGATGGCCGATAGCTGGCAGCTACGCTGTTGCCGCTGCTGCGTTCGCCTTCTTCGCCTGCTCCGCCAGACTGCCAAATCCCGCCGGATCGTTCACCGCCAAATCCGCCAGGATTTTGCGGTCCAGTTCCACGCCGGCTTTCTTCAGTCCGCTGATGAACTGGTTATAGTTCAGTCCGTTGAGGCGGGCGGCGGCGCCGATGCGCACGATCCAAATCGACCGGAACTGGCGCTTCTTCTGCTTGCGGCCGGAGTAGGCAAACTTCAGCGCGCGATCGACGGCTTCTTTCGCCGAGCGGTAAAGCTTGGATTTAGTTAGAAAATATCCACTGGCGCGTTCAAGGATCTTTTTTCGCTTGGCGCGGCGCTTGGTTCCGCGTTTTACACGAGGCATTGCTGTTCTCCTTTTTCATTGCGTTTGGCGGCTGGAGGTAAGGAGGCTTCTACCCACAAGGGATTTCTGAAGCCCGACCTCTTCACGCGCCGCTGCGGAGAATTCCGCTCCGCAGACTTTGTTAAGGGTTGTGGTTTCACTGGCCGCGGGCAACTGACCACTGGCCACTGTTGTTAGTACGGGATCATGCGCTTCACTTTCTTAAGATCCGCGTCACTTACCAATACGGAACTGCCGAGATGTTTCTTGCGCTTCTTGGCTTTCGAGGTCAGGATGTGGCGGAGAAATGCCTTGTGCCGCTTCACCTTTCCCGTCCCGGTTTTCTTGAAGCGCTTGGCAGCGCCTTTGTGTGTTTTTAGTTTAGGCATAAGTAAATAGCTCTCAGCTCTCAGTTGTCAGCTTTCAGTTACATCCTCAGCGTTATACGGCGCAGAACATTCCATCCGTCTGTTAGCGATCCCCCAGCAGATTTTACTGATAGCTGATAGCTGACGGCTGATAGCTGCTACGCTGTCTGCGCGCCGCCTTGCGGCGCTGGAGGCGCGGGCTTGGGACGAGCCGGCGGCTTCTCTTTTGCTCCGCCTTCCTTCTTACTGGGCGCCAGAATCAAGTGCAGCGTGTTGCCTTCCTGCCGCGGGCGGAACTCCACCAAACCTTTCTGCTCGACATCCTTGATCAGACGCTCCAGGATCTGCCGGCCCAGGCTTTGCCGAGTCATTTCGCGTCCCCGGAAGAAGATGGTCGCCTTTACTTTGTCGCCGTCGTCGAGGAAGCGCAGCACGTGATTCTTTTTGGTTTCGTAATCGTGATCGTCCACGTTGATACGAAACTTCACTTCTTTGACCGTAATGGTCTTCTGCTTTTTCTTGGCTTCGCGCTCGCGTTTTTCGTTCTGGTACAGAAATTTTCCGTAGTCCATGATGCGGCAAACCGGAGGTTGCGCGGTCGGGGAAATTTCCACCAGGTCCAGGTTTCGTTCGCGGGCCAGCTTGAGCGCCTCGAAGGGAGGCATCACGCCAATCTGTTCCCCTTCGTCACCGATCACGCGAACTTCGCGCGCCCGGATACGCTCATTCATGCGGATAAAACGCTTGTCGATACTGTCCTCCGTCTGCTTATCTGACAGAAAAGATGCTCGCAAAGTATAGCATGGGGCTGGTGAGCGCTGTATTCGAGAGCGCGATTCGAGCGCGTTGAAGTTAGGGCATTCGGTGTCCTGATACGACCCTGAAGTTCCGCGCAGCCAGTTCGCGGCCCTACGCCACCGCCACTTTCGCAGGTCGCAACTGCCGATACAGCCGCAGATAGTCGTCCACCATCCGTCGCGCCGTGAAGCGTTCGCGCGCCCGGTTGTAGGCTCGCGTGCCGTAGAGGCGTACGAGTTCGCTGTCTTCGTCCAGTTGGCCGAGCACTTCGCTGAGGCTCTCGGCGTTATTGCGCTCGAAGTACAGAGCGGCGTCGCCCCACAGTTCGCGATAGACTTCGGTGTCATTGGCCACCAGCGCGCAGCGCGAGAACGCCGCCTCGATCGACGCCATTCCCGTAGGCTCGTAGCACGAAGTCGCGGCGAAAATTGTCGACTTGCTGTAGAGCGAGCGCAGTTGCGATTCAGTCTGCGCTCCCTTTACCGAAATCTCGTGCTCGCCGGTGGAGACGCGGACGTCGGCGCGGATCGGCACCGTGGGCGTGGGTATAGGGTTATCCGCCCCCACTATGCACACCGGCAGGCCATGCTTATGCTGAGTCAGCAAGGCGACCTGCTTTCCCGTATCCCACAGGCGCCCGATCGCCAGCACCGACTCTTCCTTGGTCACAAACGGATTGAAGTAGATCGGATTGCGTCCGGGCGGAATGATGTAACCATCGAAATCGTCGCCGTAGCCCAGGCGCAGCATCTCTCCCATCCAGCGCGAAGTAGTGACCACGGCCTCGGCCCGCTTTAAGCTGCCGGCAATCGTCGCGCGATACCACTTCAGCCATGCCGAAGGGGCTGGTAAGTGTCCATGGATGCTCAACCACCAGGTGATGACATCGCCGTGCGCCACCACCAGTCGCGGAGTCGCCACCGGCAGCGCCCCAAAACTAAGCTGATTCAAATGCAGAAAATCGGGACGCGTGTCGCGAACGATCGCGCACAAATAATCCTGGGCCGCGTGGAAATCCTGCTCCCCTTCCTGCATCCAGTCGAGACGAAACGCGGTGGGATGGTATTCAAGCCCGTGCAGCCCATCCATCCAAGCGGTCTGATGGGGAAGCGGAATTTCTCCAAAGCTGACGAGCGTAACCTGCGCTCCATGGGTCACCAGACCCGAAACCAGTTCGCGCGAGTATGTCCAAACTCCGCTGAAAGTGTCGGCCGTAACCAGTACACGCACAGAACCCTCGGGGGATCGAGGGCTGGGAATACCCTCGGGCCTATTGTCTTCCAGTTTAGGGGCGAGGGCGGTGAGTAGGGAAGAGTTTTCTTGAATTACTCCACAGCCACCAGCGTCGCTTGCTTCCGCCATCGCCAGTTTGTAGCCTGTTAACTCCGAAGGTAATAGACAACTAGCGCGAATCTTTTTTAATCTCGATCCTTTTAGAATCATAGAGTTACGAGGGCAATAATATACTTGGCAAAACTACGGCAGGGGAGTCTCGGCTCGAAAATCAAGGCGCACTGTATGGCCGTGCTCGATAATTATCTGACCCTGCTGCGACCGTAGAAACTCTAGCGCACAACGGGCGTGTATATAGCTGTCATTTTCTATGCAGAAATGCTGGGCATCTTCTTTCCGGCAGACACAGCATATTCGTTCCGATGCTGGAACCCCGATGCCGACACTCATTCCCTTGATCGGATGGACTCCGCCGCACGCATTGGGCACACTCATGGTTTCTTGGTACCCTTCTTTCGTTCCCCCGTTCTCTTCTCCTCTGCTTCTCTCCTCAGGAGTTCCTCTTTCGAGACCGTGAGCACTTGGCGCACAGCGTTGTCGAAGCGCTCAAACTCTGTTTTGCCGGGAACGTGCGGAGCCGGTAATGGCTTCATGTGGGAATAATACTCTCCTATCGTCTAAAGACACCAGTTCTCAAATGTGACCTCTGGCGTGACGTTTCTGATGGCTGTCATCGCATCGGTAGTGAGCAATATTAAGCCGTGCTCCCAAGCGCAACCAACAATCCACACGTCGTTGACGTTGACGCCGAGTGTGTTTACGAGATGAGAGTCGGTTGAGACACTCGGTTTCGCTGGTGGAGTTTGCCTCCACAGTCTGCCCATGATGTCACCGTAATAGGTCCGCGTGTAAAGCGTAATCGGAATCGCTTGAGGCAAGACATGCAGATTCAAAAATTGTCCAACCTGATGGCGACGGACCAAATCACCTGAGGTCATTTCATGGCCTGCCGCTATCTCTCCAAGTGTTATCGCGCAGGCGTATACAAGATCATTTTTGGGCAATGCCTCTAACTTGGCGATTAGGGCTGGATTCCGCGCTTCCCACGCCGTTACGTGATTCGTGTCCATCAAATACCCGTTCACGCGCTGGGTGTCTCCCTCATTTGCTTCAGCAATTCGCCGACTGTGGCCGACGAAAAATCAGGTGATAAATAATCTGACAGGGAGAAGTACATCGAAAAATCCGGTGGAAAATACTCGGAAAAAGAGTGCCTTAGCGGTCGGTCTTGATTTCTGAAAAAGTCTAGCAATTGCCGCTCGATTCGTGGCGGCATCCGGTATCCGGTTAGAACAGTTGCATCGATCCGCTTTAGCAGCGCTTCCGCGTCTCCTCGCAGACCTTCGAGCGGAACCGCAGATGTGAGTTTCTGATATTGCTTGATGAGTTCCCGCAATGTGATCTTCTGGGTCTCAGTGAAAACCGGGACTGGGATCAACAGCAATGTTTCCTTCGTTACATCTGTTTTTCCCTCGCGAGTGGCAACAAATGCATTGGCAACGGGAGAGTTCAGAATAGCGGATAGTGTCCATTCATCGAGTAAAGGCGAGATCGGCCAAACGCCAAAATATGTTTGATAGCAAGCAAGACCTTTACTGTCGGGAAACGCCGCCATTCTCCAAGCACCGCGAGAACGCGCAGCTTTGTTCAAAATGGCTTTTGGCTTATCCCAAGCGTGACGCCAAGGGCCGCCTCTTTGCATCTCCGGGCGAAAATTCAAATAGGCGGTAGGGGCCTGCTCAAATATCTTAAAGTCTGTCTGCGGAGCTATCCCTTCCCTGAATCCTTCTGTCGGTTGACTCTTGACGAGTTGAGACCTGTTTCCTGTTTCCTTTCCGTTCTCTGTGAGCGGAATATTCCATTCAATGCCGCGATGGATTTCCGCAACGTCATCCAATTTTGGGTGGCTATCGAGGAAATCCCATACCTCCGGGAGTTCCGGGATCAGCAAAGATCGCTCAGCCGATTCAAATGAGAACTCGGCGGCGTAATCGCTCGAAACTTGGTGTGAGGCCTCGAACTCAGCCCATGCCGATGGGTTATCGTTAACCTTCCGACTGACAACGTGCAAGGCCTTGTGTGGAATCGGATCAACAGCAACCAAAACAGCAATCTCAGAATCTGCGTCGGGAAAAGCTCGATCTGGCAACAAGGTTATCTCGACCGACGCAAAACGCTTAGCGATGCGCTCACGAATCTCGGCATACGCTCCTCTGCCATCTACAAAGATTCTTGGCAATACGAAACCAATCACGCCCTCGGGATGCAAATGTTTAAGTACTTGGTCGAGCACGGCTGCTGGCCGTTGAACGTATGGCGACCGTATGCGCTCGGTTGGATCGAAGTCGCTGTATGGCGGATTACACAGCACAACTGCTGCGCGCTTCAGATAATCTTCCGCGACGGAGTTATCTAACACATCCCCATTCGCTATGTCCCAGCCATTTGGGTTCGGAAAGTCAGCGTGGGTCAACGCCATCTTGCTTATTTCGACTGCAAATGGATCTACTTCGATCCCAGCTAAGTGATTGACGAAATACTTATGCCTTTCAGATGCATCCATTGCGAACAGCCGTGGTCTGAGAACGTTCATTGCGCCCAACAGAAACACAGCACTTCCTGAACATGGTTCCAGGATGATCCGTTTATTTTCGCCTGAACTACTGAAAGGTATTCTGTCTAATATGTACCGCACAATTGTGCGCGTTGTGCGATGTATGCTGAGTTTGCGCTTTGTTTCGTCATCAACGAGAGTGCTCGACCACATCTGCACGAGAATTTCGACCGAGAGATTTCTAAAATCGAATTCTGTCCAGATACGATTCGCAGCTATCTGTCTCGCCTCGCGAGTGAGCAGGCGCGGCATGTTCTCGCGATAGTGTTTGGCGACCGCTTCCAACAGTTCGTCAGAGTCGCCAGATAAGTGCGCGAACCCGCTCACCTGTCGGTCGTAGAAAACCTTTGCAGTGAGCGTCCAAAAAAGCAATTTGAATATCTGCGCTGCATTGGGTTCGCGGCCCGTGGAATCCAAATAGGATCGACGGACTTCTGAAAGAGTGTCCCGCAGAAGCGGATCAAGATTTTCCTGAATATGTTCTTCGAGTTCCGGCAGTAATCCGACGAAAAGACCTAGTTGCTGATTCCATTGATAGGAACCGATATTCTTGAGGCGCAGCAAATTTTGTGGTCGCCAATCCGAGGCGCGAGAAGCGACCATATCGCCTATTTGATTCACTCCATAGGTCGCCACTAGCCCGTGGCTGTTTTCTTTTCGGGATACCGCCCATTCTCGAATCTCCGTCGCATCCACTTCGACGATTACTGGGGCACCCAAAGAGCGACACTTGTTAATGAGTGATTGCTCTCGCAAGCCGTTCGCCGCTACAACCCCGATGCACGCGGAATCGTATGAGATCGGAGTTTGTCCAAACGCTGCGGCGGCTACTGCCCATTCGTCTCCACCGGAGAACCAGTCAGGGAATTTGTAATCCTCCTCTAGCAGCGCACCGTTGTAACCAATGCTGCGCAGACCCGCGACGACCTGCGCAAGAGTGTTCGGGAAGAGGGTGAAACTCTGGTCCGCCACGACAACAGAATATTTCCGTAGGTCCGCAATTGCAACATAAATAGTTACAAATAAAGGACTTGCGTAAGTTATTCAACGTCAGCTACTTAGGCGAACAAAGAGCATAGTTGGTTAATCGTTCTTGCGCTTAGGACCACGCTTGCCACGCCGAGGATTAGAAGTTCTGAGGCGTCGTAGACACCGCGTCGGCGGGTGGCCCGTCCAAGCTTCGCTTGGGCGGGGCCTTTGACTTTTTCGTCACCACAAACGCCCAGCGCGCACCATTCAACAGCCCCCCACCGCCCGTCGCCGACAATGGAGATCGACCCTGTGGCAGGACAGAGGTGTGCCCGTCAACAAGACGGCCCTCGAACCTGCCCAGCCCCACTCCTGCCGGCAGCTACGGCAACCCAAATCGCAAACCCGGGGGACGACACCCGGCCGGGGTGCCCGCCCACCGGGAAAATGAGTTTTGCAATAATTACAGTGTAATAAGTACCCGCTTGTGTCTCTTTAACCACAACCGACACCGAGCATTATCAATAACTTGCAACCCCACCCCTCGCCCAAAATTCCGCCGCGTTTTTCAAAGTACATACATAAGTATACGCACAATTACACCTGCACAAAATGTTCCACGTGGAACATTGTACGTACAACCATGGGAAACCCGGTCAGCGGAAGTTGTGGAAGACGAAAACATGCCCTCAAAAGGAACGGGGCCGGTAGGAGGAGGACCGGCCCCGACGAGCGGCTTATACTTCCGAATGCTTCCTCGGAAAACCTGTTGTTTGCCCGCTGCTTCGCGTTTTACGTCCCGCTTCACCCGTTCCCTTCAACTGGTTGATTTCAAGCAGGATGGCTGAAATCAGCCACTCGTCTTGCCACAACTTTTCTCTGCCATCCGAGTTCAAGGGAGTAGGCGCTTCAGAAGAAACAGAAAGCTGAAGGACCTCAAGCTCGGGCGAATCGCAACGTGGGATGACAACCGCGAATCGCCAAGCGAAACGAAAGGAAGGTTCACCATGAAATACCTGAGATATGTTGCACTGCTTGCTTTACTGGCCCTGCCGCTCGCGTATTCGCAGGCTGCGGTCGTTGTCGGAGCGAGGGTCGGAGTGGGCGTTGGAGTTGGAGTCGGCGTGGCTGGCCCGCCAGTCTGCGCTTACGGCTATTACCCGGACTATCCGTATGCTTGCGCGCCCTACGGCTACTATGGTCCAAGCTGGTTCTCTGGCGGGGTCTTTATCGGCGCAGGCCCCTGGTACCACGGCTGGGGACATCCGTATTACGGACGCCCCTACGCTCGCGGCTTTGCGGGTCCGGCGGTTCGGCGCGGCTTTGAAGGACGCGGGCCGGTCGCAGTCAACCGCGGAGGGTTCCGCAGCCGACGCTGATAGCTGATCGGGTCATCTAAGCATCGGGTCATCTAATCATCGGGTCATCGGGCCATCGAAGTTCAAAGGCCTTCGACTTTGAATGACCCGATGACCCGATCAAATCAATTAGGAACGGCTGGCATGATAAATCTGCCAGCCGTTTTTCTTTTCCAATTCATCGCGAGGTTGGATGACAGCGCGCGGCTATGAATGAAGACCCCTTCATCGGCGTCGGCTGGGACCATTGGACATGCGCAACTAGACGCGTGCTAAAGGTTCAGGCTCTCCGGTTACACCCGCGCTCTCCAATTGCTGGCGGAGTTTTTTCACCAGTTCGTGAATCGACTGCACCTTTTCGGCCGCCGCGGGGCGCAGGTCTGGGGTCTCCAGGGCCAGTTCGCTGGACAGCAGCAGGGCCGTGATGGTGCCATTCAGTTCACTGTGGAGCTTGGCGAGCGCCGCTTGGCGGGCCCTCACTTCCTCGCGTTGGCGGCGCTGCACGGCCGCCCGGACTTCCCGCACCAGGCGCTCCATTCCAGTGATCGCCAGGTTGACCTGCACCAGGATGGCGGTGCCCAGGTGCTCGAGCGTGGTCTGGGTTTCATGGGGCTCGCTTTCGAGCAGATATTGATCGACCACCACCGCCCGGTAGTCTTCCGCCCGCAAAAGCGCGGCTGCCCGGGGCAGACTTTCCGCCACCACGACCACCTCGCCAGTAGCCTTATTGAGCGCCTTGGCGCATTCCGATGCGCGCTCGCTCGTCGTCACAAGAAGGATCATGGTGAACCCTTACGCAACTTCCGGGCCAATTGCTTTACTGAAAATAAATGAGTTATGCGCCTGGGCTTCCGCTTGACCTCCCGTTCTGGGCATGAGCTGGGATCGACCGCTCAGTTTTGGGACTGGGGCAATTTGTAATTGGCAATTTGTAATTTGTAATTTTGATTGCAGGGAGCCGCGCGATTTTCCATCACCAATTACCAATCACAAATCACAAATTCGGTTGCGACTCGTACTCTTTCAACTTCCGGTACAAAGTCGTCTTGCCGATTTTGAGCAGACGCGCGGCCATCATCTTGTCTCCGTTCACCTGCGCGAGCGCGGCGAGAATGCTCTGTTTTTCCAACTCCGCCATGGGCACGATGCCATTGTTCGGCTGGCTCATCGCCAGCAAGTCGATGGGCGCGCTGTGAATCTGAGTGGGAAGATCGCGCATCTGAATCTGGTGGGCGCTGCTGAGGGCACACGCGCGCTCCAGCGAGTTCTCGAGTTCCCTGACGTTGCCGGGCCAGTCGTAATTCATCAGCGCCTTGAGGGACTCGTCCGAAATGGTCTTTTCCATTCCCGCGTCGTGCCCGATGCGCTCTAGAAAATGCGCCACCAGCAGCGGGATGTCCTGCCTGCGCTCGCGCAACGGGGGGATGCGCAGGGTCAGCACGTTGAGCCGGAAAAAGAGATCGCGGCGGAACGTGCCCTCGGTCACGGCCCGTTCCAGGGCGCGATTGGTCGCGGCCAGAATGCGCACGTTGATAGGAACGCGCTTCACGCTTCCCACCGGACGAATTTCCTTCTCCTGAATCGCCCGCAACAGCTTCGCCTGCAAGTCGACGGGCAGCTCGCCAATCTCGTCCAGAAAAACCGTGCCCCCTTCGGCGATGGCCAGCAGTCCGTCCTTGGAATTGATCGCGCCCGTGAAGGCGCCGCGCACGTGGCCGAACAGTTCGCTTTCGATCAGCGTGGGCACGAGTGACCCGCAATCGACTGGGATGAACGGCTTGTTGCGGAACATGCCGGCGAAGTGAATCGACTTTGCGACCAACTCCTTGCCCGTGCCGCTTTCGCCCAGAATCAGCACCGGATGCGAGCTCTGTCCGGCTTTGGCGATGATGCGGTAGAGCTTCTCCATCTCCGGCGCGCGCCCGATGAAGTTGCCGAAACCCTGCCGCGACTTGATGGTCTCCCGCAGCGCGCGGTTCTCCGTCTTCAGGCGCAGATCGGTCGCCACCCGCTCCAGGAGCAAACGCAGTTCTTCCATGCTGAACGGTTTCGTGACGTAGTCGTACGCGCCATCTTTCATGGCCTGCACCGCCGACTGCACCGTGCCATAGCCGGTTACCACGATCACCAGCGCCTCCGCGCGATGCTTCTTGATGGCATGCAGCGCCTCCAGGCCGCCCGCGCCCGGCAGCCGCAAGTCCAGCAGCACGGCGTCGGGGCTGGAGGTGTCGAGCGATCGGTAGGCCTGCTCGGCAGACTCCGCCACCTGCGCATTGAAGCCGAGCGACTGCGCCACCTCGCGGCAGGCCTCGCGGATGGTGCGGTCATCGTCCACGATCAGAAGGTTCAAGAAAGTCGCTCCCTCGATTTGCGTGGCGTGGGTGGGGCTAAGGACGGCGGCGTTCGATGCGTTGAACATGGCGTATCTCCTGACAATTCAGACTTTTAAAAGCCCACACCTCGCGAGCTACTTGCAGCTTTCCATGCGGTAGATTGAGACGCGGCCAGCCGCGTCTCTACGGGAAAGGGGACGCCGGAAGGAACACTTCGATCGAGGCGCCTTGTCCCGGTTTGCTCTCGACCTCGATCATCCCGCCCACTTCATTGACGATGCGCTGCACCGTAGCCAGACCCAGGCCCGTGCCCTTTCCCGGTTTTTTGGTGGTGAAGAAAGGCTCGAACAGCCGCGCGCGCGTCTCCGCGTCCATCCCGCAGCCGTTGTCTTTCACTGTGAGCGAGACGGCGCGCCGGGCAATCACGGGCTCAGCGTTACTGGACGCTTCCCCGGGAAAATCCGCGGCCCGCGTGATCAACCAGATCTTTCCGCCCTGCGGCATGGCATCGCGCGCGTTCAGCACTAGGTTCATCAGGATCTGCCGCAACTGCACCGGATCGGCGAGCACAAGCAGGGCGCCGGAGTCGAGCGCCGAGTCGAGCGCGACGACCAGTTCAATCTGCTCGCCGATCAGTCGCCGCAACAGATTTTCCGTGGAAGCCACGATTCCGTTGATCGGGATCGGGCGTGGCTGCGCCGCTTGCTTGCCCGCGATCGCCAAGAGTTGCTGCGTCAACGCCGCCCCCTGCTGGCCTGCCATGCGGACTTCTTCGACGTGCTGCCGCAGCCCGCTCCGCTCCAATTCATGGGTCTCAAATTCATGGGTCTCAAGTCCATGGGTCTCGAGTCCATAGGTCTCAAGTCCGCCGCTCTCCAATCCAGCGGTCAACAGGTCGCAGTACAGCAGAATGCCGGTCAGCAAATTATTGAAGTCGTGCGCGATTCCTCCCGCCAGCCTTCCGATAACTTCCATCTTCTCGACTTCGCGCAGATGTTCTTCCAGACGCTTGTATTCGGTTGCGTCCGCCAGCATCGCGATCAGGAAGGCGGGCTGCTGTCGCGCGTCACGTGCCAGCGACAATGTCAGATGTCCGCAGAATTCGGAGCCGTCTTTGCGCCGGCAGCGCCTGTCCATTTCGAAGCGGTCGCGCTCACCTCGCACCAGCTCGCCCAGCAATCGTTCGTGCGAAAGATTGCCGGGATCGCGCAGGCGACGACGTTCGCGGCCAATTTCGAAACGACGTTCCGGATAGAGTTCGCCCAGATGCGTTCCCCGCAGTTCCTGTTGGCTGTAGCCGAGCATTCGGCTGAGCGCGGGGTTCGCTTCCAGAATCCGGCCATCCAACCGGCAAATCCCGAGTCCAATCGCCGCCCCTTCAAACATCGCCTGGAAGCGCAGATCGCCTCCGTAGTCGTGCACCGCCGGAAATTGACGAATGACATTCATGCCGATACCGCTCCTCTGCATTTTCAGGTCTCGGGTCCTAGGTCTCAGGAAAACAAAATGCTGAGACCTGTGACCTCGGTCCGATTCCAAACTGGGAAATAGCAAGCCCAATTTTTCCGCGAATGGACCGCGCTTCACCTGATTAGGGAAAGAGTAGTGCGGAACCCATGGCCGCTAAAGTGCGGCCATCACACTCAATTTGTGATGAATCCGGCGCTGATGGGGACGGAATAGATAGGAATAGGGGTCGGAATGGAGATGGTGGCGGGGGCCGGAATGCCGATATGGGCGAGCACAGCCGCCCCAATTCGGAACCTCTAGGGCCTCGCAAGCGCGATCAGGCGGTTTACAGTGGTGGCGTTCCTCCCAGGACCGTGATGAGCCCATCCAGCGTGTCCACGGTGACGTCCGGCTGGACTCCCAGTTCATCTGTAGGAAGCTTGCCCCGGTTCACCCAGCACGTCCAGAGCCCGAAGCACTTGGCGCCCGCGATGTCCCAAAAATTCGACGACACGAAGGCGATCGCGTTGTCGGGCACAGCCAGGTGCTTCGAAGCCAGGGAGTACACGCGCGGGCTCGACTTGTAGATCTGCACTTCGTCGACGCTGATCACGTCGGCGAAAACGCCTTTCAGGCCGGAGTTTTCCACCACGGCAGCGAGCATTCTCGGCGAGCCATTCGACAAGATAGCCAACTTATATTGCGCTAGCTTACCCAATGCCGACTTCACCTCGGGAAAGGTTTCGAGGTGCAGATAAGATTCCATCAACTCTCTGCGGGTCTCAGCCGGGCAAGCGAGGCCGAGACTGCGGCAGGCGAAGACCAGCGCCGACTCGGTCACCATCCAAAAATCTTCGTACCGCCCCATCAGGCTGCGCAGCCAGGTGTACTCCAGTTGCTTGGCGCGCCAGAGCTTGCTCAGTTCAGCGCCTTGGCCGGGAAACTTGCGGTTGCACAGTGCAATCACCGAGTGCACGTCGAACAACGTGCCGTAAGCGTCGAAGGCAATCGCCTGGATGCGCGGTTTCATGGTGGCTCTCCTCTCAGTGATGAAGACGCGGCTCGTTCGACGCAAAGTCTACTCTAATTAATGAAACGGCGCGCCCGCGGATGGTTCGAGAATACCGAGGTCTGTGTTCTTAATTCGATTTAGAATTTACATGGAATTTACGCCGGCAAAAAGCGACAACTGAAAGGTATCCACCAACGACGTTCCTGAAAGCGCGGGCAGCCACATTATGGAGGAGTTCATGCCGTCCCCTGCCAAACGCATCGCCATCGTTCTGCTGACGCTCAGCCTCCTCTGCGCCTGCGGGCGGCCCACCAGCGTTTCCGGCGACAACGCCGCGAACTCCGCGGATTCACAAAAGCTGCCCTTCGATCGCCCGCCGCACTCGACCGGCATTTCGCCCAGCCAGGAGCTGATTCCATCCGCCACGAAACTGCCCGAGGGAACCCCCATCCCGATTCGCCTGCTGAGCGCGCTTTCGAGCGCGTCATCGCATGCGGGAGACAGCTTCAACGCAACCATCGACGAGCCGGTCGTGATCGACGGCCAGACGCTGCTCGCCCCCGGCACTTCCGCGAGCGGCCGCGTGCTCGAAGCCAAGCCGGCGGCACGTTCCCGCAGGGGTTCACCGGAAAGCTCGCCCGAAAGCTGGCTCGAAAGTTCGCTCGAACCGGGCTATCTGCGGATCGTGCTGGTGAGTTTGAACGTCGGCGGCAAGCCGGTCATGATCGAGACCTCCAGCATCTTCGCCAAAGGCGGTTCTCGCGACGAGCGAAACCCCGCGACGGGCAAGGCTTCTGGCACCAGTCAGCAAGATAGCCGGAAAGGCAGGGACAAGAATATCGTCCTCGGCATCGATCGCCGTCTCAACTTCCGTCTCGCCCAGGCGGTGGATTTGCAATAACGAAAATTTGCAATGAACCCGCAGATATCGCCCGCGCCTTGGTTCGCTCAGGCGGTTACTTCTTCCCGGCTCTCCGATTTTGCAGCTGCCGCGGGGAGCCGCAGGCGGAAGGTTGTGCCGGCTCCGACGATGGAATCGAATTCTACCGAGCCATAGTGCCACTGCATGATCTGGTAGGTTTGCGCCAAGCCGATTCCGCTTCCCCCTTTGTCGCCCTTGGTGGTGAAGTAGAGTTCGAAAATTTTCTCTTGCGCTTCGGGAGGAATGCCGCAGCCCTGGTCGAGCACTTCGGCGAGAATCGTTTCGCCATCGCGCCGCGCCTTCAGAGTGAGCGTTCCTCCCGCGGTCATGGCCTGCACTCCGTTTATCACCAGGTTCAGAATCGCTTGCTTCATCAGATCGGAATCGGCGCGCACGATGAGAGCGTCATCTCCGTGTGGCACCTCTTCGTTCGGTAATTCCCGGCTCGATAGTTCAGGTTTCGCTAGTTCCTGGCTGGGCAGTTGCTGCACCAGGCGGACGCCGTGACGCGCGGCATCGGGCGCGGCCAGCGCCGCTACGCTCTCCAGAATTTTGCGCAGGTCCACGTCTTCGAGGTGCAAATCGCGGGGACGCGTGAAGTCCACCAGGATTTGCACCACGCGGTCGAGGCGGTGAATTTCGTTGCCGATGACGTCCATGTGCCGGCGGGTTTCGGGATCGTCCTGCTGCAGCTTGTTTTGCAGCAACTGCAGGTGCAGCACGATGGCGTTGATGGGGTTCTTGACTTCGTGGGCCACGCCTCGGGTCAGACGTCCGCTGGCGGAAAGGCGCCGCGAAATTTCAATCTCGTTTTCAATGCGGCGTACCGATTCGGCATCGCGCATGGTGAGCAGCGCACCAATCGGCGTTCCCTTTTCCTGAATGAAATCGAGCGAAACCTGAACCCGCCGGCCATCGACAGCGTCGAATTCGTACTGCACCAGGGGCCGCTGCTTCTGGAATGCGGGCAGAACCACCGCACCGAGAACCGATCCATCGGAAAAAATTTCTTCCGCGGTGCGTCCCAGAATTTCGCGACGCGGACGTCCCAGAAATTTTTCCGCGGAGGCGCTCACGAGCACGACCCGGGTGTCGCGCGTGAACAGCATGAGGCCGTCCTGGAGCTTGGTCATGACCTGCTCGACGTTGTCTTTGAGGGCGGAAAAAATCTGGTTGGTATCGCGAATCTGGCGGCCGAGGTGAGCGATCTTCAGCGACACCAGGCCAACTTCGTCGCCCGCACTGGTTTCCTCATCCGGCAACAGATCTCCCGCGCTTGCGCTGTCCAGGTTCCGGCTGATGACCTTCAAGGGGCCGAGCGCGACATTCGAAACCACCGCCCCCAGCACCAGCGAACAAAAAATCGCGAGCACCGAAAAAAAAGCCGCCTGCTGCAGTTTCGGCGTCAGTTCGTTGCGCAGAAAAACCGTAGAGACGCCCACCCGAACGCTGCCGAAGGCCTGCCCATCCAGTTCCAGCCCGATGCTCACGTCATAAACGGTGGAGGGGGCGTAGAGCAGGCGCAACTGGCGGCGGAAGCCGGCGTCGCGCAACACGGCCAATCGGGGACGCTCTGGAACGGGTTTGCCATTCAGCGCCGGATTGGTATCGAGAATCGCCACTCCCTGCGGATCAATGATAGCGGCATCGTAGACGATGCGAGAATTCCCCACCACCGATTCCAGCATGTCGTTGAGGTTGGCGTCGGTCTGCAGAAACTTGGTGACCGCGGCGCGCATGGCCTTGGGATTGTTGGTGTCAACCCGCGTGCTGGTCAGATCAGGCACCGCTTTGGAGGCGGCGTACTCCATTTGGTTGGTGAGTTGGGAGGCGGTTTCATCGGCCCACAGCAAGCGCTGGCGCAACAGTTGCGACAGGTAAATCCAGGAAAAGCAGACAACCAGCGCCGTGAACAGCGTGGTGATCACGAGCACGATGATGAATTTGCGGCTCATCGATGGAAAGAAGCTCTCAGCTGTCAGCTCTCAGCGAGCGCCACCGAGCATTCCTGATCGCTGAGAGCTTAGAGCTGAGAGCTTCTGCTCACTCTTCCGCGGTCAGTTCCGTATCCTGGGGGCGGCCGTATTCTTTCAGCTTGTTATGCAGCGTTTTCAGGCTGATGCCGAGCATCTCCGCGGCTCGCGTTTTGTTGTTATTGGTCGCCTGCAGGGTTTTCAGGATGAGCAGCTTCTCCGCTTCCCCGACGGTTGTACCCACGCCCAGGTGCACGGCATCAGGATCGTTCGTCACCGGCCGCACACTCTGGCCAAAGCCCGGGGGCAAGTGCTTGGTTTCCACCAGTCCGCTTTCGCAGACGATCACGGCGCGTTCCAGGGTGTTGCGCAACTCGCGCACATTGCCAGGCCAGGAGTGAGTCTGGAAAATATTGAGCACGGCTTCGCTCACGTCCGCCACCTTGCGATCGTGCTTTTCGTTCATGTCCGCGACCAGGCTCTTGACTAACTCGCGGATATCTTCTTTATGCTCGCGCAGCGCCGGCAGATGAATATTGAAAACGTTAAGCCGGTAATAAAGATCCTGGCGCAGTTCTCCATTGGCCACGGCCTCCTCGGGAACTTTGTTGGTCGAGGCCAGCACGCGCACGTCGACCGAAGTCTCGACCTTGCTGCCGAGTCGCCGCAGTTTGTGGTCTTCCAGCACACGCAAGAGCTTGGCCTGCGTGCCCACCGGCATTTCGCCAATCTCGTCGAGCAGCAGGGTTCCGCCTTCGGCCAGTTCAAAGCAGCCGGTGCGGCGCTCCATCGCGCCCGTGAATGCGCCTCTTTCGTGGCCAAAAATTTCGCTCTCCATCAGCGTCTCGGGAATGGCGGCACAATTAATGGGGACGAAAGG
>Ga0316363_10000819_pt1 | contig 33547 bp, 26 predicted proteins | sample Sb_taG_3_FD_200459 | JGI IMG/M metagenome (GOLD analysis project Ga0316363, IMG submission 200459) | Peat soil microbial communities from Weissenstadt, Germany - Sb_50d_a_PC metaG (v2) (version 2) | ecosystem: Environmental > Terrestrial > Soil > Wetlands > Peat | place: Germany: Weissenstadt...
CTTTCAGCGGCTTGGCTCTCCCTATGACGCCCCGGGGCAGACGCAGGGTGTCTTTGTGGCCTCCACTTACAGCGCGAGCGCGCAGGGTCAGCTTCTGTACCCGTATTGTACGGTCGCGGTGGCCTCCACCGCCAGTTGCCCGACCGCGAATAAGGCATCCATCAACCCCGTTACGGGTGCCACGTACCCGTACGCCCGGCAAGGCACGTTCGCTCCCGGAAGCACCGCCGGACTCAACGGTACGCCGTTTACGGGTATCGTTCAGACGCAGTCGGCGACTCATTCCCTCTTTGCGACGCCCGGCCTGGCGTACGCTCCGCGCATCGGCTTTGCCTATGACGTGTTCGGCAACGGCAAGACCGCGCTGAGAGGCGGCTTCGGTATCTTCTACGGCCGTGCGTTCGGGGTCGACGCCACCAGCGGCGCTTCGGGCGTCGGCATAGGACCTATCTCCACTCCGCCGCATTTCCTCGCGCCGATCGTTCTCAGCACCAACATCTCGGGTCTCTCGGATTCCTCACTCGTATTCACGCCTCAGACCACGGTCGGCGGGCCTTTGAGTTATCCGGCGCCGCAGACTTTAGACTGGAGCTTCGGTGTCCAGCAGGATCTGGGCAAGGGCTTTGTGATGGATATCGCATATGTGGCGAACTCCGCGCATCACCAGTTCAACCAAGGCCTCATCGATCTGAATGCCGTTGCTCCTCTCACCGACTGGACTCCGACGGCCAACAACGGGTCGCCGGGACCGGTTGCCAAATTCCTCGATCCGACCAGCGCCAGCGGGGGCACCGGCGGATTCTATTCGACCAACCTGATTCGCGCGCTGGCGGGGCCCTATCCGGGATGGGGTGGAATCCAGATGTACACGTCGAACGGCGAATCTCACTATGAGTCGTTACAGGCGCAATTCAACAAACGTGTCGGCAAGAACTTCCACTTCGGCAGCAACTATACGTGGTCGAAGACTCTGGCCTACTCTCGCGCCCAGTGGGTGCCGGACAAACTGCTCGAGAACATTGTGGGCGGCACGCGTCCACACGCGGTGAACGTGAACTTCGGGTACTCGATTCCCGGAGCCACCAAATACTGGAACAACAAGTTCACAGCGTTGGTGACAAATGGCTGGCACGTCGAGGGCATTCTGACGTTCTACTACGGCACGGCCCTGTCCATCGGCTGCTCCGCCAACGGCGCGCCGATCGGCTATTGGACGGGTACGCCAACGGGAGGAATTCCGTTCCGTTGCCAGCAGAACGGCCCGCTGTTCAATTCATCGCAGACGCCCACGGCTCCTTCGCCCCTGTGGTATGACTTCAACGTTTCGGCGTTCTCTCTTCCCCCGGTCAACTCCCTCGGGGTCGGCAACGAGCAGCCGACCGTTACCTATGGTCCCGGCGTGGAGAACACGGATTTCAGTCTGTTCAAGGAGTTCCCTGTCTGGGGCGAGAACAAGACGCTGGAATTCCGGATTCAGGCGTTTAACGCACTGAACCACTTCAACCCGAACAACCCGAACACTTCGCTCGCCATCAATTGCAGCGCGGTGAACGGAGCCTGTACCCCGGGTGGCGCGAACACCAATGCCGCATTCGGTCAGATCACCTCGGCGGCTCTGCCGGCGCGGCACGCAGTTGTATCCGTTCGCTTCAGATTCTAAAGTGGGGCAGGTTTCCGACGGCCCGACCAGAACTTCCCACCGGGGAAGTCCCTCTTCGACCTCGTCCGAGATCTGCGCGACATAGCCGGGGAGGATGAGGCGACGCTTGGCAAGTTGCCCCTCGATGCCGCTGACCTTCACCGCGGCAGCTACTTGGGCGCCGGAGAACTTGCCCGCCGCCCATGCGGTCAGAACGCTCATTCCCTCGCTCTCCGCGATCACCAGAATCGCGGACACCCCGGAGTTCTCCGCAGCTTCCCACCATGTGATCTTCTTGGCCATCGCCTTCAACAACGCGTCTTGAACCTTCATCATCCGCTCCATCTCAGCGGCGGAGTATTGCTGGGATTCGTCCACTACCCAGCATCACCCCTCCCCGGCCGTGCGGACAACTCTCGTGCAACCGGACAACTCACATACTATATAGCGATAGGGGGATACCAGACGGATGCCGTCAAAGGCGCGGAAGTGTATAGTATCATGACAAGCACAGGAGGCAAGTGTGGCATTTACCGCGACGAAGGATCTGATGCTCCCCGCAACCGTGACCGGTTCATGGCCGCGCCCGCGCTGGTACACGCAGAATCTCTGGGGCCGACCGCTGGACACGGCCATGATGGACCCGTGGTTTCGCGAGCAGTTTTCCGACGCGCACGCCATCGTGGTTTCCGACCAGGCGCGCGCGGGTCTCGACATTCTGACCACCGGTGATTACCATCTCGACGAAGACGTCGCCGGACGCTCCTGGCACCACTATCCGCTACAACGCTGGAAAGGGCTGGAACACGAGGAGCTGCAGACCGAAAAGACCCGCTCACCCCTGCTCTCGTACCCAGTGGGGACGATGCTCGATTCCATTTACAAGACGTGGCGCTGGCCGCGGGTGTCGGGCAAGGTCGAGCACGATCCCAAGAACCCACTCGAGTACGCGAAGATCTGGCGGATCACGCAGCAGGCCGCGGCACGAGCTGGCCGGCCAGTGAAGTTCGGGACCTGCTCGGCGCAGGTGCTGGCATTCTTCCTGGACAGCCATTCCAAGGAGTACGACCTGGTCGACAAGAGGCAGTTGATCTGGGACATGGCCGAGGCCATGAACCAAGAACTGCGCCAACTGGCGGCCTCGGGGTGCCAGGTGATCCAGGTGGAGGAGCCCACGCTGCATTTCATGGCCCGCTACAATCCGGAGCAGAAGGAATTCATCAGCTTTCTGGTGGATGCATTCAACCGGGAGGTCGAGGGGTTGGATGACGTGGAGGTCTGGATACACACCTGCTGGGGCAACCCAAATATGCAGAAGGTGTTCACCGATGAGTCGTACGCGAACTCGATGGAACTTTACCTGGAGCGCCTGAAGGGTGATGTGTGGACCATCGAAGCGTGCGAGAACGATTTCCAAGAGCTTCCGCTGTTTAAGCCGTACCGGAACTCGCTGAAGAAGAAGATCGCCGTCGGGGTGATCAGCCACCGCACGCTACAAGCTGACTTCCCGGACGTCATCGCCAGCCGCATCCGTCGCTGCCTGGAATTCATCCCGGCCGACAAACTCGTGCTGTCGACCGACTGCGGCTTCGGACGGCAGGGCTTCAACCGTCACTTGGCGCTCTACAAGACGGTAGGAATCCCCATGGCACGCAATATCGCGCTAAAGGAGCTGGGCCTGGAACCACGGTATGTGCCGGCAGCCGACGAAAAGCTGGCGTGGGATCAGTTGCCGGATTACGAGCCGTTCACGCACCTGAGACCTTTGGGATAATTTGTGTCCCTTGGAGATCACCGGGGACCAGCTACTCGAGGGAGGTCTTGGGCCGGGTCAATGACCGACGGGCGAATCGGAAACGGTACTGTAAACAACGGAACGGCGTCCCACTATAATAGACGGAGACTTTCCAGGCTCCTGGCTGTCCGTGCTCGTTCATGTGCCCGCAATGCACTTCATCCACGCCGCAGGCGTGCGGGTTGGTTTCGCGGAGGCCGTCCTGATCGGAATGCTAGCCAAAAATATTTGAAATTTCCGGGACTACCTCCATTTGGCGATTGCGGGTATCCGAGAACATGGCGAGGCCCAGAGTTGTCTCTCGCAAAGGCGCCAAGATCGCCAAGAAGACAGCGGCGGCCTCGCGGGGCCAGTCCGCGCGCCGCAGACCGGAATGCGTTCGACGGCCGATGGGTAATCCGCGCCGTGGCCCAAAACCTACGGTTTCTTTCCCTTTGGAAACCCTTTCTTCCCTTGGCCGTCCCTCGGCAGTCAGTTTGACTCCACCGGCCGCCTGGCCGATGATCTTGTTGCGGATGCAGGATCCAGGAGGCGAGAGGCGACCACGGCCGAAGAAGTCAGCCGTCTGATGGGCGCCCACGCGGCCGCCATTCTGACTCCTGACTCCCATCCGCAATCGGATCAAGGGCGGAGCCCTTGCCTAGCTTGGCAGGCGCGCTACTGCACGCTGTTTGTCCCCATGGCCTGCCAGCCCGTGTTGTTGCCGCCCTGGGCGTCGCGCCCGGCGACCCAGACGATACGATCGCCCGCGGAGGCCGGCGTGAACGTGACGTTCAGCGTCAAGATCAGGGTGTTGCTACTCTGCCTGGCGGACGATCCCGTGCCGCTGATGCTGCACTGAGAATTCTGAATGGTCCCCGCGCTTCCGTTCAACACCAGGCTGCCGGCGAACCGTCCGCCCGCATCCCCGGCATCGTCTACCAGCAGCAGCGAATTGGACGAAGCCACGTACGCGAGATAGCAGGCGTGCCGGCCGTCGATGAAGTCGTTCACCAACAGGTTCACGACGCCGAAATCGCCAACTCCCCTGCGGTCCGTCAGGGTGGCGGCCAGGGTTTGGGCCGTCCCGGATGCGGGCACGACGCGGGCCGGGGCAAGGCTCACTACAGTGATGGTTCCCGACGGCGTGACCGGCACGCCCCATGTCCCCAGCGCCTGCCATCCCGAATTGCCGCCCTGCTGATCACCCGCCGCCATGAAGACAATCTTGTTGCCCGCAAAGGCGGCGCTGAAGCTCAGATTCAAGACCAAGGTAAACGTGTTCCCGCTTTCGGTGGCGGAGGAGCCTGCTCCGGTCACCGTGCACTGGCTGTTGGAGACGCTCCCATATCCGTTCAGAGTGAGCGCTAACAGCGCGCCCCCATCGTCCACCAGGTACAGCACCCCCAGGGGAACGCTGTACGCCAAGTAACAGGCTTGCCGGCCGTCCAGGGAGCCGTTGATCAGGATGTCGATCACATTGAGATCCTGCCAGCCGCGCGGATCGCTGAAGGTGACCTGCAGCACCTGGCCGAAGCCGCTGCCCGATCCCGGAGTAACACCGCCGGGGGATGGTGGGGTTGGATTCGAAGCGCACGCGTTTACCGAGGCCGCGACGGCCACGCTCACGCTGCCGCCCGAAATGGCGGTGAGGGTGATGTTGTGGTTAGGTACGCCGCCATCGGCGGACTTGTAGGTGATCAGGTACTGCTCGGGCGTGCCGCCGCCCGCGACCAGGCCGGCCAGCGATTGGAAGATTCCCTGCAGGGCCGACGAATCTGTGGCGGAGTAGTAGGCGCCGCCAGTGCCGCTCGCCAGGGTCGTCATGATTTGGTGCGCATTGTGGTTGTAGGTGACCCCGGTGTCGCCATATCCGATCGTGTAGATCGTCACCTGGTCCTGTTTCGCGAACTGGACCAGGGCTTGCAACGCCGCCGTACAATCGGTGGCCGACTGGCAATGATATTGCGCGCTGGCGTTGTCGTCGCCGTCGGACAGCAGCACAAGCGCCCGGCGGCTCGTCTTTAATGCGCCCACCGCCGCACCAACGGTGTCGAGTATCGCAGAGTCGCTGGTGAACGTGTAATTCGAGAGACTGTCGATCCGGCTGTGCAATAAATCATGATCCGTGGTGAAATCCTGGAATAGTGCCGGCTGATTCATCACGAGGTAAATCGCGACAGCAAACGTTCGCCGGCATCAAGTCGACGAAGGTTTTGGCGGCGCTCTGGAGCTGGGACTTGGCGGTGGCCATCGAGCCGCTCGCGTCCAATACCAAAGCCACGGACAAACCGCCACTGCCACCACCGCCGCCGCCGATTTGCGTCACGTTGGCCGGCAGCGTCTGGCCGTCCTCGGTCAGGATGAAGTTCGCGTTTCCGAGACCGGAAACGGCCGCTCCGGTGCTGTCGGTGACGGTGGCGGTGAGTGTGACCGTAGGGCACTTGCTGGTATCGACCTGGTTGATGGTGAGATTGAGGGCGCCCGAAATGGTGAATGATAACGTCGTCAGCGGACTGGCATTCACGAGAATCCGGACTTTCCAATTCCCCGGCCGTGAAGCTGCCGCCGTACCCGCGATTTGGATGGTGTCGATGAAACACCCGGAACCGCTGTGGGACACCGGGTTCCAGGTACCCGTCGCGTCTGAACTGCCGGATGGGTCCATCCAGGAAACAGAGACAATGTCCCCCTGTAAAAGATTGTCCAGTGTGAAGAACACGCTGGCCGATGTTGCCGTTGGCGCGAAGCTGGTGACCTGAGACGACGGATTGGAGCAGTCCGGGACGGAAGTGGCGCTGGTCGTCTCGGCAAAGTTGACGGTTGCGGTGGCTGTTACGATGCCCGCCGTGAGCCAGGACAGCAGGAAGAGCCGATACGCACCTTTCATACTCGCACCTCATCGCGAACCAGACAAACGGCTCCTGTGTCGCGTGATTTCACAAGGCCGCAAACAAGACTGGCAGGCCGCCATCCAGGTTTCTTATCGTCCGGAGGACTTCCTTCTTTACGCCGTCGCGCTATTGCACGGTCCACGAACCCATGGCCTGCCAGCCCGAATTGTTGGCTTCGGTAGTGTCGCGGGCGGCCACATAGATCACCCGGTTGCCGTCGAACGAGCCGGTGAAACTCATGTTCAGCACCAGCGTCATGGTGTTCCCGCTGAAGGTGGCCGAAGAGCCTGCCGCATTTGATCGTGCAGTGGCTGTTGCTCACCGACCCCGAACCGCCGAGCGCCAGACCTTGCGACAATCCTCCGCCGGCATCGCCTACCAGGTACAGCGTTCTATAGGGCTGGCTGTAAGCGATATAGCAAGCCTGGCGGCCGTCCAGGGCGCTATTGATCAGGACATTGGCGACGCCCAGATCCTGGAAGCCCTTGGTATCGGTGAAGGTGAAGGTGAAGGCCTGGCTTGATCCCGCGCCGCGTGCCGGCGCCGCGGCCGTCACCGCCGGGAAGGTGCTGGCGCCCGGCACGCACCATGTGCCCAGCGCCTGCCATCCGGAATTGCCGCCCTGGAGATCGTGCGCGGCCATATAGAACACCTTGTCGCCGGCAAACGCAGGGTTGAAGCTCAGGTTCAAGGTCAAGGTCAGAGTATTGCCGCTGCCGGTGGCGGAGGAGCCTGCTCCGGTCACAGTGCACTGGCTGTTGGAAACCGTGCCGGAACCGTTCAGGGCCAGCGGAAGCAGCGTCCCGCCGTTATCGGCCACCAGGTAGAGCATGCTGCCGGAGTTGCTGTAGGCCAGATAGCAGGCGCTTCGGCCATCGAGGAAATTGTTGATCAGAACGTTGACGACGTCGAGGTCATGAACACCACGCGGATCGGAAAAAGTGAAGCTCATCATCTGGCTCATGCCGCTCCCATATCCTGGGGTGACTGCGCCCGGGGCCATCGACACGGTTGCGCTTCCCACCGCGATCGCGCCGGAGGTTCCGGTAATCGAGGAGAGCGCCGTGTCCGTCGCGGTGATGGTCTGGCTGACGCCCGCGTTCAAGGTCGCCGAAAATGTCCCCGTGCCGCTGGTAAGCGTGACGTTGCCTGGCAGGATGGCGGTGCTGTCGGTGCTGCTGAAGTGCACCGTTCCGCTATATCCAGGCACTACACTGTTGTTGGGATCGAGGGCCGTGACGGTGAAGTTGAAGGGAGTGCCTGCGGATGTGGAGGCCGGGGCCGAGACCGAGAAGTGGTTGGCGCGCGGCTGAACGAACACCCACGCCGCTCCCTGGTTGGCGTTGTCACTAGCCCCGCCCTCGATCAAGGTGCTGCCATCGCCGGAGAGCGCTACCGAGAAACCCTGGGATGCCGCGCCAGTACTTCCGCTACCGATCAGTTTGCTTCCGTGCTGGGTCCACGTGCCGTTGCTCCGTTGGAATACCCAGACGGCGCCATACGTCGATCCGCCACTCAAGGGGTTGTCGCCGCTGCCACCGCTGATCAGCGTATTCCCGTCCGCGGAAAGGGCAACGCCATCCTGTCCACCTTGGAAGGATGGGCCTAGCAACCCTGTGCCGGCCAATTCCAATCCCTGTTGGCGCCACACGCCGTTGACGCGGCTGTACACCCAGACCGCTCCGTGCCCTCCGTAGGCCTGCGGACCGCCCACGGCCGCTGTACTCCCGTCGGCCGAGAGCGCCACTCCCCAGCCCTGCTCGATATCCGTTCCTGCCTGGTCGTTGGTGCCAATGAGCTCTTGTTGGCTCCAGCCGTCGCTGCTGTTGCGCGTCCATACCCAGGCTCCGCCGATCTTATTCCCCTTGCCGTCGAGATCGTTTGGGCCGCCCACAAGGGCGGTATTCCCGTCGGCTGAGATCGCTACGGACTCGCCTTGGAGGGGACCGGGAGAATAGAGTTGGACGTCCCCCGTCAGTTTGACCCCCTGGCTCCAGTGGCCGTTGCTGCGTGTGAAAGTCCAGGCGCCTCCCCAGCAACTCGTACTGCTGTAGCAAAAGTCATTCGGGCCGCCGGCGATGGCGGTATTCCCGTCGGCTGAGAGCGCTACGGAAGTGCCCAGGTTCGGCTGGCCGGCTGTGTCGAAAGGTACGAGCTTATTTCCTTGTTGACTCCAGGTCCCGTTGCTGCGCGTGAACACCCACAGCGCTCCGTTTCCGCCGTTATCGCCGGGCCCGCCCTCGACCAGCGTATTCCCGTCCGCGGAGAGTGCGACTGTCTGTCCCTGATATGGATGCTGCGTCCAGCCGGTGCCTACCAGCTTGGGGCCTTTGGGGCTCCACGTGCCGTTGCCGCGTGTGAATATCCAAACCGCTCCGATGGCGCCGTCATCGTTAGGACCGCCCACGCCCGCGGTGTTTCCGTCGGCGGATATCGCAACCATGAAGCCCTGGTATACGCCTGAGAAATTACCTGGTACGCTCACACCACCGGCGCCAATCAATTTGTTTCCCTGCTGGACAAATTGCGCCTGTACCGTCGGGACGGACAGCAGGCATACGAGCAACGCTCGAAAAAGAAGTTCCGTTCTTACGAACATAGTCGTTCTCCACTACACGGGGCTGCGCAGCCGACGTAGTTTCCGGTAACGCCACCTCGCGATAAGTACGCATTGGGGGCGATTCCCTTCATCCGAATTAGAGCCGGTTGAGTTGATGCGATCTCGCCACCCACCCGGGTTCGCATTGGGACCTGAGCCGGTGAATCCGCGCGAAAATGTATCAGTTGCAGAGGAGCATTTTCATTCGCTCAACGTGTGCGTCAAAGTCTGCGAAAGATCGTACGGAAGATGAGGTGGTGTACAGGGTGCTGCAAATCGTTCACTACAATCGTATTCTTGCCCCCAACTTCACTTCCGGTCATCTTGTGGAACCTTTCGGAATGCACTTCGCGAACTGCCGACCGGTGATAACAGCGACCATTGACGGTGAACCGGCCTGTTTTGGTGTCCATCGTGAAGCTCTTCAACTTGAATATTCCAGTATCAGCGTCATATACCCGCTTCGGTCCATTCAGGCACAGGAACAGCAATCCCAAAGGCCCGATGAACATCGCTAAAACTGACCAAAATAGCATTGCTTCTACCCTGCTTGCGGGCCAAAAGCGCGCCATAACTGCCGACCCGATAAGGACCCCGACCCGGACAATCGTTGAGACCTCCGAATTCTGCCGTGACCACGGCAGTAAGGTTTCCGCCATCGAAGTGGCGAAGCTTGAACTAACATATCGGCGCGATAGGCACATTTTTGTAAAGAACAGGCTTCCTCCCGCGGCTGATATAAGGGCCGGACAGAGAAATTAACGCCGGGCGGGCACTCGCCAGCCGCATCCGTCGCTGCCTGGAATTCATCCCGGCCGACAAACTCGTGCTGTCGACCGACTGCGGCTTCGGACGGCAGGGCTTCAACCGTCACTTGGCGCTCTACAAGAAGGTAGGAATCCCCATGGCACGCAATATCGCGCTAAAGGAGCTGGGCCTGGAACCACGGTATGTGCCGGCAGCCGACGAAAAGCTGGCGTGGGATCAGCTGCCGGATTACGAGCCGTTCACGCACCTGAGACCTTTGGGATAATCTGTGTCCCTTGGAAATCACCGGGGACCAGCTACACCGGCGACGATGAGGCGTTCGACGTCGTGATCAAGAAAATGAATGTATACCAGCAGCAGCGAGGCATATGTCTGAGGTCAAAGCACTAGCCGCGCGAGTCGAGTCGCTGACTGATCCCGAGTTCGAGAGACTCGTTTCTCTTCGGCAACAACTCGCGGCAAGACCCCGAGAATCCCCCAATTGTCCCTGATAAGCGCTACCCTTGCGCTTCCCTAAGAACCCATTAGCGCCCCTTGTCGGCCTGTTATTGCATGTAAGTGACTGATTTAATTGGTACGGATGGAGGGACTTGAACCCACACTCCCTTACGGGAACTGGAACCTAAATCCAGCGCGTCTGCCAATTTCGCCACATCCGCGGGCTATGACCGGATTATAACGTGCCTTTGCGGCATGCGGCTTCGCCGCACGGCCGTCAACCCCTAGACCAGGCCCAAAAACTTCGGCTGGTAACCGGGGAACACGCCCTTCAGAGTCGGGTTGCCCAGGTGGCGGGACACCATCTCGCTCAGCACGTCCCGGAAGTCGGTGGTCAGCGCCAGGTCGCGGCCTTCGTAGAGCTGGTCGCGCTCCAGTCCCGGCCACCTGCCGTACACCTTCCCGCCTTTCACCGCTCCGCCCATCACGAACATGCAGTTGGCGTGGCCGTGATCGGTGCCGCGGTTGCCGTTCTCATGCGCCGTGCGGCCGAATTCCGACATCGTCGTGACCACCACGTCCGCCATGCGGTCGCCCATGTCCCGCCAGAAAGCAGCCAGCGCCTGGCCGTAATCGTGCAACAGGTTGGCCAGTTGGCCTTCTGACGCGCGCTGCCCCGTCTCGTTGACGTGATGGTCCCAGCCGCCGATGTCGGCGAAGGCCATCTCCACGCCGACGTCGGACTTGATGAGCTGCGCGATCTGGCGGAGGCTGTCGCCGAAACGGCCGCGCGGATACTCGGCGCCTCCAGCGGGCGTGTATTGCTGCTTCTGGATCGATTGCAGGATGGCGACGGCTTCGAATGTCTCACGCCCGGCCGCGCGTAGCAGCGGGTCCTTGCTCTGGGTGTACATCTGCTCGAACTGCGCGGCGGCCTGCGGGTCGCGCACCTGGAACGCGGGAATGCTTTGGAGCGCGATCGCCGCGTTGTCGCCGGCCAGGGAGCGCGGCAGCGTCGGCCCCAGCGCCACGGCCCTCACCGGCGACACCTTGCCCGTCTCCTTGGGCAGCGCGCGGTTCATCCAGCCGTCGTGCGTGGCCTTCAATCCGGGCGTGCCGGACTCCATGAAGTCCTGCGCGTCGAAGTGGGAGCGCGTCGGGTCGGGCGAGCCGGCGGCGTCGACGATCGCCAGGTGCTGCTGATCGAACAGCGGCTTGAGGGGCGCGAGAGACGGGTGCAGTCCGAAGAATCCGTCGAGATCGACGGCAGCGTCCGCGCGGCTGTCGCCCCCGGCGGAGGGCCGCGGGACCGCAATCGTCGGCCGCAGGTCGTAGTAGGCCTTCTCGCCGTGCGGCACCACGATGTTCAGGCCATCGGCGGCGCCCCGCTGGAAAATGGCGACCAGGATCTTCTTGCGCGGCGACGGCGCGTCGGCTGCGTACAGGGCGCGCTTCAACCACAGAGGCGCGGAGCCCACACCCACCATCGCCAGTGCCGAATTGCGGAGAAAAATGCGTCGAGTAGTCATGTCAGTGTTTCTGAAACTCCGGTGAACCCAGGGTCTTCGCCTCCACGGGGTCCGCGTGCTCCACTTTCACGCCCGGAACCCGGTTGTTGGCCAGTTGCAGGGCGAAATTCATGCGCGCCAGCAGGCCGGCCGAGTTGAGCCACGCCTCGCTCGAGTTGGAGTATCCGGTGGGCTCCGCCTTGCGGTACAACGGCTGGCCGAGCTGCGCCACCTGGTTGGCCAACGCCATAGCATAGTCCACGTCTCCCGCGACCGCGCGCACCGCGCTGGCCACCATCTCGAGCGGCGATTTCATCTTGCTGCGCCACGCGCCCTCCGACCAGAACTCCCTGGAGTTCAGCATGGCCGCCATCACTGCGCGCAGGTCGCCATCGGTCTTGAGAAACGTCTGGGCCATGCGCTCCACCAGCGCCGCCGGCGGATCGTCGGCCACGAAGCGTTGGGCCAGCTTCCTCGAGATGAAGCGCGCGGTCGAGCGATGATGCGCCACGATGTCCAGCACTTTTTCGCCGTCCCCGACGCCGCCGCCGGCCGGGATGGTCACGCCGAGGACGGTCTTTTCGCCGTTGTCGTGCAGCCGCGCGTTAAACGTGAAGGAGCCCCCGCGCTGCGGCTGATTGATGGTCCAGCCGGTGAAGCATCGCGCCGTTTCGGTGACGTCTTTTTGCGTGTAGCCTCCGTCCACGCCCAGCGTGTGCAGCTCCAGAAGCTCGCGGCCGTAGTTTTCGTTCAGGCCGCGGCGCGGGCCCTTGGCTGCCGCGCCTCCACGGCCTCCCGGTGCGTTCGGTCCCACCGACTGCCAGTTGTCCAGGTAAAACAGCATCGCGGGGCTCTTCGCCGTGGCCTCCAGCATGTCCTGGAACTTGCCCAAAACGTGCGGGCGGATCACCTCGCGCTCGTATTCGGTGACCAGGTAATGATCGGCGCCTTTGTCCAGGTAGACGTTGAAGTGGTTGTACCAGAAGTCGGTCAGGACTTCCTCCAGCTGGCGGTCGCTGTAGATGGCGCGCAGGAGCTTCGCTTGCGTCAGGTCGCTGGCCACCACTTGCTGAGGGCCGTTGGCCATCTCGATCCGGCGCCGCATTTCGGCCGGCGCGATTTGGAACAGGCCCTGGCGGATGCCGCCGGGCAGGGCCGTGATCACATCCGCCTGCTTGTCGCGGGGAAGCGCCTGGAACGCGGCCAGCCGCTCTTGCGGCGTGCCCGTGCGCAGCGAGCGAATCTGGACGGGCGTCAGAAGTTCGGCGAGCGGCTGAGCTTCCGGAGCGTTGGGAGTTACGCCGTTGCCGTCACCCTGCTTGCGCTCGGTTCTGGCCACCAGTTTCTCGAGCATCATGCGCCGGTCCGGATCGGCCGGAAACGGCATCTGCCCGGCCACCATCTGGCGCACCATCTGCGGCGACGGGTAGTTTCGCACCAATTGTTCGCTGGACATCTGCAAGGTGTCGAGGGTCTTCAGCTTCTCCAGAAGGATGGGGTTTTCGGGGATGCGCTCGGGGTGCATCTGGACCTCGATCCACTTCTTGAGGCCCAGGGTGCGCACCGCCGCTTCGTCGCCCTGCCGCGGGCCGAAGGTCAGCCGGTTCAGGGCCTGTGGAATCCTCTCGTTCTTGGGAATCTCTTTGAGGAACTGGCGCGTATTGCTGGTTTTGGTTTTGCCGGCCCAGGCGGTCACCACCGGAAACGCAGCCAGACAACAGACCGATACCAGCCCAACGAGTGCTCTTTGGCGCATCTCTTACCCTCTTACCTATTTAACTCCAATAGCCGCCCGCAAGTTGCGGTACGGCCAAAATCTCCACAAACCGGACGCCGCCCCCTGGCGTATAGTTGAAACATGCAACTGATACGAACTCTTTCTGTCTGCCTGGTGACCACTGCCGCGCTGTTCGCCCAGGCTGCGGCAGGCACCGTCCAGGCCACCGGCAACGCCAGCCTCGGCGTCAACCCGGACCAGGCCAGTATTTCCATCGGGGTCGTAACGCAAGGCATCACCGCGCAGGACGCGGCCCAACAAAATGCCACGCTTTCCACCACGGTGCAGGCGGCCATTCGCGGGGTTCTGGGCGCCAACGGGACCATCCAGACCACCTCGTACTCGGTCTCCCCGCGCTACAACAACGCGAATCCGGCAACCATCGTGGGCTACACCGCCAGCAACAGCGTGCTGGTGACCACTTACGATCTCTCGATCATCGGCAAGCTCATCGACACGGCAAACGGGGCCGGGGCGAACAATGTCGGGGGCGTGACGTTCGGCCTCCGCAATCCCGATCCGTTCGTCGCGCAGGCGCTGTCGCAGGCGGCCAAGCAGGCGCTGACCTATGCCGCGGCGATCGCCGCGGGACTGAACGCCCACACGGGCGCGGTGGTCTCGGCCCAGGAGGGGTCTACGTACACGCCGGTCTACGCGCCCGGCGTGGCGGCCGGCGCCGCCGCGAGTACCCCGATCCAAACCGGCGCGGTCACGGTCACCGCCAACGTGACCGTGGTCGTGCAGATGCAGTAGGGCGGCAGGCGTTCGGCTTGCCGAATCGGGCGCGCGAGGGGAACATGCACGAAACGGCGACATTGGGAGGAGGCTGCTTCTGGTGCCTGGAAGCGGTGTACAACGTCATGGAGGGCGTGGTCTCGGCGGTGTCCGGCTACATGGGAGGCCACGTCGAGAACCCAGGCTACCACGACGTCTGTACCGGCACGACGGGGCACGTGGAGGTCGTGCAGGTGACGTTCGACCCGGCGGTGACGCCGTATCGCGAAGTGCTCGAGGTCTTCTTCGCGATTCACGACCCGACCACGCGCGACCGCCAGGGCAACGACTCGGGCCCGCAGTACCGCTCGGTTATCTTCTATCACGACGAAGGGCAGCGCGCAGTGGCCGAAGAGCTGATCCGCGAACTGCACGCCCAGGGAATCTGGAGCCGGCCGATCGTCACCGAAGTCCGGCCAGCGACGGCCTTCTACCGTGCCGAGGATTATCACCAGGAGTACTTTCGCAACAATCCGCGGCAGCCGTACTGCTCGTTTGTGGTGGCGCCCAAGGTCGCGAAATTCCGCCGGAAGTTCGCCGCCAAGCTGCGGCGCGGCGCGTGAGGCACTCATGCGAATCGCCGTTCTATCGGATATTCACGACAACATCTGGAAGCTCGCGGCCGCGCTCGACTCCGTGCGCGGCGCCGATGCGCTGATCTGCTGCGGCGACCTCTGCTCGCCGTTCATCGTGCACCAGATGGGGCGCGCCTTTGCGAACCCGATCCACATCGTGTTCGGGAACAACGACGGCGACCTGTTCCGCATCACCGCCAACGCGCGGAAGTACGGCCACATCCAAATTCACGGCGAGATGTTTCGCGGCGAGCTGGGCGGCAGGCGCGTGGCGGTGAACCATTACGACAACATCGCGCGCGCCATTGCCGCTTCGGGCGAGTTCGACGTGGTGTGTTTCGGGCACAACCACGTGTACGAAGTCGCGCGGGTGGGCGGCACGCTGGCCATCAATCCCGGCTCGATTATGGGCGCCACGTTTGGGGCCGACGGCGGCAGGACCGATGTGCTGTCCAGCTTCATGGTTTACAGCACGGAGTCCGGCGAAGTCGAGGGCTACACCTTGGACGCCGGCCTGGCCGTCTCGCCGCTCATCGCGCCCGTCAATCTCGAGGTGTGACCGGCGTACTCCTGCGAGTGCCTCCAAGTCTGCTACGCCCTTCTGAAGAAGTGCACCACCAAGGAAATCACAGCTATTATTAACAAAAGGTGAATCAGTCCACCGGCAACGTGGAACGCGAAAAATCCCAGCAGCCACAGTACCAGCAGAATAGCAAACAGCGTCAGAAACATTGCACAGCTCCTTTCGTAGGTTCAGGACTTCCGCCCGTCACGCGTGATGGGCATGTGAAGTGACGGGGCCAACGGCCCGAGTCTGGATCGAGCCGCCAGTGGACGCTACCCGCGCCAACGAGAATATCCCCACCCGCCACCACCGAGCACGAACAACAGTAGAACGACGATCAATATGGTTACCATGTTTCACCTTCTCTCCATCAAGAGCAGATTGGAGACCAAAGCTGAAAGTATGGGAACAACTGTGAACCCACGGTGGACACTGGAGGCCTCCCGAAGTGGGTGCAAGTCCTGCTGCCCATAAGGCAAGAAGTGCAGGGCAGACGTATTGCCTCTGCAAATACCTGGAACCCATATCGGATACGGCCGCGAGTAACGTTACACTATGCGGTGATGAAGCCGCTCTGTTTTGTCTTGACCATCGCCGCCGCGCTGCTGGCGCCCGCCCGATCGCAGGCCGCGAAGAACCCGTTTCTCGGCCGGTGGGATCTTACCGTAACCTCGCCGCACAGCACGGCCAATCAATGGATGGAGATCGTGGAAAAGGACGGCAGGCTGGACGGCCGTATCCAGCCGGGTGGCGGCGCCGTCCGCGCGATCGTCGGGGCGAAGATGGATGGCTCGCACCTGATCATCACCGTGACGCCGGCCGGACGCGGTCCCGAGACGACCTGGGACCTGACCACGGACGGCAGCAAGGTCACCGGAGTGCAGAAGCGCGGAGACGCGTCGGACACACAAATCGCCGGCGTGCGCGCCCCCGACCTGCAGCGGCCGATGCCTGAAGCCTGGACCGATCCCGAGCCGTTGTTCAACGGCAAAGACCTGACCGGCTGGGAGCCGGTTGGCGACGTGAAAAACAGTCACTGGCTGGCCCGCGATGGAGAACTGGTCAACGACAATCCCGCCCACGGCGGCGCCAATATCAAGACCACCCGGAAGTTCGATGATTTCAAGCTGCACGCCGAGGTGAACTGCCCGGAGGGCGGGAATAGCGGCATCTACCTGCGCGGCCGCTACGAGATTCAGGTCGGAACCGAAGGAGGAACCGTTCCCAGCCACGAGATGGGCGCCGTGTACGGCCATTTTGCGCCCGCCGCTTTCACCAGGAAGCTCGGGGAATGGTCCACCTTCGACATCACGTTCGTCGGACGAACCGTGACCGTCATCCGCGACGGCGTCAAGATCCACGACAACGTGGAGATCCCGGGCATTACCGGCGGCGCGCTCGACAGCAACGAGGGCGAACCCGGCCCGTTCTTCCTCCAGGGCGACCATCAGGGCGTGATCCGGTACCGCAACATCACGGTGTCGGTGCCGAAGCGGTAGGGCTACCAGCTACCCCGGTTTTGCGGCGCCGCCAGAGCGTATTCGAGGTCCGCGGCGGCCGCCCTTGAGGTCTTGACCTTGCGCCTGTCGAGGCCCGTGATCCAGCGGCGGGCGGGCGCCTCCAGCCAGGTGAAGCAAGCCAGCGAGGCCGCCGTCAGGAACCCCACGTACAACGCGAACTGGGTCCATCCCAGCGGCGCCCGGGCCCCGGTCGCTTGCATGCCTTGCGTGGCCAGCAGGAAATACGCCATGGCCGGCGATTGCAGAATGTAGACCGCGTAACTGGCATCGCCCAGCCGGTACACGGGACGCCATGCCAGGAAACGGCTGAAGGCGCCGTCGCTGGCGGACAGGGAATACACCAGCACCGCAAAAAGCGCCGCCGCCAGCGCTCCGCGGAGGTCGCCCGGAACGTATGCCGGCGAGAAAGCGGCGAAGATCGCCAGCGCCGCCGACACCGGCATCAACCATCGGGATTCCCGACTTCCGCCGGGCGCCCTCAGAAACATCAGGCCGGCCGTCACCCCCATGGCGAATTCCGCAATTCGAAACACCGGCATGTACTGCACCGCTCCGGCGGTGCGATTGCCGCCCAGTGCGAGCGCAACCGCGGGCGGAACCAGGGCCGCGATCCAGGCGCCCACGCCCATCAGCCACAAGCCGCGACGCGAGAAACGCGAGAGCCACGGCAGAATCACCGGAAAGATCAAGTAGAAGAACGCCTCACTCGAAAGCGACCACCCGGGGCCATTCCACACCGTTTCCAGGCCCGGGAACCAGCCCTGCACCAATCCACCGGCCGCCAGTCCCGTGGCCGCCAATCTCATCGGATGTGCGTGCCAAAGCCGCGCCGCGACAGCCGGCCCCATCAGCACGAATGCCAGCAGGTATGCGGGATAGATGCGCGCGAAACGAGCCAGCCAGAACCGTCCCTTGTCGAACCGCCGATCCGCATAGTTGTAGCCCAGTACAAACCCGGACAGGATGAAGAAAAGGCCCACCGCCATGTAGCCGTTCTCCCCGATCTGCCGCGGCAGCCATGGCATCGCGGGCGCGTAGTGGAAGAACACCACGTGGAGCGCAGCAAACCAGCGTATGCCGGTGAGTTGCCGGATGGCCGGCCGTTGACCAGGGTCCGGACGAACTGTCATACCAGATAGATCGGCGGGGCCGAGAAAAAGCTTAGAGGCTTGACGAATAGGCCGCGCGCGGCCAGGTTAGAACGAGAGCCGGAGCGCGAACCGTAGCTGGCGCTCATTGCTGGCCGAGGTGATCTGGGTATAGCCGTTGAGCGACTTGACGCTGCCGTCCGCATTGAACGTGGCCGAAGTCACCGTGGCGCCGGGGCTTCCAAACTGCGGGGTGTTCGTCAGGTTGAATGCTTCGGCGCGGAATTGCAGTTGGAAGCGCTCCGTCAACCGGAAGTTGCGGAACAGGCTCGCATTCACGTTGAACACACCGGGGCCGCGAAGAATATCCCGGCCGCTGTTGCCGAAACTGACGGTGGTGACGGGCGCGAACGCCAGCGGATTGAAGTACGAAGCGCCATTGGCGCCAATTCCGTGTCCTCCCTCAATGGCCACCGACGGCAGGATCTGTTCGGCGGTTTGCGTATTGCCGGGCGCATTCAGAGAACTGCCGGACGAGCCGACCGTGAAGGGCGTCCCGCTATACCGGCTCAAAATGCCGTTCAATTGCCACCCGCTGGCCAGAACCGCCGCCACACCGTGAGACGCCAGGGATTTTCCATGGCCGAACGGCAGCGCGTAATTCCAGTAAGCCTGGAAATTGTGAGGGCGGTCGAAGCCGGCCAAGGCATAGTTGCGGAGGTACATGGGAATCCACGCCCAAGTCAGCCCCGAGTCATCGTTATCCCCGTAATCCATGGCTTTGGAAAACGTGTAGGTGATCCCGAATAAGCCGGCCGATCCCAGCCGCCGCGTCAACTGGGTCTGCAGGGAATTGTACTTGGCATTGTTGAACGGAGTGCTTTCCGTAATGGCGGTGGTCTGTCCGGTGATGGCATAATACGCTTGCCCGGCGACGCCTCCGCCAGGGCCGGCCGCGTTGATGTTGATGTCGGCGGTGTGGCGGATGGCGAGCGAGCCCACGTACGCGGCCTGGATGGTGAAAATCCCCAGGTCGCGCTGGAGGGTCGCGTTGAACGATTCGATGTATCCGCGCCGGTAGTTCGCGGGGTAGGTGGTGGTGGTGATGGTGGTCGGCAGCGGAAAACTGCCCTGCGACAGCAGCGGACCAACGATGGGCGGGATGCCGGTTGCGAGCGAGCCGGCGGCCTGGTAGGAGGTGGCGCCGCTGATCGACTCCGCGATGGTTGCCGGGTAGGCATCCCGCATGGCCCGGTAGCTGTTCGGATCGATGCTCACGCCGTAGCCCAGCCGGAGCACGGTTTTCGGATTCATGCGATAGGCGATTCCGATGCGCGGGGCCACCTGGCCACTGCCCACGTTCACGCCGCAATCGTGCGGATTGCCGGCGACCCCGCCGAGACAGACGATTCCGGTTACGGGGTTGTAAATGTCGGCGCCGTAGTTGTCGCGGGTGGCAAAAGGATAGAGTTCGTACCGGATTCCGTAGCTGACCGTCAGCCGCCGGTTCACCTGCCACTGATCGCGGGCGTAGAAAGCGTACGACGACTGCCGGACCGTGGCCGGATTGATGTATTCGGTGGAGATGCCCATCTGCTGCGGCAGGCCGAGGAGAAAATCCCCCCACGCGTTATACAGGTTCGATGCGGGCCCGCCATTGAGCGAGGTGATGCCTCCGGAAAAGGTGAAGCCGCCGCGCGGGCCAAACGAGGTCTGGGGCTGGAAATGGTTGATGGCGAAGTGCTGAAACTCGCCGCCAAATCGCAAGGAATGAGACCCTTTGATCCAACTGAAATTGAGTGCCGCGTTGTATTCGTTGTCCCGGAACAGGAACGGATTGGAGACGTTGGAATTCCCGAAGGAAGAGAAGCCGGTGACTCCAAAGTTGGGATACCCGCCATCCAGATAGTACGATCCGTTGGTGCCCGGAATGCCCAGGACACTCGATCCATAGTTGGTTCCGATATCGACGTTCTCGGCGTCCAGCCTCAGGCGCGTATAGCCCACGCTTCCATCCGCCACCAGGGTGGGCGAAAAAGTATACGTGCTGCCCACGCCCGTGCTCTGCACGCGGCCGGTCGCCGTTCCGGGCTGGCCGCCGTCCAGGGTGTTGCCCTCGGCCGCCCCCAGTCCGGGGGGATCGAAGATTCGGCTGGGAGAAATTCCGTAGCGGGCGAACACGGCGCTCTTCTCGTTCGGATTCCAGTTGACCTTGGTGTCGATGTTGTGGTGCGTCGAGGCATAGTCGGCGCTGCCGAAGTAATCGTTGGTGGGCGTGGCGGAAGCCGATACCTGGTTTGGCTCGGGCATCAACGCAATCATCTTTTGCGACGCGGAAGCGAATCGCGCCGAGGGAATCGTATTGTTCGGGAAGGGCGTGCGCCCGGTGCCGTTGGAGGCTCCCGAATTCGGATCGTAGATGTTCGTGCCGGTCGCGGAAAAGTTGCCCTGCCGAAGCGGGTCGGTGGCAACCGTTTCCAGGGCGGAGACGTTGGCGCGTTTATCGGTCTCTTCCCAATCCGCGAAGAAGAAGAGTTTGTTCTTCTTGATGGGGCCGCCGAAGTTGCCGCCGAACTGGTTGATGATGTTCTTGGGGTTGGAGGCGCCGTAATAGAAATAGTTTCTGGCTTTCAGGGCACTGAGGGTGTTGAATTCCCAAGCCGTGCCGTGGAACTGGTTGGTGCCCGACTTGATGGTCACGTTTACCACCGAACCGCCCGCCATGCCCTGCTCGGCGTCGAAGCTCGCGGTAACCACATTGACCGTCTGGATGGCTTCCACCGCCGGCACGTAGGCGACGATCTCCGGCAGCCAGGGGTAAAGGTCGCTCACGCCGTCGATTCGCGTGTTGTTGTTGTTGTACGACGCGCCGTTCACGTTGGTTCCCAGGGCAGCCTGCGGGTTGCCGGCTTCCGAGTGCGTCGAATAAGGCGGCGTGTAACCCGGCACCAGAAGAAAGACGCTCTGGAAGTTCCGTGTCGCGTTGCTGTTGGTCGGAAGCTCGGTGATCTCCGCGGTCCGGATCTCGGCGCTGACGTCGCTCCGGTCCGTCTGCAGCGCCACCGCCGACGCATCCACCGTGACGCTTTCGTTCACCTGCGCCAGTTGCAGTTGTGCGTCGACGCGGCGGACGGTGTTAGCATCCACCGCGACGCCTTGCTCGATGACTGTCCCGAACGATGCCGCCGTGATGGTCACCTTATAGACGCCTTGCTGAAGGTCGCTGATGAGGTATACGCCGCGGTCGTCGGTGACGGCCCGCCTGGGGATTCCGGTGGCGACGTTCAGCGCCTCAATTCGGGCGTTGGGCACCGAACTGCCGGTACTGTCGGTCACGTTGCCGGTCAGCGACCCATAAAGAACCTGGGCGCTTGTCAAATTTGTAAGAGCGCTGAGGGCCAGAAACAACGCGGCGGCCCCAATGGAAAAACGGCGTGGTTTTTTCATGTGCTTAGACCCCTCCAAGCAAGATACACAGACCTACATTAGTTGAAAACTCAAACTATAATACTCTCCGCGATCCAAAAGTCAAGTTGATTTTTCATCCGGTACTTTGGCGAACCACGCTCCGCCAAGGGAGCAGGGCCGAAACCGGTCACTGCACGGTAATCGACCCGAGCGCCTGCCAGCCCGAATTATTGGCTTCGGCCGAGTCGCGCGCCGCAAGGTAGATCACCCGGTTGCCGTCGAACGCGCTGGTGAAACCGATATTCAGCGTCAGCGTCAACGTGTTCCCGCTGACGGCCGCCGACGAGCCTGCCGAGTTCACCGTGCACTGGTTGTTGCCCACATTGCCCGAGCCGCCCAGGGTCAGGCCCGCCGACAATCCTCCGCCCGCGTCGCCCACCAGGTACAACACTTTGAATGGCTGGCTGTAGGCGATGTAGCAGGCCTGCCGGCCGTCCAGGAAATTGTTGATCAGGACGTTCACCACGCCCAGATCCTGGACTCCCTTGGTGTCGGTGAAGCTGAAGTTGAACGTCTGGTTGGAGCCTGTGGCGCGGCCCGGAATCACCGCCGTGGCCGAGGGAAACGTCGCAAATCCGGGAACGCCCAAAGTGCCGAGCGCCTGCCATCCCGAGTTGCCGCCCTGGAGGTCGCGCGCGGCCATGTAGATGACCTTGTTCCCCGCAAAGGCGGCGCTGAAGCTCAGGTTGAGCGTCAGGGTCAGATTGTTGCCGCTAAAATTGGCGGAGGATCCGGCGCCGGTCACCGTGCACTGGCCGTTGGAGACGCTGCCCGATCCGTTGAGCGCCAGCGGGAGCAGCGTGCCGCCGTCGTTCGCCACCAGGTACAGCACGCCGGCGCTGCGGCTGTAGGCGAGGTAACAAGCGTTGCGGCCGTCGAGGAAGTTGTTGATCAGGACATTGACGACGTCGAAGTCCTGAGTGCCGCGCGGATCGGTAAACGTGAACACCATGGACTGGCTGGAGGCGCTGCCGGACGCCGGGCTGACTCCCACCGGGGCTGCTCCCGAACTCACGCCCGTAATAAACACCCAGGTCGCTCCGGTGTTGTTGTTGTCCGCGGGTCCGCCGATGAGGATCGTGTTGCCATCGCCGGAGAGTGCTACCGAGGTCCCCTGCTGCGCGGCGCCGGCGGCGCCCGAGCCGGCCAGCTTGCTGCCCAGTTGGCTCCACACTCCGTTGCTGCGCTTGAACACCCAGGCGGCGCCGGCAAGGCCGTTGTCGAAAGGTCCGCCGATGAGGGCCGTATTCCCGTCCGCGGAGAGCGCCACCGAGGAACCTTGCTGCGCTTCGCCCACGGCTCCCGAGCCAAACAGCTTGCTCTGCATGGTCCAGGTCGCGCCTGAGCGGACGAACACGTACGCGGCTCCGGGCAAGTTCGGCGCATTTGCGGCCCCAACCAGGGCAGTATTCCCGTCGGCGGAGAGTGCCACGCGCCCACCGAATTCGGAAATGGAGGCGACGCCGAACTTGAGGCCTTGCTGACTCCATTGCCCGCCGGTGCGCGTGAATGTGCCGACGGCCCCCGGGCAGGATATCAGGGTCAGGCAATCGCCCGGGCCGCCTTCGAGGAGCGTATTCCCGTCGCTGGAGAGCGCGACAGAGTACCCCTGAAGCGGCGGCAGAAATCCTTGAGGGGAGGCGCCACTGGCAATCAGTTTGCTGCCCTGCTGGGTCCAGACCCCGCCGTTTTGAGTGAATGCCCAGGTGGCCCCCGAGTGGGTAGTCAGGTCGGGACTGTAGTCGAACGGACCGCTCACGGCCGCCGTGGCGCCGTCCGTGGACAGCGCCACGGCAGTGCCCAACCCCGGGTCTTGAACCGAAGCATCGTTAACCCCCAGTTTGGGACCTTGCTGGTTCCACGTTCCATTGGCGCGGGTAAATACCCAGGCCGCTCCGGAGTTTTGGCCGTCACCGGATCCGCCGGAGATCACGGTGTTTCCGTCGCCGGAGACGGCAACCGCGCCTCCCTGACAAACACCGGAAGACTGGACGTTGTTCGCCCCGCTTCCCACCAGTTTGCCGCCTTGCTGGCTCCAGGCTCCGCCGCTGCGGGTGAATACCCAGACCGCTCCGTTGCCGCTGTTGTCTCCATCCCCGCCTATGATGGCCGTGTTTCCGTCGGTGGAGAGCGATGTGGCAACGCCCTGAAAGGCCCCGGGATCGCAATTTGTGGACGATCCGTTGGTCACGGCGCCGCTGCCCACCAGTTTGCCGCCCTGCTGGACGTACTGAGCTTGGGCCCCCGGGACTGCGACCGAAGCGAGCGCCAGAACAACGACTGCCGGAACAAAACGTTTTTGCGAGACCATACCACCCCTTCCCACCCCTGAACTTAAATCGAATATCAAACAAGGATACCGCAACGTTCAGGAAATAGAATGAGGCCGCGGGTGCGTGGCTAGCGAAGGATGGCCACCTCCGCCGTCACTGCACGGTAATCGACCCGAGCGCCTGCCAGCCCGAATTATTGGCTTCGGCCGAGTCGCGCGCCGCAAGGTAGATCACCCGGTTGCCGTCGAACGCGCTGGTGAAACCGATATTCAGCGTCAGCGTCAACGTGTTCCCGCTGACGGCCGCCGACGAGCCTGCCGAGTTCACCGTGCACTGGTTGTTGCCCACATTGCCCGAGCCGCCCAGGGTCAGGCCCGCCGACAATCCTCCGCCCGCGTCGCCCACCAGGTACAACACTTTGAATGGCTGGCTGTAGGCGATGTAGCAGGCCTGCCGGCCGTCCAGGAAATTGTTGATCAGGACGTTCACCACGCCCAGATCCTGGACTCCCTTGGTGTCGGTGAAGCTGAAGTTGAACGTCTGGTTGGAGCCTGTGGCGCGGCCCGGAATCACCGCCGTGGCCGAGGGAAACGTCGCAAATCCGGGAACGCCCAAAGTGCCGAGCGCCTGCCATCCCGAGTTGCCGCCCTGGAGGTCGCGCGCGGCCATGTAGATGACCTTGTTCCCCGCAAAGGCGGCGCTGAAGCTCAGGTTGAGCGTCAGGGTCAGATTGTTGCCGCTAAAATTGGCGGAGGATCCGGCGCCGGTCACCGTGCACTGGCCGTTGGAGACGCTGCCCGATCCGTTGAGCGCCAGCGGGAGCAGCGTGCCGCCGTCGTTCGCCACCAGGTACAGCACGCCGGCGCTGCGGCTGTAGGCGAGGTAACAAGCGTTGCGGCCGTCGAGGAAGTTGTTGATCAGGACATTGACGACGTCGAAGTCCTGAGTGCCGCGCGGATCGGTAAACGTGAACGCCATGGACTGGCTGGAGGCGCTGCCGGATGCCGGACTGACTCCCACCGGGGCTGCTCCCGAACTCGCACCCGGAACGAATACCCAGGTTGCTCCGACGTTGTTGTTATCCTCGGGACCGCCGACGAGGATCGTGTTGCCATCGCCGGAGAGCGCTACCGACCAACCTTGCAGCGCCGCGCCAGTGGCGCTCGAGCCGACCAGCTTGCTGCCCAGTTGGCTCCAGGCTCCGTTGCTGCGTTTGAATACCCAGGCCGCTCCGGCGCCTACGTTGTCATAAGGTCCGCCGACGAGCGCCATATTCCCGTCGGCGGAGAGCGACACGGAGTAACCTTGCCACGGGGTGCCCACGTACCCCGAGCCGACCAGCTTGGCCTGCATCGTCCAGGTCCCGCCCGAGCGGACGAATACGAATGCGGCGCCGGTGTCCCCGTTATCCTGGTACGCGCCCATCAGGGCCGTATTCCCATCGGCGGAGAGCGACACGGACCATCCGAAGGTCGAAGTGGAGGCAACGCCGAGCTTGATGCCCTGCTGACTCCATTGCCCATTGGTGCGCGTGAATACGCCGACAGCTCCCGGACAGGATGTCATGCTGAGACAATCGCCCCAACCGGCCTCGATGGCCGTATTCCCATCGCCGGAAAGCGCCACAGCCCAACCCTGATTGAGCAGCTCCTGTGGATTCACCAGACCGGAAGCGACCAGTTTGTCGCCCTGCTGGCTCCAGGTACCGAGGCTGCGCGTGAATGGCCAGATGGCTCCCGAATGGACGGTCTCATCGGCGTTGTAGTCGCCGAAACCGCCCAGGAGCGCGGTGTTGCCGTCGGCGGAGAGCGCGACCGAACTGCCCAGATCCACTTCCGGAATGGGAGCATCGAGAACCCCCAGCCTGGGCCCCTGCTGGCTCCAGGCGCCGCCGCTGTGCGTGAATACCCAGGCGGCGCCAGCGCTGCCGTTGTCCTGGGATCCGCCGGAGATCACCGTGTTTCCGTCGTTGGAGATGGCCACCGAACCGCCCTGACAGACGCCAAAGGAACCGGAAAAGCCCTCAAAGTTCTGGAGGTTGGTCGCTCCGCTTCCCACCAGTTTGCCGCCCTGCTGGCTCCAGGCCGCACCGGTGCGTGTGAAGATCCAGACTGCGCCGTTGCCGCTGTCGTCGCCATCCCCGCCAACGACAGCCGTGTTTCCGTCCGAAGAGAGCGCGGCCGAGGCTCCCTGATAACTGCCCAGATCGCACGATGCGGACGATCCGTTGCTCACCGCGCCGCTGCCGATCAGTTTGCCGCCCTGCTGGACGTACTGCGCTCGCGCGCTCGGGACTGCGACGGAAGCGGCCGCCAGAAGAATGACTGCCGGAACCCAACGTTTTTGCGAAAGCATACCCCCCTGCCTCTCCAAACTCAAATATCATAGGATACTGCATTGGGACACAGCATCAGGGCGGCGGCAGTTGGGCGGGGGGCTGCCGAGGCGCTGGTGGAAGAGCGGCAGCAGGGGCGGCGCCGGGCGCACGGAAGGCGCAACCCAACCTTCCGCGGATTCTGGGCAAGATTGCCCAAAGTGGCCCAAAGCGATCGACGGCCGGACAGATGAGGGAAATCGCTAATAGAAAACTCCGATCCTCTCCATAGAAAGTTCCTTTTTTGGCGGATACAGGCTCACAGAGGACAATAGGCTGATACCGCATACCGCACAGGCAAACCATGAATCGTTTCCTGAAAATTTGTGTTTTCTCGTCTCTCTCGATTGCTGCCCTCATGGGGCAGACGAACCTGGACGTTCCATCGAGACTGGCGGCCGTCGAAGCCGCAGCTAAGTCGGCCCAGAGCGCCGGCGATAACGCGTGGATGCTAGTCAGCGCCGCGCTTGTACTGATGATGACCGGACCGGGCCTCGCCCTGTTTTACGGCGGGCTTGTTCGCCGGAAGAACGTGCTGAGCACCATGATGCACAGCTTTATCCTGATGGCCGTCGTCACCGTGGTCTGGGCCGTGGTCGGCTACAGCCTGGCCTTCGGCGGATCTTCGTCCTGGCTGGGCGATCTGCGCTTCGCGTTCCTCCACAACGTGGGCAGCGCGCCCAATCCGGATTACGCGGCGACCATTCCGCAAGAGACCTTTATGGTCTACCAGTTGATGTTCGCCATCATCACCCCGGCGCTGATCTCCGGGGCGTTCGCCGAGCGTATGAAGTTCAGCGCCATGCTGCTGTTCACCGTGTTGTGGAGCCTGCTGGTGTATTTCCCGATGGCCCACATGGTGTGGGGCAAGGGCGGACTGCTGAACGCGTTCCTCGGCGGCAAAATCCCGTGCTTCGATTTCGCTGGCGGGACGGTGGTGCACATCACGTCGGGCGTCTCGGCCCTGGTGTGCGCCCTCTACCTGGGGAAGCGCATCGGCTATCCGGACACGCCGAGCAAACCGCACAACCTGGTCATCAGCGTGGTCGGCGCGTGCCTGCTGTGGGTGGGCTGGTTCGGTTTCAACGCGGGCAGCGCGCTGGCGGCATCGGGCCTGGCCACCAGCGCATTCGTCGCCACGCATTTCGGCGCGGCGGCGGCCACGCTCGGTTGGGCCGGCGCCGAATGGATGCACAACGGCAAGCCCAGCATGCTCGGCGCCATCTCCGGCTGCGTGGCGGGGCTGGTGGCGATCACGCCGGCCTCCGGCTTCGTCAAGCCCTTTCCGGCGTTGCTGATCGGCCTGTGCGCGGGCGTGGTCTGCTTCCTGATGGTCACCAAGATCAAAGGCAAATTCGGTTACGACGACGCGCTGGACGCCTTCGGCGTGCACGGCGCGGGTGGCACCCTGGGCGCCATCCTGACCGGCGTGTTCGCCACCAACGCGATCAACGACGGCCTGAAGGACTCCGCGGGCCGCGTTCTGCCCATGGGCCTGGTGGATGGCAACCCGGGGCAGGTGTGGAATCAGGTCATCGGCTGCGGCATAGCCTGGCTGCTGGCGATCGTGGGCACTCTGATCATCCTCAAGATCTGCGACGTTACACTTGGCCTGCGGGTGGCCGCCGACCAGGAAGTCGAAGGACTGGACATCAGCATGCACGGCGAAGAAGGTTATATATTCGAGTCGTAGCCTTATGAAAAAGATCGAAGCAGTGATACAGCCGTTCAAGCTGGACGAAGTGAAAGAAGCGCTGAAGGCTATCGGAATCGATGGCATGACCATCAGCGACGTCCGTGGTCACGGGCGCCAGAAGGGCCATCGCGAGGTTTACCGCGGCCAGGAATACACCGTGGACCTCCTGCCCAAAGTGAAACTCGAGCTGGTGGTGTCTTCCAGCCGCTACGACGAGGTAGTCCGGACTCTCAGCGCCGCCGCCCGCACCGGCAAGATCGGCGACGGCAAAATCTTCGTCTACGACGTAGCCGAAGCCATACGCATCCGAAACGACGACCGTGGGGAATCCGCCCTCTAGCGCGCGCGCCGCGCCCGATCTCGACTCCCTGGTTGCCACCGGCGACGCGGCGGCCGCCCTGGCCGAGCGCACCGCTCACGTGGACCGCCTGGTGCTCGCCGCCGCCCAAGAACTGCTGCTGCCCGCGATTCCATCCGGCCTGGCCATCCTGGCGGTGGGCGGATACGGCCGGCGCCACCTGTTTCCATACTCCGATATCGACCTGCTGCTGCTGTTCGAGTCCGAGCGACTGGCGCTGGACAGCAAGAGCGCCATCTCCGCGTTTCTCCAGCGCCTGTGGGACTCCAGCCTGCGCCTCAGCCATTCGGTGCGCACTCCCGCCGAATGCGCCGAGGTGCACGACTCCAACATCGAGCTGAACGTCAGCCTGCTGGACCAGCGGTTTCTCACCGGCGACCGGTTGCTCTATGCCGGCTTGGCCCGCGGGCTGCCCAAATTCATCCACGCCAACCGCGGGCCGCTCATCCGCAACCTGGCGCAATTGACCCGCGAACGGCACGGCAAATACGCCGGCACCATTTACCATTTGGAACCCAACGTCAAGGAGACGCCCGGCGGGCTCCGCGATTTTCAGCTCCTGTGCTGGCTTCAGCAATTGAGGGAAACCGACGCCGCCCGCCTCGCCGGCGCCCAGCCCGCGCCGGAGCTGGACGAGGCCTTCCGTTTCCTGGCCCGAGTGCGATTGCTGTTGCACCACCAGTCCGGGCGCGACAACAACCTGCTCTCGTTCGATGCGCAGGACACCATCGCCGAGCGGATCAACGGCGGTGATGCGGCCGCCTGGATGCGCGGCTACTATCGCCATTCCCGCACGATTTACCGCTCCGCCATCCGCGCCCTGGAGGCCGAAGAGGCCCAGTCCAGCGGTTTGTTCGCGCAGTTCCGCGACTGGCGCTCGCGCCTGGGCAACACGGATTTCAGCGTGCATCGCGAGCGCGCCCATTTCCGCGCGCCGCAAGCGCTCGACCAGGACCCTGAGATGGCTCTGCGCCTGTTCGAATTCGTGGCGCGCCACGGCATCCCCATTTCCACCGAGGCCGGGGAGCGCCTGGAAGCGCGCCTCCCCCGACTGCGCGCCTCCTTTGCCGAGCCGGGCAACCTGTGGCCGGCCTTGGCCCGCATCCTCTCCCTGCCGCACGCCCCCCTGGCCGCGCGCCTGATGCACGAAACCGGCGTGCTGACCGCCATCTTTCCCGAGCTGGAGCTGATGGAGTGCCTGGTAGTCCGCGATTTCTTTCACCGCTACACGGTGGACGAGCACACGCTGGTCGCCATGAAAAATCTCTCCGGCGTCCACAACGCCTATGCCGGCCTGCTGGGCGAGATCAAAGATACCGCGCTGTTGCTGTTCGCCCTCCTGTTCCACGACGTCGGCAAGGGATCGCACCACGAAGGCCCCATCGACGCCTCGCTGAAGCTGGCCCGCGCCGCCATGGCGCGCATTCAGATGCCGGCGCAGGACCAGGACACGGTGCTGTTTCTGATTCGAAGGCACCTGGCGCTGTCCGCGGTCATGCAGTCGCGCGACGTCTTCGACCCGCAGACCATCCGCGAGGTCGCCGGCCTGACCGAAACCGTGGAGCGCCTCAAGGCGCTGACCCTGGTGACCTATGCCGATATCAGCGCGGTGAATCCCGAAGTGATGACGCCCTGGCGCGCCCAGCAGTTGTGGCAGCTCTACCTGGCGGTGTACAACGAGCTGACCCGCGAGCTGGAAACCGACCGCATCGAGGCCCTCCCTTCCGGCCCTCCCGAGCGTGCGGCGTTTCTCCAGGGCTTTCCCACGCGCTATCTCCTCACCCACACCGAACAGGAAATCGAAGAGCACATGGCGCTCGAGGAGATCAGCCGCCAGCGCGGGGTGGCGGTGGAAATCCGCAGGCTGGACTCGGCCTGGCACATGATCCTGGCCGCGGTCGACCGTCCCGGCCTGTTCGCCGGCGCCGCAGGAACGCTGGCCGCCTTCGGCATGAACATTCTGAGAGCCGAAGCCTTTTCCAACCGCCGCGGCATGGTGCTCGACACGTTTACCTTTGCCGACCCCATGCGGACCCTGGAGCTGAACCCCAGCGAAGTCGACCGCCTGCGCAGCGTCGCCGAGCGCGTCGTCACCGGCAAGACCGACGTCAAGGAACTCCTGCGCAACCGGCCGAAGCCCGTGCTGCCCAGCCGCAAGGCGCGCATCCCGGCCCGCGTTTCGTTCAACTCCGACGCGGGCCAGACCGCGACCCTGATCGAGATTGTCGCTGAGGACCGCCCCGGGCTGCTCTACGACCTGGCTTCGGCCACCTCGTCGAGCGGCGGCAACATCGAGGTAGTGCTGATCGACACGCAGGCGCACAAGGCCATCGACGTGTTCTACGTGACCGTCGACGGCAAAAAGCTGGGGCCCGAGAAACAGCAGTCACTGGGCGACACGTTGCGCCAGGCCTGCGGAAGCCAGTAATCGCCGCGTTGCCCATGTGAGCAAACTCACATACCTTTCTTTGTGAGGCGCGTCACACGTGTAATACTCAAGATCCCCCCAAAACGCCATTATGAACAAGAAGACGATTCACACACACACTGTACGGGTATGCGCGTTTGCCGTCATGGCTGCGCTGAGTATTCCCCTGGGAGCCGCGACCGTCTGCGTCAACCCCAGCGGACAGGGGGGCTGCCAGAAGACCATCGCCGCCGCGGTGGCCGCGGCTGCCGCGGGCGACACCGTCAACATCGCGGCGGGAACCTACAAAGAGAGCGTCACGATCGGCAAGGCTCTGGCGCTCATCGGAACCGACGCGAGCAAGACCATCGTCGATGCCACCGGGCTGAACACCGGAATCACCGTCGATGGATCAACAACCAGGGCTTGAGCGGCGTGGTGATATCGGGGCTGACGGTGGAGAACGCCAACTACGAAGGCATTCTGGTCACCAACTCCTCTGCCATCACCATCACCGGCAACACTCTGACCGGCAACAACAAGGGGCTTGGCTTCGCCAATGGGATGCCCACGTGCAACGGCCTCCCGTCGTTCGAGACCAACGAGGCGTTCGATTGCGGCGAAGCCATCCATCTCCAGGGCGTCCACCACTCGACCGTGTCGAACAACAACGTTCAGAACAATGCCGGCGGCATCCTGCTGAGTGACGACACCGCGGCCACGCACGACAATCTGATCGCCGGCAACTTGTGAGCAACAACCAATCCGACTGCGGCATCACCCTGGCGTCGCACCCTCCGGCGGACATCGCCGGTTCCACGGTCCCGCTGGGCGTCTACGCGAATACGGTCGTGGGCAATACCGCTTCGATGAACGGCCTCAAGGGCGAAGGCGCTGGCGTGGGCCTCTTTGCCTCCGCTCCGGGGACCAAGGTCTACGGCAACATCGTGGTGAACAACACCCTCATCGGCAACGACCTTCCCGGCATCGCGGTCCACGGCCACACGCCGCAGCAGAACCTGGACAACAACGTGTTCATCGGCAACCACATCAGCGGCAACGGCCCGGACACGGACGACGCATATACGCCCGCGCCCGCCGGTATCATGTTCCTGAGTGTCTCGCCGGTGGCCGGCACCGTGATCGCGCAGAACGTGATCGACACGGAAGGCATCGGGGTGGCCTGGAACGCGCCGGGCGAGGCCAGGATCCAGCGCAACTCCTTCTCGGGCGGCATCGGCATCTACAATTTCGGCGCCGGCACCGTCAATGCCGAAGGCAACTGGTGGGGATGCCTGGGCGGGCCCATCGGCCTGTCGGCGGCCTTCGCCGGATGCGCGACCACCTACGGACCGGTCACCATCAATACCTGGGCCTCGCAGGCACTGAAGTAACTCGCGGCCGCGGCTCGGGCTGTGACTCCGGGCCGCGGCCGGGTTACCCTCAAGGCCGGTCAGTCTCCGGCCAAGCTGGAGTGAACTGTTTCCGAGTGGCGCGTTTATCTGGCCAATCATGATGCCCGCGCGGCGTTAACTTCTCTGGAATGTGGCGCGTGCACAGATTGGACCAGATAAACGCTTTGAAACCGGCCAATCCGCTTGATTTTAGGTCGCTTACGCTCAGATCTAAGGGCAAGCAGATTGGCCGGTTTAAAACAGTAACACGACCACAATCGCATCCGTGCCGGGTTGGCGACTCCAAGCTCATTTGAATTGCATCGACCAACCGAACGATGAGGTTCTCTGGGAACACCGGATCTCGGGCTTGCCAGCTATGGCACGAGAACCTTCACGTTGACTGTGCCGTCTTTCGTCAATCTCTTTCCTTCCAGATCAGTTTTCAAACCTCCCGCGTTTGACAACAAATGGTCTGGGTCGAAAACGACGCACCAAAGCGCGTCACAATCTGGGTGCCGCCGGTAGTGGTCAATGTCAATGATCAACTCGTCACCAATCTTCTTGGCGTGGGTTCCGTCGCGTACGAACTTGAGCTCAATCACAAGACGGTGCGCAGGAAGAAGAAAGTCCATCCGAGTGCTCGATCCGGCGTAACTCGGTGTGAACTCCTCCGGCCTGATATCGGCGACCCACGGCCTCAGAAGGGCGTGGAGCAAATCCTGAACATCATACTCCGTGGAGAACGACATTGTGATCGCCCCTTTGCGGCGGTGAGTAAGCGGGTGCATGGCTCGCCGTAGTCCCTTTAGGAGAATCAAGAGCAGGTCGTCGACGCCTGAGGGAACTGCCGGACCACAACTGTGCGACGGCGCGGGGGGCGCTTCTGGCATCTGCCCAGTGGGCAACACACGACCACCCCGGTAGTATCGAAATCCATTTTCCTCCAAAACGTTGACAACTCGATCACGGTTAGTTTTCCACGCTTCAAAATCGTCTGAAAACTCGTTTGGCGCGGCGTCCATGAACTCCTCTAGAACGTTGCCTAGAACCGCTAAGCTGTCCACGCTTGGGTCCATGCCGGCGCGAAAGAGCCACTCCTTCCATTTGTCCGCATGAGAGAGGCTGGGCGGTGGTCCTGGCGCACCCGCAGACTCGAAGAGCGCATTGAGAGTGGTGTGTGATCCGCGTAGAACCTGTCCAACCACAGCGCACACGCCGCGAGGTAATCGAATGTTGCCCATGCTATGTCCGCTCCGAGTAGTAACACACCCTAGCGGGATTATCTACCGGACGACAGCGTCTGGCTGCAACACGGCGCGCCTCAGTGCGGGAGCCGCCTTGCTTGGAGAACCGACCGTTCGCGGGGACCGGCCCCGGATGGACCGCGCCAATCGGAAGTTGGGCAGACGAGGGCAACCTGACGTCAAACGCCCTCGCCGTGGATGTGCCTCTCCCCGGTTCCTGGCGTATCGTCGCCAATCTGGACGGGATTCTTTGCTACAGCATCCTGTCCGGATGGCGCGTTTAACTGGCCAATCATGATGCCCGCGCGGCGTTAACTTCTCTGGAATGTGGCGCGTGCACAGATTGGACCAGATAAACGCTTTGAAACCGGCCAATCCGCTTGATTTTAGGTCGCTTACGCTCAGATCTAA